>Ga0302326_10007356_pt1 | contig 24521 bp, 20 predicted proteins | sample Palsa_T0_3_FD_202264 | JGI IMG/M metagenome (GOLD analysis project Ga0302326, IMG submission 202264) | Peat permafrost microbial communities from Stordalen Mire near Abisko, Sweden - Palsa_T0_3 | ecosystem: Environmental > Terrestrial > Soil > Palsa > Peat permafrost | place: Sweden: Abisko... | reverse complement strand
CACGCCCGTCCGGGCCGCCTCGTCCGCCGCGTCGGCGCGCCGCAGCTTCAGCCGGATCACGGTGCCCCCGCCCGGCGGGCTGTCGGCAGCGATCTCGCCGCCCTGCGCCCTGACCAGCTGGCGCACGATGTACAGGCCGAGGCCGATGCCGCCAAACCGGCGCCTGTCGCCCGCCTCGCCCTGAACGAATCGCTCGAAGACGCGCTCCCGGTCCTCGGGCGTGATGCCAATGCCCTGGTCAGCGACCTCGACCACGATCGCGTCACCGTCCGCCCGCGCGCTGACGGTGATGGCGCCCCCTTCTGGCGAGTACTTGAACGCGTTCTCCAGCAGCTGCCCGATAATGATGTCCGTGGCCATCGGATCACCGTGAGCCTCGGGCAGGCCGTCGGCGACGTCGATGTCCAGGCTGTGCAGATCCGACATCGGCCTGAAGGCCACCACGCTGCCGCGCAGCAGCGCGGCGACGTCGAAGGGACCGTTGCTCACCTGCAGCTGATCTGCCCCGGCCCGTGAGCCGAGCAGCAGCTGCTCGACCAGCCTGGCCAGCGACCCGGCCCGCTCGGCGATCGTCTGCACCGCGGACCGCCGGTCGGCGTCCGCCAGCTTGTCCCAGCGGCTGGCCAGCGTGCTCGCGAAGCCCTGCACGACCGTGATCGGCGTCCGCAGCTCGTGACTGGTCGTCGCGAGGAACAGGTCCTTGGCTTCCTCCAGTTCCTTCGCCGCGGTGATGTCACGGAAGTCCAGCACCTTCTCGCCGCGGCCCGCCAGCCCGGTGCAGAGCAGATCGATCCACCGCCCGCTGGCGAGCTTGTAGGTGAGCTTCTCGCCCGGCTCCGGCAGCGGGAACGGCGGCCGGCGGCCGGTCGCCAGCTCGGGCGACAGGCCGGTCAGCCGGTGCGCGGCCGGATTCCACTGGCGGACCAGGCCGTCAGCGTCGAGCACCGCGATCCCGTCGGCGCTGGCGTCGATGACCGCCCGCTCGTGCGCTCGCTGCCTCACGACCTCCTCGAACGCGGTCACGTTCGAGAGCGCGACACTGGCGTGCCCGGCCAGGAGCTCCAGCAACTCAAGCTCGACATGGCCGACCTTGCGCCCGCTGTAGAGCGCGTACAGCGCGCCGAACGGGCGCCCGGCCACATGCGACAGGCTGAGCGTGATCGTGTGCAGGCCCGGCAGCGCGGCCCAGATCAGGTCGTCGAAGCCGCCGGAATCACTGGTCGCCATCAGCACTGTCTTGCCGGACCGCATGAGCTGCCCGACCATGCTGGTCTGCAGGTCGGCGCTCCGGCCGCGCAGCTCGGCGGGCAGGCCGTCCAGGCTCACCAGGCGCAGCCGGTCCTTCTCGATGATCACGAAGCCGCCGGCGTCTGCCCTGGTGAGCTCGCGCAGGCTGGCCGCGATCCGGTCAAGTACGGCCTCGAGCTCAAGCTGCGCGTTCATGTCGGCGACCACGTCACCGAGCCGTCGCACCACCCGGGCGCGCTCGGCCATGTAGTGCCGGACGGCCTCGTCGTCCCCGCTCTGGTGACAGACGCAGACCCAGCCCGCCACCTCGCCGGTACTGCCCAGCATCCTGCTGGCGTCGATCCGCAGATCGACCATTGAGCCGTCCTTGCAGGTCCGGCGCGTGGCGAAGGAGACCTGGCCGCCACTGGCGACGCGCTCAAGTACCGCGTTGTGCTCGGCCCGCAGTTCCTCCGGGACGAACGGCGGCTCCAGTCCGACGACCTCCGCGGCGGTCCAGCCGAACAGCTTCTCGGCAGCCGGATTCCACACCGTCACCCGGCGATCCGCGCCCACGGCGATGATCGCGTCGGCCGCGCACTCGATGACCGCGCGGGCGGTGCCATCGATCCTGTCGCGGTCGCGGGGTGCCACGGCAAGCTTCCAACTCACCGCCTCATGGTGTCACTAGCATCTGTCCCAGGACCGGTGAACAGCGCAAACCTGCAGCTAGCGCCGTGCGCGACGATTCGGCTGCTGTGGCAGTGATGTCCGGCCACCGCTGCGCGCGGCGGCGGCAGAGGCGCTGGCGGCGGCAGAGGCGGTGGCGGTGGAGCGGCGGCGGGGGAAAAATGCTCGTGTCCGCGGGCAGTAACGGGAACCAGCACGGGAGCAGGGACGTCCAATGGCCATGACGCCACAGACACGCGATGCGCTTCCCCAGCCCGCTGCCGGCCACGCGGCCAGGTCCCGGCACCGGACGGTTCTGCTCCGCGGCGCTGCTGCTGCCGCCTGCGCGCTGGTCGCGGCCGCGTGCGGCAGCACCGCTGCACCGGGCACGGCCGCGTCCAGCGCGCCAGCCGCGTCAGCAAGTTCGGCAGCGGCCGCCTCGGCCGCGAAGATCTCGCTCACCGTGCGGTTCAGCGGTTCCGCCACGACCGCGCCGCGGCATTACACGCTGCGCTGCGAGCCGGCCGGCGGCACCGTTCGCGATCCTGCCGCGGCGTGCGCCAAGCTGCTGAAGGGCACCAGCCTGTTCGCCGCCCTGCCGGCGCACACGATGTGCCCGATGATCCTGGCCGACGCCGGCCACGTGGTGGTCAGCGGTACTTACCTCGGCCAGAAGGTGCACGAGACCGTCGTAGACGGCGGCTGCGACCTGGCACGCTGGTCGAAGCTCGGGCAGATCTTCAACTGAGGCGGACCCGCCTCCTCCCGCCGCGGGCCGAGCGGGCTGATGCGCTGCCGCCCTGGGCTCGTGTCCCGGCTGCTACTTGAGCAGCCGGGATAGCCGCCGGTCGGCCAGCGGCTTGCCGCCGGTCTGGCAGGTCGCGCAGTACTGCAGAGCGGAGTCCGCGAACGAGACCTCGCGGATGGTGTCACCGCAGACCGGGCACGGCTCGCCTGCCTTGCCGTGCACGCGCAGGCCCGCCTTCTTCTCCTTCTTCAGGTCGCTGGCGGCAAGCCCGTCGGACCGGCCGATCGCCTCGCGCAGCGTGCCGATGATGACGGCGTGCAGGTCGGCGACCTCGGCCGCGCTGAGGCTCGAGGCAAGCCGGAACGGCGACATCTTCGCCGCGTGCAGCACCTCGTCGGAGTAGGCGTTGCCAATACCGGCAATCAGCTTCTGATCCCGGAGCACGCCCTTGATCTGGGTACGGCGGCCGCCGAGTATCCCGGCCAGCACTTCCGGGGTGAAGCCGGGGTCGAGCGGCTCGGGCCCGAGCGACGCGACACCGGGGATCTGCTCGATATCGGTGACCAGGTAGACCGCCAGGCGCTTGCGCGTGCCCGCCTCGGTCAGGTCGAAGCCCGAGCCGTCGGTGAACCTGAGCCTGAAGGCCAGCGGTCCCTTGCCCGGTCTCGGCGGAGCCTCGGGCAGTGCGTCCCGCCAGCGGAGCCAGCCGGCCCTGGCCAGGTGCGTGACCAGATGCAGCGGCGCGCCGCCGGCGGCAGGCTCGGTGATGATGTCCAGGAACTTGCCGCGCCGGGCCGTGCCGCTGACCCGCGCGCCGCGCAGGGCAGTGAGCGGCGGGTCGTACGTCTTCAGCACCGAGAACTCGGCGATGTCGGCGCGGTCGATCTCCCGGCCGACGGCACGCTCCCGCAGGTCGGCGGCGAGCGCCTCTACTTCGGGCAGTTCAGGCACACATCGATTGTGCCCGATCTGGTCAATTGGCAGCGCCGCGCGCGGTCAGCAGCCGCGCGAGGTGATCCCTGATCGCCGGACGGGAGCCGAAGACCAGCAGGAACAGCGCTTCCCTGGCGAGCCGCTGCGGATGCTGGCCCGCCAGGATCGAGCGGCTTCCGGCAGCCGTGACCAGGGCGCCGGAAGCGCGGAAGGCCAGCTCAGCCGCTGCCGCGCGGGCGGCAGGCAGGGTCGCGGCATCGGCGTCGTCGAGCGCCGCGCGCGCGGCCGCCAGCTGGGCAGCCAGGTCACCGGGCGCCGCCCCGGCCCCGCCGGAGGCCCCGCCATCGGCAGCCGCCCCGGCCCATCCCGCCGTCCCGGCTGCCTCGCTGATGAGGCGGCAGCAGCGGGCGGCAACACCGAGCGCCAGCGAGCCGTTCGGCCGCAGGCCTCCGGCGTCCCCGGCCAGCCAGTCGGCGAGGGGCACGGTCCCGGTGACGAGGGCGGCCGGCACGAAATGCGCGTCGAAGCTGAGCTCAACGGTACGGCTGGCATTGACCGCCACCAGGTCAAGCTGGTCTGCCGACAGCGAGGCCGAGGTGACCGCGGGCAGCAGCGCGGCGATGAGGCTTCCGCTCTCGTCCCGCGCGAGCGTGTAGACCACGTCGATCATGTCCCAGCCAGTGACCCACGGCGCAGTTCCGTCGAAGGTCCAGCCGCCGGGCACCGGCTGTGCCCGCAGCAGCGGCGCCCCCGGCCGGGCACCGCCGAGTGCCACTCCGGCCCGCCGGGTGCCCCGGCACAGCGGCTCGAGCCACTCCGCTGCCAGCGCCTGGTTCGCCGTGGCGGCGAGCGCCCTGACCGCCGAGTGATGCTGCAGCCAGACGAAGGCCGTGGCCAGGCAGCCGCCCGCCATGATCTCGGTCACACCGCAGAACGTGGCCAGGTCGGCATCGAGTCCGCCCGCGGACACCGGGCCGGCCAGCCCGTACAGCCGGGCTGCGGCCAGGACGTCGAAGTGGGCGGCCGGCACGCGGTCAGCCGAGTCGACAATCAGCGCAGATGGAAACAAAACCTCGTCGGCGATCCGCCTGGCCTGGTTAAGTACCTGGTCTGCGGTCATGTCGCTCATGGTGCCAGAGCAGCGAATACGCCGGCATCTCGGTGACAAGGACCGCATCGGCAGCCTAAGCTGCGGCCAGCTAACTGACTGCGCAGCCAGGCGGCCACCGGCAACAGCGGCTACGGGAAACAGAGGTCACGGGAAAACAGGGGTGGGCGAGGAGGGATTTGAACCCTCACGTCCTCTCGGACACACGGACCTGAACCGTGCGCGTCTGCCGTTCCGCCACCCGCCCTGGGAGCAGCAGTCAGGTTAGCACGTCCGCAAGCTGTCCCACATCGCCGATACGATCGGATACGGCAGGGAGAGGAGGGCACCACCGTGGGAGTCCTGCAGCGCTTTGAGCACAGGCTCGAGGGGATGGTCGAAGGTGCCTTTGCGCGGGCGTTCAAGTCCGAGTTGCAGCCAGTCGAGGTCGCCAGCGCGATCCAGCGTGAGATGGACGACCGGGCGGCCATTGTGGCCCAGGGCCGCACGCTCGTGCCGAATGACTTCGTGGTCGAGGTTGCCGAGGATGACTATGCCCGCCTGGACGTCTACGCCGACAGCCTCGGCATCGAGCTGGCCACCCTGGCGAGGGAGTACGCGAAGGAGCAGGGCTACTCATTCGTCGGCCCGGTCCGGATGCGGTTCGAGGGCGTCCGGGACCTGACGACCGGGACCTTCCGGATCCTGTCGGGCGTGATCAGGGGCACGACCGTCGAGGACGGCGAGATCAGGCGCCCGGCGAGCGACCTGCCGCAGCCCGCCGGCGGATTTCACGGCAACCCGCGGCTGCTGGTCTCCGGTCCCGAGCCTGGCCCCGACGGCAGCACGCAGCGGACCTACGAGATCACCACGCCGCTGATCATCCTGGGCCGCGGTACGGACTGTGACCTGCGCCTTGTCGACCCGGGGGTGTCCAGGCACCACGCCGAGATCCGCGTCGAGGACGGCGAGGTCGTCCTCGTCGACCTCGGCTCAACCAACGGCACGTTCGTCAACGGCCAGCCCGTCAGGCGCGTGACCCTGGCGGACGGCACCAGGGTCACGCTCGGCCGGACGACACTGGTGTTCCGCCGGGACAGCATCTACTAGCGCCGGAACGGAAGTACTCCGGCAGTACATAAACATGGAGAGGCAGGGAACGTGGCGGCCCGGGCCCGGTGCCGCCAGGCCGCCGGATCAGGATTGCCCACTCAACGCCACGCCAGCCAAGGACTCATGACCCGATGAACGCGCTCGAACTGACTCTCGTCAGGATTGGGTTCCTCGCTGTGCTCTGGCTCTTCGTGATCGCAGCCGTCGGCGTGGTCAGAACCGACCTGTTCGGGCAGGTCTCCCAGCGGCGCAAGCGGTCCTCGGCCCGGCAGCCGGCTGCTCCCCGGCCGCAGAAGCCTAAATCCAAGCCAGCGAGAACGCCCCGGTCAGCGCCCCAGCAGCTGCTGGTCACCGCGGGCTCGCTGGCCGGGACAAGCGTCGGCCTGACCGATCAGCAGATCACCATCGGGCGGGCCGATGACGCTACGCTCGTCCTCAGCGACGACTACGCTTCGACCCGACATGCCCGACTCTTTCCGCAAGATGGTCAGTGGCTGGTAGAGGATCTCGGTTCGACCAATGGCACCTACCTGGACCGGCAGAAGGTGACGCAGCCCACTCCGGTGCCCATTGGCGTCCCGATCCGCATCGGCAAGACCGTTCTGGAGCTGCGCAGATGACCCTGGCACTGCACTACGCGCTCCGCTCGGACGTGGGCCTGCTCCGGGAGGGCAATGAGGACTCCGCCTACGCGGGGCCGCGCCTGCTGGCGATCGCGGACGGCATGGGCGGCCACGCGGCAGGCGAGGTAGCCAGCGCCGTCGCGATCTCCGCGATTGCCCCGCTGGACCGGCAGAACCTCACCAACGGCGAGGACATGCTGGACGCACTGGCTGCGGCGGTGGCCTCGGCCCGCAGCACGCTGCACGACATGAGCGAGTCCGACCCCGCCGTTGAGGGCATGGGCACCACCCTCACCGCGCTGCTGTGGGCCGGCGCCCAGGTCGCGGTGTGCCACATCGGCGACTCCCGCGCCTACCTGCTCCGCGGCGGCGACCTGTACCAGATCACCCGCGACCACACCCTGATCCAGTCGCTGGTGGACGAGGGCCGGCTGAGCCCGGCCGCCGCGGCCAATCACCCGCAGCGCTCGCTGATCATGCGGGCGCTGCAGGGCAGCACGGACGCTGACCCTGATCTGGCCATGCACGAGGCCTTCGTCGATGACAGGTACCTGCTGTGCTCGGACGGTCTCACGGACGTCGTCGCGGACGAGGCCGTGTACGAGATCCTGACCACCTCGGCGGATGCGGACGAGGCAGTGCAGCAGCTGATTGCGCTCGCACTGCGCAACGGAGGCCCGGACAACGTCACCTGCATCGTCGCGGACGTGGTGGATCCCGCTACCAGCCCGGTCCCGCCGAGCAGGGACACGATCATGGCAGGCGCGGCCTCCAACGGAGACGTGGGCTCGCTGCTGCGAGCCGCGAGCGGCGCTGCCGCGCCGCTGGTGCCGGGCCAGGGGCAGGCAGCGCCGGGCGCGAGCCTGAACGGTCACCGGTCCCGCGCCGCCGTGCCGGCGGACGCCGAGGACGAGGCAGACGAGGACTTCGACGACGTGCCCCGGCGGCGGTGGCCGCTGGTGACCTCGATCCTCGTGGTACTGGTGCTGCTGATCGGCGGCGGCCTGTGGTTCGGCTACCGCGCCATCCAGGGCAACTACTACCTGGCCTCCGACGGACAGCAGGTCAGCATCTACCGGGGCATCAGCCAGAAGATCGCGTTCGTCAGCCTGTCCAGCGTCTACCGGAAGACCGGCATCCCGACCTCGCACGTTCCGGCGGACCTGCCGCTGCCCACGACGCCGACCACGCTTGCCAAGGCGCAGGCAACCGTTGTGTCGATCCGGCACTCCTATATGTGTCAGCAGGATGAGAACGCGCTCAACCAGTGGAGCGCGAAGTACGCGAACCGGCCGGCGCCGAAGCCGACCAAGGGTAAGAAGGCGCCGGTGGTGAAGGTCCCGCCCAAGCCGGCCGTGCCAGCGTCCTGCTCGGCACAGGAGGCAGGGTGAGCCTGGCGGACGATACCTCTCAGGCAGTCCCGATGCCGCGCGGGCGGCGCCGGGCTGAGCTGCTCATGCTGCTCTTCGCTATCGGCGTGGTGCTGTTCGCCTACGCCGCGGTCGGGCTCGGCCTGAAAGGAAAGCTCCCGCCGGGCGTGCCGGTCGACATCATCGTGTTCGCCGTTCTCATGCTCGCGGCGCATCTGGCGATCCGCCGGTTCGCCCCGTATGCCGATCCGCTGCTGCTGCCGCTCGCGGCGCTCCTGAACGGTCTCGGCATCGTGATGCTCTACCGGCTGGAGGAGTCGGGCCGGAACGGCAATCCGGGCCTGCAGGTCACGGACATGCCCACGTCTGTGACGAGCACGCAACTGCTCTACACCGCCGTCGGGGTGGCGGTGCTGGTGGCTGTCCTGCTGCTGGTCTCCGAGCCGCGCAAGCTGCAGCGGTATACCTACACGCTCGGCGCAGTCGGTCTGGTGCTGCTCGCCATCCCGGCCGTGCTGCCGAAGAGCCACAGCGTCGTCAACGGCGCGCAGGTCTGGATCACCTTCGGCAGCTTCTCGGTCGAGCCCGGCGAGTTCGCGCGGCTCGCGCTGGCAGTGTTCTTCGCCGGCTATCTGGTGACCAAGCGGGATGCCCTGGCGCTGGCCGGGCGCCGGGTGCTCGGCATCGACCTGCCCCGGGCCCGCGATCTGGGCCCGGTCCTGATTGCCTGGGCGCTGAGCCTGCTGATCCTGATCTTCGAGACAGACATCGGCACCTCGGCGCTGTTCTTCGGCATGTTCATCGTGATGCTCTACATCGCCACCCAGCGCACTTCCTGGCTGCTGATCGGCGTGCTGCTGTTCGTCGGCGGCTCTTTCCTGACGGCGCTGCTGTTCAGCCACGTCATGGAGCGATTCACCGTCTGGCTGCATCCGTTCCAGGGCAGCAACCCCACTGGCATCGCGTTTCAGCCGGTCCAGGGACTGGAGGGGATGGCGTTCGGCGGCATCTTCGGCACCGGGCTCGGCCAGGGCCAGCCGTACCACACCCCGCTCGTCCAGAGCGACTTCATCTTCACCGCGTTCGGCGAGGAACTGGGCCTGGTCGGCGTCATGGCCCTGCTCCTGGTGTTCGGCCTGCTGGTGCAGCGCGGCCTGCGGGCCGCCATCGCGGTCAAGGACCCGTTCTCGAAGCTGCTGGTCGGCGGCCTGTCGTTTGTCCTCGCCCTGCAGGTGTTCGTGATCGTCGGAGGAGTGAGCGGGCTGATTCCGCTGACGGGCGTCACGACCCCGTTCCTGTCCGAAGGAGGTTCGTCGCTCGTGGCCAGCTGGATACTGATCGGCCTGCTGATCAGGGTCAGTAACACCGCACGCAAGCCGGCCCCGCAGCCCATCCAGGACGAGGGCATGACCCAGGTGGTGCGAGCCGCATGAACCGAGCGCTGCTGAAGGTCTCGCTGTTCTGCCTGGCCATGTTCGTTCTGCTGCTGCTGAACGTGAACTACGTGCAGGCATTCGAGGCCAACTCGCTGGCCGGCAAGACCGGCAACGTCCGGGTGTTCGACGAGCAGTTCTCCTACCAGCGGGGCTCGATCATCGCGGCGGGCGACGGCAATGACGTCAAGGTCGCCGAGTCGAAGCTGATCAAGGGCACCGACCAGTACCAGCGGTACTACCCCTACGGCAAGGTCTACGCGGCCGTCACCGGCTACGACAGCGTCTACGGCAAGTCCGGCATCGAGGAGACCGAGAACAGCCTGCTCGCCGGCACCAGTTCTCAGCTGGCCGTGCACAACTTCACCGCGCTGCTGACCGGCAAGCAGAAGCAGGGCGCCACCGTCGAGCTGACCATCAGCCCGGCCGCGCAGAAAGCTGCATATCAGGCACTGGCCGCCAATACCGGCGGCCACTCGGCCGGACTGGTCGCGATCAACCCCTCGACCGGGGCCATCCTCGCCCTGGCGTCCTACCCGACGTTCAACCCGAATGAGCTGACCACGCTCAACGGGACCGTGCTCAACAAGAACGACGAGCGGCTGCTCAAGGACCCCTCGCAGCCGCTGCTCAACCGGGCGACCCAGGTAACCCTGCCGCCCGGCTCGACGTTCAAGGTCGTGACAAGCTCGGCTGCGTTCTCCACCGGCAAGGTGGGCGGCACGAGCTCGACGATCCCGGCGCCGACGGTGCTGACGCTGCCCAACGGCCATCTGCTGCACAACGACGACGGGGAGACCTGCGGGGACGGGAACCCGCAGATCATCGAGGCGTTCTACCTGTCCTGCGACACGGCGTTCGGCGACCTCGGGATGAAGCTAGGGGCTCCGGTGCTGCGCCAGTACGCCAGCCTGTTCGGCATGAACAGGGCGCTGTCAATCCCGCTGCCGGTGGTGCCGAGCGTCCTGCCGGAGGGCCCCGGCTGGACGGACAAGTCGCTGACCGCCTATACCGCGATCGGGCAGTACAACGACGCGGTCACGCCACTCCAGGAGGCGATGTTCGCGGCCACGATCGCCAATCACGGCAAGCTGATGCAGCCCTACCTGGTCCAGCGGGTGCTCGGGCCGGGCCTGTCGGTGATCTCGTCGCACCAGCCGGCCACGCTCAGCCAGGCCGTATCGCCCAGGGTCGCCGGTGACGTGCAGTCGATGATGTACCAGGTAACGCACAATCCGGGCGGGACGGCTTACGCAACCGCCGGGCCATCGGTCACGGGCAGCATCACGATCGACGGCAAGACCGGAACCGCGCAGAACGGCCTCAACAACACTGGCCTGAACGACGCCGTCTTTACCTGCTTCGTGCCGGGCACTAACGGCTCGTCACCGATCGCCGTGGGCGTCATGGTGCAGGGCGGCGGCTACGGCGCGGACGCGGCAGCACCGCTCGCGGTCGACGTCATCAAGGCATACCTGGCGGCACACCCGTGATCGCCCCCGTGCCAGCCGGCCAGGGACTGACCTGGCCGCAGCGCAAGCCCACTAGCCGGGAGCCAGGCTGCAGCCCCGGCCGGCCATGCTGGCCGCAGCCCCTGACCGGCAGGACGGTAACGTAAAGTGCGCGACATGACTCAGCCACGGCTGCTCGGCGGCCGCTACGAACTCGACGGAATCGTCGGTCGAGGTGGCATGGCCGAGGTGTTCAGGGCCCGCGACATCCGTCTTGACCGCATTGTCGGGGTGAAGACGCTCCGCGATGACCTCGCGCGGGACCAGACCTTCCAGGCGCGGTTCCGGCGGGAGGCGCAGTCGGCAGCCTCGCTGAACCATCCCTCGATCGTGGCGGTCTACGACACCGGCGAGGACATGGTCGGCAGCGTGCCCGTGCCGTACATCGTGATGGAGTTTGTCGACGGGCGCACCCTCCGCGACCTGCTGCGGGACGACCGGCGGCTGCTGCCGGAGCGGGCTGCCGAGATCACTGACGGCGTGCTGCGAGCACTGGACTACAGCCACCGCAACGGCATCGTGCACCGGGACATCAAGCCGGGCAACGTGATGCTGACCAGGGCCGGCGACGTCAAGGTCATGGACTTCGGCATCGCCAGGGCCGTCTCGGACTCGCAGATGACGATGACGCAGACCGCCCAGGTCATCGGAACTGCCCAGTACCTCTCGCCGGAGCAGGCCAGGGGCGAGCGAGTCGACGCTCGCAGCGACCTGTACTCGACCGGCTGCCTGCTGTACGAGCTGCTGACCGGCCGCCCGCCGTTCACCGGCGACTCGCCGGTGGCCATCGCCTATCAGCATGTCAAGGAAGACCCGGTGCCCCCGTCCCAGGTGGACCCGGAGGTGCCGCCGTGGGCTGACGCGATCGTGCTCAAGGCGATGCAGAAGGATCCCGCGGACCGGTACCAGTCGGCCGGCGAGATGCGGAACGACATCCAGCGTGCGCTCTCCGGCGCGCCCGTCGCGGCGCCGATGCTGGGCGGCGCCTATGCCGGGACCCGGCGGATGGGCGCGTCGGCGACGCAAGCAGGCGGCGGCCGCACCTCGGCCATCCCGCCCTATCAGTACGGTCAGGATGACGGCAGCGGCGAGGACGGCCCGCCGCAGCGGCAGCGCCGCGCCTGGCCGTGGGTCGTGCTCGCCACCGTCGTGGTGCTGCTGATCGCGGCGATCGTGCTGATCAAGTTCATCAACGACAGCGGCGGCGGCATTGCTGTCCCGAACGTAGTGGGCTCCTCGCTCGCCTCGGCCGAGACGCAGATCGTGAAATCCGGCCTCGCCGTCGGGACCGTCAGTCACCGGCCGTCTGCCACCGAGGCGGCGAACCTGGTCAGCGGGACCAGCCCTGCCTACGGTGCAACTGAGCCGAAGGGCACCCGGATCAGCATCACTGTCTCCACCGGGCCGAAGTCGACGAAAGTCACCGTCCCGTCCGTGGTGGGTGATAGCAAGAGCGCGGCTATCTCGGCCCTGAAGGCGGCCGGGTTCAAGGTTCAGGTCAACACGGTGACCCAGGCGGGCGCGGCCGCCAACTCGGTGGTCAACCAGACGCCGGCCGGCAACACCCCCGCTCCGAAGGGCAGCACGGTCACCATCAGCGTGACCGGCAACTCGGAGACGGTGCCGAGCAGCATCCTCGGCATGACCCAGGCCCAGGCCACCGCGCTGCTCCAGGCAGCGCCGTACAACTACCAGGTGACGGCGATTCAGGAAGGCTCGGGTAACGGCAGCTACCCGGTCGGCACCGTGTACGCCGCCAGCCCGCCGGTCGGCCAGTCCCTGGCGCCTGGCTCGGCGATCACGATCTATATCGTGGCGCCGACAAGTACCTCGCCCAGTCCGACGCCGACCCCCTCCTCGCCGTCACCAACGCCGACGGCTACGCCCTGAGAGCAGGCTGGCCCGGCGTCAGCCGAGGCCAGCCTGATCGAAGGACAGGTGGAGCGAGGCCCAGGGGTAGACGACGTACCACAGCAGCAGGCTGGCCGCGATGAGGATCACGGCCAGCTGAAGTGCCCGGGTGCCCGACCCGCCGGGAAGCCGGCGCCAGATCCAGCCGTACATGCCGCTAGCCCTCGATTCCCTGCGCCCGCGGCAGTGCCCGGACCAGCACGCCGGTGACGATGACCCGGCTGGTGCCCGTCCAGGGCGGGTCGCAGGTAATCAGCGTGATCATCCGCCGGCGCGGGTCCCGGCCCGGGTGGTCAGGCACCGGGGCGAGCACGGCGGTGTCGTCGGGCGATACCCAGGCGGGCTTGCCGGTCACCTTGTACTCATACGTGCCGGCCACGGTCTCGATGTAGACGAGGCTGCCGCTGCGCAGGCTCGGCAGGCTCCAGAACGGGTTGCCGGCGGTGACCCGGTGGCCGGCGACGGCGAAGTTGCCGATGCCGCCGGGCAGGGCGGTGCCCGGTACGTGCCCGGGCCCCAGGGCCAGCTGCTGCAGGCCGGTGCCCTGGACAACGGCGAACTGCCACTTGCTGCCAAAGCTCGGGATCCTGATCAGCGCGAACGGCTTGCCCAGGGCGAGACTATCCGGGCTGGTCAGCGCGGCCAGGCTCTGACCTGAGCCGGACCACTGGTGGCCAAGCTCACTCTGCAGCGTTTGCTGCGCGCTCCCCTCCCGCATGGCCGTGCCCCAGTACATATAGGCCATGAAGCCGAGGACCACGACGCCAAGGGTCATCAGGATCTCGCCCGATATCCGCAGGTAAAGCCGCACGCTGACGTGCATCTCCCCGATCTAGGTGACTGAGCGTGCCCACATACTAGCGATTTGTGAAAACGCCTGCAGGAGAACACGCCCGAGCGCCACCTGAGCGCTCGCGGGGGCAGCGAGTGGTCCGGTGAGCAACTACGCTTACGCCCGTAGGCGCGCTGGGCCAGCGCGCCGGCCTGCCGCCCCGCCGGGCTGGCAGGCAGGCAGTAGCCCCAGGAGACGACTGTGCCGAAGTCCCGCGTGAGAAGCAAGGCGGTCTACACCCCGCCGCCCCGGTCTTCGAAGGCCAAGGTCAGCCCGCGATGGCTGGTGCCCGCGATGCTGGGCAGCCTGATAATCGGCCTGGTCTGGATCGTCGTCTTCTACGTCAGCCAGCAGAAGCTGCCCATCGGCGCGCTCGGTGCGTGGAACCTCGTCGTCGGCTTTGTCTTCCTCAGCACCGGCCTGGTGCTCGCGACGAAGTGGCACTGACCCGGCCCTAGCCGATCAGAACAGCCGTCCCTGGTAAAACGAGAACGTGCCGAGCAGCAGGTGATTCCTGACTAGCACGGCAATGACAAAGACCACCAGGATGGCCACCGTCGCGGTTACCTGGATCGCGGTCCTGTTGCGTCTCGGCGCGTACGCGAAGGCGGCGGTCAGCAGGCCGCCCGCGATCAGGCCGCCGACATGCGCCTGCCACGCGATGTCAGGGACGAAGAAGCTCAGCCCGAGGTTCAGGACGAAGAGCAGTACCACCGGCCGGGCGTCGGCCCGCAGGCGCCTGGCCAGCACGAACCACGCGCCGAACAGGCCGAAGATCGCGCCGGACGCGCCCAGCGCCAGCTCATAGGGCACCAGGAAGTAGAGCAGCACCGAGCCGCCGATGGCGCTGACGAGGTAAACCGTCAGGAACCGGACCGGCCCGAGTACCCGCTCGATCGCGGGCCCGACGAAATACAGCGCCCACAGGTTGAAGGCGATGTCCAGCAGCCCGAGGCCGCCGACGCCCGGCGGCGGCAGGAATGCGCTGGTGATCATCCGGTACCACTGGCCGACGGCCACCCCGACGAGCGGGCCGCCCTGGGTGTACCGGCCCACCCCGATCATTCCCCAGTCGTAGCCGAGCTGCGAGTGCGCCAGCTCGATGATGTACAGCACGATGTTGAGGCCGATGAGCGCCCAGGTGACGCGGGCGCCCGACGAGACCGCCCCCCCGAACCGGCCGGCGGCCTGCCTGACCCCGGAATTCCCGGCTTTAATGCAGTCCAGGCACTGATGGCCAACCGCGGCCGGCCGCAGGCAGTCCGGGCAGGCAGGCCTGCCGCAGCGGGTGCAGGACACATAGGTCGGCCGGTCAGGATGCCGGTAGCACACCGGCGGCGCGGCCTGGCTCTGTTCTTGCGCCTGACCCTGGTCCGGGGGGATGGTCATCGGCAGGCCCGGCCTACTCGGCCTCGTCGCGGCCGATCTCGACTGCCTCAAGCACGACGTCCTTCACCGGACGGTCCCCCCGGCTCGTCTGCACCCGGCTGATCTCGTCGACGATGTCGCTGCCCTCGACGACCTCACCGAAGATGGTGTGCTTTCCGGTCAGCCACGGGGTGGGCACGGTCGTGATGAAGAACTGCGAGCCGTTGGTGCCCGGTCCGGCATTCGCCATCGCCAGCAGGTAGGGCCGGTCGAAGGCCAGGTCCGGGTGGAACTCGTCGGCGAACTTGTAGCCAGGGCCGCCGGTGCCGGTTCCGAGCGGGTCGCCGCCCTGAATCATGAAGTCGGGAATGACCCGGTGGAAGATGGTGCCGTCGTAGAGCTTGTCCTGGCTGGTCTTGCGGGTCGCCGGGTTCGTCCACTCCCTGGTGCCCTCCGCCAGCTCGACGAAGTTGCGCACGGTCTTCGGTGCGTGATCGGGATAGAGCCGGACCACCACAGGGCCCTGGGTTGTCCGCAGCGTCGCGGTCAGCGTATTCGTCATAACTGGAATCCTGCCACGCTCGCGCCGTGCTCTGGCAACTCCGGCCATGCCGCGCCGCACTCCCCGCCGTGATTGACCCCTGGTTTGCAGGGAAGGTCCTGCCTGGACAGAACTCCAGGAGGTTTCAGTGTCTGTTTTGACCAAGAAGCGACCCGTCAGCGACACCAGCGGGCTTCGCGAGCAGGCTGCCTACGCTGCGCAGAAGGTTGCGCCACTTGCCAGCAAGACCAAGCCCATGGCGCAGCAGGCGGCCCAGCAGGCTCAGCAGGCGGCCCAGCAGGCTCAGCTGGCGGCCCAGCAGGCCGCGCAGCAGGCCGTGCCGCTCGCCAGGAGCGCGGGTGCCTCGGTTCGCCAGGGTGCTGACACCGCCGCCGCCTGGGCGGCACCCAGGGTGGACGCCGCCAGGTCGTGGGCCGCACCGCAGATCGAGCAGACCGCGCGTGCCATCAGCGAGAATCTGGCACCCATGATTTCCGGCGCGCTTGTCTCGGCTGCACACAAGATCGACGCCAAGCCGAAGAAGTCACGACGGAGCCGGGCTGGCCTGGTCGCGGGCGTCGTGCTGCTGACCGCCGCGGCGGGTGTCGCGGCAGCCGTCGTCCTGCAGCGGCGGCGCGACGCTGCCGGCTACCCGGCGCCGGATGGCGCTGACTCCGCCGACGCGGCCACCTACGAGGCGGGCGCCACGCCGGACCCGGACATGAACGGGCATCCGCGCATCGTCTGAGCACCGGCCGGAAGCGGGGCCGGCCGCCCGCTCCGGCTCGCAGGGCTGCCCTGGCCGTGACATCCGTCATGGTCAGGGCAGGACCACGTATACATGACGCTGATGCGCCCGCTGCCTAATCTGAAGACATGATGCGCCCGTATGGCGGATCCGGCGAGGACGACGATCGCCGGATCAGCCTCGTCCGACGGCTCCTGCTGGGCGTACTTATCGTGTTCTTCCTGGTCACACCTGCCCTGGGCGTGTTCGGTCATCCGGCGCTGTCGGAGCCGGCCAAGTGGTTCCTCTTCAGCGGCAGCCTCGTCTTCGTGGTGCTCACCTGGATCTATGCGGTTGCGCCGGGGCCGCCGGGAGCGCAGCCGGTGCCCTGGGTACCGCTGGCAGTGATCCTCGGTCTGGGAATCGCGATTTTCATCGTCGGGCGGGAGAACTTCCTCACCGTCCTCGCCGTCGCCGCGGCCGCCTGCGGCCGGTTCAGCAGCACGCCGCGGCCGGCGGTCATCGCCGCGACGGCGTGCGCCCTGGCCGGATTTGTCATCGCCGTCAGGACCAGCGCGGGCTTCGGCAACACCGTCTCCCTGATTGCCATCGCGCCCATGAGTGCCTTCTTCGCCTATGCAGCAGGCCGGCGGATCGAGATGGTCAATGCGCTGCGGCGGACCAGAGCCGAGCTGGCCAGGGCCGCCGTCGCGGAGGAGCGGCTGCGCATTGCGCGCGACCTGCATGATCTGCTCGGCCACTCACTCTCGCTGATCACGCTCAAGGCCGAGCTGGCCGGGCGCGTGATCGGCAGCGACCCGGACCGCGCCGCGGGAGAAATCGCCGAACTGGAGTCCGTCGCCCGTCAGTCGCTGTCCGACGTGCGCGAGGCAGTGGCCGGCTTCCGCCAGCCTGACCTGGCCGGGGAGCTGGCCGGCGCCCGCACGCTGCTCGCGGCAGCCGGCATCGCCGCGACGGTCAGCTCCACCGGCACCGGCAGCCTGCCGCAGAGTGTCGACGCGGCGCTCGCCTGGGCCATCAGGGAGGGCGCCACCAACGTCGTCCGGCACTCCCGTGCCACGAAGGTGTCCATCCTGGTGGAGTCCGACCAGGTCACGGCCATGGCACAGATCAGTGACAACGGGCCTGCCGCACCCGCGGATGACGGCGGCCTTCCCGCCGGCCCGCCGGGCCCGCCGCTGACCAGCGGGCCGGACGGAACAGCGACGATGGTCAGGACCAGGCCCGCACTGGCCGGATCCGGGCTGGCTGGTCTTGCCGAGCGGGTCCGCAGCCTCGGCGGCGAGCTCGCGGCCCGGTCGGTCGAGCCGCAGGGATTTCTGCTCCGCGTCGTCGTCCCGCTCAGCCCGCAGGCATGACAATGAGCGTGTGACAGTGCGGATCATGATCGCCGAGGACCAGACGATGGTTCGGCAGGCGCTGGTGGCGCTGCTCGAGCTGGAGCCGGACATCGAGGTCGTGGCGCAGGCCGCAACGGGCGACGAGGCCCTGGCCATGGCCGACAAGCACCAGCCGGATGTCGCGGTGCTCGACATCGAGATGCCGGGCCCGAGCGGGATCGAGGTCGCCGGGCGGCTGCACAAGACCGGGTTCAGCGGCAAGGTCGTGATCGTCACGACCTTCGACCGGCCTGGCTACCTGCGCGCCGCGATGGCTGCCGGCGCCAGCGGCTTCCTGCTGAAGGATGCTCCGGCCGCCGCGCTGGCGGCCGCGATCAGGAGAGTGGCTGCGGGCGAGCGAGTCGTCGATCCGTCGCTGGCAGCCGCCGCGCTGGCGCAGGGCGACAGCCCGCTGACCGAGCGTGAGTCGGAGGTGCTGACAGCCGCGGCCAGCCACGATGCCATCGCTGACATCGCAGCGCGGCTCCACCTGTCGCCCGGCACCGTGCGCAATCACCTGTCCGCCGCCATTCAGAAGCTCGGCGCGCGCAACCGGGCCGAAGCAGTCGAGTTCGCGCAGCAGAAGGGCTGGCTGTAACCGGGATGCTGCTGGAGAGCGTGGTTCGCACGTCCGCCGCGGTGGCCGGCACGCCGGGCAGGCTGGCCAAGGTTGGCGAGATCGCCGGCCTGCTGACGGACGTGCCGCCCGCGGAGATCGCGGTCGCCGTCTGCTTCCTGTCGGGTGACCTGACCCAGCGGCAGATCGGCGTCGGGTACGCGGCCCTTACCGATCTGCTCGGCGGCTACGGCCAGAGCGCGCCCGCGGCCGCCGGACTGGCGCCACCCCCGGCCGAGCCCGCTCTCACGCTGACCGAGACCGATCACGCCCTGGGCCAGATCGGAGCGCTGGCCGGGCAGGGCTCGCAGGCCGGGCGACGGCGGCTGCTGGCCGGCCTGCTCAGCCGCGCCACTGCTGACGAGCGCCAGTTTCTCGTGCGGCTCCTTGCCGGCGACCTGCGCCAGGGCGCGCTGGACGGGGTGATGACCGATGCCATCGCCAGGGCCGCGGAGGTACCTCCCGCCGAGGTCCGCCGCGCTCATCAGCTCAGCGGCTCGCTGGCAGCCGCCGCGGCAGCCGCGCTCGGCGCCGGCGACCCCGCCGCCGCGACCGCTGCGCTGCGTGCTGTCGGCCTGAGTGTCGGGCGCCCCATCCGGCCGATGCTGGCTGCGTCGGCCCCGTCAGTGGCGGCCGCCCTGGACCGGATCTCGCCAGCCGCCGTGGAGTGGAAAGTCGACGGCATCCGGGTCCAGCTGCACCGGCAGGACAGCGACGTACGCGTCTTCACCCGCACACTCGACGACATCACGCACCGGGTGCCCGAGCTCGTCGCGGCAGCGCTCACGCTGACGGCGACCACGGCCGTGCTGGACGGCGAGGCCGTGGCGCTGCGCCCGGACGGCCGGCCGCTGCCCTTCCAGGTCACCTCGGCACGCGCTGCCAGCCATTCCGGCCCGGACGGGCAGGCCGGGCAAGTGCCGCTCGCGCTGTTCCTGTTCGACCTGCTGCACCTGGACGGCGCCGACCTGCTCGAGCTTCCCGCGGCCGAGCGCACCGCCCGGCTCACCGCCATCTCCCCGCCTGATCTGGTCATCCCCCGCCTGGTGACGGCGGACGCGGCGGCCGCAGGCCAGTTCTTCGCCACCGCCATCGAGCTCGGCCACGAGGGAGTCGTCATCAAGTCGCTGGAGGCGCCCTACGGCGCCGGGCGGCGCGGCAGCGACTGGATCAAGGTAAAGCCGCGGCACACGCTGGACCTGCTGGTGCTGGCGGCCGAATGGGGTCACGGCCGGCGCCAGGGCTGGCTGTCCAACCTGCACCTCGGGGCGCGGGACCCGGCAACCGGCGGGACTGTCATGCTCGGCAAGACATTCAAGGGCCTGACCGATGCCCTGCTGACCTGGCAGACCGAGCGGCTGCTGGAGCTGGCTGACCCGCCACCCGGATCGGACGGCCAGGTCAGGCACGGTGTCGTGCGAGTCAGGCCGGAGCTCGTGGTCGAGATCGCCTTCGACGGCGTCCAGGCCAGCAGCCGGTATCCCGGCGGCGTCGCGCTCCGGTTCGCCCGGGTCCTGCGGTACCGGCCGGATAAGAGCCCGGCCGAGGCGGACACCATCGATGCCGTGCGCGCCCTGTGGACCGGGGAGGACCCCACTCCGGGCTGATCCCGGCCGCGCACTGATGCCGCACAGGGGCACAATGGCTGCGATGCGGGGGCCCGCCCGGACCCGGCGAGGCGGGCTACGGCTGAAGGAGTTGCTGGCGAGTGCGAACACTCTGGCTGGATGAGGACGGGGCGGCCTGGCGCACGACCCTGCGCGGGCGGCAGGTGCTGGCCGACAGGAGGATCAACAAGGGGACGGCCTTCAGCGACACCGAGCGCGCCGGCCTCGGCCTGATCGGCCTCATCCCGGCCGGCCACATGACGCTGGACCAGCAAGCCAGCAGGGTCTACGCCCAGTTCGGGCGCCAGTCATCCAATCTCGCCCGCAATGTCCTGCTGAACGAGCTGCAGGACCGCAACGAGGTGCTGTACTACCGGGTGCTGGCCGATCATCTCAGCGAGATGCTGCCGGTCATCTACACGCCCACTGTCGGGCAGGCAATCGAGCACTACAGCCATGAGTACCGGCGGCCGCGCGGTGTGTACCTCTCGGTCGACCAGCCGGAGCTGATCGAGCAGTCGCTGCGGGCCTTCGGTCTCGAGAGTGGTGAGGTCGACCTCCTCGTGGCCACCGACGCCGGGGCGATCCTGGGCATCGGCGACTGGGGAGTCGGCGGCATGAGCATCGCCGTCGGGAAGCTGGCCGTCTACACCGCGGCGGCGGGCATCGACCCGGGCCGCGCAGTGCCGGTCATGCTGGACGTCGGCACGGACCGGCAGAGCCTGCTGGACGACCCGATGTACATCGGCAACCGGCATCCGCGCGTCAAGGCGGCCGAGTACGACGCGTTCCTGGCGGCGTTCGTAGCCGCTGTCCGCACGGTCTTCCCGCACGCGCTGCTGCACTGGGAGGACATGGGCACAGCCAACGCGCGCCGGCTGCTAACCCAGTATCGCGACGTGCTGCCCAGCTTCAACGACGACATCCAGGGCACCGGGGCGGTCAACCTGGCGGCTGTACTTGCCGCCGTCAGGGCGACCGGGATCGAGCTCGCAGCGCACCGCATCGTCATTTTCGGCGCCGGCTCGGCGGGCAGCGGGATCGCCGATCAGCTGACCGCCGCGCTGGTGGCCAGCGGCCTCACCGCCGGGGAGGCCCGGTCCAGGTTCTGGGCGGTGGACCGGCACGGCCTCATCGTGACGGGCGGGGACGACCAGTCGGCCGACCAGAGCCGCTACGGCCGGGACCCGGCGGAGGTCGCTGACTGGCAGCGGGATCCCGTTCTCGGCGGCATCCCGCTGGCCGAGGTCGTGCGCCGGGTGCACCCGACGGTGCTCATCGGGACCTCGGCCCGCGGCGGCGCGTTCACCGAGGACATCGTCAAGGACATGGCAGCGCACACCGACCGCCCGGTGATCATGCCGATGTCGAATCCCACCGAGCTGGCCGAGGCACGCCCCGGCGACCTGATCGAGTGGACCGGCGGCCGCGCGCTGGTCGCGACCGGGAGCCCGGCACCGCCCGTCGAGTACGCCGGCACCAGGTACGTCATCGCCCAGGCCAACAACGCCCTGGTCTTCCCCGGCCTGGGCCTCGGGGCCATCACCACGCGCGCGTCCCGGATCACCGACGGCATGCTGAGCGCCGCGGCGCACGCGGTCGCGGCGCTGGTGAACTCCGGCACCGCGGGCTCGCCGCTGCTGCCGGAGGTGGCGGCGCTGCGCGACACCTCGGTCGCGGTAGCGGTCGCCGTCGCCGAGGCCGCCATCGCCGACGGGGTAGCCCAGCGCGCGCTCGCCGGCGACCTGACCGCCGCGGTGCAGGCGCAGATGTGGCAGCCTGTCTACCGGCCCGTCCGGCCGGCCTGAGCGGGGGCACGGCGCTGCCCGGCAGTCCGCTAGCCGAGCCCGGGCCCTCAGCCCGCCGGGCCGGGCGGCGGCTCGCGGCCGACCTGCGCGGCGGCCGGGCGTTCCTGGCGGCTGAGCTCAGCCAGTCCGGCTGGCTGGACTTCGGCGCGTTCCGCTGGCGTGACCTGTCGGCCGGCCAGTCCGTCCGGGCCACGACCGGCGTGCTGGTGCCGCTCATTCTCGGCGTCGCGACCGGGAAGGTCGCGTACGGCAGCTACGCCGCGCTCGGCGCCCTGCCCGCGGGCTTCGTGTCCTTCCGCGGGGTCAGCCGTACCAGGGTCCTGGCTGTCCTCTTCGCTGCCGCCGGAATGGCCATCTCGACGTTCGCCGGAGCGACGGCGGCAGACGGCCAGCCGTGGCTGCTCGTTCCCCTCGTCTTTATCTGGGCTTACGTGACCGGCCTCTGCGCGGCGCTCGGCCCGACTGCGCTGACCGTGACGCTCCAGTGGCCCATCGCGCTGCTGATCGCGAGCGCGCTCCCGCTCGGACCCGGCCCGGCGGCCGTGCGGGCCGGGCTGGTGCTGGCCGGCGGTCTGTGGCAGTGCCTGCTGGTCGTCAGCTCCTGGATGGTCAACCGCGGCAGCGCCGAGCGGACCGCGCTCGCTGCCTCCTATCTCGCGCTCGGCGGCTACGCCGGCGATGTCGCGGCCGGACGGCACAGCCCGCCCGCTCCCGCGCAGCTGGCCGGGAGCTACGTGCTGGGCGATCCGAACCCGCTCATGCGGACCGCCGCGCGCCAGGACATGCAGGATCTCGCGGAGGAGGCCGAGCGGATCCGGGCGACGCTGACAGCCCTGTCCGTCGGCCGGCCGGGCGACGAACCCGGCTCCGCCAGGCGCGGCGTCCTCGCGGGCGCCGCGCAGGCGCTGAGCGAGCTGGCCGCCAGCCTGACCAGTCGCCCCGGCCAGCGGGCCGGGCATCTCGCCGCAGCCCGCCGGCAGCTGGATGCCCTGACGGCGCAGCCAGGACCGGCCCGGCAGTGGGCCGATGAGGCGCTGCTGGGCCAGCTGCGCAGCGCGGTGCGGATCGCCAGGCGGCTGAACGACGCCGAGGCCGGGCCCGGCGATGGCGCCAGTCCCGCGCCCGTCCCGGTAGCGTCCGCCAAAGACGCCTGGCTGACCGTCCAGGCCAGCACCGGCACCGCGTCGGAATCAGGCCGGCATGCGCTGCGGCTGGCCGTCGTCGCCGCGGTGGCTGAGGTGATCGCGCAGGCGTCCGGACTGGCCCACGGCTACTGGATCGTGCTGACGATCTTCATCGTGCTGCGCCCTGACTACAGCTCGACCCTGTACCGAGGCCTGCAGCGTGCCGCCGGCACGGCAGTCGGAGCCGGCCTCGGGGTCGCGACCGTGCTGCTCGTCAAGGTCAGCGTTACGGCGCTGCTGTGCGGCATCGCGGTATCGCTGCTGGCGGCGTACGCCGTGTTCACGGTGAACTACCTGCTGTACGCGGTGTTCCTGACCGATTTCGTCGTGGTGCTGCTCGCCATGCTCGGCTCCCCGCCCGACCCGACCGCTGAGTACCGGCTCATCGGCACCGGCATCGGCACCGGGCTTGCCATCATTGCCTACCTGCTGTGGCCAACCTGGGAGAGCACGTCAGCGACGGAGAAGTTCGCCCGCCTGCTTGCCACGCAGGGCCGGTACGCCAGCGCGCTGCTGCGCGCCTACACCCGGCCTGAGGGGTCACAGCCGGGCCGCCTGCGCCGCCTCCAGCTGACCGCGCGGCGCGCCAGGGCAGATGCCGAGGCATCCGCGGACCGGCTGGCCGGCGAGCCTGACCATCCGCCGATCAGCGCGCCGACCGCCCGGGCTCTGGAGTCTGTCGGCCACCGGATTGCCCAGGCGAATCTCACCCTGGGCGCCGCGCTGGCCGCGCACCACGCGCGGACCAGGTCGAGCCAGGCCGGCGGCCAGCCGGGCGTCAACGGTGACGGTGACGGTGACCGGAAGAACGGCGGGGATCAGGCGGTCAGCCTGGACCCGGACATCCAGCCGGACCTGGACCGGCTGGCCGACGGCGTGGATCAGGCCACCGCGGTTCTCTCCGCAGCGCTGCGCGCCCGCGGTGACGGCCGGCAGCCTGGTGGCCGCGGCGCGCAGGCGCTGCCGCCGCTGCCCCCGCTCCGGCCGCTGCTGCAGGTCATGTGGGAGCCCGACAGCGAGGCGGCAGGCAGCACGGGCGCCACTGCCCGTCCGGCGGCCAGCGGGACGGCGCCCGGTTCCGGTGACTCAGCCAGGACGGCACCCGGTTCCGGTGACTCCGCCGGGCCGGCAGCAGCCGCGGCGCGCCCGGCGCCGGCCATCGCGGACGGCGAGCGCGGCGGCTTGTTCACCGCAGCGGACGGCCTGGTCGACGCCATCAACACCGCGGCGCACGTGCTGCGCCAGTAAGCCGGCCTTCCGGCGGCTGCCCCGCAGCCTGGCCTCACGGCCCGGGCCTCACAGCCTCGGATCGACCGGCTCGCTCTCCAGCGCCAGCACCCCGAAGACGCATTCATGCACCCGGTACAGCGGCTCACCGGCGACGAGGCGCTCCAGCGCCTCGATCCCCAGCGCGAACTCGCGCAGAGCCAGAGACCGCTTGCGCCCGACATTGCGAGACCGGAGGCGGGCCAGGTTGGCCTCGGTGGTGTACTCGGGCCCGTAGATGATCCGCAGGTACTCCGGCCCGCGGCACTTGATCCCCGGCTGGGCCAGGCCCCCTGCGCCGCGGTAGACGACACCGGCCGGCTTCACCACCATGCCCTCCCCGCCGCGAGCGGTCAGGTCCTGCCACCACGCGACCGCCGCCGCCTCGCTGCCGTCGTCTCCCAGGCGGACCGTCAGGGCGGCGGTTCGTCGCAGGAGTCCCGGCTCCTGGTCACAGAGCCTGCCGATCATGTCGAGGTGCCAGGCGTGCGGCCGCATCGCATGCACGGCGTTCTCGCCCGCGAGGATCTGGAACGGTGCCAGGCGC
>Ga0302326_10007355_pt1 | contig 24521 bp, 16 predicted proteins | sample Palsa_T0_3_FD_202264 | JGI IMG/M metagenome (GOLD analysis project Ga0302326, IMG submission 202264) | Peat permafrost microbial communities from Stordalen Mire near Abisko, Sweden - Palsa_T0_3 | ecosystem: Environmental > Terrestrial > Soil > Palsa > Peat permafrost | place: Sweden: Abisko... | reverse complement strand
CGTGTATAGCCCGGACACATGGCTGACAAGTGTTCGGAGACATGGTTGACACTTTGGGATGTCCTGGAACACCCCAACAACCATGTCGTTACGTCTTGAATTTGTGACTCTAGCCCAACACGAAAAAGCAAATGTCGCCGAACTCTGTCGGCGGTTTGGCATCAGCCGGGAGACCGGCTATAAATGGCTGGGCCGTTTCCGCGAGGGCGGGGCGCAGGCGCTTTGGGATCGCTCTCGTCGGCCACACACGATGCCCCGTCGCACAGCGGAGCCGGTCTGCAATCAACTGCTGGAACTGCGTGCGGCTCACCCCGCATGGGGGCCGCGCAAACTGCGCCGGCGGCTGCAGGATCTGGGGGTGGCGGGATTGCCCGCGCCGAGCACGATCACCACGCTGCTGCAAAGTGCCGGGTGCATCGACTCCCAGGCCAGCGGCCAGCACCGCGCCTACGTCCGCTTCGAACGGGCCGCGCCCAACGAGCTCTGGCAAATGGATTTCAAGGGCCACTTTGCTTTGAGCCGCGGTGGGCGCTGCCATCCGCTCACGGTAATGGACGACCACGCCCGCTACCTGCTTGGGCTGCGGGCCTGTGCCCAGGAAAACGACGCCACCGTGCGCGCGCACCTCCAGGATCTCTTCGGGCGCTACGGACTGCCCGAGAGCCTTCTCTGCGACAACGCCCCGCCATGGGGTGGTCCCGGAGGCGAATGGACCGCCCTAGGCATCTGGCTGGTGCGCTTGGGCGTGCGCGTACTCCATGGCCGGCCCTACCATCCTCAGACCCAAGGCAAAGAGGAACGCTTCCATCGCACACTGCGAGCCGAAGTCCTTAGCCGCAATGACCTGCGCGATCTGGCCCACAGCCAGGAGGCCTTTGACCTTTGGCAGCCCATCTACAACCACGAGCGCCCACACGACTCTCTGAAGTTGGCCACCCCTGCCAGCCGCTACGCCCCCAGTGCCCGCACTTTGCCAACGAGCCTTCCACCCATTGAATACGGCCCCGATGACCTCGTCCGAACCGTCAAAGCCAAAGGCGACTTGACCTGGAACAACCGCACCTACTACCTCGGCCAGGGCTTCGCACGCCAGCCCGTGGCCCTGCGGCCCACAGCCACTAACGGCCTGCACGAAGTCTATTTTTGCCACCAGCGCCTGGGTTGGATCGACCTGCTCCAACCTCCCGCCAAGTCCAAGCATCACTACCTGCCACTGCGCAAAATCCGCCCTTCACCCCGACCCTAAAACTTTGCCCAAAGTGTCAACCATGTCTCCGAACACTTGTCAGCCATGTGTCCGGGCTATACACGCCGGGGCGTCCGCCGGGAATCGCGGTGGTTGGCGGGTAAGCAACAAGGACGGATCGGCGAGCCGTCCCTACCCTGCGAAGGCCGCCGAGCGAGAACAGTTCCTCTACATCATGGTCCCTTTGGACTGCGCTGTTGGCATAATATACAATAGTCGGCCCTGAACTTATCAATCAGGTTCTGCCAGTCAGGGCCATCAGCACTATGCATCCCGAGGAGATTACACACACAACGGTAGTCAGGTGTTTTTGCATAGGCCGTAATGACATCCCTTGTATGACGGAGATCTTGTTCCAATTCGATGTGGCGACACCAATCTCGCCTTTCAGTCGCCATACGACGACAGGAGAGAAAGTCCTGAAGAAGATTTCCCCACCGGTCAGCAGGAAGTCCATAGGTTCCGGTCATGTCGTGCGCCATTCGTTCCGCCTCGTCATTCGTCGTGGCAATCCATGCATCATCCAGCTCCATTTCATCCACCTGTCGCAACTCGACTCTGAGCCTAGTCAGGTGGGACCGACCAGAAACAATATCCGCCGACTGGAGAGCCAGGTTCTCGTATCCCATAGCTACGCAAACCGGGTGAACAGGACGTGCGATCTCGATTCCTTTTGCGGGTTTGCCAGCGACGTCATATAAGTCAGCGAGCACGAGTTTCGCCCGTAAGGCTGATTCGAGGCAATTCGCTCTGCTGTAAAATTCGATGGCGCTTTCTGCATCGACGATGGAATCTCTCACAAGCTGATCGAACCACTGCGGGCGCACGATCCATCCAATCTCCGATGCGGTTAATGTGTTAATGAGAAATACAGAAACCACTCCTGCCCTCGTATACTGGGCGTCAGCAAAAAGAATCGGATTCTTCGCACCAGCAGTACCATTCAGAAGATCCTTTGCGGCTGTATGCCAAAGACGCCACGAATCGAATATAGAGCTTAGTTCGGCCGAGGCCAGACGCATTCCTCTAATGGCTGTTTTTGCTTGAACTGCTTGGTTGCCAATGTTGGCCAGAATAGCTCCGACGACATTGTGCCCCCACGAATAAAGATAAATCAACTCGGCACTCATTATTAGAACTGGTGACGAATCAGATGAATTCTTAATAATTTCAACATTGCGCGACATCTGTTCTAGTATTCTACTGCGCTTGGCTTGATTGTGGGTTGAAAGGTGCTTGAATCGCAAAACATCCAAGTCGCGGTAGTATTTCATGATTCCTCCCCGTTCTTGCGCGATTATCTCTTCAGCCTGTTGAAATTCTATTTGCGATTTCCGTCCTAGTCTAAACTCACAAGCGTTCCTGAGTTCGTCAAGGAGCCAGTTATCTGCGTCAGTCAAATGGTTATCCATGGAGGAGCAGGCGCGCAAATGACCCATCGCCAAATCGAAGCGGCCCATTACGTAGTGCGCATAGGCAAGAACGAGCTGCGTACGCTTCATTTGCAGTTGCTCTAGCGTCAATAGCCCCGATAACTCAACGACCCTTTGCGGAAATCCGCTCGCCACAATTGTGGCTCCCGATTTTTCAATCAATATCCCCGCTGTCGTTGCGTCTATTACGGTGCCGTCTTCTCGGACTTGGAGCTTTGGTGACTCTGATCGAGATGCCTGGAGTAAACGCTCTTGGATGGCTCTATTAAGGCGCGCCTCATCCATAATTCGCTTCTCGATATCATCAAGTGACGTGGCGTCCAGTTTTTTGTGAAAGCGGATAGTCACTGAATCAGCCGTCCTCCAGTCGGGCTTTTCCTTAGTCAGAATTCCGGCCTCATCTCGTGCCCACGCATACAAGAAGTCCCCCGTGGGCACAAGATACAGTGCATATAGTGGACACGGGCCATTCAGTATATAATTCAAATTGGATGCTTTGATCGCTTTAGAGATGCTGCCATCACCATTTACTACCGGCTCTTCCACGGTTTTTAATTGAACTTGGGATCGAAAATTAGTATCAAAGCCACTGTTTTTTAGCTCAAGATACCGATCCACGCCTCTGTCTTTTCCTGGCTCCATACGGACTCGAAACCGCTGCACGGGGAAGAGTTGGGCGAAAGCTGGAAGGCTCAACTCTTCTAGTTCGTCGTTACGATCAGATGTCGGGAGGGGGCCGAGATTGCCATAGTTCATTTGTTGGCCTTCATTACAGTTTGGCAGATCTTCAGGCGGATCATATTGATATTTAAGCGGTTACGCCGCAAACCTTCAACATTACTTAGGGAATCCTAGACCGTCAATACACTTTTGCTGCTTAGTGACATTAGATTTGTTCTTTCGACGTGTCGACGATCTCCTCCGGAAGATTTTGAATCGGAGTCTTTTCCCAATCCGCCGCGATGCCCAAAATCAAAACTGGGATGTCTATGTTAGAAACGCCTCTAGCTTCAAGATCCCAAACGAATTGTTCGAAGTAGGATACTCCGGTGCTCATTTGTTCTACAAATGCCTTCATAGGGACAATTTCCACCCCTGCGGCAATATGACCTAACTTCTGAAAAATCGTCATTTTAGCGCAGACGTTGTAGACCATGAAGGCGTATTTGCCGAATTGGACTTCTACGCCGAGTTTATTCTTCACGAAATCCATCTCTCGGAAGGCACCTCTGTTCATTGCTTTCGCTTTGTAACCGCCGTGATAAAATTTAACTGAGTACTCTGCTTTGACTCGGACTGGATGCCAGCCGCCGATTCGGGCAAAGTCAGCCTTGAACGCCTTGTTCAGAGAAGATGGAGAGTATAGCATCTCGTCGGGCATCGTCTTCTCTTTTGATTTTTTAGATTTGTGCTGCTCCTCATCAATCGACGTGATTGCTTCCGTGATCTCAGCCAATAAAAGTTTATATTTTTTCCCTACTACTTCGCGCCCCCTGTTGAATGAATAAATGCCCGCAATTCTCATCTTAAACGAACCCTGCTTCTATCCACTCTTTCGGAATTTGAGAAACAGATTCTTGGCCGGTTGGGACGTGAACAGGCTTTCCAAGCTGACGATATGGCAGCGTTCCTGAGGCGAGCATTTGAATGCGGCGGCGTGCTTCGTCCAGGTAGCGGCGGTCACGGTCGATACCCGTGGCACGTCTGTCACGCTTTAAGGCGGCCAACATGGCGCTTCCGACTCCCGTGAAGGGATCAAGAACGGTGTCCCCTTCGTTCGTTAGGGCCAACACACAGCGCTCAACCAACTCGATTGGGAATTGGCATGGGTGAATCGTCTTTTCGGGGTGATTGGCTTTTACGTTCGGAATGTTCCAAAGAGAGGTTTCCCAGTCCTGAACCATGACTTTCCAGATGTCGGAAGGATTCTTGCCGAGCGGATTCCCAGAAGGTTTCCCGTAGCCGGGACCCTTTTTGAAGTTTCGTTTGCCTGGATATTTCGATGGCACTCGAATCGGGTCTAAATTGAACGTATAATTCTCCCCCTTGGTGAACCAAAGGAGCGTCTCGTATCGGCCGGACAGGCGCTTCGAGGCGTGTAAACCGTGATCGAAATACCAGACGATCCGATTTCGCAGTTTCAAACCCAGAGCCTTGAACATCGGGTAAAAGAAAACATCGAGAGGGAACACCTCGGACTCATCAACAAAGTTTCCAACCTGCCAGCAAATGCTGCCGCCATCAGAAACCACCCGGTAAAGCTCTTTGGCGACGGGCTTCAACCAATCTAAATAGTGTTGAAGCCCGACCTGGGTTTCGTATTCCTTCCCAATATTGTAGGGTGGAGACGTGATAACGAGCTTCACGCTTCCGGATGGCAGATCGCGGAGACGGACCAGCGTGTCTCCCTCAAGAAGGTTAGCCTGCGCACGGTCGGCAAGGGTTTCCGAAATAGAAATAGGAAAAAGCCGGTCGAACATGCAAGAAATAATGGCATGTTTGGCTGCGGATGGCGAGATATCTGATGAAAGAGCCGTCGGCCTCATCCAAGCCGGCGTCCAGAACGTAGCTGGCCCCATCTCGACCACAGCCAGCGCAGAGCGCTTTGGGCGGCGGCCTTCAAGTCCGGCTCGCCGGCAAATTCGCTTAGATACGCGAGCTCTAGGTTGACTTGTTGGCGAAGCAATCAGACGCGCTGCCTTGATTCTGCGGCGGATGACCGCAAGAGCCTCGGCAACGTCCTCAACACCGGCGGCAAGATCAATCGGGATGTTCGTGTCAACGGCAATCAGCATTTTCCGGCTCGCCGTAGATCGTCACCATTGCGCGGGCCAAAAGCTTCTGCCGCTCTGCGTCCGTCAGCTTGTTCATCTTCGGACGATACTTCTCGACCATGATCGTGCCGGGGGTCTTCTTTTCCTTCGGCTTTACGGTGGTCTTCTTGGCGTTGCTCACGCCAATACGATGCCCGCGTCACGGAATGAAGTCAAATAGGCTGTATGATCTCGGGCGGCAACGTCTGGGAGTGGATTCAAGAGGGCTACAACGGAGACGGAAAATCCAGGGATTGGGGCGTGCTTCGCGGAGGCTCCTGGGCGAACAGCAACCGGGCGGAGCTGCAATCCTCCTATCGCAACGTCGTTGACCGCAACGACCGGGACGTGATCTACGGTTTCCGTTGCGTGCTCGTCTCGGAACCGGCCACCGAACAATGAGGCTGCCGCGATGGGTCAGGCCGCCTGCGTCATCGCATATAAGTAGATGTTGGCGCCCATTTCCATGGATATCTTTTGTTTTCCGGGGCCAAACCACCTGTCGCCATTTGCCCAGCCGCAATGCAAATCCGACGGGCTGAGCAATGCCACAACGCGCCCGTCGTGGATCAACCCGTGCGGGCCCCACTCCGTGCCTTGCATGTGCGGCCACTCGTCAAAGTGATAAAAGCAGTGGAAGAGAGGATGGTCCATCGGGAGCTTCTCGATCTTCGAGCCGGGAAGAATATTCGGCAACTGTTCAACCACGGACCGGAAAAAATAGTCGTTCTTCCTGTTCGAGCCGTGATGGTTGTAGCCGTTGACGCAATCCTCGGCGAAAAGAAAACCGCCGCGGAGAAGGTATTCGCGCAGATTTTTCTGGGCGGTTTCATCCAGCACCGGGGCGAGCTCGCCGTGCATGAAGAGGAAGGGATATTGCGCCATGGAATTGAGATCGGCCACGTCGGCTACGTTCCATTTCTTGTCGAGATTCACCGTGGTTTCATCCCGGATCGAGTCAATGAGGTTGAGATCGCCATGGGGATGGACATGCCAGTCTTCCTGATCCCCGTTTTCACCGATGAATTTGAGGCGTCCCCACGGGACTGGAGGGCCTTTGAGTGATTGCTGTGCGGAGGCTAAAGAATTCAGGCCCAGGAATGAAGCGCCACCAGCGGCAATCAGCCTGAGGAAGTGCTGGCGGGTAAGCTCGGACATGAATCTTATATACTCGAGAAAGGTCCTGATGCCAAGCGGCGCCATGGAGATCAGAGAAGTTTGGCCTGACGACGCCAAACGAGTTCCGAGACATAGAAACCGAGGGCCAGGAGGAGAATGATCCAGGTATCCCAGACGGGTTCCGAGTGTTTGCTCACCAACGTAGTCAAGTCCGCGGAACTGGTGGTGGACCAGGTCACGGGCACGCCGTCATTCAGCAAACTTCCCCCGGTGGATTCAGCCAGCTTGCGCAGGCCGTCCACATCCGGCGGCAGGCCGGAAAGTTCCTCGGCATGGGAGACATGGGAGACGCGCAGGAGGGTTTCCATCTGAGCCCCGCGCTCATCTTCGGCGCGGATCCGCCATGTGCCGGGTTCGCCGGGCTTGAATTGAAACGACCAGGAATCGGACGAAGAATCCAGTTGAGACTCCAGCGTCCGCGAGGCTCCCCGCGGTGAAACAGCCGTAATGACCGGCGGGCCGGAGCCTTGCGCGCCAGAGAGCCGGAAGAGGCAAGTTTTTCCGAGGGAGGCAGAGAAGGGTTGCAGGGCGAATCGCAAGCCTGTGCGTGAAGTCCGCTGCCCGGCGAGCGCGAGAAAGAGCTGCTGCCAGAAGATTTGCGGGTCATGCGATGTGCTGGGCAGGGAGAGCCTCCAGCGCCAGAGGCCGTCGGTGAGCAGCGCGGTGACGTGTCCCTGGCCAAAACGTTGTGTAACGAGCAGCGCGCGCGGCGTTTTATCCGCGGTCTCTTCGTCGGGATGGATGGCGAGGGTTTGCGCGCCGGCCTTTAACCCATGAACGCGCGCGTAGGTCACAAAGCGCGGCAGATTTTTGAGCCGGCCTCCGGCGGCGCTTCCGAAAAGGGCGGCCACTTTCGAGTGGGTGGAATTGGCCGGAATGGCAAAGCCTTTCAGGGGATCGAGCCCGGACGTGGCCTCGGCGCCAGAGGCAAATTCTCCTTCCGGCGTCCTATTGGATCCTCCGAGGCTGTGCATCAATTCCTGGAATGATCGCAGGGATTCGTCGTCATCCGCGCCTTTGGGCGGCGCTTCGAAGATGACCGGCAGCATCTTTTCCAGCTCGGTTCCGGAAAAGGTGCGCGCCATCGTGGTGTCGGAGACGAGAAAGAGCAACCCTCCGCCGCCCTCGACGTAACCAGCCAAAGCCGCTTGCTGGGCGGGCGACATCTGGTCGGCGTAAACATTGGAAAGGACGACGATCTGGAAGGGCTGGAGATCGGCCATCGCATCGGGCAGCTGAGTCAGCGTCGATGGTTGGGAGGAGGGCGAGACGACGCGGGTCAGATTGAGATCCGGGTTGTAAAGGCTGGTGATCTGGAAGCTGGCATCGCCTTGCAGCGCGGTGTCGATAAAACGGCAGTTCCAGTCCAGGCTTCCCTGATAAAACAGGACGTGGATTTGCTCCTGCGCGACGACCCGCACCGCGGCAGCCGTTGATTCCTGTTCGGCGCCCTCGCCCAGCCGGCAGGCGAGGTGAATGAGACCCGGTTGGTCCGAGTTGATGGGAACCGTCCAGGGAATGAGATTGGCGCCGGGCCGGATATGGAGCCGGGTTTCGGCGATCGATTGGCCGTCCTGCCAGAGCGACAACGGAACGTCCCGTTCGTGGAGTCCATGGGCTTCGACGAGCACCGTCGCGGTGAATTGGGATTTCCGCCGGACCTGTCCGGGAACATTCATCTCGCGCACAAAGAGAGTTTCGTGGGCGCTCTGTTGATTCTGGCCGGCGATAAAATAGATCGGGCAATGATTCTGCGCCGCCTCGGCGCCGAGGATTTCCGGGGTTTCGTCGGTGGTGTCCAGCCCATCGGTGAGGCAGACGATTCCACCGTAGCCGCCGGGGCCGGCGTTTTTCATAACCTGGTTGAGGGAGTCGTAAAGATGGGTGCCATTGCCGGATTCCGAACTGTTGACGGCGCTTTCGAGGTCGCTCGCCTCGTGGAGCGACTCGCTAAAGCGGAAGTAGCGAAGGAGAGCAAAGGAACGGATGGCGTCGGTCTCGACTTTTTTCCAGGCATGGAGAGCCGAAGAGAGACGCGTGATCCCGCGCTGGTCGGGAGTGGTCATGCTGGCGGAATGGTCCACCACGACGGCCAGCGGTCTTTTGTCATGATCGGCCTCGTAAGTTCGCTGAACGCGCATGGGGCTGGCCAGGCAAACGAGCAGGAGCAGGAGAAACGCCACGCGCAACGTGACGAAGATCGTGCGTTGACGCCAGGTGAGGGCGCGCAGGGTGTGACGATAGAACCAGGCCGTGAGAGCGGCTCCGACCAAAGCAATGAGGAGGAAAATCAACCATCCCAGCAACGGGGATAACCCGGACCAGCCCCCCAATTGCCATTCGATCCGTTGCTCCGAGTTCAAGGCTTCCTGGCGTCCTGATCGCCGCTGTCGGGATGGTAATCCCGCGACATGCTTTCAAAATAATCCGAAACGGCCGAGCGGTAGGCGGGAGGCGCTGTATCGAGGTCGGGCTCTTTTACGATTTCGTCGCGTTGCGCGTGAGCGGCAGCTTCCGCGAGGTCCGAGATGAGTTTGTCGAGGGGCGCTGCGATGGTTTGATATCCGTTCACGATATTGGTCGCGGTGGTTTGACGGTACCGGGTGTCCTGTTCGGCTCGATCCAGAAGCCCCAGGAGTGCTCCCGCATTCGAGGCGGGCAGAGCGGCTGCGGTTCGCTGGGCTTCGTCCTTCAGGTCGGCGATGACTTCGCGGTAGGCCTGCGCGACCAGGGGTGGGGCCGCTGTATTCGGCGCGGTTCCGACGGCGTGCGGATCGGTGGGACTGGCAGGGCCGGCGCCCCCCGAACCTGGAGCCTGCCCCTCGCCTTGCCCTTCGCCTGGCGCCTGGCCTGGAGCCTGCCCCTGACCTTGCTGGCCAGGTTGCGTGCCTTGTCCTTGACCTTGTCCCTGTTCTTTCCCGGCTCCCTGGCCTTTCTGACCAGCCGGGCTTTTTCCGCCCGGTTGTTCGCCGGAATTTCCCGGCGCTTTGCCGCTTTGGCCGCTCATGCCTGGAGAAGGAGCGGCATTGGCCCCGGGATCAACTCCCGGCGCCCCCGCTTTCCCGGCGAGACGAGCCAGGTTGGCGCGGCTCCTTTCGAGATCATTGACGAGGCGGGCGATATCCTGCGCCGAAGGGTTGGGAGTCGTCTGGCCTTGCGCGGCCTGACCCGCGAGGGCCTCCAGTTTTTGCGCATCGGCCAGAGCCTTGTCCGCATCCAGGCCGGCCTTGCTCATTCCTGAAAGATCGTTCTGCACTTTCCCATCGGCGATCTGCCCGGCCAGCTTTTCCAGTTCTTGCGCGCCTTGCGCGGAACCGGCCTCCTGTTGCTTCTCGGCGGCCTCTTCGAGTTGTTGCCGGACATCGCCGACCTGCCGGGCCAGATCGGCCAGCTGTTTCCGCGCATCGGGCGATTTGTTTTGGACCAGGTTGCGCAATTGCCGTGCGAGATCATTGAGCTTCTGCTGCGCATTCTCCATCGCCAGTTTGGTCTCTTGTTCACCGGCCTGGTTCATTTCCTGGACGGCGCGCTGCAACTCCTGCGCCGCCTTGGCAGCCGGTTCCCTGGCATTCGCCTCGCTGGCCTGGTCGAGCTGATGCATCGATTCCCCCGCATCTTTTTGGGCGTCTTGAAGCGCCTGGATGACCGCGGGCGGGAGGACGCTGTTCGTATTGAGCAGGGTGTCGATTCCCTGCACGACCCGCGTCTGCCTTTCGACAAAGGTTCCCTTGCCGGCGTCCGGCCCAAAAGGATCGACGGCCTGTGAGGGCGGAAGCGGGACGACTTTTTGCGAACCATCGGCATTCGTTCCGGACGAGGCGGGAGCGGCCCCGGGCTGGGAAGCGGCGGATGCGGACATGTCTGAATTGCCGGGCGAGTCCTCGTGGCCGAGGTCTCGGGAAAGCTTGGCCTGGTTCCTGGCCAATTGCTCGAGCTGGCCGGCGGCGGCCTCCATCCGTTTCGTCAACTCATGCTTTTGTTTACTCTTGAATGGGTCGTCCGGATCGTCGCCGGGGGGAGCGCTCCCTCCTTCCGCCATGATCTTGTGAAAAAACTTCTCCACTTCCACGATCAGGTTCAGGGCCTTTTCCTGCGGCGGCAGCGCCTCGTTGTTTTGCGTCGCGAGAATCTTCTTGGAGGCGTCGTCCATCCGCGGTTCGGCCTGGCGCAGCAGGTCGATCATGGCGGCGGAATATCCAGCCTGGATGAAGGCCTGCACGACCTCCTCCGTCTTCGCCGAGAGATCGCCCTCATTTTGACCGACGCGGTTGTTCTCTTTGATGCGCACCGGGTTGGTGACGGGAAGCTCGGTATGGGCGAGGATGAAGTTTTCTTTGACCGACCGCAATTGGGCCAATTTGAGCCGGATCAGGAGATCGTAATTCTTGTTGAGCGCGGAGCCGCCGCGCACCTGCGTCACATCCTCGCGAAAGGGCCGCACCTGGATGAACTGGATGGCGGAGGTCGTGTCGGGAAAAACTTTCCCATCCGCGATACGCTCGCCCCGGATGAAATAGGAGACGACATCGAACGGTTCGCTTTCCAGTTCATCCAGGTAAATGGAGGCTTTGAGCGTGTTTTTCCCCGCCTTATCGAAGGGATGAGCGGGAAGGGGCAGCGACTTTTTCGAAATGCCGTTCACGCTGATTTCCAGGGTCATGTTTCTCAGGCCGCTGGTCGATTGCACGCTGGCAACGGCGGGCACTTCTTCGATCGGGTTTGCCTTGGTTTCAGGCTCTGGCGATTTCCAGACGATGCTCGCCGTGGGCAACGCTTTCGGCAACTCCCTGGGCGGCGGCGGGGTGGCTCTCACCGCCGGATGCAACCACAGCGGAACCACCCAGATCGCCAGTGTCGCGAGATGGGCGACGAGGAAGATTGCGACGCCGGCGATCAGCCACGGAAGCGCCCGAACCGGCCGAACGCATGGTTCCGTGCTCAGGAAGGCGGTTGTTTCCTCACGCTGGGCATGGGCCAGAGGCGAGTCCGAATGGTGCAACGCGGCGGCTGCTTCGAGCCTGTTTTTAGTGTGGAGATGCCGATCCATCTCCTGGGCGGTATCGAGCAGGGAAGCCGGCGCGAAGCGCCATGCGACGGCGGCGCCGATGAGGGTAAGAACGAATCCTCCCGCCCAAATGCCCGGAAGAAGTTTCCAGTTCCCGGGGGTATGCAGGTGAAACGCCCAAAGAGCGATCAGGGTCGCGACCGATCCCACGAGAAGCGCGAGCAGAACACCGCGCAGACGTTCCCAGCGATGACGGGAACGGAGGAGTTCCGAAGGAAGCGCCGAGGGCGGGGCGGATTTGTCGAGAAGAGCCGGCATGGGATTTAGGTGGAGGTGCGGTTGGCGAGGCGCAGTTCGGCCAAAACCAGGATGACCGCCGCGGCGAGCAGCCACCACCAGACGCGTTGCTGGTTTTCGGCGTCCTCACGCGACAGGTTGATCGTGACCAATCGGGGCTCGGCGTTGTGGGAAGCATGGGCGGAGAGGGCGAGGATATCATCCGGCGTCTTCCATGGAGTCAGATCCGATTCCTCGGCTCGCAGGTTCACGGCATAGAGGTGGGTCTGCGTAGTGTTGTGGTAGCGGTAGATGCCGGGCATTTCGGGGCGGACGGACCCCGAGACCGAGGAGGCGGCTTGAGGGCGCGGGGAGTCCACCGCTTCCCATATCCCATCCCCCGGCAGGGGAATGGGGTCGCCGACGCGCCAATCGTCCACCGAAGGTTGCTGTTGCGAAAGCCAGAGGGCGGCCGAATGGACAAACGGAACGAAGGAGGCCTGCATGGGCCAATTGGTTCCGGCGCGATCGAACTCGAAGCCGGTGACGAGGAAATGCTGGCCGTCCCGGCTGACATCGGCCACGGCGAAACTCCCGTCATCCCAAGTGGCCAGGGGCGTGGCGTCCACCCCTTCCAGTGAGAAGCCGCGGTAGAATTCGACGCCAAGCAGAGCGGCGAGGCTATCGGTCAACGGAACGAGCAGCGGGTGGCCGGTATCCCAGTTTCGCAAATGGAGGGGGCTCTCCTCCGATTCCGGCGCGACGGCTTTTACCGTGAGATGGCGCTGCTTGAGCCATGCTTCCTGGGCTGGCGAGCCATCCAGGAATATCCAGGCCGTGCCGCCTTTCTTGAGAAATTGATCCAGGCGCTCGACCCGCGGCGATTCAAACGGGTGGGAGCCCCGCACAAGCACCACCGCATTCCGGGGCCATTCCGCATCGGGCAACGTTTCGGCCTTTAGAGGCGCGGTTACGATGTGGCGGGTGGAGTTGATCGCATGCGAAAGAAAATCGAAGGCATCCGGGCCGCCTTCCAGCGGCGTGAGGAAGATGTGCGTCTGCTGCGATGAATCGTGGACGAGGTAAAAGGTGTCGTCGGCCGGAAGATCGTCGGGATCGAGTTCGAGCTTGAACGTCTGCCGATCGTTCGCAATGACCGGCAACGGCACGAGGACGCTGTTGGTCTTCCCGGCATCCAGGGTCACGGCCAGGCGGGCCAGCGCCGTGCCCGCCGCGCTGACTGTCAGGATGCGCTTGTCATGCTCGGGGGTGAATTGCGCGATTTCGACTCGCAGCGCGGGCGACGAACCGGAACGGTCCCAGACGGCCTTGGTGATGGCTGCCTGCCGGGCCGGCGCATCGGGCACGGTCGGAAGCTCCAGCTTGACTCCCTCGGGCAGCGGTTGAGAAAAGTCCACCCCCCTCCAGCCGAGTTGCTGCCCGTCTCCCATCCAGACAAGCCTCAGTTCCCGCGCGCCGGAATGGATCAGCGCATCGCCCGCCAGGCGCAGGGCGGCATCGTAACGGGTGGTTTCATAGCCGGGGGAAAGAGCGGCGAGAGTTGCGCGAACCTCGTCGAAATGAGGTGTGAGGGGGACGAGCCAGCGGGGCGCTGGATTCATCGTCATGAGTCCCGCTTGATCGCCCGGCCCGAGGGGAGTGAGATAGCTCGTCGCCCACATCCGCAACGCCTCCCACCTTCCCGTGGTTTGCATGCTGAAGGAATTGTCCACGGCGATGATCACGGCATGCCCCTCGCCATTGCGGGTCGAATTCCAAAACGGACGCGAAAATGCGGCGCAGATCAGGAGGATGATGAGGCAGCGCAGCAGGAGAGTCAACCAGCGCCGGAGGCGATGCATCCTGCTCTCGCGAACGGCGGTCGGGCCGAGAAACTGAAGCGTAGGGAAAAGAACCATGACTCGCGGCTTGCTCCGCAGCAGATGCAGCAGCACCGGCACGCCGATGAGGGCGCCCGCGGCAAGGAAGAAAGGGAGAAGCAGGCTCATGGCGATGGTTCAGCAAAGCTCATCCCGGCGCGCCAGGTAATTTCCGAGCGCTGACATCGGGTCGGCGTCGGTGCGCAAGAGCGAATAGTCGCCGGCCTGGTCGAGGAACGAGGTTTGGGTTTGTTCCAAAAAAGCCTGGAACCGTTTCCGGTACCCCTGTCGCACGGCAACCGCGTCGAGGTTCAGTCTTTGGCCCGTTTCCGCATCGACGAAGATCCCGTGCCAATCCTCGTTCAGGTCGATTTCCACGGGGTCGAGAGTGTGAAAGGCGATGATCTCCTGGTGATCGAAGCGGAGCCGCCGCAACGCCGCGTTGAGGGCCGCGGTGTTTTCATAAAAATCGCTGGCGATGACGACGAGCGAGCGGCGGGGCAGGAGCTCCGCCAGCGAGGTGAGTCCCTTGGCCAGGCCGGTGGTTCCTCCCGTCTGGATGGCGTCGAGATGGCCGAGCGCCGTTCGCCAATGCGGCTGCGAAGCTTTGGGTTTGAGGTAATCCTCGAGATCGGCCCCGATCAAGGCCAGGCCGAATGCATCGCCCTGGCGCAAGGCGAGCAATCCCAAAGCGGCCAGGACAGTTCGCGCGAAGTCGATCTTGCGCAGCCGGGCCGCCGGGTTGCTCGTGTAAGCCATCGACGCGCTCGTGTCCAGGACGAGGAAAACGCGCAACTGGGTTTCATGCTCGAATTGTTTCACGTGCAGCCGGTCGGTGCGTCCGTAGAGCCGCCAGTCCACCCGGCGAAGATCGTCGCCCAACTGGTAGGCGCGGTATTCGGCGAACTCGACACTGAACCCTTTTTGCGGACTGCGGTGCAGGCCGGTGAGAAACCCCTCCATCATGTAGCGCGCGCGCAATTCCAGGCTGGGGAGATCGTGCAGCAGCGCGAGATCCAGCGGCGGAACAGGCGTGCGGCTGACAGGCAGCGGCCGTCCGGCCTGTCTTGGGACGGTGTTCGCGCGTCTGGCGGGAATGGCGGTGGCGGCCATGGACGAGATCTATTTTACGAAAGGGATCAGTTTGTCGATGAGTCCATCGACGGTTACCTGATCGGCCTCCGCGCGGTAGTTGGTGATCAACCGGTGGCGCAAGACCAGCTTGGCGCTTGTCAAGATATCCTCTTTGGCGACATTGAAGCGGCCATCCAGAACGGCCAGCGCCTTGCCCGCGAGAGCCAGGTACTGGGAGGCCCGCGGGCCGGCGCCCCAGTGGACGTATTTTTTGATGAAGTCGGGAGCCGAGCCCGAAGTCGGGCGAGTGGCTTGGACAAGATCGACGGCATATTCCGCGACCGAGGCCGGGACGGGAATCTGCCGCACGCAATGCTGGAGGGCGAGGAGATCCTCGCCGCTCAATACTTTGCCCACCGGCGCGATGTTGTCCCGCGTCGTCTCCTGAAGAATCTGGATTTCATCCATCCGGCTGGGGTAATCGACACGGAGGTTGAACATGAAGCGATCCATCTGCGCTTCGGGCAGCGGATAGGTGCCTTCCTGCTCTATCGGGTTCTGCGCCCCCCCCCCGAAAAAGGGCGACGGAAGCGCGTGGGTCGTTCCGGCAACGGTGACGTGCCGTTCCTGCATCGCCTCCAGCAGCGCGGCCTGGGTCTTGGGCGGTGTGCGATTGATTTCATCGGCCAGCAGCAGATTGGCGAAGATCGGACCGGCGATAAAGCGGAACACCCGTTTGCCATCGCCGCTTTCGTCCAGGATCTCGGTCCCGGTCACGTCGCTGGGCATAAGATCCGGGGTGAACTGGATGCGTTGGAAGGTGAGATCAAGGATTTCCGCCAGGCTGCGCACGATGAGCGTTTTAGCCAGGCCGGGCACGCCGATCATGAGCACGTGGCCCTCAACCATCAGCGCGACGAAGAGATCCCGGATAACCACATCCTGGCCCACAATGCGGTTTTTGAGTTCGCGCGCCAGCGTCCCATAGGTCACTTTGACCTGGGTAAGAAGTTGGATCTGCGCCGGGGTGAGTTCGGGGGTTGTGGTCATGGGGTATGTTAATGAATCAGATAATCGTTCCAGTTGCGCAGCATGTGGCGGACGGCCACATAGTCCGTTTGCGGGACCAGCGGTTCGGTAATTTCCAATTCCGCTTCGCGCTGCCAGGTGTGCGCTCTGATGCACTTCCAGCTCGCTGCGGCGTGAAGGCCCGCCGCCTCCGCTTTGAAAGGAGCAGGGCCTGTCGGGGGATCGCCATGATCGTAGATCAGTATTACGGTTTGGGTCAGGCGCAGCTTTTGGCCGTTATTAAGGAGGAGAGGACGATCGCGTTCCGGCGGCGCGAAGTAAGTTTCCACAGGGAAACCGGTCCGGGGAAAGGGTGCGGCCGGGCTGCTCACCTGGACGTCCCTATGCAACGGAATGGAAAGGTCATCCACCGGGCTCAGGTGCAGGTTGGAAAAATCGGCATTGTCCAGTTGCTTCGCCAGTTCCGTTTGAAAGACGAAGTCCCGCTGACGGGGTGAAAGCCCCCGCACCGAGTTGCGCACGTCATATTCGGCCAGACCGGACCAGTCGTTTATCAAGACGCCTTTCCAGACACCGTCCGGCTGCTGAGCAAGACGCCAAAACTCTTCCAGGCGCGCGCCCTCTTTCCCGGCCGCGGTGACGTTGAGGAACTGGGCGGAATCCCCATTAAAGACGAGCGCGGCCCGGCCCACGTCGCCGGGAGAGAGCGTTGGAAAGGGCGCCGTCGAATCGGTCGTGTCGAGCCACAGATCCTCCGGCTGGCCTGCTTCCGGAGTTTTGGGCACGTAGGCAATGGCGTGATTGAATTGCCAGCTTGGGAAAGTGACATCGGTGCTCGATCCCCGATTGAGCACGCTGAACCGGCTGTCGATACCCATGTCGGCGAGGAGGGCGATGAGGAGATTCGCCTTGTCCTTGCAGTCGCCATAACGATTTTGGAGAACGAGGGCCGGCGGGCGGGGGCGGATGCCGTTAACGCCGAATTCGATGGCCACATAACGGAGCGCCGAAACGAATTCGTAGGCTCGGCGAATCTTATCGAGACGGCTCGCCGCTCCGGCCGCCAGGTCGTCCGCCTTCGCCTTTACTGCCGGGTCCTGGATATCCGAGCCGCGAGCCAGCCGCCGGTACCAGGTCGCGAACGCGTCCCAGGAATCGAGAGAGCTGATGTCGAGCGCCACGGTCAAATCCCGTGCGGGCGGATCATAGGGGAGCGGTTCGAAGGCCGGCAGATTCTCCAGCTTCCACGAGATCGTGCGCATGCCGTTGGCGAGCGTTTCGGTCCTTTTCTGGTCACTGTTGCGAAGTTTGAAGTGAACACGATTGTTGGCCGGAACCTGGAGCTGCAGTTCGGTAAGCAACGCGGGAATATCCTGCTGCACCGGCAATTCCTCGGAGAAATCCGGCAGGCTGGCATCCAGAAGATGCTGCGTGCGGTAGGCAATTTCGACCAGGCACCCCGCATGGGCGTCCGGCATGAAAACCATGGTCAGCGCCCCGCACATGCCACTCGAGCAATCGCTGGCGGGCGGCATCCTTGCCGGATTCAAAATAGTCGAAGACCCGTCGGGCTGGATGATCCGCGCCGCCACCAGCTTGGTTGTCACGGCGGGCGGATCCTGGGGGAGCAGGAAATTGGCCCAGCGCGCCACGCCGTCCTCGCGGGCGATGTAAATGCGCCGCATCACAAAATCCTCCGCGGTGCGGTCTTCGTTCACGCGGTAACCGAGGCGCTGTTCCAAAAGCAGCGAGTTGAACCCCTCGGGATTCGGCGCGGCGCGCCCCTCCGCGATGAGTCTCTTTGTTTCAGCCGTCGGGGGCTGCTTTTCCCATTCGGCATTCGGTTTGCGAATCTCGACCTTGATGTCGGAGGCGTCGAGCAGAGCCATCGCTCCGTCCGCCGGCGGTTTGCCGGCCGGCTGTGCGACCGTGTTTACGCCGAAGGGCGCTTCGAGCACCTCGCCGGTTTCAGGATCGCCAAGCCGCGCGTGTTCCCCGAGGGCGAGGCTGCCGTCGGTGTAGGTTTTTTCGGTGAGAACCGCGGCCTGCGCGGCGATTTCCTTCCAACTGGCGCGGGGGTTTTCCTTCAACGCTGCTTCCCACGCTTCAGGGAACCGGGGCAGATCGATCTCCCCCTCGTCGCGGGTCGCGGCAAGTACGGTGCGATGAGGAGCCATCAAAAGGGGAACGAAGCCGCCCGAATCGCTCGTGCCCACAAAAACGAATTGTTGGGCCGGGATGGCATCGAGCGCCGCCTTGAGATCCGCCGCCGTGAGTCGCGGGCCGCTGACTTGAAAAGCTGGAGCGTCCTCATCGGTGCGCCCCGAGAATCCCAATAAAATCAGCCAAAATTCATCGGACGGGTGAAGGGCCTGCCGCCGGCGGAGACTTTCGAGCACCTTGTCCTTGGTGATCCTGCCCTTTTCCAAGTCGAGCCCCAAAATTTCCGTGGCCTCGGGCGCAAATCCGCGCTGCTTGAGATCTTCCTGGATGCCATGCGCCACGGCGGCCAGATCGGTGGCAACGGAGGGGCTTCCGGTTGCGCCGACGACGATCAGGGCGTTTGATGCCGCAAAGAGGCTCGACGCGGAAATAAGCCAGCAGGCTATCCAGGCGGCCATGGTTTTGAGGTAAACACGCATATGCTCCCAATTCTGGACCCTCCACGACGATAATCGAAGAGGAAAAGAGCATAAGTTCGCGATATTGAATAGGCGCGCGTGCAACTGCTCTCGTTTCTTACATCCTATGACGAGAACGGCATCACAAATTACTAATGTAACATTGCCGTAAAAAAACTCTTGCCTTTGTAACACATTTTTGTGAAATAGCCGAGATCAAACGAGAGAGAAAGAGGATATGGCGGTTCAAATACCTCCGGCGGTAAATCGCAAAGCCGTCGGCATTCGTGGCCGATACGGGCCGCCCTCTGATGTTTTGGTGTCCCTGGCGGGACAGTCGCCGTGCAGCCCCGAACGGCAAAAAACGCTCTCTTTGCTCAGTCTCGCCTCGAGATTGCCCCGATGGACAAGACAACTGCAGCCACAAAATCCATAGCACCAAAACGTTCTCGCCGAGTCTCTAAAGACGCTCATCCAGCGCCAGAACGAGCTTTATCCGTCGCGGCCGAAATACCTTCCGGGCCAGTCGGGAAGGAGACCACTACTTCCAAGGCCGCGCAGCCAGAACGTTCCAGCTTCGCCTCAGCGCTCGCCAGCATTGGGAAGGCTGCTCTCGCTGAAACCAAACGCGCCGCTCAACTGGCAGCTCTAAAGGCGAGAAGTGAAAAAGCGAGACGCATCGACCTGCCCAAGGGTCTTTACGATCTGGGACGAAAGCGCTATGAGGCGAGGTCTTTTGAAGAAATGTTTGAACACCAATATAAGGAACTCGAGGAACTCGCGGGGTCCATCAACAAAAAGCGGCAAGGAGCACCTATTGCTCCTGTGTATTGGACCGTTGTCGAAAGAGCGAAGGCTGTCGCCCAAAATGTTGCGGGTAAAGCGGTTGCTGAAGCATTGGTTCTAAGGTTTAAGCCGTTATTCATTGAACTGGGTGAGGCGGCAGCCCAACAGCAACCGGCAGTGCCGGAGGTTGAAGAAGAGTTCGAGACGGTCAAGAAGGTAAAAGCTCACATCGCCGAGATGGAAGCGGAATATGTGAGACTTTTTGCGAATCATGCAGCCCAGAGAGAACTCAGGAATCCCTTCATCTCATTCGCACGAGACGCAGGGGTGCTGTGTCAAAAGGCACGGGTGGGCGCAAAAAATGGGTTCGTGCGACGCTTTTCACAGAAACCGGCCTTGCCGGCGGCTATCGCCATATGTCTGACTTTCCTGCTTGGAACGGGGCTTGTGCTTGATAAAGCGTTTAACCGGCAAATTCAGATCGCTGTTGATAGTTGGAAAAATCCAGTCTCCTTCCATAGTCGAAAGCAAACTCAACCTCACTTGGCGAAACTTCCTTCCGTTGCCAGTTCCTACGTCAAGAAAGCGGCAAGAAACAATCAAGCGCGAAACGTAGGGGGTTCAGCTTCAAATAACGGTGATTCAACGGCATCGGGCGCATTCCATCACGTCGAACCAACATCGAATGTCGACGAAGCGCAGAGGATGTCAGCCTATAGGCGGGCTCAAATCGAGAAGTTGAATTCACCGGAGTTTAGAGCGCAATCCATCGAGAATGTAAAACATGATTTTATGAGTCACGGACGAAACATTTCCGATGCACAGGCCGAAGAGATAGTCGATAAAAGCATCAGGGAATATGACGGCGTTCTCAAAGAAGCAAGTGTAAATGACGGACGCACAGTGCAGCAGGCGCCGGTTGAAAAGTGAGACCCCATAATGGGCAACGCAATACGCATGGAGCGGCCGAAGACTGGCCGTCACAACCTCCTGGACCTGAAGCTGGGGTATGCGCTAATGTGGGACCGGCGTGTCCCAATCGTGGCGAAACTCCTGGCCGTGGCGCTCGCGGTGCCAATGACGGCGCTTTTGGAGCTTCTTGAACTGCCAGTCGAAGGGTTGATTGCGGCGCTACTTTCGATTTTCGGAGTTGTCGGCGATCTTGCGCTCGATGGCGTGGAGATTATCGCCGGGCCGATTATCTTTTCCTGCCTTCTGTTGCCGTTCCTCGCCCCCACAAACGTAGTCAGCCAGGTTCGCCAGGAGCGTTCGGGTTCGCCCGACTCGGAAAAGGCGCCCATTATCGACGTCTAGGCTTGGCGCCAATGAAAGACGACCGGCTTTTCGATGTCCGGATGCAGGCTGTGATGAACGGGACAGGTCAACGCGGCTCTCTCGAGGCTTGAGTCTTCTTTAACGCCGGCCGGCAGCCAAATGTCGGAGGCGAGCCGGGCGATGCGCCTGGGGGCCGTCGGGGACATTTCCTTGGTGACCTCGATCTTCATCCCTTTCAACTCGATGCCGTGGCGTTGCGCGTAGATCCCCATGATGGTCGCCATGCATGTCCCGAGCGCGACGGCGACGAGGTCCGTCGGCGAAAAGGATTCGCCTTTCCCCTGGTTGTCCACGGGGGCGTCGGTGCCGAGTTGCGCGCCGGAAGGGCCGTGGGTGGCGACGCAATGCAGGCCCCCTTCGTACTGGATCGTTGCCTTGACCATCTTGTGCGGGCCAGGCCCGGCGGATTCTTACCCGAGTTGCAAGGGCGGGGGCGGAACGGAGATCGGTTGAATCCTCGGCAAGGTGAGCAGGTTCTCCCGTTCCCCAAGGATCGAATCTCTCTCCTTCGTCAAGGCCTCGATCTGTTTGCTGAGGCTTTCTCCCGTCTCGGCCAGCGCCGTCGCGGTTTTGTCTTTCTCCACGATATGCTGCTTCAACTCGATCCGGAGCGATTCGATCTCTTCCTTATAGGCAGACGTCACGTTTGCCAGCTTCTCCAGGGCTTCCTGCCTTTCCTGGACTGCCTTGCGGAACTGGCTTGCGAAGATCTCCATCTGGCCGCGTTTTTCGTCGATGGCCCGCTGCGCGGCGGCGAGAGATTCGTCCCTCTCGGCGGCGATTGTATCGACCTCGAGGGCGAGTTCCCTGGCCTCCAGAGCGAGCGCCTCGGCGTGCTTCCCTAAATGTTCTCTATCCTTTTCAAGACGCGCCACCAAGCTCCTCATCTCCTCCAGCGGAGTGCCGGATTGAGCAGCGCGCTCCCGCTCCTGGCGCAGGGCATCGGCCAGCGCCGTCGCTTCGGCCAATCTCGACGAAATCCTGTCTCTCTCGATGGCCGCGCCCTCGACTTGCCGGGCGAGGTCCTCCTTCTCGCGGACGTGAACATTTCTCAATTCGTTCAGTTGGGCGGCAAGAGCGTCGCGCGTCCTGCCCGTTTCATCCCGCTCGTGGATCAGCGCTTGCAACTCGTTCCTGTGAGATTTTTCAGTTTCCTCCAGCTTCGCTTTGAGGGCGCTCTTTTCCTTGCTCAAGGTCTGCCGGGTCAATCCAATCTCGTGAACGCTTGCCTCCCTGGCTTGCGAAAGCTCGGCAAGCTCCTTCTCGCGACTGGCGAGCCGGCCCGCGAAATCCTCAAGCCGGCTGGCGAGATCGTCGCGTTCCCCGGCAAGATTTTCGCGCTCGTGCCGGACCACGGCGAGTTCCTTCATGTTGGCGTCCCTGGCCTGTGAAAGCTCCACGAGAGCTTTTTCCCGGGCCTCGAGCCGCGCGGAAAGATCGCTGCGCTCCCTGGCGAGATCGGTAAGTTGTCTCCGGTTTGCCGCCACCTCCCTGGCGCTCGCCTCCCTGGCCTGCGAAACTTCGGCGAGCGCTTTCTCCCGCTCCGCGAGTTTTCCTTCGTGTTCGCTCACCAGGGATTCCAATTCCTTGGCGCGCTGGTCATTGGCTTGCGAAAGCAGGCTGAGCGCCTTCTCCTGCTCGGAAAGGCGGCTGGCAAATTCGCCGCGTTCCCGGAGGAGTTCTTCCCGCTCCTTCGTTGCCGCCGCCAATTCCTGGACGCTGGCGTCCCTGGCCTGTGAAAGCTCCGCGAGAACCTTTTCCCGGGCCTCGAGCCGCGCGGAAAGATCATTGCGCTCCCTGGCGAGTTCGCTGAGTTGTTTCCGGTTTGCAGCCACTTCGCTGGCGCCAGCTTCCCTGGCTTGCGAGACTTCGGCAAGCGCTTTCTCCCGCTCCGCGAGCTTTTCTTCGTGTTCGCTCACCAGCGATTCCAATTCCTTGACACGCTTGCCGTTGGCTTCGGAAAGGACGCTGAGCGCCCTTTCCTGCTCGAAAAGCCGGCTGGAAAGTCCGTTGCGTTCCAGGGTGAGCACCTCCCGCTCCTTCGTGCCCGCCTCGATTTCCCGGGCGCTCGCGGCGATGGCCAGCGAAAGCTCGGAGAGCGCTTTTTCCCGCTCGGCGAGCCGGGCCGAGACTTCGCCCCGCTCCTTCGCGAGATCGGCGAGTTGCTTGCGGTTTGCGGCGACCTCCTGCGCGATGGCATCCCTGGCTTGTGAAAGTTCGGCAAAGGCCTTCTCACGCTCCGCGAGCCTTTCCTCGCGCTCGCTCAGGCGCGCTTCCAATTCCTTGACGCTCGCATCCCTGGCTTGCGAAAGTTCCGCGAGAGACTTTTCACGCTCCGCGAGGATCTGTTCGCGTTCACGATGCAGCGATTCCTTCTCGCTCGCGTGCGATTTCTCCGCCTCTTCGAGCTTCGCCTCCAGGTCGTCCCTCTGCCTGACCAGAATGTACCGGGCCGCCGCGAATTCCTTGATGCCAGAATCCTTGGCGCGCGAAAGCTCGGTGAAGGCCTTTTCACGCTCGGCGAGACGGTTTGCGAGATCCTCGCGCTCATTGGCGATATCCTGCCGTTCCTTCCGAACCGCCGCGAATTCCCCGGCCTCCCTCTCCCTGGTTTGAGAAAGTTCCTCGTGCGCCTTTTCACGTTCAGACAGCCGGGCCGCAAGATCGCCACGCTCCACCAGGAGTTCGGAATGCGCCTTTTCACGCTCGGCAAGCGCGCCTTCGCGCTCCCGCAGCCGCGATTCCAACTGTTCGACGCTGGCGGTCCTTTCCTGGGAAAGCACAGTGAGCGCCATTTCCCGTTCGGCAAGACGGTGGGCGAGACCGTCGCACTCCTTCCGAACCGCGGCGAATTCCCCGGCGCTCTGCTCCCTGGCACGGGAAACCTTCGCAAGGGCGTGTTCCTTCTCCGAAAGCATCTTCTCCAGAGCATTCGCACGGCCCGCGAGGTCGTTGCGTTCCTGGGTAATATTATCCCGCTCTTTCCGGATTGCGGCTGCTTCCACGGCGCTTGTCTCCCTGACCAGTGAAAGTTCAGCAAGAGCCTTTTCACGTTCCGCGAGCGTGACTTCGTGCCCGGCGACACGGTTGGAGAGATCGGTGCGTTCCGCGACGAGACTGTCCCGTTCTTCCTGAAGCGCTGCGAATTCCCGGGCGCTGGAACTCTGGGCTTGCGACAGCTCGGCCAATGCACGATGCCGCTCGGCAAGCTGCGCCTGCATCTCCGAAACACGTCCGGAGAGACCCTCTCGTTCCGTAGCGAGACTGTCCCGTTCCTTCTGGACGGCAGCCAACTCCCGGGCGCTGGTCTCCCTGGCCAGCGAAAGTTCCGCGAGGGTCTTTTCACGTTCCGCCAGCGTCATTTCGTGCCCGGCGACACGACTGGAGAGACCGGTGCGCTCCGCTATAAGACTGTCCCGTTCCTTTTGAACGGCGGCCAGCTCCCCGGCGCTTGCCTCCCTGGCCAGTGAGAATTCCGCGAGAGCCTTTTCACGTTCCGCGAGCGTGACTTCGTGCCCGGCGACACGGTTGGAGAGATCGGTGCGTTCCGCGATGAGACTGTCCCGTTCCTTCTGAAGCGCGGCGAATTCCCGGGCGCTGGAACTCTGGGCTTGCGAAAGCTCGGCCAATGCACGGTGCCGCTCGGCAAGCTGCGCCTGCATCTCCGAAACACGCCCGGAGAGACCCTCTCGTTCCACAGCGAGACTGTCGCGTTCCTTCTGGACGGCAGCCAACTCCCCGGCGCTGGTCTCCCTGGCCAGTGAAAGTTCCGCGAGCGCCTTTTCACGTTCCGCGAGCGTCACTTCGTGCCCGGCGACACGATTGGAGAGATCGGTGCGCTCCG
>Ga0302326_10007351_pt1 | contig 24530 bp, 16 predicted proteins | sample Palsa_T0_3_FD_202264 | JGI IMG/M metagenome (GOLD analysis project Ga0302326, IMG submission 202264) | Peat permafrost microbial communities from Stordalen Mire near Abisko, Sweden - Palsa_T0_3 | ecosystem: Environmental > Terrestrial > Soil > Palsa > Peat permafrost | place: Sweden: Abisko... | reverse complement strand
ATCGGCGTCGCGGGAGGCGCCTTGATGGCATTTGTCGGGTATGACGTTGCCGATGGCGACACATTCGTTGAAACTGGCGCCGACGGGCTGACAACATCTTTCAGCAGCGTGTTGGCGCCACTCGTCGACACGGTGAAGACCAACGCGGGGGCATCCCAGAGCGCAAATCTCGTTTCCGGGCCGGCCGGCTTCCCGATCGTGAGGGTGGATGTTTTGTCGCCGGCCGTCACGACGAACGTCGCCTCCGGGTCATCGAGTCCGTATTCGGCCAGATTGTCGCGCCCCTCGCGAATGAATTCCTCCGCGCGCACGGCGGCGAATTCGTCGAGTACATGTTGCAATGCGTCATTATCGAAGACCCCTTGCGCTGGCTCGATGAGTTGCCACTTCTTGTCAGCGCCTCGCTGCAATGTCACCCTTCCCGCCTTCTTCTCGATTACGAGTTTTGTAATTTCATCGGCCCTCATGCTGGCCAGAAGGCGTGAGCGCAACCCGAGATAGTTGGCGGGCAGCCACGACGCGATGTTGGTGTCGACGCCATACACAAACGGTTCGTCAGCGCGCTTCACGAAGCGGACCCCGTTCGATGAATCCACTGCGCCCACCAACAACTGGGCCAGTGTATTCGTGCCATCCCCTCGCAGGCTCACCGTCGTCGTCGGGGCCGCCAATCCGTACTTGTCGAGATCGGTCGCGACATCAGCCGTAAATTGGCGCGCGCTCAGGCCGCTGAGATGCCCCAGCAACACTCGCACGGCGGCTTCGTCCGCTGCCACCACTGTGGGAGCCGTGATCCTCCACGTCGAATCGGTCCGGACAAGGGACACTTTGTCCGTACCGTGAAGCACCTCAATCCCCTGCACGCGATCCTCGGAGAACGCCAGCACCTGTGGATCACGCAGATCATTGGCTTGCACGGCAAATTTCTGCGCGGTACTGGACGGAACGGTGTAGATCGAATCGCCGCTCTTGAGTTTCGCGTACACTTTGCTGGCATCATTTGTCAGCGCGCGGCCCAGCAACACCGTCTTACCGGACTCTCCTGTCCACACGGTGACCTCGCGCTCGGGCTCATCAAGCTGGTAGGCATGAACGTCCTTCGGATCTTCGCTTACAAAATCTGTCACACGCAACTCGCCCAAATCGGCCAACAGTTCGCTGGCTTTGCGCTGGTCAGCCCGTGCCGCAAGCGGGTGCGTCAACGCCCAACGGGCCTCGGAGTTCGTGGCCTCGGCCGATCTGGCCAGTTCGATCACGCGGTCGGCGCTCTTGATTTCGATGCGCGTGGCTGACGCAGGCTGGAAATCGATCACCGTTCGATCCCGCAAATCGTCCAGAGTTCGATTGAGCGGTTCGTAGACCGATTTGGATACCACCAACACGTCGTCCGCGCCCGGCACCTGCGCGTAAATGGCGTCCTTAGTCGGAGTATCATTGCCAACAAGCAGTACCATCTCGCCCTTCTTGCCCTGCAACGTGACGCGCACGCGCGGGCTCAGCAAACCAAAATCCGCCAGGCTGATGCCTCCCAGTTCCTTTCGCGTGATCGTGCGGGTCCGCTCGGCGAATTCAAGCTCGTCAAGGATCGAGCTGACGGTGCTATCATTAGCGTGGACGTTAAGGGGTTGCTTGATCTGCCAGCGGTCGCCGATTTTTGTGAGTGCATAGACCTGGTTCGTCAACTCGATCTTCAACCCCGTGATGTCTTTCGACTGAAAGTCGAGCACGCGCTTGCTTTTCGTCCGCGCGTCTTCGGTGGACGTGCCTTTGTAGTAATCGAGGGCGACCAGCCCGCCGATGACCAGCACGATCACAACCAGAACCAGTGTCGAGCGCGATTTCATATCAACTTGTCGTCGCCTTCAAAACTGTAACGCACCGATGGTCTTTTTGCGCCCAGATCGTTCACTTCGCTCAGGATAACGACCTCCTTGGAGGTCGTCACTTGCGGCGCCCCAACCAGACCACGATGCCAATGATCGCCACCGCCAGCGGCATCCCTCCCATTACCAGCAGGTACACCGCCAGTTGTTGGTGGGGCGACATGTCGAGGCGAAATTCTTCCGGAACTTTCGGACTGACGGCCACCAATTGCTCCCTATGCAGCACCCAGTTCAGGGAGTTCATGAAGAAGTCCAGGTTGCCGGCCGCGAGACTGCTGTTGTCCACAAAACGCGACGTACCGACCACCACCATCCGCGCCACGCCAATGTCCACATCCACGCCTTGCGGCTTGCTGGTTTCGACCGCAACGGCCAGGGATAGCGGCCCCGCTCTATCCGTCGCAGGATCGAACGTCGGATGCTCGTTATCAATGTCGGTTTCGCCCCAGTACTCGGGTCCCGTTTTTACCAACTCGGTGACCAACGTCTGATCAGCCGCGCCGGCTTCGGCTTGTGGCGCGCGGCGGACGGAACGCGCGTAGGGGAATTCCGTATTATTGCCCGCAAGTTTGGCGGTGATCGGATGGGCGCCGTAATCCGCCACGACCGCATTGACGTCGATCAACTCCGTGCCCAGCAATGTACCGGCCTTGCGCATGACGAGGTCGTTATCCACCAGCACGCCCCACCGCTTGAGAAGCGGTTCCAAACCGCTCTGGCCGCGGGGGTCGAGCATGATCAGCAGCCGGCCCCGGTTCTTCAAGAACTGCTCCAATGCATTCGCCTCGGTTTGCGAGAAGGGTGTGCGGGGACCGGCGATGACAAGCGCGCCGGCGTCGGTCGGCAACGCTTGTTTCTCCAGCAGGTTCCATTTCTCGACCGTAATATTGTCGCGCTTGATGTAGCGCACGATCTCCGAGTAGCCGGTGCGCTGGTCGGAGTCTTCGGGGTCACGCTCACCGTGGCCCGTGAGAAAGTCGACTTTGGGCGGCTTCTCTTCGGTCACGGTCTGGATGGCGGACAGAAACAATCCCTCGCCCTTGAAAGCCTTCACGCGGCCTTCGCCCTCGTCCATGGGGTTGTTTTCGAGGTCGACCATCTCATCGAGGCGGACGTACTTGTGACGAAGGCCGTCGGCGAACACGACCACATCGGGCGAGTCCAGATTGTACTGGGCAACCATCTGCTGGGCCCGGGCCATATCACGCTGTGGGTCGATATACTCCACGCGCAAATTTTTCTTGCCGTAGAATTGAAGTTCTTTCAACAGATTGCGCACGTCGTCGAGCACCTTCTCGACGTACTCGTGACGCCCGGACTCCGGCAGGAACACGACAACATCCACCGGCTCCTTCAGATTGGTGACCACCTGCTTGGTTTTTTCGGAAAGCTTGTAATAACCGGCCTTCGTCCAGTCGAAGCGCATGTAATGGCGCGACACCAACCAATTGGCCATGACGACAAGAGCCAGCATCGCCACGATCTGCACCAACACGTTCGTACCCACGATCAACTGCCGACGACGCAGCGTCGGGGGGACATGCTCTGGTTGAAGTTCGCTCGCCACCCCGTTATCTCCACTTCCTGGATTCGAGCACGCGCGTCGTGATGAACAACGCCAGCGCTGTCCCGCTCAGGTAGAACACCAACGGGCGAGCATCCACGATTCCGCGCTGAAAATCTTCCATGTGATCGAAGGCCGAGATGGCATGGAACACCTTGCCCAGCGGGCCGCTCGGAAACAGAAACGTCATCCAGTTCAACACGATCAGCAGCAGAAACACGATGGCGAACGACATCAGCGCCGCCGCGATCTGGTTGTTCGTCGTCGATGACGCCAGCAGCCCGACAGCGATGAAGAATTGTCCCGTGATGATCACGCCGAGATATCCGCTGAAGATCGGCCCGAGATCGAGGGCCGCGTCGCCTCCCGAGAAGTGCCGTAATATGAGTACGTAGAAGCCCGTCAGCGCCCACATCATGGTGTACAGCGTTACAGCGCCGAGGTATTTGGCGAACACGACCTCGAAATCCGTCACCGGCGCCGTCATCAGCATCTCCAGCGTGCCCGCGCGTTTCTCCTCCGCCAGCAGGCGCATGGTAATCATCGGGACGACCACCAACGATGGCAGCCAGAACATGCTGAACAGGATTTTCATCGCGGTGAACTGCGTCGGCCCACGGTTCAGGTAACCGACAACCACGGCGAAGGTGACGCCCATGACTAGGAGGAAAAACATCAGCACAACGTAGCCCAGGACGGACGCGAAATAGGCATTCAACTCCCGTCGTAGCAAGGCCGGCACGTTCGTCATTACCTCACGCTCCTGCGCTGTTCGCGCCGCTCTTCCTCAGCTTCGTCTTCCTCGCGCGTAATCTGCACAAAGATGTCTTCCAGCGTCGTCCGCGTGCGTGTCAATTCACGCAACGTCCAGCCGTTGCTGGAAACCGACTGATAAATCTTCTCGCGGGGGTCGGTTCCCGTTTTGGGAGTGACCATCACGCGCACGTAGCCGTCCTCCAGCACCTTCGCGCTGAGCGTATCCACATTTTCAACCGTGCGCAGCTTGGCCTGTACTTCCGAACCGGGTCCGCGCACTTCCACCTGGATCAATCCGCCCGCATTGAGCGTTTTCATCAAATTCTCAGGCGTGTCCGACGCCAGGATGCGGCCATGGTGGATAATGACGACGCGGTTACAGGTCATTTCGACTTCTGGCAGGATATGCGTCGATAGCAAGATGGTGTGCCGCTTCCCGAGGTCTTTGATGAGCTGGCGCACCTGACGAATCTGCACGGGATCGAGGCCAATGGTCGGCTCATCCAAAATCAACAGGTCCGGCTCGGCCAGCAACGCGTCCGCCAGCCCGACGCGCTGCCGATAGCCCTTCGAGAGATGACCGATGATCCGGTGCGAGACGTCCTTGAGGCCGCACATCTCGATTGCCTCCGGGATCCGCTCCTTGCGCTCCGACCGCGGCAGGCCCTTGAGCTTCGAGCGGAATTTCAGATATTCGCTCACACGCATGTCCGTATACAGCGGGTTGTTCTCGGGCATGTAGCCGACCCGCTTGCGGACATCGAGCGAGTTCTCAAACACATCCAGCCCCGCCACTTCGACGCGGCCTGACGACGCGGGAATGAATCCCGTCAGGATCCGCATGGTCGTACTCTTGCCCGCGCCGTTCGGGCCGAGGAAGCCGACGATTTCGCCGCGCTGGACTTCAAAGGAAACGCCGTTGAGCGCCGTCACGCCCGCGTAACGCTTCGTCAGGTTTTCCACTTTGATCATCGGTTGCATGATACCGCTAGAAAATGCCGCGAACCCCCAGCGACTCCCTCCTTTACCGCATCCATCGGGAAAGTGCCTGAGTTTCTAGCACATCGTCATGGACATTGGCAAGCAGCGGAATGTTCAATGGCAGGAATATACGAATTGCACGAAGGGGAGGCTAACCAAAGCGTGACTTCACGATTGGCTAGCGGTCCGTGTCGCATCTCGTTGCAAGATGATCGCTCCCCGTTGTCGAAAATCCAAGGGATCACCACCGACCGTTCCGATGACCTTGTAGTTTGCCGCGACCCAGCGCAGCAGTAACTGTCCTCGGCCGGGAGCATCACCATAGCGATCAATCCCATACTCTCGCAGATCGCAACTGATGATGACAACCAGATCGGGAGGTTGGCGCTGTAACTCATCGACGAGCGCCGCTTCCCGTCCACCCTCGGTAAACACGGAGAAGTAGATGAATGGAGCCAATGGACTACGCGAGCGTGAAAGATAATTGAGCATCAAACCTTCGGGCAGAACGAGCAACGTATGATCGCCTGGCTGCCGGCTCAGAGACTCCACGACAGCACGCACGATCGCTCCGGTCGGTTCAATTCTCGGAGGAAACGTATAGAACCGGTCAGCACCCTGGCCAACTGCGTATGTTTTCATCTTCCACACACGTTGCGATTGAGCCATCAGATTCAGAATGCCGGGCAAGAGCAGCGTGAGGAAGCCAGTCATGATGATCGCGCAACCTTGCCGTTGAACTCTGGCCCAAGATGACGACTCCCCCAAAAGAACGGCCGGTATGACAGTGCCCGCGATCGCGGCCTGATAATAGCCGAATTGGAAGATGCGGCCATTGAGCACCATCCTGGCCATGAGTGCTGCTGCCAGAACTGCGAAAAGTATTCGGAGATTCAGGGATGGGTGCCTGGGGCCGCTGGAGTTACGGACGAAAGCTGTCACTTGCCACATAAGGTACAGCAGCACCAGGCCCAAGAGACAGCGCCCGATGTCGACCCAAGAAATCGCCCACCATGCAATCCCCGAAACTACCGCCGTTGTCGCAACCCCGATAGCGATGCTCCTCATCCGGCTGCTCTGCAGGTCGGCAATTTTGCCGAGAGCGATAATCGCAGCGATTACCCCCACGGCGATCAAGGTCGCCTGCATATGTTGAATCAAATGGGCCCAAGGCCGATCGAAACCGAGGAATCCAATCTGGAGCGGATCATGGACAACGGCGGTCGTTGCCGTGACAGTGAGCCAAACATGGCCCGCAGCCACCCAAGAGTCGCCCCAGGAAAGCTGCCGGGCGAAGTACACAACGAACAGCGACGTGGGCAACATGGCACCCGTGGCCAACAGTACCAGACACCCGATGCTTAATCGACGAACAGACTGCCAGCGCAACGCAACAGCCGCCATGGTGAGCACAAGCGCGGCGAACATGAGTTCGGCCTTTAGCAAGGCGGTGAGACCCAACAGAACACCGGCAAAAAAACTCCACAGGCGACTGGGATTCACCAGCCAGCGGTCGAGCGTGGCAAGTAGTAGAAGCAAGATGAGCAATCCATGAGTGGTTTCATGCGAATACGGCGCGAGGTAGGTATAATTGGACTGTGAAAAGGCGAACACCGACACAAACATAACCGAAGAAAATAATGCAGCACCCCCTCCCCACGCTCGGCGCAGCAGGCAATAGAGCGTCACGATAATGGCCGCCAAGACTGCCAGATTTGCCCACACCAAATGCATCAGGCCCGGACCAAACAGGGCGAAGATCGCCGCGTTAATGTACTGCGAAAGCGGCCCGTAAAAGCTGGCGACGTCCCGATAGAGCACGGCACCCTGGGTGATGCGCCAGGGACGGTACAGATCATTTCCAAAGTCAACCAATGGATCCGGCCACGCCCTCCAAGAGGTTGCGACGCAATATGTGACAAGGGCCGCCAGAGCCAATAAATGCAGCGGCGTCGCATTCAGTCGCTGTCGCACTGCTTCGCTCTCCCGCGGTTGTTCGAGATTCATGGCAACTGAATGATTCGCCAACCGCTCTTCAATTCCGGGCAGGCGACAATCCGAGCGGCGGGGTCGGTGACAATTTTCCACAGCACGGTCTGATTGACTTCCATCGAGTTGGGAATGCGGCCCAATAACGTCACGAAGGAGACCACAATGTCCGCATACAATTCATTCGGGCCGCGCACCAGCAGGAATCGGATTTGCCGTTCCCGCACCAACGCCTGAAAGCGCTCGACGGAGGTCGTGGTGAACAATTCATAGCCGGCAAACAAGCCGTCGAGATTCGACCAATAGCCGCTGCCGACAACCCGCACATTTCCCAACCCGGCGAGCACGCCACTCTGGTCCCACGGCGCCAAGACCACGCTCCCGGGAGCCATGCGGCCAAAACAATCGGACGCCGCTTCCAACCCGATCGTCGTGGCGTTTGGTCCGCGCATCGGGTCCCAATCCATGGCTTCGACACTTTGTTCCAGGCGCAGAATATTCAGCCACGCGGGCAGGGTCGCCACGATAATCACGAAGACGCACAACTGCGATCGTTGCGGCCAACGGAGCCGGACGATGACGCCGCTGCTCATCACCAACGCGATCACAAACAGACTTTGCCAGCGTTCTTGATAGAGACTCAATACGAGCAGCACCCCCTCGACGAGCAACAACCAGCGCTCCGGCGGTTCCAGTTTTGACCATCGACCTTTCAGACACAGGATCAATAACGGGAGCAGTCCATAGTCCCACCACGCGCGTTCCAAGGTATATCCCCAGCCATTTTCGATGACCGAGGCAAATTCACGGGTCATGATCGCCTGCAGTTCGAACCTTGGATCCTGCATCACATGCAGTTTTCCCCACGCAAACCCGCGCGTTGCGCCGGCGGCCAGCAACGCCAGTAGAACCGCAATCGAAACGGCGAACAAACGATGGGAGCGAACCAATGAGAGTCCGCGACCGGCTTCCATAAGGCCGCCGACGATGGCCCACAACGCCACATGCCAGACCGAGATGAATTCCAAATGACCGTGAAACGGATGCGGCCAGAATTCAAAGAGCCAGGCAACGCACGTGCCGATGCACCCACTGATCCACCAGGCGCGCCAGAATGAGAAGACCGCCTCGTCGACGCTGGTTACGAAAATATTGTCATAAATTGCCAAACCAGCGATCAATATCCAGGCAGGCAACAATTCCGAGGCGCCCGACCAGAGAGCCAGCGCGCCAATCAGCCCGAGGCAAACACCGCCCGTCACCTTCGGACGCTTCCGCCACGCCAGACAACCACCCACCAGACAGATGAATAACAATTGATGAAGACCGCGGTGGCCCACGTTGCCAAATTCGGTGTTGTACAGCGCCTCGCTCAGAACCGGCCACGCCAGCAACCAACAAGCAGCCAAAGGCACGCCTCCGGCGCGCCAACCCAACAGCCCCAGGGCGAGGATGCTCAACAGCCCGATGATCGGTCCCAACCAGTGGCTGGCCGCGCGCAACGCCTGCTCGCGCGGCTCGCCGCCGAAGATTTCAAACATCCGGGTCAACGTCACACCAAGGATTGTCGTCGGCGACGTCCATTCATTCAGGCGGCCATAGGGTGCGTTGTCTTCATTCATCCACCGGATGCGCACGCCCTCGCCCGCCAGCGCGCGCCTCACCAGATGCCAATGCATATAACTGTCAGGATCGAAGAGCACATACCCATGCGGGCCGCGGAGCGTGGGCAAGCGGATCGATTGCGCCCACAAAAAGATTCCGCCGACGATCAGCAGCAGGCCGAACAAGACCAAGGATTGACTCCGGGCGGATTGAGCGACGGGAATCGCAGTCCCCGCCGGCGGAGGGCGGCCAGATGTCCGACTACTCGAACCACGTCGCGCTTTCAAGGCACCTTCACCGCTTCGCAATCCGGAAACGTCTCCTTGAAATCAACTGCAGTCGCTGCGGAGATCTTGAGACCGGTGAATCGCCTCAGTTTGTCCAAGTCCACACGCTGGTCGGAAGAGAGCATGGCCATGAAAGAATGTTCGCTTCCCATATCGGGACTGCAAGACATTTTCGTGATGCTGTTGACGGGGAAAATCTTAAACGCCCCGAGGCCTGAGACGCGGTTGAAGTGCTGCAAGAGCGTCAACGAGTCAAGCGTTGACTCCGCAGATCACCTGACGGAATCGCTTATACAGCCTGGGCTTGACTGGTTTGCGCTGACTACTAAGATGGTTCCAATCGTGAAGGATTTTATGAAACAAACACTGATCGTGTTGGCTTTCTTGCTGCTTGTCTTTCGAATTCATGCGGCTTTGGTTGAATATTCTTATACGGGGAAAGAGACATTCCTCGGCAACGGCGGTGAGGAGATGATCACCTATTCGGGAATAATGATGTACGACACCGTGTCGTCCAACGTGACCTTTGTGGACTGGCGAAGCGATAAAACTTATCGCGTCAGCACAAACACAAACCTGCACTTCACCGTGGTCGCGGGTCCAAATTCAAAAACCTATACGGTCATCACAGAATCCTCATCCGGAGCGGACACCAACGGGTTTTATCATTTGAACGACTACATGATCAGCGGCCAGAATGCCACCTTGTCAATTGCGGCCAACACCACATATGAGTTCCCAACAAGATTCGCCGGCAGCAACAATCGCAACCTCACTCCCGACGAAATTGGGAATGAGCGGCTGGAAACATGGGGTGAACAGATGACTTTTTCCGCGAGCCGGACACAATCCGACAACAACAAGAATCTGAGCACCAACGAAGTTGCCAACGCACTCATCACGGAGTTGCAAGCCAAGGGCTATACGGGGCCATGAGTTGATGCGGTTCAGTGCTGCGGGATACACGAAGGGCACGAAGAAGACACGAATTGCACCCCCGATCTCGAAATCGGGGTAAACTCCGCCGCAGTAGGCACGAATGGCACGAAGACGACTCGAATTGCGTGAAGCAAAGGCTGTGTTGCACCGTCGATCACCGTTCTGCGGACGGCAAAGTGCTGAGAGCTGAGATGAAGCTGAGGCGTTAACCGTCGGGCGTTCGTTCCACTATGGACGATGGCAGCGAGGCGTAACGCGCCGACAGAGCAGCGCGGCTACAATCTCGGCAACCGGGCCGGTCGCCCTACAATTCGGAGAGGATCGGCGCGCCCGGCGGTCGCGCCCTACCGACGACGTCGGGGGCGACGACGCGTCCGCGCTTGGCAACCCCGATTGGCGCATCGGGGCAGGCCGCGGCTACATGGGAAGCGGAAAGCAGAGGATTTCGACGGTCATAGACCGCCGCTACAACGAGACTGGTGAAGTTTGCTTGACGAGGTTATCGGAATACGATATTGTATACGGCAGTTCTTTGATATTGGTAAGGGGAAGAGGGAACGCGAAAATGAGGGTTTCTGCGAAACGAACCCAAGTCTGGCATGCATTGGTGCTTGCACTGGAGTGGGTTGTGCAATATGACGCGTGAGGAACGAAGCCATTTGGGGCGAGCAGCAAGTAGCCAGTAGCTGGGCCGGAAAGGTTTGGATGGCAAATTAAACGTGAAACGGCAGGCGGGCGGGACGCCCGCCCCACTATGTCGCCGCGAACGGGGTGAAGTCTACTTCTTGACTTCTTCGACGTGCGGCCAGACTAGGTGCGGCAGTTGCCAGATCTTCACGGTGCCGTCGGCGCTGGCGCTGGCGATGTTGTGGCCGTTGGGACTGACGGCGACGCCTGTTACCGCGCCGGTGTGTCCCGTGAATGTGCGAAACACCTTGCCCGTGCTCAGATCCCAGACCTTGACGGTGCCGTCTTCACTGGCACTGACCGCAAAACGTCCATCATGGGAGAACGCGACGCTACGCACCGGCTGCGTGTGGCCGGCAAGCCGTAGGATTTCGCGTCCGTTGTCGAGATTCCAGACTTTCACCAGTTTGTCCCGACCGCCACTCAACCCGAAGTGACCATCGGGGCTGAAGGCGACACAGGTCACATTGGCCAGGCCGTTGCGGAACGAGCGTACCTCCTCGCCCTTCGTCACGTCCCAGAGTTTCACGGAATCGTCCTCGCTGCCGCTCAGCGAAAAGTTTCCGTCGGGACTGAACGCCACGCTGGTCACGCGCCAGCCGTGGCCGGTGAGGGAGCGCACGGGCAGCACGTTTGGTAACTGCCAGAGCTTGACCTGGTTGTCGTCGGCGGCGCTGGCGACGATTCGGCCGTTCGGGCTGAACGCGACGCTGGTGATCTTCCAGCCGAGGCCGGCGGTGGCCTGCACTTGATGTCCCGACGCGACGTCCCACAGCCGCAACGTGCCGTCGCTGCTGCCGCTGACGGCGAGATTGCCGTCCGGGCTGAAGGCGATGCTGGTGACAGCGCCGCGATGTCCGACGTACGTGAGTATTTCCTTGCCGGTGGCGGCATCCCACAGCTTCAGGGTTTGGTCCTCGCCACCGGTGAGCAGATATTTACCATCCGGGCTGTAGGCGACACTCGTCACCGCGCCTTCGTGGCCCGTGAGCGTGCGCAGTTCTTCACCGTATTCAGCGACGATTTGCTGGAGCAACTTTTTCGCGCGCGGCTGGTCCGGTATCACAGCGTTTGCGCGCATGGCGAGCGTGTGCGCGCCGTCGTAATCTTTCCGTTGAATCGCATGCTCGGCCTCAGCGAGCAGGGCGGCGGTTTCTTCCCAATCCACCTGGGTCAGCAGCGACTGTGATCCGGCACAACGCGCGATGGCCCGCGCTTGATCGATTTTTCCCTGGCGGATCGACTCCAGCGCGGCGGTGGTCAGTGCCCGGAGCACCGCGGGCTGGGCGACAAGCAAATCGAGCGCGCGCCTTCCGCCCATACTCTCGGAGCCGAGTGTCAACTTCCGACCGCGCGCCTCGGTGGCCGCGGCGACCCACAGACGCGGGCCGTCCTGGGCGACGATGAAGTGCTGGGAGCGGAGACGGTTGATGGTCGCCTTTCCGTCACGGTCGGTCTTGGCCACGCTGATGCCGGGGACGGGGTCGAGAGCATTGAAGAAACTGGTGTAGAGCGATTCGGGAAGGCCGTTCGTGAGGGACTGATTCGACGCCAGTGGGACAATGGCCCTGGCGGCCGCTGCATCGTCGATGATCTTGACGGGAACGTCGGTGGCGGGTACATCACCGGAGCGGAGCGTGATTTCGACCGATTTGGCAGCCTCTTCGAGCTTCTCCTGGGCGCAACCAAACGCGCAGAGAACCGCGCCTACACATACGACTTTCGCAACATACTGATTCATCCTCCATATAATAAGCAGTGGATGTGCCAGTCTGCGGCTCTGCGACTGGCTACATTCGATTTACCTGTCCCCGCCGCCAGGATTCTCGGTCGCCGCTTCCCACAACTTGAGAAACTCGCGGGTTTGTTCAGAATTGTGCAGGCTCGCGAACTTCGCCACCTGACGACCGACCGCTTTCAGCCGCTTCTCAATTCCTGGGTTGGTGCAATTGCCGTGGTCGTCGAAAACCTCGTCCACGTTCGCCACCGCGGCCTGCTCGGGCACGACCCACGCATGCACCGCGCGCCCGACACTGCGGAGCCCGCTCAGTGCGCCGAATGCGCCCATGCTGCCACCCGAAACCCCAAGCAGCCCGATCATCTTGCCTTCGAACTCATCAAAGCCCATCAAATCGAGCGCGTTCTTCAGGACGCCGCTGTAGCCGCCGTGATATTCCGGCGTGCCCAGAATGACGCCCTGCGACCGTTTCACTTCGTCACACAACCGTGACACGTCCGCCGGTCGGTTGGCGTCGTCGCACCCGTTACAAAAGATGAGCTGGTACTCGCGCAGATCAATCATCTGCACCTCCGCACCTGCTTCCTCCGCGCCGCGCAGCGCCACCATCAGCGCCATGCGCGTGTAGCTCACCTGGCGCAAGCTACCGCAGATACCGACCACGCGAACTCTGCCTGCCATGGATGCCTCCTTTCGTTAGCACGCGTTGAGCGAACGAATCGATAATCGAGAATTCTCCTTCGCAATTTCATCCCGCCGCAGTATATTCCAACATCGTTCCGAGAGGCAAGCGATGGCACTGACCCGCTACGGCGACCTACGCAACCAACTGATGCGCCAAAGTTTTCCGAATGTTTACGCGCCTGCCGTTCTGCGCGATGCTGACAGCAATTACGTCCCTATTCCCATCAGCGAACGGCTCGTGCAGTGCATCTGGTACGACCAGCGGCTGAAACTCGACTCCTTGCAAACAACCGACGGTCGCCGGGTTCGAGTCGTCTTTCAGGGCTGGTGGAACCTCGAAGCCGGGCCCGACTTTCACCACGCCACCGTGCAGATTGGGGACCAACCCGAGCAGACTGGCGACGTTGAAGTGCACCTGCGCGCCGAGGATTGGAATCACCACGGGCACGGGCGCGATCCACATTTTGACGATGTGGTGCTGCACGTCGTGCTCTGGGAAGCGGGTAGCCAGCATGTCCCCCGGACACGCGCGGGTCAGATAATCCCGCAGATCGTGGTCCAGCACCATCTCGACAGTCCGTTGGAGCAACTCTATGACGAGATCGACCTCGATTCGTACCCTCACAACGCGGGCAACCACCACGGCCAGTGCGCCCCTGTGCTGCGCACCCTGCCCGTGGAATCGCTCGGCTCATTGCTCGATGCCGCTGGTGACGAACGGTTCGCGATCAAAGTGCGCCGTTTCCTCCGTTGGATTCACCGCGCCGGTCCCGAGCAGGCCTTTTATGAAGGCTGGATGGAGGCGCTGGGCTACAAGGCGAATAAAACAGCGTTTCGGACGCTCGCCCAGCGGATGCCATTGGCTGAGTTGAACGATCACCGTCCACAACTCGCGCCCGTTCTCTTCGGCCTCGCGAACTTCCTGCCGACTGGTGCGCCACCGGCGCGTCACGCCGCAGCCGCGCGCTACGCAAAGCGGCTCTGGAATGCGTGGTGGAAACTCCGGCCGGATTTCGAGGAACGCATTCTTCCGCTGGAGACATGGCGATTCGATGGCGTGCGGCCCGCGAACCACCCCCATCGCCGACTGGGCGCTGCCGTGGTGTTGCTGAAGAAGCACCCAAAATTTATGGAGAAAATTATTGGTGCGGTTGAGAGCGGTGGTGATCCCGCAAAATTGTTTTCTGAAGTCCGCGATGAGTACTGGAGCCATCACTTCACACTGAGCAGCAAAGCCCAATCGCGTGCCAGCGAATTGATCGGTGCAAGCCGCGCTCAGGAAATCGTGGCCAACATCGTGCTGCCGTTCGTCGCCGCCTACGCCGAAAACAATGGGGACTCGAGCCTTGTCGAGGCTGCCAGGACACAATACGCACACCTGCCCCCCGCGCCTTCAAATAGCGTCATCCGACTCGCCAGCGGCCAGATGTTCGAGGAATCGTCTGTCGCACGCCGTTTCATCAAGACCGCCCGCCAGCAACAGGGCTTGATGCAAATCTTCCAGGACTTCTGCGTCAACGACAAATCCGCGTGCCGCCAGTGCCAGTTCCCCGACCTCGTCCGCCGCTGGGCTCAGGCTGCAACGTGAGCGACGACGGTCCCGGGATCAATGTCGATGCGATCGCCACCAGCACCAACCAAACAACGCAACAAATACCAGTCCCGCGAGCGCCATTGCGGTGACGGTCAAGAGTCCGACACCTGCCGTCTTGGCTGGCCTCGCGGTCGGTACTCGCACCGGCGCGGGCGGAAATAATTCGCGGTCCAGGGCCTCGGCAGCATTCGCCGCATCGCTCAACGATGTGAAGTGCTGGTGCCCACCGGTGCCCAGCATTCCTTCCACGAGTTCGCTGACGGACTTGCTGACCAGTCCGATCTCGTTGGTCAGCGTCGCGACCATCACCGCGAGATTGACCAAATCTTCCTGTGATGACTGGCTGGGCTGCATTTCGACAGGCTCGACATTGATCAGTTTGACCGTGCCATCGGTTGTGGTGAGTACGTTCTTATCTACTGGCGGCTGGTGTGCAACCTTGTGTTGCCAGAGGAAGTCCAGTGCCCGCGCCACGCCGGCAATCGTCTGCAGCAGGTGATGCTCGTTTACGCCGCCGTCTTTCCGCAAGAATTGCGGCAGCGGCGGGCCGTCCATATACTCCATCGCGCAAAAGTAAGTTCCTCCCGACTGCCCCGCTTCGTACACCGTGACGAGATGAGGATGCGTCAGCGACGCATCGGTACGGGTCTCCTCCAAGAAGCGCTCCGTGGTTCCGGGCACTGCCGCCAGCACGGGAGAGAGAACCCGTACCGCAACCGTGCGGTTCATCGTATGCTGCAGTCCGCGGTAGACCTTACCCCAGCGGCTGACACCAATTGGCTCCTGGATTTCGTAGGCGCGAAGCACCTTCCCGACCAACGGATCTGAAATCCGTGAAGGCTCTGTCACGGAGCGCCTCCCGCCACGGGAATCGGAGCCAGTGGTCGCAACGATGGCGGCACCCCGACAACGTCCTGCATTTGTCTGTGGTAATACGTGCGCGCGACAAAGCCGACCAGCTCGCGCGCCGTACCCGGAAAACGGACGGCAAACGTCTTGCTCGAAAAATTCTCCCACGGTGGGATCGGTATCCAGATCGGCTTGAGCCAATCAACGCCCAACCCCGCGCCGTCGACTGCTGCAAACTGCACGCAGATGGCAACCGCCGTCGTGTCCAGTTCGCGCTCGCCAACCTGCGCCTTCGCCTGCAGAACAACGTTGATGGTCTCGCCGTTGTCAGTGCGATCCACGCGTGTGAGCCGAATCATGCGGTTCAACACGGGCGGTTCGGTCGGGGGTTGTGTTCCTCCGGTTGCTCCACCCGACAAGCGCGATCCCTCCGATGCTGCCGTGGGTGGCGCCGAAGATCCGACGGAGCCTGTCCCCGCCTGATCCGGCTGCGCGGTGCGGGCCGTGTCCAATTTGACCTTCGCTGGCCGATATTCCGAGAACATCGAACCGAGGAGGACAACCTGGCCAACAATGACCGCTCCAACAATCGCGGTGGCCGCCACTTCCAACACATCGACCGGACGGCGGTATCGCCCGCCGACCACGCCATGCACAATCTCGAAGCGGAATTGCGCCGGGCCGATCTCCAACTCGTCGCGTGAGGACAGGCGATGCTCCGTCACCACCTCGCCATTCACACTAACACGACCGGCGCTGTCCAAGCGGCGAACATAGTAGCCGTCCGGACGGCGTTCGATGGTCGCGTGGTGATCGCTCATACCAGGTTCCGCAATCTGAACGTGGCAATCATCGCGCCGTCCAATAACCAGCGCCGGCAGGTCGATGACCATCGGCTCCTTCGGTGCGGCACGATTCTGGAATAGTAACCGGTACATGCTCGGCACATGATAGCATAGCGTGGCCGCGAAACCACCGCAGCGCCCACTCCCGATGAGCGACCCAGAAATTATTTCCGTAGAACGTCGCTCGTTACTTGTAGCCTTCCGGATGCTGGCGGTGCCACTGCCAGGCGCTCTCGATGATCGCCTCGAGCGAATCGAACCGCGGCTTCCAGCCCAGCACCTTGTTGATCTTTGTCGAATCACCCACGAGCCGGGGCGGATCGCCGGGCCGTCGCGGCTTCTCGACAACCGGAATCTTGTGGCCCGTGACCTTGCGCGAGACATCCACGACCTGCTTGACGGAGTAGCCCGCGCCGCTGCCGAGGTTGAACACATCGCTTTTTTCGTACGCCACTGCCAGCATGTGGGCATTGGCCAGATCAACGATGTGAATGTAATCGCGGATGCACGTGCCGTCCGGCGTCGGGTAATCCGTGCCGTACATCTCGACATGCGGTTTCTCTCCGAGAGCAACCTTGAGTACGTTGGGGATGAGGTGGGTTTCCAGTCGGTGATGCTCGCCGAAATTCCGGGTTGCGCCCGCCGCGTTGAAGTACCGCAGGCACACGTACCCCAATCCGTGTTGTGTGCCGTACCAGTACAAGATTCTCTCAAATATCAATTTGGATTCGCCGTAAGGATTGATCGGATCTTTCGGCGCTTCTTCCGTAATCGGCACCTCTTTCGGCAACCCAAAAATCGCGCACGTCGACGAAAAGACAAATTTGCCGACACCCGCTTGAATGCAGCCTTCGAGAAGGTTGATGCCGTTGGCGACATTGTTGCGGAAGTACTTCGTGGGGTTTGTCATGCTCTCGGGTACCAGCGCGTTCGCCGCGAAGTGCATGACCGCGTCGGGCCGGATCCGTTCGAGCGTCTTGCCGATGACCGAACGATCGGCCAGATCGCCTTCGATGAATTCCGCGCGACTGTCCAGCGCGCCCCGATGTCCCTCGCTCAAATTGTCGAAAACAGAGATCTGATGCCCCGCATTGAGCATCTCTTCGACGCAAATGCTCCCGATATACCCCGCCCCGCCCGTCACGAAGACTTTCATAATGCGGGCGATGCTACTCAAGCGCGTCGCCTCGCGCAAGCGGAACGCATTGTACCGCCGTCTTTTTTCCAGATACTTGCGGGGATGGCGCTACCCTGCTACTGTTTGGCGCTTCCATGGCTCCTGTCACCACACTACGAAACCCGGTGTCGCGCCAAGAACGACCGCGCCATGCTGGCAATGGCGACCGGGATGGCCTCAAGATCCTCTTTGTCTCGTCGGAATGCTCACCGTTCGCGATGACGGGCGGCCTGGGCGACGTGGTCGGCGGGCTGCCCAAAGCGTTGCGACGCCTCGGCCACGATGCCCGTGTCTTGCTCCCGCTGTACTCGCAGATTGATCGGGCTAAGTACGGCATCAAATTCGTCGGGACGGCGTGTATCCACATGGGCGGCACCACGGAGCACTGGGTCGGCCTGCATCAAACTTTGCTCGACGGCGAAGTGCCGGTTTGGTTTCTCGAATACGACGCATATTTCGGCCGACCCGGCATCTACGACGGTCCCCTCGGTCATTACATGGACAATGCGTTTCGGTTCGCGCTGTTGTCCAAGGCCGCCTTGCAACTCTGCAAGGATTTCCACTTTATCCCGCACATCATGCACGCCCACGACTGGCCGACGGCGGTCGTGCCGGCGCTCCTCAAAACGTGGGACCACGTTCTCTCGCCGCTGTCGAATACCGCCAGCGTACTGATGATCCACAACATCGGCTACCAGGGAAAGTACGACGCGAACGTCATGCCCTACCTCGGTCTCGGCGCGGAGCATTTCACGCCGGACAAGTTCGAGGACTTCGGCAAAACAAATCTGCTCAAGGCGGGCATCTGGTTCGCCGACGCATTGACGACAGTATCTCCCGCGCACGCACAGGAGATTCTCGGCCCCGTCGGCGGTCAGGGGCTGGCGATGTATTTGAACAACCGCAAGACCGATCTGTTCGGGATCTTGAACGGCGCCGATTACTCGCACTGGAACCCGGCGTCGGATACTCATATCCCCGCGCGCTTCACCGAAAAAGATATGCGCGGCAAGGCCGTTTGCAAAACGGCGCTCCAAAAACATTTTCATCTCGCAGAACGCGCCGACATTCCTGTGTTCGGCATCATCAGCCGCTTCGCCCACCAAAAAGGTTTCGGCATGCTGCGCGAAGCGTTGCCGGCTGCGCTGAACAACATGGTGATGCAGTGCGTCGTGCTCGGCAGCGGCGATGCCGACACGGAAGACTTTTTCCGTTGGTTGAGCGCGGCGTATCCCGGACGTGTCGGCACACAAATAGGCTTCTCCGTCGATCTGAGCCACCTCATTGAAGCCGGCAGCGACTTCCTTCTCATGCCGTCGCTCTACGAACCGTGCGGCCTCAACCAGATTTACTCGCTGAAGTACGGCACGTTGCCCATTGTCCGCGCCACCGGCGGACTCGACGACACGGTCGAGAACTACAATGAATCCACCGCCACCGGCACCGGCTTCAAATTCTGGGAACCGTCACCCCTGGCCCTCTACTACTGCATGGGCTGGGCCGTTTCCACGTGGTTCGACCGCCCGCAGCACATCGTGGCGTTGCAAAAACAAGCCATGGCGAAGAACTTCGACTGGGCGGTGTCCGCCCAACAATACGTCGCCGTCTACCAGCACGCCTTGCGCAAGAAGCAAGCGACAGCCGTGTGATGGTACACGCGTAAGACTTGCGGCGTCGACACCAGCCCGGTATAGTCCCACCCATTCCGATGCCCGAGTTACGCAAAAAGTACCCGTTCGACAAGATCGAGTCCAAGTGGCAGCGTTACTGGGCCGAGCATAAGACGTTTGCGACTCGTGACCATGCTGCGAAGAAGAAGCTCTACGTTCTCGACATGTTCCCCTACCCCAGCGGCGCGGGATTGCACGTCGGCCATCCGGAAGGCTACACGGCAACGGACATCTATTGCCGCTTCCAACGCATGCGCGGTTTCAATGTCCTCCATCCGATGGGCTGGGACGCCTTCGGCCTTCCCGCCGAGCAATACGCCATCAAGACAGGAACGCATCCCGCCGTCACGACAAGGCAGAACGTGGATACGTTCCGTCGCCAGATCCAGATGCTCGGATTTAGCTACGACTGGGACCGCGAGGTGGACACCACCGACCCAGGTTATTTCAAGTGGACGCAGTGGATTTTCCTGCAACTGTTCAAGAAGGGCCTCGCGTATGAGTCCGAGGTGCCCGTCTGGTGGTGCGAAGGCTGCAAGACCGTTCTCGCCAACGAAGAGGTCAATGCCGACGGGACGTGTAAAGACAAGGGCCACCCCGGGGTTGTCCGCCGTCCACTCCGTCAATGGATTCTGCGGATCACGAAGTATGCGGAGCGGTTGCTGAAGGATTTGGACTCGGTCAACTGGCCCGACTCAATCAAGGAACAACAGCGCAATTGGATCGGTCGCAGCGAAGGCGCAGAAGTTGATTTCAAGACCGAGGCTGGCGACCAGCTTCGCGTTTTCACCACACGTCCCGACACACTATTCGGCGCGACATACATGGTGCTCGCACCGGAACACCCGCTCGTTGAAAAAATCACCACGCCCGAACAACACGCCGCGGTCGATTCCTACCGTGCGGAGGCTACCCGCAAGAGCGAGTTGGAACGCACGGCATTGGAGAAAGATAAAACCGGTGTCTTCTCGGGCGGTCACGCCATCAATCCCGTCAACAACGAAAAGATTCCCATCTGGGTCGCGGATTACGTGATGATGGGGTACGGCACCGGCGCAATCATGGCCGTGCCCGCGCACGACACCCGCGATTTTGAGTTTGCCAAAAAATTCAAGCTGGCGATTCGCATGGTCGTGCAACCACCGGAAGGCACTGATCCGCAAGGCTTCACAGGTGACGGCGCTTCAGTTAATAGCGGCTTCATTACCGGACTTTCCACCCCTGAGGCGAAGAAAAAGATCACTGCCTGGCTCGAAGAAAAGGGTCTCGGCAAAGCGACGGTGCAATACAAGCTACGCGACTGGCTCTTCTCGCGGCAGCGCTACTGGGGTGAACCGATTCCGATTGTACACTGCCCGGAGCACGGGACGGTCGCCGTGCCGGAGAGCGAGCTACCGTTGCGTTTGCCAGAAATGAAGGATTACACCCCGTCGGGCAGCGCGGAGCCGCCGTTGGCGAAGGCGACGGATTGGGTGAACACGAAATGTCCGCAGTGCGGCGGCCCGGCCAAACGCGAGACGAATACGATGCCGCAGTGGGCGGGGTCATGCTGGTACTACCTGCGCTATATCGACCCGAAGAATGACAGCGTCTTCGTCGCGAAGGACAAAGAGAAATACTGGATGCCGGTCGATCTCTATGTTGGCGGCGCGGAACACGCCGTTCTTCACCTGCTCTACTCGCGGTTCTGGCACAAAGTCCTGTTCGACCTCGGCCATGTGTCCACGCCCGAGCCGTTCACGCGCCTCGTCAATCAAGGCATGATCCTCGGCGAGGACAGCCAGAAGATGTCCAAGTCACGCGGCAACGTCATTCCCATCGACGTCCCCGTCGCAGAGTTCGGCGCGGACACGCTCCGCGTCTTTGAAATGTTCATGGGGCCTCTCGACATGGTCAAGCCCTGGAACACGCGCGGCGCGGAAGGTGTCTATCGCTTCCTGGGCCGCGTCTGGCGTCTGTTCTGCGACGAGGAAGGCAAGCTCATCCTCGACGACAACGAGCCGTCGGGAACACTTCTCAAAGTCCTGCATCAGACCATTAAGAAGGTTGGTGAGGACACGGAAGTATTGGCATTCAATACCGCCATTTCCCAAATGATGATCTTCGTGAATGAAGTGACCGCGCAGGAGAAGCGCCCACGCAAGCTGTTGGAGCCGTTTGTCCTCCTGCTCGCCCCCTACGCGCCGCATCTGGCCGAAGAAATCTGGGAAAAGCTCGGCCACCAACAGTCACTCGCCTATGAGCCGTGGCCGCAATTCGAACCCGCGCTCCTGAAGGAGGACACCGTCACCATTGTCCTGCAAGTCAACGGTAAGCTGCGCGACCGGGCTGACGTACCGGCCCAGCATTCGCCGGCGGAGTTGGAAATACTCGCCCTCGCGAACGACCGCGTGAAGGAGCACCTGGCCGGCAAGCAGGTGAAAAAAGTGATTGTGGTTCCCGGAAAACTGGTCAATATCGTAGCTTCCTAATGAGCAAGTTTCCTTGGATCTGGCATGACGTGCAATCCCGGAACATGGCGCGCCTGCTGGTGTTGAGCGCGATTGTCGGCGTCGTTTCAGGATTCGGCGCACTGGCCTTCAATTTCGTGCTCGACCGCGCCGACAACATATTCATGGCCCGCGCGGTCGGTTATGATATTCCCGTCCCGAGCGGCGACGGAGTGACGGTCATTCCGACGGAGCCGAAACGTCGATGGCTCCTGTTGTTCCTGCCGGCCGTCGGGGCCCTGGCCGGGTCTCTGATCTCTTGCTGGTGCGCTCCGGAAGCCAAGGGTGAAGGCACGGATTCCGTCGTCGGCGCTTTCCATAATGGTGAGGGAAAGATCCGCGGGCGAATCCCGTTTGTGAAGACGATTACCTCGGCATTAACGATCGGCAGCGGTGGTTCGGCAGGCCGTGAAGGCCCGATCGCCCAAATTGGCGCAGGGTTCGGTTCGACGCTGGCGACGTGGCTCAAAACCAGCGTCCGCGACCGCCGCTTGCTGATGGTCGTGGGCACGGGCGCAGGCATTGGGGCCGTATTCCGCACGCCATTTGGCGGTGCATTCTACGCGACGGAGGTTTTGTACCGCGATGTCGAGTTCGAGACTTCGGCACTGGTGCCCACGTTCGTCGCGTCGATTATTGCCTACTCGATTTACTGTAGCGTTGTGCACCGGTGGGGAGCGATGTTCGCCATGCCACCCCTCGAGTTTCAGCATCCACTGGAGTTACCGCTGTATCTCATGCTCGGGGTTTGCTGCGCGGCGGTGGGTACGCTATACGTGAGGACGTTTCATGCACTCCGCCATAGGGTGTTCAGCCGCCTCCCCATCCCGCAGTATCTCACGCCCGCCATCGGTGGGTTGATTGTGGGCCTGATCGCGTACTTCGTGCCCGAGGTTTTGGGAATGGGCTACGGCTGGGTGCAATTGGCCATGAACCAGCAATTGGCCCTGAAACTGGTGCTGGCGTTGGTCGTATTGAAAATACTGGCGACCTCGCTCACGGTCGGCTCCGGCGGAAGTGGCGGCATGTTCGCGCCGTCGATTGTAATCGGCGGACTGCTGGGCGCGAGCGTGGGAATGATTCTGCACGCCCTCATGCCGGAGATTGTCAAACAGCCCGCCGCGTTCGCGTTGGTCGGCATGGCGGCGTTTTTTGCCGGCGTGTCGAAGACGCCGGTGGCTTCCCTTCTCATGGTGTCGCGGATGGCGGCCGGATCAGGCTTGCTGGTGCCGCTGATGCTGGCGACGGCCGTCGGCTACCTGCTGATGCGGCGGCGCGATTCGATTTACGAGAACCAGGTGGACACGCGCATCGACTCCCCGGCGCACAAGGGTGATTACGTGGTGGATGTTCTGGCAGGAGTCCCCGTGCGCGATGCGATGCCCGTCGCAACGAAGTTTACAACTTTTCAACTGGATACGCCTCTGTCCGAGATTCTGGATAGAGTAGCTGACGGCACACAGCACTTGTTTCCTATTGTGGATGGGCAGGGAATATTGCGGGGCGTTATTCTGTTCGATGATATCCGGATGTTTTTCACCGAACGCAATTTCCCCAAGCAGGCGGTGGTCGCCCAGGATTTGATGGCTGGTAATTTGCTGACCATCCATCCGGATGAAGACCTCGCGTCGGCGTCGTTGAAATTCCAGCAAACCGCCCAGGAGGAGTTGGTCGTGGTCGAGAGCGAAGAATCGCGGCGCGTGGTGGGCATTCTGGGGCGCCGCCATCTTCTCGGCAAGTACCAGGACATTATCCAGCCTCGGAGCAAATGACGGCCCCTGCCAGATTATAGTTGAGGCGCGGCCAAAGTCCGCTATATTCTCTCCGTGAGGCTGCTTGACCTGACAATGTTTAAGTTGACGAGAGACGAGCAGACGATAGTCGCGTTTTTGTTGTTCGCGCTGCTCTTAGGTACGGCTGTGAGGGAATGGCGCTCGCGGCATCCGAAAACCGCTGGCGTCGCAACACTGGAGATAAAGGGCCACTAATGCAAAAGCTGAACTTTGCCGAGGCAGTGGACGACATCGTGCGCGGGGACAAACGATACGACCGCGACGCCTACTACTTCGTGCGCGAGGGGCTGGATTTCACCATCAAGATCCTGAAGAAAGATTCCCGGGGCGCGGGGCGGCACGTGAGCGGCCAGGAGTTGCTCGATGGGCTGCGCCGTTTCGCACTCGACCAGTTCGGTCCAATGACCAAGACCGTGCTCACCTACTGGGGCGTGCTTCAATGCGAGGATTTTGGCGAGATTGTCTTTCGGATGGTGGATAAGGGCATCCTCGGTAAGACCGAGCAGGATACCCGCGAGGATTTCAAGGGCGGTTACGATTTCGACGAAGCCTTCGTCAAGCCCTACCAGCCGGCGCCACGGTCCCGCGCCCATCGACATGCCAAGGGTGAGGATACCGGCTCCCAACGCTATCGCAGTGTGCCCGGCCGCGCCTCTGACGCAAAAAAGTTGAGCGGCGGCGCAAATTAAGTGTCGGAAACGGCATGCGATTTCATGGCTTTTGGCGCTGCTTCATCGCGGCGCTCCTATCCGTTGCAGGAACCTCAATGATTCGCGCCCAAACTCTCAACGCGCTACCCGTTCACAAGGTCGTATTCGACAATGGTCTGACACTGCTCGTGCGTGAAGACCACAGTGCGCCCGTCGTCAGCGTGCAAGCGTGGGTGCGCGCGGGAAGCATCACCGAAGGTCCATGGATGGGCGCCGGAATCTCGCATGTGCTGGAGCATATGCTCTTCAAAGGCACGACCACCCGCGGCGTCTCCGCAATCGCCCATGAG
>Ga0302326_10007350_pt1 | contig 24531 bp, 21 predicted proteins | sample Palsa_T0_3_FD_202264 | JGI IMG/M metagenome (GOLD analysis project Ga0302326, IMG submission 202264) | Peat permafrost microbial communities from Stordalen Mire near Abisko, Sweden - Palsa_T0_3 | ecosystem: Environmental > Terrestrial > Soil > Palsa > Peat permafrost | place: Sweden: Abisko... | reverse complement strand
TCTTTTGATGGCGTTGCTGGTTTCAATTGTGGTGACATTCTTTCTATACCGGCACGTTAAGCGGTTATATTCGGGCGCACAACTGGTCAAGGTTGTTGTCGCCTCCAAGCCATTGGACACGGGAACACCACTGTCGGCTGCCGACCTCGAGCTGATTGATTGGCCGACTAACGCTCCGATCGACGGCACCTTCCACAAACCGGAAGATTTGAACGGCAGAATTGTGATGTATCCCATTGCCTTCAAAGAGCCGGTTCGCGAGGGATTGTTGGCAGCTCCGGGAGCCACGGTGGGCCTAACCGCCAAAATTCCGGATGGCATGCGCGCCGTAGCCGTGGTCACTAATGAGGTGAACAACGTCTCCGGATTTCTGTTTCCCGGTTCGCACGTCGATGTGCTCGTGAGTTTTCGGCAGGAAGGCGCCAAGGACCCCATGACGACGACCGTGTTGCAGAATATCCAGGTTTTGAGCACCGGCGAGAAGCTGCAGCCCGACCCGAACGGCAAGCCGCAAAATGTGAAGGTGGTAACGCTGTTGCTCGCGCCGGATGATGCGGAAAAACTTTTGCTGGCTAGCAACCAAGGGACCGTGCAGTTCGTTCTCCGGAATGCATCCGATCAGGATAAACCGGTAACCCGCCCTGTCAACATGAAGGACCTGCAAGGTTCCCCTGCCGCTCCCGTTGTTGTGGCCAGGAAGGCGGCGGCGCCGCCGGCGCCGAAACCGGCGACCGCTTATGAAGTTGAGACCTATGACGGTCCGAAGAAGAATACCGTCAAGTTCTAACCCATAGTAGAACGGAGCATCTCGTGCAACGGAAGCGACCTGGCAAAGAAAGGCTTTTCTGGCAACGCATGGCCTTCGTACTGCTAACGGCTACGGTGCTTTGCCTCACTACGTTGGGAGCGGCAGCCCAGCAATCGCCTATACAGCAACCACCAACGAAGGCGGCGCAGCCTCCAGTCTCAGCCCCACAGTCCCAGGCGTCCTTAGGACAGCCGGGTGGGCAGGGTCCGGAAAGCGTGCACATCATGGTGGGTCACTCGCTATTGATCCACACTGGATCTCGGATCAAGCGCGTTCTTACCGGGAATCCCGCAGTCATCGAATCGGTACCGACGTCTCCTCGGGAATTGGTGATTACCGCCAAGGAGCCGGGTGGCAGCAGTTTGATGGTGTGGGATGAGACTGGACAGAATCGCACCTTGGATGTGTATGCGGATCTGGATGTAACTTCGTTGCGCAATACCTTGGACCAGTCCTTTCCCAATACCAGTGTGGAAGTGCAATCACAGGGAGCGAGAGTGACGCTCGTCGGAACGGTGCCCTCGCCCGCCGTTGCGGACCAGATCCTGAAGATGGCTGGTAACTTCTCCAAGGAAGTGGTCGACGGGTTGCAAGTCGCGGCGCCCCCGCGTCAGAAACAGGTAATGCTGAAGGTTCGCTTCGCCGAGGCAGACCGCGGCAAACTGACCCAATTCGGCATCAATCTGTTCAGCACCGGCGCAACCAATACGATTGGTACGGTGAGCACCCAGCAATTCGGCCCTCTTGCTCTAACGCAGACAACGAGCTCTGGCAGTGCCGCGGCGCCGCAAACGCCACAGCAATTCAGCCTATCGAATCTTTTGAATATCTTTTTGTTCCGCCCCGACATTAACCTGGGCGCTACCATCTCGGACCTCCAGACGAAGAACGTGCTGCAAATCCTGGCTGAACCCAACTTGATGGCTATCAATGGCGAGTCGGCACACTTCCTGGCCGGTGGCGAATTTCCCTATCCGGTGGTAGCGGCCATCGGTACCGCTGGCGCTACTCCGACCGTTACCATTCAGTTCAAGCCATATGGCGTGAAGCTGGAGTTCGTGCCGACGATCCTGGACGACGGTTCGATTCGGCTAAAAATTGCTCCTGAGGTAAGTTCGCTCGACTATACGAACGCAATTACAATTTCTGGCTTCACTATGCCTGCCCTCTCAGTGCGGCGCGCTGAAACCACGATCGAGCTCAAGGATGGCCAGAGCTTCGGCATCGCCGGTCTGCTGGACAACCGCGTGACCATACAACTCAGCAAGGTTCCAGGAATCGGGGATGTCCCCATCCTAGGCCAGCTTTTCAGGTCAAGGAGTAATAACCGTACGAACACGGAACTGCTCGTACTGGTCACGCCCACTATAATTGACCCGGTAGGAGGGTCCGTTCCAATTATCGGGCCGCAGGTCACTATGCCGGTTCAAAATCTTGACAAAGAGAGGTTCGACAAAGGTTTGCCGAACCCTAATAGTCCTCCTACTAATCCAACTAATACTCCGGAAACGAAGTGACTATGACTGACCGTCCGACAATGATACGAAGCTCGCGCGGTTCCGAGCGGCGCATTGGCATCCTGTGCATAAATATGGATCCGGCTTCGCGAGATAACCTGGAGACCTTGGTTAAGCAAACGGCCGGGGCCCATGTCGTGGACAATGTCGATCAGCACATTAACCCGCGTGAGGTTATGAGGGTGCTGGAGCAGTTTCATCATCGCGTCTGCGTAGTCGATTTTGACGACGCTGAGACTGGCGGGCGGGTTAGCCAGCGGCTTCACGACGGGTGCGATAGCAGCATCAGCATTTTTGCCATCTCCAACGACTCTCATCCCGACGCGATCATCAAAGCAATGCGTTCCGGTTGTTCGGAGTATCTAGTCAAGCCGCTCCGCGCGGATCAGATATTAGACGCCCTGGTTCAAGTGGAGGCGCGGCGTCAGGGTAAGTTGGTGGGCCAGAAAGGGCGAGTGGTTACCCTGATCGGAGCCAAAGGCGGAACCGGGGTTACCTCCCTGGCCTTGCATCTGGCGCTGAATCTGGTGCAGAGACATGAACAGAAGTGCTTGCTGGTGGATCAACATCCCGCGCTCGGCGACCTCGCCCTCTACCTCGGCCTGGGCCGTCATCAGTACAGTTTTTATGAACTGGTCCATAATATGGACCGGCTGGATGCTGATCTGCTGCAAGGCTTTTTATTGCAACACTCCAGCGGATTGAACGTCATGGACTCCCCGGAAGCAATCCATGCGTTTCCGAACGCGGCATCTGACGCCATTGAGCACACGTTGGCATTTCTGGCGGAGAACTACCAGTTTGTCATCATCGATTGTCCACCGGGACTGAGCGACGACACTTGCGCTGCTATACGGCAATCGGACCGCCTGGCGATCGTCATCACTCCTGAACTTCCGGCGATCCACAATGCAATTCGCGCTATCGAGTACTTGACGGGCTTGCATTATCCTGAAGAAAACATCGATATCGTACTGAACCGTACGTCAAGAAAAGGTGCATTGAATGACCGCGAGATAGAGGCATCTCTTCATCGGCCGGTTGCAGTGAGAATCCCCAACAATTACGAGTTGATGGTCAACGCCATCAACGCTGGTACGCCAATCGACTTCTCCCATAAGTCGGATATGGCGGCGCCTCTTGATGCTTGGGCGGACCTTCTCATCGGGGAGGAACCTACGGCAAAGGAGAGCAAAGGGTCGCGTGGATTGCTCAGCCTTTTCGGATCTCAGAGTAAGTAAGGAAGTGTAAATGGCTAATACAAAGACCTTTGGTCCTGATATGCGCGTCGGTAGTGGCACCTGGACCGCGCCACGCAGCATTGGTGTTTCCGCCAAGGCGTATCAGGAGCTCAAAACCACAATCCATCGGGAGTTGCTCAACCAGGTCGACCTAGAAAAGCTAACGTCGCTCGAGGATGTTAGGGCCCGTGCTCAGGTGCAGGAGGTGATTCAGGGCCTCATCGTGAAGCAGGAAACTCCTCTCAGTACCAGCGAGAGAGACCGCCTGTCACGTGAGGTCTTGCATGAAGTCTTCGGCTTGGGACCGCTCGAGCCTTTGCTCCAGGATGCCACGATCAACGACATTTTGGTGAATACCTATAGACGGGTATACATCGAGCGCGCCGGGGTACTGGAGAAGACGAGCGTCGTTTTTAAAGACGATGCCCACCTTAACCACATTATCGATAAGATCGTCTCCCAGGTGGGCAGGCGCGTAGACGAATCCTCGCCAATGTGCGACGCGCGTTTGGCTGACGGATCCCGCGTCAACGTCATCATCCCGCCGCTCGCGGTCGACGGCCCGATTCTCTCGATTCGCCGTTTTGGAAAAATCCCAATCGCAAGCGAGCAACTTCTCGCCAATCGTACGGTAACGGCCCCCATTTTTGAGGCCTTGAAAGCCGCCGTGCGAGCCAAACTCAACATCGTCATCTCCGGCGGCACCGGCGCAGGAAAGACGACGCTGTTGAATGTGTTGAGCGGCTATATCAGCGACACAGAACGTATCGTTACCATCGAGGATTCTGCTGAACTCCAACTGCAGCAGGAACACGTTGTTCGCCTGGAATGTCGTCCCCCCAATGTAGAAGGCAAAGGCGCCGTGCGTCAACGCGAACTGGTCATCAACGCCTTGCGCATGCGGCCGGACAGGATAATCGTCGGCGAGGTACGTGGCGAGGAAACTCTCGACATGTTGCAGGCGATGAACACTGGGCATGACGGATCGTTGACGACCATTCATGCCAACAGCCCCCGTGATGCAGTCGCCCGCTTGGAAACCATGGCATTGATGTCCAACCTTAACCTTCCGGAGAAAGCGCTGCGGCAGCAAATCGCGTCTGCGATAGCCATCGTGGTGCAGATCTCTCGCATGAGCGACGGTACGCGTCGCATAACATATGTCACGGAAATTACCGGCATGACTGGCGATGTGGTCGCAATGCAAGACATATTTGTCTTCGAAAAGCTCGGAATCGACGTCGGCGGACGCGTGTTGGGACGGTTTAAGGCAACGGGCGTGTCTCCGAAGTTCGCCGAGAGGCTTAAGAAAGCCGGAATCGTTCTCCCGGCAAACATCTTTGAACACTCGTTTGAGATCTAGGCGGGTCACTTATGTCCATGATCGCCGTATTTCTGATTCTTCTGTTTCCGGTGTTCGCTACGCTCTTTTTTTTGTTGGAGCCTTCCGAACGCGACAAGCGAATTCAGGAGCGGCTGAGCGGGTTGGATCATCGCTTCATCGAGGAAGGTGACCAGACGGAGATCGTACGGCGGGTCACCTTCAGTCGAATTGCCTGGATCGATCGCATCCTTCGCGATACTAAGTCCGCACTGCAGCTGCAAACGATACTTGACCAGGCGAAGATGCAATGGACGGTTGGCCGCTTCTTCTTCTATTCGGCATGCCTGATGCTGGTGGGCGCCATCATTGGCAACTATTGGATACCCGTGGGTTTTGTGGGATGGATTCCTGGGTTGGCGTTGGGCTTGGCTCCCCTAGCTTGGGTGCTGTATCGGCGTTCTGCTCGCTTTCGCCGCTTCAATCTGCAGCTTCCCGATGCGGTCGACTTGATCGCCCGCTCGCTTCGTGCCGGACACTCACTGCCCAGCGCGTTGGTCACGGTTTCCGAGGAGGTCGCAGATCCACTGGGGACGGAGTTTCGCCAATGCGCCGATGAAATGAGTTTCGGGCTGCCATTTCGAGAAGCGATGGTGAATCTTTTCCGGCGGTTTCCGCTGCCAGACCTTCAATTCCTTATCGCAGCGATCCTTGTCCAGAAGGAAACCGGCGGAAATCTCGCTGAGTTACTGGATAAGACAGCAGCCGTGCTGCGGTCGCGAATTCAACTGCAACAAAAGGTGAGAGTGTATACAGCGCAAGGTCGCATGACGGGGGCTATCCTCATAGCACTGCCGTTCGTTTGTTTCATTCTTCTCAATATTGTTAGGCCCGGCTATACCAGCCCGTTGTTCGAGACGGAGACTGGCCGGAAAATGATCTATGGAACGTTAGCCAGCATGGCTCTTGGGACCATCTTTATAAGGCGGATCATTCAGATCAAATACTGATTATGGAAGTGACACTCATTGCGGTTTTCGCAGCCCTTGCACTGTTTGCTGCATGCGCCCTGATCCTTCTGTTCATTGCGCGCGAACGAACCCCAACCGAAGTTCGGCTTGCCGGCTTGAGAGCTCGCTATAGCGATCCTGAAGCTGCCGAAGCATCCGAAACGCGTGGGGCCCAAAACGTGTTCTTTCTGTTAACCCGCCCGCTGGCGCCTTTCCGCGATTGGTTGAGATCGCATGACGAACAACTGTCGTACCGTTTGGGCGTTGCCGGCTATCGCAACCCTGAAGACGCCGAGACGTATCTGAATATAAAGCTGCTCGCTCCTCTCGTTGGCATACTGCTCGCCACGCTTGCCCCACCGGAGAATATGCTCCTTTATGGTGTGTTCTTGGCTGTGGGTGCGTTCTTTGTTCCCGATGTATTTCTTTTTTATAAGATCGGCAAACGCAAGACAAAAATCGAACGGGCGCTGCCTGACGCACTGGATCTGCTGGTGATTTGCATGGAAGCGGGGTTGGGCATCGACCAGGCTGTGCTAAGAATCTCCAAAGAAATAGAACTTGTCCACCGCGAACTGAGTGAAGAGCTTGTTATTATCGGCTATGAGCAAAGGGCCGGCAAACCGCGCCTCGATGCCTGGCGAAGCATGGCCGATCGAGTCGATCTCGATGTGGTTAACCAGTTTGTCGCCATGCTGGTGCAAACCGAGCGACTGGGAACGCCGATTGCTCGCGCTCTGGGGACGTTTGCTGATGGCTTGCGGGTCAAGCGGATGATGCTGGCCGAAGAACAAGCAGCTAAGACCACGATCAAGCTGATCTTCCCACTGGCAATTTTCATTTTCCCAGCACTTTTTGTGGTGCTGCTTGGCCCGGGAGTACTTTCGATTCTGAAGACGTTCGAAGATCTTGGCAGATAAATAAATAATAGTAATAGAGAGGCGATGGACCATGGACAATGTAACGATGATTCGGTATGGCGCGGCAGTCCTTCTCGTTATTCTGGTGGTAATCGTATTCGCCAGGCGCAAACGCATGGCTTCGTCGAAGCGTGTGACTCCGCGAAAGTAGCATGGAAACGGAGACGGTCGCCGTTCTCAATACGACCAGGAATACCGTGCTTGGCGAGCAGATTACAGTCGCCGGGACGAGTTTGCGCCGGCTGGTAGGTTTATTGGGCAAACGTGGGCTCGAACCAGGTACGGGCCTGCTGATTATTCCATCGCAAGCAATACATACCGTGGCCATGCGTTTCGCAATTGATGTGATTTTCGTGGACCGCAACTGGCGAGTAATTCATTTGAAGCGCACTATGCCGCCATTTCGCATGACCGGGATCCATTGGAAGGCGCGGTGTGTGCTGGAACTGCCTTCGGGTGTTATCGCTCAAACTTCAACTATGGTCGGGGACCAATTGTCCATCGCGGAGTAAGAGAATCGGCCCTGGCTGACTGACGATTGATCGCTTGCCGTCGCTGAGTTCGTAATCTGTAAAATTGTCGCAAGACAGGCCGAATAGGTCATGGCACCGCTCGGATCGCAGGGCCAGCCGTTCGACACCTAAATGTGACCCAACAGAGCTCCCGTTTGTCGCAGGAGCAACTCCACCAGGAATTTTTCTCATATGGCACTGACTCATTGGCTTGACGAAGCCGTACAGAGGACGAAGGAAAAGTATGAAGTCCAGCGCGCTCTAGAAGAACGATTGTCTCATCAGGAGACGCTGAAACGTAAGCTGGGTGGTCAGTTTTGCCGCCAGCTTTTTGGGTGGCTCCAAAGCGTAGAAGGGAGTTTTAATAGTAAATTCGGCGCTAACGTGCTCGCAGTAAGTGTGTCGGGAGACGAAGGCAGCCGTAGCGCTCAAGTCTTGGCCCGGCCTACAAGCACTGAAGAGAGAATTGCGAACCTCGATTACCAGAACAACTCCGCCTGCCTGCGGTTGAGTATAGGCTCTGGTAAGATCGCTGAAACGGCACAAGTCATCAACTTGGTTCTCTCTGCGAACGAAGCTCTACTCGCCGAGATCGGGAAGGAGCACTATACGTCGGAGAAGCTAGGCCAGAAGATAATCGACGATCTGTTGGCGTAGCGCTTGCATCCGCAATTATCTTAGTACTTTCTTCCCGCCACATGGTCGCCAGCGTCCAAACAGGGCACCTGGGGGACGCCTAATCTGTCTTGTGAGAGCCGCAATTCTAAACGCTGAAATTCTAAGCTCCTTCTTGCTACCCCATCTGTATCGCTACCGTACGACTACCATTTGCGAAGAACTGGTCATTAGCCAATTGTACTGGGAAATGAAAGGTGTAATAAATGAAAAGGAATATTTCACTTGCACATAGACCGAGGTGCCGGGAGCGCAGGGCAGAAGGTTGAATCCAGTCTCTCCAACTCTGCAGTAGGAATTGACAGTGATATCATTCTGGTTGAGTCCAATCGCAGTACTGTCAATGTAAGTCGTAACCTGAGAACTAATGGCTGGACAGCCGCCGGGTACGCCGCCCGTGCAGGTCGCCCCTCTCACCATTGCAAAGCGTGCGCCGACTCGTGCCGCACCAGATACCCAATCATACGCAAAAAGCGCCCGACCTATATCCACGATTCCGAACAGCAGGATGAGGATGACCACCATCGTAAGTGTGAACTCTACGAGAGCATTGCCCGCCTCTCCGTTTTGTTGTCTGACGGTTCGAATCTTCATCACTCCTCCTGACAGCGCAAAGCCATCGCCAACAATAGGCTGAATCCGTGAATTTGCGTCCGCAAACATAGCACTATAACTGCTAGTTCCGCACCCGCATTACTGCATTCCCGTTAGCCTGGAACGAGCTGGGTAGTCCCGGATAGTTAAACAGCGGGGTGAAGGTTGCGTTGGTCTTAACTTGGACGCACTCCACAACTTGCCCACTACAGGAAATTCCCGAACAGCTGCCTTCGGGGGGTACGGGGTTAGTGCAGGAAGTTCCGGCTCCGTCATCGCATTGGCAGCCATAAGTCGGAGTTGCTGTCATGACGGCATAGTTGGAGTCCTGTGTGGCTGCCATCGTCATGCCGGCAATATCCGATGCGGTGGTGGTGTTTTGAGCCCCATACTCGACACCGGCAGTCGCCCCATGAGACACCACTACGCTAATAAAGGCCGCCCGCCCGATTTCCACGATTCCAATCAAGAGCACGGCCATGAATGGCAGCATCAAGGCAAACTCCACCAGGCTTTGACCGCCTTCCGCAGTTTTAGGCCGCCGTGGGGCCGCAAAGGGTAAACATCCCAATGCTCTCTTGAAGGTCTGTACTGTCCCAGATTTCATCGGATTCACCTGTTCAATTTATTCGACCTGTCGCATCGTCCGGGACGGCCAGCAGTAGCCGAACGGTCCTGCCGTTGACAAACATGAAAAGCCAAGCAATTGCGAAACCATGCCCATTTAAAACCTTCCGAACTTGGGGAACCGGAGGAGCAGCAACGCGACGACAAGGCCAGATATAATAGCAATCACCCATCCCCTGTTATCCGACACTGTCGCGCCGATATCAGGCCACAGGGACAAGAGCACCGCGAGGACGCTGGGGAGTCCCAACTTATAGTTTACTATGTCGTAACCCGTGAGCAACATCGCGACCACCAAGATCACAATGGCGGCGGTCACAAACACGCGTGACATGTTCGTAGTTTAGGGCGCTTTTTCCCGGAAATCAACTGTTCTTTTCTTTTAGCGAAAATGGATGACACGAAAAGGCGGTAGGAATAACATTGCAAGTAGGCGGTTTAGGCTATATGAAACTGGAAATTAGTGGGGTTCACGGGTCTGCGGGAACTCCCGCCGTACTGATTTTATTGCTCGCAACGGCCACCTTGGGGTGGGGACAGACCCCGGCGTCCGCTCCAGCAGCCTGCTCCAAGAACGTCTCCTTCGCCGTGGCTGAGGGCGGACAGCCGGTTCCTGCCATCCCCAAGTTCGCCGCGAAATGGATCGACAAGAAGTCCCGTCAGCCAGACTCCAAGGCCCTATGCTTCTCTCAGATACCGTCCTCGACCATGAGTAACTACCTGGTGATCTTTTCGACATCTGAAGCGATGTTCGAAGGGCTCACTCCCTCGGCCCACACCTACACAAGTACGAGGGCAGGTGCTGGCGATACAAACATGGTCAGTAGCTACGGAGGAACCTGGAGTTACTCTTACGTCGGCATGCCTCCGCCCAGCACGACCACGTCGTTTGATCTAAGGCGCGACGACAGGCCCAAATCGCTGTTTGTGCGTGTGTACAATCAGCAAGGCCGGGTCATATCCAAATACAATCTGGGCGGATTTTTTTCAAGAGAGAAGGTCCTGGAGTACGTATTTGCGAACATCCTCGGCGACGCGACGTCTTTCCAGAAACAGAAGTCTGTGCCCGTGCCTCTCTCCGTTTACTACGTAAATTGCGATGTGGACAGTCCGCCCGTCGAGACCTCTGCTGAATTTCCAGCAGCGCCTGCCACGCCTGCTGCATCTGCCCCGCCACCCCCTGCTCCCAAGGATGCTCCCGTACCAAGGGCTTCGCCAAAGGCTGTATTGGACATCTGGTCGGAGCCGACGGGAGCTGACATATCGTTGGACGGCGGGTACGTCGGCAAAACACCATATTCCCTTGCCGTCGCACCGGGCGAACACATGATCGCACTGCATAAGCAAGATTTCGGCGCTTGGCAGCGCAGAATGCAAGTGGACGCCGGCGAGCATCGAGTCGGCGCCTACTTGGAACAGAAGACGCTCGTCCTGGACTTTGCGCCTGCTCCGCCCGGAGAGCCGGGACCCAAGACATCAGGAGCTTCACGCGAAGAGTCGGCGTCAGAGGCAGTATTGGAGTTTTGGTCTAACCCGACGGGAGCTGACATATTTATGGATGGTGAGCTCGTCGGTCAGACACCCTATTCCCTCGCGGTCTCCCCCGGTGAACACACAATCATCCTAAGTAAGAAAGATGTCGGCACGTGGCAAGGTAAAGTCCGGTCGTCCCCCGGAAAGCACAAGGTGGGTGCAAACCTGCAACGAAAATCCGTCCTCCCAAGACCGGGATAACTTCCGCGCAGCCAAGGTGAACACACGATCAACCTGAGTAAGAAAGGCTTCGGAACGTGGCAGGGTAAGGTCCTGTCGTCCCCGGGAAAGCGCAGGGCGGGTGCAAATCTGCAACGAAAATCCATGACGCTGCAGTGACGGCGTGACACTTGGTGTAGCTCAAACCAAGTTAGACCTAACGCCTAATGGTCTCCGCTATGGCCTGGCAGGCGGTCCAGTTCAGGACGAGCTGCCTCAAGGATTCAGGCATGGGTGACAAACAATAGAACATTGGAGGCTACGATGACAGCGTAGACTCCGCACGCCGCCCACAGCCGTCTCCGGCTCTTCGTCCGATAAACCAGCAGCGCAACAAATCCGAGCACGAGCAACTTCGCGGGCCACAGGCCCAACTCGCGCACCAACGGGTTGAGCTCCATAACTCCAGGTATTTTCAGCGCCATTCGGGTGGAGAATAGGTCTCCAGCTTGCAGCAAGGCGAGAACGACAAACGGAAAGATTTTTCGGTTTAGGTATATCGAATGAAACATACGGTTCTCAGCCGCTACAATGCTGGTATCCGACATGGGGCGATCCACCTTACGTCCAGATTTTGTTATTTGCGGTGAGCGCCTCTTGGGCAGCGCCCACTCCTAGAGTTACTTCGGCAGTCCGCGGCGCGAGCTTTACAGCAATGCAGGCCGCCACCTGAATAATTTTGAATAAAAACTGGCGTTTCTAACCACGGGCCCCCCTAACGGGGTTGCCTGCTCGAGCCGTTAAACGGGGGGTCGGTTTTTCTCCCGACGGACGGCCCGGCGGTCTGATTGTCTAGCCAGCGCTCTGCCTCTCACACCCCACTAACCTAATACGGAGCCTAGACAACGCTGCATGCAATGTCTGGTCACATGTGCTCATATGCCGCAAAATCGGGAACGAACAGTCCGCTGCGCAAACTTTACAGCGATGCGAGACCGTAGACTGTTAACTGTGATGGAATCCGTGCGAGGAAGGTTGGCCTTGCCGGACCTGAATTTGTGCAACCGGAGCCGAAACCCGTGAGTTAAGGGTGTCTGCAGAGGTCGAGAGGGTTTAACGAGAAGTGCACGTCGTCGGTTTCCACGCTCCAGAACATTCTGTGGGGATACGCCTGGCACAATTCTCTATCACTTTCTGTTCCCTTTGATCGCGCCCATAGAATCCTTTCCGTGTTGAAATCCGCTCCGTTGTGCACCAGTTCGTCTCCTGGATAATGGCGTTCGAGGTCGTAGGAAACCAAAACCAAATGCTCGCCGGGCTTATTCTCCAATTGTTGGGCGATCAGCCTGCGCGTATCGGTAAAAGCGAAAGTCGAATTGAGGGCTGCGCTTCCAGTCTGCCTGGTCAGCGAAGCCACAACCACCGTGAAGCACACAGCCACGACGAAGGCCCGCTCCCCTTCCCTTCCCTGCTGCCAAAGATAACGTAGCCCTTCCGCCGCAAACAAATAGACGGCGACGGTCGCCGGCGCGGCATAGTGCGGCATGGTATAGATACACAGGGCGAGGGCAATGTCCATCGCCAGCGCGGCAAACACCACGATGCGCAGGCGTGGTTGGATCATGCATGAAATCAAGCCCAAAAATACGGGGAATGTTAGAGCGGGTCCCACGTAGAAAAACCAATCGGACAAGAAGCGCCCCGCTACCACCCCGATTAGCTCCCCAATGGATCTGGTTTTGTTGTATCCATATCCCTCTTCCGTAACTCTGTAGAACCTTGCAAACACCGGGTCCCGAAATGTCGCGCCGGGCTTTGGTCGTTGCCACAGGAACAACGGGAGTGGGGAATAGGTACGCTCGTTCAGAATATGAGGTAGTAAGAGGGGGTTGCCGGTTGTGCGCTGATTATAGAATCCCATCATCAGCACGCCAGCCACTCCGAAAGCGGCCACGGGCATTGCCGTGAAACGAAGCTTCCCTTCCCCGCAATGCGCGGCCCGCACTGCCTTGTAGACGAAGTACAACAGAAGCAGGATCGAGAATGCAAAGCCTTCGTACGGCCGCGACGTAGCCAAGATCAACAAGGAGAACGCGAACAGTGACGCGAGTGCGAGACGGCTCCGGTCCGTTCGTTGCGGCTCGAAAAGACGGGCCACAGAGCCGAGAGCGAGTGCACCGCCAAGCGCAGCCATCGATCCACCCCAATACGAGTTCATCCAGTACGAGAAGAAAGCGATGCGAACTACAGCTAATAACCCGCCAATGAGCGCCCAGCCCGGAGGCACGAAAGCTTGAAGCGTCCAACAGATTGCGCCGCATAAAACGGCGGTGCTCAGGTATACGCCGATCCACGGCTGATGGAAAATAATCTTCCCAAAAGCTAAAACGAGTCCCTGTGAGACGGGATACTTCGAGTGATAGGTCGGGGTCAGGTTCACGTGGAAGGTTTCAAAATGTTGCCATGCTGGCGGGGTTGGGTTGGTAAGTCTGTGATGGGAGAAAGTGTCAGCCATTAGCAAATAGCTGTATTCGTCGTTGATACGAGGTTCGGGAACTCCGACGAAAGGCAGCAGGAGGGCACGACCGACGAGTGCAATGCCGATGACAAACAGCACAGACCGCGAATTGACGGCAAGTATCCTGTCCAGCCATTTCGGCCGGCCTACCGATGGCAGAAAGCGCAGGCTGACAAGTCCGATAAGGAATGCGGCGATGAGTATGCAGCTCTCCACTGCCAGCATCCGCAGACCGTGAATCGGTACATAATTCATAAGGGGATATTTCCGCAGAGGTTTAAGTAGAATAGCAGCCATTTTTGGAGTTAAATTGGAGTCAAGTAGGAATTTCTGCTGAAGAGGCAATATGCGTAAGAATCTGGTTGGCAAGGATCGGCAGATGTTCTCACGCAGAATTCCGTCAGGACTCGCTGCGGTTGTCTGCGGCGCTGTGTTCTTGCTGATCCCTATCCCAGGACGGGCCCAACAAGCGCTCCAGATATTGCACAAGCACGTTCGCCCCGCAGTTACCAGCGGGCGTGCAGTGCCAGTGGGTTTTCTTCCAGCCACTCAGTCCTTGAACCTCGTCATCCACCTGCCGGTGCGCGACCAAGAGGAGCTAACCAGTCTGATAGATCGGCTCTCCGATCCAACCAGCCCCGACTACCGCCATTGGCTCAGCGTGGCTGAGTTCACTGAAAGGTTTGGCCGCACGGAAGCGGAATACCAGAGAGTGGCCGATTTCGTCGAAGCCAATGGTTTTGCCGTGACCTATAAGTCTCCGAATCGCCTGATGTTGGTTGTCCGCGGCTCGGTGGCGCAAATCGAAAAGACTTTTAATGTCCAGATGAGGACCTATCTGGTCCCTGCGGAAAACCGCGTTTTTTATTCACCGGATCGCGAGCCCTCGTTCGCCCTGGATGTGCCCGTATCGCACATCTCCGGTCTGAACAATTACTCCTACCCGCATCCCGGGGCAGGGCCACGTCCAACGGGCTCTGGAGGTCCCGGCGCCCAGGGCACGGGCTCCGGTCCGGGCTCGTCGTTCCTCGGCAGTGACATGCGGGCCGCCTACAACATGGGCTCCAACACCGGCACTGGACAAACCGTCGGGCTGGCGGAGTTTTCAGGCTATACCGCGAGCGATGTTAGTTTGTACTTTTCTAATATCCACCAGACCAACAACGTCCCGATCGCCAACATAGTTGTGGATGGCGGCTCCGCCACCAATTGGAGCAACGCCAACAATGAAGGCGAAGTTTGCCTGGATATAGAACAAGCGGTTTCGGTGGCTCCTGGCCTGACTCAACTCCGCGTTTATATTGGCCCGAGGAATTTCGGTTCTGGCGTCGACGGGTACATATTCAGTCAAATGGCCACGGATAACATCGCCAAGCAGCTAAGTAACTCTTGGTGGTGGTCTCCGGACGATCCTGCGACCGACGATCCCTATTTCGAGGAAATGGCGACGCAAGGCCAGACCTTTTTCAACATTTCCGGGGACGACGGAGCTTACACTGGGAGGGACGACCAAGATATGGGTTATCCCGCAGAGGACACTCATCTCACGGTTGTCGGCGGGACCCAGTTGACCACCAGTGGCGCCGGCGGCCCGTGGCAATCGGAAGTGGCGTGGAATGACGATGGCGGTGGCAGCGGCGGCGGCCCGGCTGACGATGGCACAAGATACTTTCCCATTCAGAGCTGGCAGACGCCGGTCATCAACTCATCCAATGGAGGTTCAACCACTCTACGCGATTCACCCGACGTCGCCTTGCAAGCGGACTACGTCAACTACATCTGCTACGAAGGCGGTGTATGCAAAACAAATTGGGGCGGCACCAGCTTTGCCACACCGCGTTGGGCTGCGTGGCTCGCGCTGGTCAACCAGCAACTCGTGGCCAGCGGCAACGGGGCCGGTCTGGGCTTTATCAACCCCACTCTCTACTCCATCGGTCAGAGTTCCAGCTACGAGAGCGACTTTCACGACATCACCAGTGGGAATAACGACACCGACGGCCAATCCAACTTCTACTACGCCGTGCTTGGCTATGACTTGGTGACCGGATGGGGAAGCATGAACGGTCAGTCCCTGATGACCACCCTGGTGGACACCCTGGTAACGTACACGCTGACAGTGTCGCCCAGCGGCAACGGAACAGTTACCAGCACCGACGGCTTCATCAACTGTCCGGGCACTTGCAGCAAATCCTATCCCGGCAATACGCCGGTGACGCTGAACGCAACTCCGGCAGCGGGGTGGGCATTTTCTGGCTGGAGCGGCGCGTGCAGCGGCACTGGTTCGTGTGTCGTGACCATGACACAGAACCAATCGGTGACAGCCACGTTCACGCCGAGCAGTTACACGCTGACGGTATCGACCAGCGGCAATGGCACGGTTACCAGCACTGATGGCTTCATCAATTGTCCAGGCACATGCAGCCATTTGTATCCTGCTAACAGTCAAGTGACGCTGAATGCCGGACCTGCACAAGGCTGGAGCTTCAGCGGCTGGACCGGCGCTTGCAGCGGCATCGGTCCGTGCAACGTGACCATGATGCAGAACCTGTCAGTCACGGCTGTGTTCATTGAGCCTGGTCACGGGTTTCAGTTAACGGCGATCATTCCCTGTCGTCTGGTGGACACACGCCAGACTGGCGGCCCGATTCAGGCTGGTACGTCACGCAGCTTCACCGTACCGCAACTTGGTGGCTGTAACATTCTTGCGACGGCGACAGCCTACTCGCTCAATGTTACGGTGGTGCCGCACGGGCCTCTCGGATATCTGACGATCTGGCCCGCCGGCGAAGCTCAACCGATTACCTCCCTGCTAAACTCTCCAGACGGTCGCACCAAGGCGAACGCGGCGATTGTGCCTGCCGGCAATAACGGCGAGGTCAGTGTTTATGTCAGCAACACAGCCGACGTCATCCTCGACATCGATGGCTACTTCACGCCGCCTGCCTCCGGAACCTATCAGTTCTATCCGCTGACACCCTGCCGTGTGATGGATACTCGCAACTCGAACATGCCCCAAGGCTTGGGGCCGCCGGCTTTGCAAGCCCAGTTGATGCGCGTACTCCCTATCCTCACCAGTCCCTGCTTCCAGGGCGTGAGCCAGCCGCAGGCTTACTCGTTTAACTTCACCGTAGTGCCTAATCCACAAGGTCAGCCGCTCGCGTATCTGACGGTGTGGCCGGAAGGCGATTCCCAACCCGAGGTCTCGACGCTGAATAACCCAACGGCAACGGTGGTGGCTAACGCGGCGATTGTTCAGGCAGGACAAGGAGGCGAACTTGATGTCTTTGCCGAGAACAGCACCGATCTGATCATCGATGTCGACGGCTATTTCGCCGTGCCGGGAACCGGTGGGTTGTCGATGTATCCGGCAGCGCCTTGCCGCGTGCTGGACACGCGCCAGAACAACGGTCAGCCCTTCATGGGTGGGAAAACCGTGAATGTTGTGGGCAGCGCCTGTGCTCCGCCTAGCAACGCGGCGACCTACATCTTTAACGCGACCGTGGTGCCGCCGGGCTCCATGCCTTACCTGACCTTGTGGCCGGACGGCGAGCAACAGCCCACAGTCTCGACGCTGAATGCCTACGACGGTTTCATCACTTCCAACATGGCCATCGTGCCGACGAACAACGGTTCCATCGATGCTTACGCCTATGCTCTGACGCAACTGATCCTCGATGTCTCCGGCTTCTTCGCGCCGTAAAGATAAGGCGCTCGCGCCTGCGTAGTCCCTACAATTGCTGTGGCGCTCATCGCATGGATGCGATGACGGTCAGGGTTCGCGGCGGAGTACGGTGAGGAACTCGGAGCAAAGTGAATAATCCAGAACAATGGCTGCGGCTCTGTTCCAGGGTGGCCATTTCACAAGTAATGGCAAGAACGGGAAGGCCGGTCGAGACCAGCATCCGATTGGATCGTCGCAAGCGAAAAAGTCAATGCCATTTGGCCGCGAATACTCGGTCGGGAGGAGTATTGTTATGACGCGCTCACAGCAACACCGGAACTCAGGATTCGCTCGGCTGGCAGGAGTGGCCGGTCCTCTCGTCCTGCTGGTGACGGCTATCGCCCCGCAAGCCCAGACGTTCACTGCTTACAATCGTTCGAGACGGAACTGCTGACCCTCACTTGAGCGAAGAAATGGGTTGTTTTCCAAGGGGAGCGGAAGCATAATCGCTCACGGCTTGGACAAACTGGAAATCCCGGCTTATGCTCCTGGAACATAATACGGGGGCGCAGCGCATGTTAATCAACCCATGTTCATCAATCGAAGATCATTTGTCTTTGTCGTTGTTCTCCTAATTGGCTTCTCCGCTTTACTGGATACATTTGTCGCGTTGAAGATGTCCGGCACGACGGATGAAGGGAAGCATCTGCGCTACGGCGCGCACATTCTCCACCTCCGGCCGGACCGTTCATCTGGAGGCTACTATGACAGCCAGATGCCAATCTCGGCATTGAACGCTGCCCCCCAGGTAATCACTTTGTATCTCGATAGACACCATTTGCGTCTTCCCTTTGCCGCGGTTCTCAGCAGTTTTCCAGTTGCCCGATTTCCTACAATTCTGGCAACTCTCGGTCTGACTTTAATGGTTTGTTGGTGGGCATATGATCTCTACGGTGCGGGGCCCGCTTTGGCGGCGTGTCTTCTTTGTATGCTCTCGCCCAACCTCATTGCGCACGGCACCTTGGCAACTACAGACATGTATCACGCGCTCGGAGTGGTTGCATCGTTATTTTTCTTTCGCCGCTTTCTTCTCCAGCCCACAGTTAGACATGCGCTCCTGAGCGGCTTGACTCTGGGGCTAGCACAGATCACTAAGCCCTTTGCGCTTTCCCTATATGTTGTAGTTTGCTTTGCCGTAATATTTGTCATCCTCAGACGTAGCCGGCATCGATCACTAACGCCCAGACATCTTCTTGTCTTTGCGGCAATCGCAGTTGTATCGTTCGTCGCCGTAATCAACATTGCGTACTCCTTTGACCGGATATTTATGCCTCTGGGGTCTTATAGTTTTCAGAGTAGCCTGTTGACACAAGTTGAAGAAACTCCTTTCCTTCGTCAGCTTCCTATTCCTCTTCCGTACCCCTTCCTACAGGGACTTGACATGATGAAGTACCGTGAAGAGACGGGCGATGGCATGGGCAATGTCTATCTGCTAGGTAACTTGGGCGACTCTCATAGCCAAGACTTCAACGGGTTTAAGTCCTATTATGTAGTTGCATGGTTTTACAAGGAACCCATTGCGCTCCAGCTTTTATTTCTTTTAGGCCTAGCCTGGATCTGGAAAAACCGCAGTCTCGACGAGTTTGTTTTTGGAGAAGGCCTGTTGCTGGCGACCGCCGCAGTTCTGCTCTTTTGGCTCTCCTTTGGCAGGGCACAGTTCGGAATCAGAAGTCTGCTCCCGGCCTTAGCCATTGAGATCGTGATTGCCGCAGCAGCCTTTTCCGATTTCTCGTCAGTGTCACGGGGTAGGAAAGCCATCCTATCCATCTTAGTATTGTGGCTGGCTGGTTCCGTCGCGAGCTACTATCCCCAGATGATACCGTATATGAACGAGTGGGTTCGGGACCGTCGTCTTTCCTACAAGGTCTTGGCGGACAGTAATCTGGATTGGGGACAGGACTCCGACGTGGTCGAAGAGTTTTTGAAAAAGAACCCCGATGTGATTCTCAATCCGCCGGAGCCTGTGGCAGGTCGTATTCTCGTCAATGCCAACCGTCTGACCGGGGTCGATCGATGGGATCCTTCGTCGGTTTACCTGGCAAAACGATATCGGCCCACGGCCCAAGTGGGATATGCGCACTTCCTGTTCGTCGTGCCCGCAGAGGACCTACCTTCTTTGAAAGCCCAACCCGCCCCGCCCCACGATTATTGACCATATAAGTAATACGGGACTACTTCTGCATCCGGACGCAGAGGTAGGTCGGGTCGAGGATTGGCGCCTGTCATTTGCCGAACACCAGCGCTTTGGTTCCGAGATGAACAGACCTGGCCGCGAGACCTCGGGTTTGATGTCTTCTGCCGTTGGTTTAGTTCCAACAGCACACGGTGCAGAGGAACTGCAGCCTTCCTCGTATCCATCAGTCGAAAATCGAACAGGCGCAGCTATTCCGCACGGAGGGACTTTACCGGATTAATGGACGCAGCTCTGCGCGCCGGAATGATGCTGGCCAACAACGCGCTGACAGCAAGAGCGGCAATCGATCCGGCCAGCACAAGAGGGTCCCACCCCTTCACCTGATAGAGCTGCGCGGCGATCAGGCGCGAGCAGCCGATGGAAATTGGAATCCCAATGGCGAGTCCGATGAGGATCTGCAAAAAAGCTCCCCGCAGGACCAGCTTAATTACGCTGCCCCGGTCCGCGCCCAGCGCCATGCGCACGCCAATCTCGCTGGTGCGCCGCTCGACGGCGTAAGCCGTGACGCCATACAGGCCGACCGCGGCCAGAAGCAGGGCGAGAATACCGAAAAGTCCCACCATCTGGGCCACCGCGCGCTGTTGGTCAAATTCCGAATCGACCTGTTCCTGCAGGGTCTGAATCTTCAGCAGGGTCAGGTTAGGGTCCACTTCGCTGAGCACCTGGCGCACTTGCGGCTCCAGCCCGGCGGTGCTCCCGTGCAATTGCAAAACCGCTCCTTCGATGAAGTGGCTGTCATCTTCAACCGACTGCATCAAAGGCTCGTCATAGCGGACGCGCTGAGCAAGCGGGACGAAGAAGATAGGGCGAGGCGCCTCGGTGTTTGCCGCATCCGTATATTTCGCGTTGCGCACAATGCCCACAATCTCGTAAGTGCTGCTGTATTTCGGCAAATCCAGACCGAAATGTGCGCCTAAGGGTTCTTCGCCGGGCTTGAAGAATCTGCGCACAAAGCTCTCGTCGACTACGGCGACGGCTTGCGTTGAAGCCGTGTCCTGCTCGGTGATGCCGCGTCCACGGACAATCTGCTGACCGAGGGTTTCGAGATATCCGGGGGTTACATGGTCCCATGAGGAGCCGATGTGATCGTCATTCACATTCGGCATTCCCCGGCCCTGGCGGATGACGATTTCGCCCCAATTGTCCTGTAGTGGAGTGTAGAGAGCGAGTGCGGCCCGCTGGATCCCCGGAAGATGCGAAAGGCGGTCCTGCAACTCGCGATACATTGCGTCCAGCTTGGGCTGCGGGTAGGAAGAATAGGGTCCGGTCAAGCTGATGGTCACCCGGTGGTCAGTCTGATAACCGAAGTCCTGATGTTGCAGCTTCTGCAGACTCCTCGTCAGGAGACCGGCGCCGGCGAGCAAAACCACGGACAGCGTGGCCTGCACTACGACAAGAGTTTTTTGCGACAACGAAGAGGTGTCGCGAGTGCTGCGATTCACTCCGCGTAAGGCCTCGGCGGGATCGGCGTGCGAGGTCAGCCACGCCGGTGCGGTTCCGAAGATTGCACCCGTCACCAGCGACAGAACGAAAGCAAATGCCAGCACCGGCAGCGAGGGCGTCGCGTCGATGGGGACAAATCGCGCACTATGAAAGGCCAGAAGCACGATGGCCTTCACTCCCACGTAGGCCACTGCCAGCCCCGCAATGCCACCAAGAACGGAAAGCGACAGGCTTTCCGTCAGCGATTGACGGATGAGCCGCCTGCGCGAAGCGCCCAGCGCCAGCCGGATAGAAGTTTGTGCGCGGCGCGACGCCCCGCGGGCGAGCAGCAGGTTGGCAATATTGGCACAGGCGATCAGCAGCACCAGGCAGCACACGGCAAGCAGGATATGCAGGCTGTCGGCATAATCGGCCTTCATTGCGCCGACGCCGGTTCCCGCGGGAACGACGTGGATGACTTGTTTGGGCAGCGCCGCTTTGAGCCCTGCCAACCATTCGGGAGGCATGCCGCTGTCGGTCACCAGCCAGACCCGCAGAAGCTCAGTGAGGCGCGCCGGCAAAGCATTCGGCGACGCTTCAGGCCGAAGCCGTCCAATCACTCGCACCCATGCTGGAAATGCGTGCAGAAGAGAATTTGCCCCTCGAAATAGCTGCTCCTGCTGGATGGGAACCCAAATTTCGGGAGGATCGCTACGCAACGTCTCGCCGAAAAAGCCGGGAGGCATGATCCCAATCAGGGTGACAACGTGGCCATCCAGAATAAAAGAGGAACCTACGATGCCGGGATCGGAGCCGTACTGCTGCTGCCAGGTGCGATAGCTTAGCATGGCGACCGGAGGCGCCGACACCTGGTCGTCGGAGGGGACAATGGTGCGTCCTTCGAAAGCGCCCAAGCCGAAGGTCTGAAAATAATTGCCGCTGACAAATTCGCCGCGCAAGGGTTTGGCTATGCGGTCGCTTTCTCCGCGCCGTGCGCTGAACTGCCATCCCCCGGCCTGAAACGCAGCCAGCTCGGCGAACTCGGGCGTCGACTCCTTCAGCCGCAGGTAGAAAGGATAGGAGAACATTCCCCAATTGCCCTGTGGGCTGCCTTCAATGCAGCAATCCCAGCCATCGCCGATGCGGTACAGGCTGGCAGGATCGACCACCGGCAGAGATTTGAGCATCACGGTGTGAATGAGAGAGAAAATGGCGGTGGTCGCGCCGATGCCCAGCGCCAGCGTCAGCATCGCGGTCAGGGTGAACACGTGTGATTGCCGCATCTGGCGGAGAGCGTAGGCAATGTCTTGCCGCAGAGTCTGCATAATGAGCCCCTCCCGCCACATACGAACAATGGACGCGCGATGTTCCCGAAATTGCGCCGTTGAATAAAGACCCGCGCACGTCGCGTGTTATGATCCGGTTACTCTCAAGAGGCGGTCGCCGATAGGGCATCCCGGCTAACGAATGTCTCGTTTTCATGGACGAACAGTCATCATGCTCTGCATGTTGGTTGCGGAAGGCATTGCGTGTGCTCAAAAAGCGCCTCCCGCTCCCGACCATCCCTGGGACGCGTCATCGGCGAAGCAACCACTCAAGGCGCCCCCGCGGTTCGTTCCAGTGCCTATTCTCGATCCGGCGAAGACTTACAACTTGTCGGAGCTGGTCAACATTGCCGAACAAAATAATCCGGAGACGTGGGTGGCTTGGGAGAACGCCAAGGCGCGGGCGGCCGACCTTGGCATCTCCGAATCTACCCTGTATCCGACCCTGGCGGCCGCGGCCCTGGCAGGAAGTACCCGCAATGACATTTTCTTTGGTCCGGACTTTCAGCGGCAAACCGTAGAAACGTTCTCTCCGGTTTTTCTTCTGGATTACATCATCTTTGACTTTGGGCAGCGCTCGCAGGAGATATCCATCAGCCGGAGCAATCTCCTGGCCGCCAATTTTCAGTTCAATGACACACATCGCAGAGTCATCTTTCTGGTGATGCAAACGTATTACCGGCTGCTGGATAGCAAAGGGCAGCAGGATGCGGCAGAAGCGAACCTGAAGAACGCGCAGACGGTGCAGCAGGCGGCCGAAGCCCGGCTCCAGAATGGGTTGGCAACCTTGCCCGACGTGCTGGAAGCTCGCAGCGCCACCGCGCAAGCCGACTACAATCTGCAAGCGGCCATTGGGGCGACGGAAATTGCGCATGGCGATCTGGCGACCGCTCTCGGCATCTCTCCCACGACCCAGTTTCAAGTGGAGAGCGTTCAGACGATCAAGATGCCGGATAGCATCGCCGACACGGTAGAAACATCCATCGACAAGGCGCTGGCGCAGCGTCCCGACCTGATGCAACGGGTCGCCGCACTGCGTGCCGCCGGCGCCGAAGTGAAAGCGGCTGGAAAGGCTTATTTCCCCACGTTGAGCATCGACGGCAGTGCGGGTCTGGGCCATTCGTATGGAGAGCAGATACAACTTCCCGGAGTCTACTCGCCCACTCAGGAAACCTGGGATGCACAGCTTAGTTTAAGGTGGACAATATTTGACGGGCTGGCCAGGGAAAACCGTCTGGCGAGGGCCCACGCCGATCAGAAACAGGCTGCCGCGAGTGTGGATGCGATTCGCGATCAAGTGGAGAACCAGGTCTGGTCCGCGTACTCGACAGCCCGTACGGCGCTGCGTCAGCAAAGAGCGGCCGCCGCGCTGCTGGAATCGGCAACGGAGTCCTACAATGCTGCGTTGGAGTCGTACAACTATGGCGTGCGCAGTCAAATCGATGTGGTGTCGGCGCAGCGTACCTTGGCGGATGCGCGCACCGCGGACGTGAACGCGCGCACTCAACTGCTTACCGGCTTGGCCGCGCTGGCCTTCCAAACAGGGGACCTACTTTATGCAAAGACCCCGTGAGATTGAGATGAAGACGAAATCGCAAGCATCGGCTGATCCTCGCAGGCTGCGGATTGTGTTACTCGGCGCGTGTATTGGAGTAGTGCTGTCGGCGGCGGGATGTTCCCGGGCGCCTTCCTTCAATATCCTCGGGTCGTTTTTTCCGGCTTGGATTCTTTGCGGAGTTCTTGGCATACTGCTTGCCACCGGCGTGCGGGTCGTGTTTGTGCGCACGAAGTTCGAGCAGGAGCTTTCGCCACTGATCCTGATATATCCCTGTTTAGCTGCGTTTTTCACGTTCTCGATCTGGCTGTTGTTCTTCAGCTGAATTGGCAGAGATACCATGCCTGAAAACGACACCCCGGTTCAGCGCAAAACCCGCGGAAGGATTGTGAGCGTGGCGATCGTTGCCGCCGCGTTGATCACTGGTCTCCTGGTGGTGAACGAGACCACCCGGTACCCGCGCACAGACGATGCCGAAGTATTCGCCAACTTCATCGGCATCGCTCCCCAGGTCGATGGCCCCATCACCACGCTCGCGGTGCAAGACAACGCGTTCATCAAGCAGGGCGGACTGCTGTTTGAGATCGATCCCCGGCCCTACGAATACGCGTTGCAGAGAGCGCGCTCCGATTTGAACACGCTGGAAGGCCAGATTGTTGACGAGAGCAGGACGATCGCATCGCAAGAAAGTGCGGTGGGCGCTGCCCGGGCGAATACTGACAGCGCCGCTGCGAATGTCGATCGCGCTGCGTCGGCCGTCAACGAGGCGCGAGCCAATGTCGCCAGCGCCAAGGCGGAACTGGATCGTGTTCAGGCCGAACTCCTGTATACATCCAACAACTTTCATCGCATTGAGCCGCTGCTGGCCAAGCAGTTTGT
>Ga0302326_10007349_pt1 | contig 24531 bp, 23 predicted proteins | sample Palsa_T0_3_FD_202264 | JGI IMG/M metagenome (GOLD analysis project Ga0302326, IMG submission 202264) | Peat permafrost microbial communities from Stordalen Mire near Abisko, Sweden - Palsa_T0_3 | ecosystem: Environmental > Terrestrial > Soil > Palsa > Peat permafrost | place: Sweden: Abisko... | reverse complement strand
ATCCACGCTGAGCGATGCGACGTCTCCCACCGGGAACGTGAGGTCGGGCGAGTGCGCGAACGCGATGCGCTCGGCGCCCGGCTCGCCGGCCGGTGCCCCCACGTCCGCCGTCAGGGCGTGCTCGAGCCGGCGCACGAGCTCGACGAACTCGAAGCGCCCGGGCTCCTGCACAAGCTCGTCGATCAGACGCGCCTTCATGATGCCTCCGGTGGCCACACCAGGCGCTTGCCGCTCTTCGTGGCCGTGGCGACGCAGCGGTAGAAGCGGCCGATGCTCGCTTGCGCGTCGAAGGCTGCGCAGAGCAGCCGGACGAAGAGCGCGACGTCGCCCAGCCCTTCGAAGGGCGTCTCGTCGATCGCAAGGCGCACTTCGTAGCCGCGGCTCGTTGCGTCCCGGTCCATGACGCGCGCGACCTCGAGCTGCTGGATGGCTGCGATCCGCGCGACGCTCGCACGGACCGTCGCGGGCTCCACGCCCGAGCGCGGAACGAGCGCGAGAAGACGCGACTGGAGCGCGAAGAGAGCGTCGCCGTCGGGTACCGCCGCGCGTACGGCCACCTGGAGCGCCAGTTCCGGTCCCACCGGCGGCGGAAGGTACGCCGAGCACGGGGTGATGTTGCGGGCGCGCACGCCGGGCGGCATGCGCGCGCCCGGCTCTGTCAGGTCGCCGGGCCGGAGGCGAGCGGCGCGATGGCGGTTGGTCGCCAGGAGGTCGAGCGAGATGACGTGCGGCGTGAGCACCGGGGGTCGCCCGCGGGGGCTCGTGAGGCATACGACGACCTCCGGCTCGCTGCGCCCGGGCGGCGCGACGAGCTTCGTCGAGAACGCGTACGGAAATCCGGGGTCGCTCTTGGCCGCCGCAAACCGCCGCACTGGCCGGAGCTGCGCCGGAGGAACGTCGTCGCCTCCGTCGCGCGCCATCGCGGAGGCCCCGAGCACCGCGTAGGCGCCGCCCTCGTCGCACGAAAGACCCGCCACGCGTACCGGCGCATTCGTGCGACCCGCCTCGAAAACCCACGGCTCCGCGGAGGTGCGGAAGAGATTGACGGCCGGCACGCAGTGGACACGAATCGAAGGCATCGCGGTGGCCTGCGCTGGGAGAGGCTCGCGGAACGTAAGCGTAACCGTCGCGCGCCGGGCGGACGCGCCGCGAAGCGCCGTCGAGAAGCCGGCGAGCGAGAAGAAGCAGAACTTCTCGGGGAGCAGGAAGTACTCGCGCAGGAGTGCGAGGCCCGTGCGCGGCTCCTCCGGCTCGAACGTCAAGGTCTGGTCGGCGCGGGTCCCGTAGGGCACGACGCCACCGAGCGGAACCGCCGCGCCGTGCCCTTCGAAGGACATCTCAGCTCGCTGGGTGTGCGCGAGGATATGCGCAAGGAGGCGAAGCGCGGCCTGCGTCCCGTCGACGAAGAAGCGAGGGCGGATGCCGCCCACGGCCTCGGCGAGCGAGATCCCTTCGGCAGCGGCCAGATCGAAGCGCAGCGTGTCCGACCCCTCGACGCGAGCGTTCTCGACGCCCCACGGGCCCACGCGCAGCTCGCTCACCGTACGGAACCGACACGGACGGGGACCCTTCGTCGTGACTTCGGCGCCCGCCGGGACGCGACGCCCGGACTTCTCCACGGACAGTTCCAGGATCGTCGCCGCGGGGAAGGGGCGCAGCAGGTCCGGCGCGACCACATCGGCGAGAGCGCGCTGCCCCTCCGCTTCGAGCTCGCGCACGCGATCGATGCATGCAGCTCCGAGGTAGAGGAGACCCTCGCGCGTCCGCTCGAGCGGCGCGTCCGACGTCGGCTGCGATAGGGCCCCGGCGAGCGCCGGCAGCATCGCCGAGAACCTCTCGGCCGAAGCCGCGAGATCGCGCACGTCGGTGTAGGGGAGGCGTGCCATCGTGCGCCCTACCTCACGCTCATCCGGCTTTGCGGGTCGAGCGTGGCCGAGAAGCGCGCCGCTGAGCGGCGGCCGCCGACCATCAAGACCCCACGGATCTCCGCCCGCAGCGTCAGCTCCGGCACCTCGCTGACGATGGGCACGACCTGCACGCGGCCGAGGCGGGGCTCGTACACGGTGATCGTGCGTTCGAGACGCGCGGCCCACGCGTCGATCATGGGGAACGAGTGGAAGAGTGAGGTCACGTCCCCGACGCCGTACTCGGACGCCAGGAGAAGCGCCTCGCGTCGCGTGCCGCAGATCCGTTCCAGGCTACGCGCCACGTCCTCGCGCAGCGGAGTGCGCTCGCTGGGTCGACCGCCAATCTCGGCGAAGAGGGTCACGAGTGCCTCGTCCGGTCGTAAGAGGCGACGAGCGGTCCGCCCTCGCCCTTGAGCCTGAACTCGATCTTCTCTGCACGAAGACCCACGTCGCAGAGCGCCAGGTACTGCCCTTCGGCAAGCTTCGCCGTCTCGCCCGTCTTGAGATCCACGTAGGCGACCGTCGCCTTGCCAAGCTTCAACGTCGCGTACTCTTCCTCCTGGCCCCCCCCGTCGCGCCGAACGAAGGCGATCTCCACCTCCTCGAGCGTCTCGTTGGCCCAGAGCGCAGTCAGGAACTGCACGGTCGCTGGGCTCCACACGTGGACGATGGTCACCGGCTTGTGCTGCGTCGTCGCGTGCCTGCCGCCGCGGACGTCGTGAGGGACCTCGCCCCGGAAGCCCACCGACAGGCACAGCGTTCGGTCTTTGCCGGCGCGTGACTTGTCGTCGGCAAAGATCCCCTGGGCGGAGCCCTTGGCCTTCATATACGCCATCGCCTGGAGAGCCGTCGTCACGCGGGATGCCTTTCATCCAAGGGGGAACGGAAGTCGCGCACCCTGGCGTGGCGCGTACTCAGCAAAGGGCGCGCCACTTTTGACCAGGACGAGGCGCGCGTAACGGAGGGCCTCGTTGCGCTCCGCCAGTGCACGGTGGACCAGCTCTCCAACGAGCCACAACGCGCCATCCGTACAGCCCGCGGGATCGACTTCGACCGTGAAGCGATCCCCCCAGGCAAGCGCTCCGTCCGGGAGCTCGTGCTCCCGGTCCTGGGCGGCACGCGTCACGATCGGCCGCGGAATGTGGACCGCCTCGTCCTGCGCCCCGTAGGGATCGTGCAGCCGCAGAAGCTCGGCAAGATGCGCTCGTCGTCCCAGACGCCCGGCGGGCATGCGGGCGTAGGCGCTCAGCCTCCACGCGTAGTTCTCCCCGAGCAGAGCCCGCCGCGAGGGGGTGACGCGCGTGATGTTGGTCCCGCCTTCCCGCGCCCCTCCGATATCGCCCAGGCCCAGGCGCGCGCAGAGCGCGCCGTCGCTCGCGAGCACCTCCCCCTCGACGATGCCCCCCGGGGCCGACGGGAAGGCGTCCAGTCGACCGAAGGTTGCGCGAAGCTCGGTCCGCTCCTCGACGCCCAGGCGCTGCTCCAGCGTGAAGTACGTCTGCCCGCTCTCGAACGTGTGGGGGTCGGGCGGGGTCTCCCAGGACCGGAGCGGGATCCGCCGCTGCGCGCTTCGCACGGACGTCGCCACGAGCGACCGGACCTCCAGGATCTCCGCGTGCGGCTTGCCCGCGACGCGGAGCGACGCCTCCCGCGGCGTGTCGGGGAGGCGATCGATGGCGCCGACGAACTGGTTGGTGGCCGGCGCACAGAAGAGGCGCAGGTGGTGTGGCGCGAAGTGTGACGCGCCTTCGACCACGTGAGCGAGCGGCAGGACGACCTCGACGCGCTCGACGCCTTCGACGCCCGGCCGCGTGGCTCCGAGGTGCAGGTCGAGGAAGCAGAACGCTTCCGGGAAAGCGAAGAGGTCACGAAGGAGCGTCCCGGACACAAAGCGATCGGCGCGCGCCGAGACCAGAGGCGCCTCTTTCGTATCCACGCGCACCCACCGGACGGCGTCCTTGACCTCGCTGTCCGCGAGCCGATTGCCCCTCGCATCGAGCCACGTAGCGCGACCTGGCGGCCCGCGTCGAAGGGCGTGCACGAGGTCGAGCGCGACGGCGCGAGGTTCGAAGTGGACGAAGAGGCGCACCACCTCGGGGAGGCTCCTGCCGAGCGAGACTCCCGACGCCGCCCGGATCGCGAACCGGAGAACCTGCCGGCGAGCGTCCCGTCGGTCGAGCAGCACCTGCTCGAGCGCCATCGGAGCGGTCGTCACGGGCCACGCGATCTGAAACGGCATTCGTTCCGCCCCGACCCGCGCCGAGAGGCTACTGCCCTGCACGTTGCCCGCGCGCCCCGCCACCCCCGATAGCTCGACGACCGTCGAGGCGGCCCGGGGCCGCAGGCTTTCGGGCGACGCCCGCGCGACGAGCGGCCGGACGAGGGCCTGGCCGTCATCGTCCAGGCGATTCTCGGCGACGGCAAAGGCGAACGCTGCGGACTGGACCATGCGGGCCACGCGCGGATCGGCGTCACGCGCGTAGAGACCCTCGAGCCGGGGGCTCTCGCGAGCCATGCGCCCGAGCTGCCCCCAGAGCGCCTCGGCCTCGACCTCAAAGCGCTCGCGCAGGTTCATACCTCGGCGAGCCCCAGCGTGGAGAGGAGGCGTGTGCGGGCGGCAGGGTCCTCGAGAAGCTCGTCGAGGGTCTGGCGGAACGCCGTGACGTCGCCGCTCTCCTTGAGTGTCGTCAGCGCGTCGCGTAGGGCCAGGACGCGGCGCGTCTCGGGGATCTGCTGCGCGACGGCGTCTGGCCCGAAGTCAGCGAGGCTCCGAAAGACCAGCGGCGCGCGAACGGTGCGTGCCTCCGCGGTCGTCACGGTGAGATCCAGGCGCGGCGCGTGTGCCGCGAGAACCTTCCCGAAGGTGTCTCGGTCGATATGCACGGGTACGCGATCGTCCACGGGCCTTTCGTCGCGCCCCATGAAGTTGCCCACGAACAGCATCCGGAGCGGCAGCTCGATCTCCGCCTCGTCCTCCGACGGTTTGCACACGATGCGAAGGCGTCCGTGCGGCCGCGCCATGTCGTCGTCGTCCATAGGCCCCTCCCGTTCTTACCTTTGCGAGCGTCGTGCCTATGTTCGCCCGCTGCCGCTCAGTTTCAGCACACCAGCTTCGGACGCGGGCTCCAGAGACGAGAGCACCTCGGCCAGGGCGCCCCATCGCGGCGCCCTCACAAGGCGCAGGCCCAGGGCGGTCGGGCGAAGTACGCGGCGCACCGCGAGGTACCGGGGATGAACCATGGCCTCGCTCGCCGCCGTGTACGCGAGGACGCGGCACGTATCGCCCCTGCGCCGGACGGCGACGAGGATCGAATCATGTCCGAACGCCTCCCAGAAGGCCCGCAGGCCCGCGTTCAGCCCGTCGACATCGCCGAACCAGCAATAGAGCTCGACCCCCAGGGGATGCCAGAGCCGGTCTTTCTCGGGCGGTAGGTCGGGGCTCAACCATACCTGCTCCAGGCTTCCGTCCAGCTCACGGTCGAGGACGACTCCCGCGGCGGTCCAGACCCACGGTGCGCCGCGCTTCATGGGTGTTCCCTTCTTTCTCCTGCGGCATGGACCACGTCCATGTACGCGCGCGCCCACCCGGCCACCTCGGCGTGCTGCGTCGAGAACACCTCCATGAGCACCCGGTGGCGCGCCTCGTATACCCTCCAGTACACGGCGTGCGCGTCCTGTTGCCGCTCGACCCCCCTGTGCAGCCGGGTCGCCATCGCCTGGATATCATCGGGCGACAGCGCTTCGAGCAGCCGGCTCACTCCCGTAAGGATGTGCATCGCCCGGCGAAGGATCGCCAAGGGTTCGTCTCCCTGCGGCGTTGCCGACGCCCGGATCACCTCGTCGTGGCGTGCACCGGATTCCCCCTTGGTCATGTCGATGCTCGCTTTGCGAGGGCCGTGCCGAAGGCCGATCTCTTCGTCAGCGCTGCGGTCTCCGCAGGTCAGCCAGGGCCGCGGGAGAACCCGGGAGCGTGTCGGCGGTCCCCAGATCCTCGGCGTAGGGCATCGCCGGGATCGTGTTGGGCTCGTCGGCCCGGCAGCACGCAGCCTCGGCACCCATCCCGAGGTAGCGCTCCGCCCCCGCGTGCATCGCCTCCAGGTAGGAGGAGATGGCCACGACCGCCGCCTGGTCGGGCAGCTCGCCGCGCCGCCAATCCCCGACGAACGTTCCGATTACGGTCTCGAGCTCCTCGATGCGGCCCGTCACCCAGGCGCGGCCGGCTCCGTTCCAGTCCCGGCCGTGATCGTTCGGACTTGAGAGGAGCGCGATGAAGCGCTCCGCGTGGTCGATGACCTGCTGCAACGGAAACGGATACTGCTCTTCGAAGACGTTCATCGTGGGAGCCGCGCCTCGCACACTTCGCGCCACACTCCTCGCGTTCCCTTGGCCGGTTCTGCGCCTCGGTCGACGCCTCTCCGCGCCTGGGTTGCGGGATGTTTCCCGCACGCCTGCGGCTGACCCGTGTTTTCGGCATGTTTTACTGCCGCAAAATTCCGGCAACTGTCGGGAATTTCCCGCACTGCGACGAAGACCACGGAGAGAGCCGATCGGTTCGTCTCTCGACGCATTCGACTCATCGATCGACGCCCTCGGGAACGTCATCGTCGTTTAGTTCGTCCGGCGCCGGACATGACTCGATCGACGATCCGCAGATGCGGGGCCGCTCGGCCCGTGGCCGATGTTCAATCGACCTCGATCCCGGTCTGCCCCGCGTCCTGGACCTGGATCCGCCCGCCCCACTGGCACAAGCACTGGCACGTGTCGGAAAGAATCGCGGGGCCGGCCCCGGTGATGGCGACACTCTTCGATCCCGGCGCCCAGGGGCCAGCCGCTGCGGGGACACACGGCTGCGGACTCAGCGTCCCCCCGGCCGCCGATGTCGCCGTAGCGACTTGAGGATTGATGGGGGACCGGCACACGCCGAAAGGCGCGAGGTTGGTCGCCGGCTTCATGTCCTGTACCGTGGCCACCGGGTTCGTGCCTCCGTACGTCCCGTTCGTCGGGGCGACCATCAGCTTCGACGGCGAGCTGCCCATCGAACATGCGACCGTGGCGCCGTGAACTACGAGCTTGGCCATGAGCCTCTATGATGAAGCACAGATTGAGCCTCGCGCGCCGGGGCCCGATAGTCCGAGCGGACGTTGACAAGTCCCTCTCCCGCCCCCACTTTCGGCCGAGGCCGATCTCTCCGCCAATCCGAAACGAGGAGCGGCCGGGTTGCGGGAAGTTTTCCGCATGCACGCGGTCCACTCGTATTTTCGGCACGTTGGAGTGCTGGAGAATTCCGGCAGCTGCTGGAATTTCCCCGCAACCCTACCTCCTGCGTAGTCCCACCCGCTCCAGGCGCTCGCTCACGGTCGAACGATCGAGCCCCACCTTCCGCGCGACCTCGCTCACGTTGCCCTTGGTCTCGCGCAGCAGCGCGGTGAAGTACGCGCGGTCGAACGCGTCCACGTACTCCTGCCTCTGCTCCTCGTAGGGACGAGAGAGGGACGGGCGCACCGGACCCTCGCCACCGGCGGCGCGGCTGCGGCGCGAGCCGAGCTCGGGGATCTGGATCGCTCCGCCTTGCGACAGCTCGTAGGCCACTTCGATGACGTTGCGCAGCTCGCGAACGTTGCCGGGCCAGTCGTAATGAAGCAACCGCTCCTGGGACGGCGCGTCGAGCCGGGTGACGGCGCTCGGATCCCCGAACTCCGCCAGGAACTTCGCCACCATGTCCGGGATGTCGTCCAGCCGTTCGCGCAGCGGCGGCATCCGCACCTCGACCTTGTTGAAGCGGTGGAAGAGATCCGGTCGGAAGCGCCCCTCGTTCACGTCGGCGTGCAGGTCGCGCAGCGTGGCAGCCACCACCCGGACATCGATCGGCCGGTAGCTCTTGGCGCCGACGCTTCGGATCTCCTTCGCCTGCAGCGCGCGCAGCAGCTTGGGCTGAAGCTCGGCCGGCAACTCCCCGATCTCGTCGAGAAAGAGTGTGCCCCCGCTGGCGGTGACGAACAGGCCCTCCTGGCGCGCCGTCGCCCCGGTGAAAGCGCCCTTCTCGTGACCGAAGAGCGTGCTCTCCGCGAGCGAGGCGGGGATCGCGCCGCAGTCGATGGTGACGAACGGCCCGTCTCTGCGGCGGCTGGCTTCGTGGATGGCCTTGGCCACCAGCTCCTTGCCGGTGCCCGTCTCCCCGGTGATGAGAACACTGAGCTCCGTCGGCGCGACCAGCTCGAGCTGCTTGTAGATGGCCCGCATGGCGTCGGAGCGCCCGACCAGCGGTCCGAAGGACCCGGAGCTCGAGATGGGCACCTGCTCGCGCGTCACACGGAGCTCGAACCATGTCTGGCCGCACTTGAAGCGCGTGTCCATGGTCACGTACACGAAGCCCTTGTCGGCGATGAGCACCGGATGGAGGTACGTCCCGTTCTTCGCGCCGAGGTCCGCCAGGCGGACCCCCTTCGGCGTGGCCGCGAGAGAGCAGTGGGAGTCGCTGACCTCCGGGTCGTCGAGCACCAGCCGGCAGTGTTCGCCGCGGCCGACGATGCACGGCTCGACGCTGACGGGCACCGGCTTGCCGATCGGGGCGCCGGTGTCCCGTGAAAGGACGACGAGCGTGCCCCCGGTGACCTCGATGACTTCCTCGCTGCGGATCGTCGAATCCATCAGGACCCCCCTACTACGTATGCGCTCGCTGATGCGCGTCAAAGACCGGGTGGATCGACCATGCGCTCTGGGTCGACGAAGCAGCGCAGCAACCACGTTTCCTGTGGGACATACCGCTCCGAAGTCAGCGTTCCCGCGGCCGCCGGGTCCCCCCCGTCGACGTTGTCCGCGCTGTAGCAGTCTCTGTGCCAACCATGCCCTGCTCGTCCTCGTCGAAAGAGCGCCCGCTCCACGCTCATGACCGAGCGGCCCGTTGGAGACGGGACACGCGCCCAGGCGCCTGATGCGAATGCGCCGCTACGGCGCGGCGCATCCGGGCGGCGGCCCGCTCGGGTCGCGACGCACGCCATGCCAAACTCGGCCGTCCACACCGCACACGACCGGTTTGCCGGGACCGAATACGCAGTGCTCGGCTTGGGTTGTCGTACTTTCAGCGGCGTCCTGCACGGTCCTCCGGTAAGTCACAGTGAGTTCCCCCCCGGACGCTTGGGCGAAAGAGGCCACGCATACCTTCCGCTCGCGATGGTCCACGACTCCGATCGCGCACATTCCATCGATGCGCACGTCGGACGCGCCGAACAGTTCCTGCATCACCGCAGGTGAAGGCGCATGACCGACGACGTTGATCCGCGTCGACTTGGCGTCCAGGTAGAAGCTGCACCAGACACGACGATCGCGGAGAACCGCGCACACGGAACTCTGTTTCATCACAACGCGCGCGGCAGGAGCGGGGAGAGCGAGGCGGGTTGCCTTGTAAACGCCGCCATCGTCCGAGAGGCCTAGAGAGCTATCGATCTCGTAGGCTAGCGCCGTGCCATCCGCGAGCAGGACGACGGCGGAGCATACCCCCTGTCGACCGAGCAACTCGAACGCGGTATCCGTCTCCACGTCGGTGGCGCGCGAACCGCTCGGCTGGGGCAACTGGAAGGTGCGAGGGGGCTCGCCTCGTGTCCAGCAATATGAGTCCCCCGAGACGGTTGTCTCGCACGAAAGGCAAGCGCCGAGCCCGGCCGCGCCCGGCGCGATCGTGGCGACACGTGGAACTCCGCACGACTCGAGCTGGGCCTTGTCGTCTCCCAACGACCAGCACCATATTTCGTCCCTCGGACCGATGGCACAGGCACGCTCCTGCGACTCGAACACCGCGGTCACTCCCTCCAGCGGACCTCCCGAGCGGGACGCGGCTGCCACCGCGTCGGTCGGCTCGTCGGTATCTCGAGCGCTAGCGGTCGAGACGCCGACACCTTGCACGCTCGCGTCGGAACCTGGAGTGGAGTGCGCATCACAATGGCACGCCCCCACGCTCAGTAGCGCGAGGAAGACGGCGGGGCGCCTCACCAGAGACTGCACGGCACCTCAGGCGTTCCAATGCGTGCGGGATGCCAATGCCGCGAGAGAGTCCAGATCGCCATTCCACACGTTGACGTCGACATCGCTCGGCAATCCGAGCGCACGCGGCGTCGTGTCCGGAGCGGCACCCGCCGGCGGTCCCTGCTTCAAATCCGAGGCATTGGACAGAATGCCCCATTGCCACATGCTCCAACCGGAGTCCCAAGCTCCCGCGAACCCGGGAGGCTTGTCGAACGAGAGCGTGCTGAAGTCGACCTGCTTGGAGGGCCACTGGCCGAAGATCCATTTTGGGCACTGTACGAAGGGCGCAATCCAGGCGTCGTCCCACGTACCGGTGCCATTCGCGTGTTCGTAGTACGACTTTGCGGCAGCATAGAACCCTCGGAAATAACCGCTGTTACAGTAGAGGAGCGGCATGGCCGAAAACGCCGCGCTCATCTGTCGAATGATTTCGGTGATGATGACTACAAGACTGTAGGCGTGTTCGCCCGTCAGGTTCTCGCCCGGATTGTAGCCGTATTCCAGATCAATGGCTGGCGGTAGATCGTACTGCCGCCACCCGCCGGCCTTCTTGACGGCTGCGATGAAAGCCTTGGCTTGCCTGGCACCTGCGGCGGCTGGCGTCTCCCCTTGATTGGGGGGATAGGGATAATGGTATGCCAATGTAGTCCGCGCCTTGTACCACTTCGGTCGAAGCGTTTCGGACCTGGCTCGGGCCTGCCGCTCGATGGGCGAAGGGGCCTACGACCGCCTACGCGCAAGAGACCTCGCACTGCCCGCCGGCGGTGCAGCACCCCGTGCACGAGGTCCCGTCGCACACGCACTGGCCCGCGGTGCTGCAGTGCAGACCCGAGCCCGCCACGCAGGTCCCGTTGGTGCCGGTGCAGATGCCGCCGGCGCCGTCGGGGCCACCGCAGGCGACGCCCACGCAGTTCGGCGATTTGCACACCCCGTCGTCGTTCTCGAAGCCGTTGGCGCAGGTGACGGCGAGGCAATTGCCGGCGCCGTCGCACAAGGCCGTGTTGGCGTGACTGACGGTGCACGCCGTGGTGTTCGGGGCGGGCGGGGACGCGGAGCACTGACCGGTCGTGGAGGAGCAGGTCCCCGCGAGGTGGCACTGGTCGCTGGCCGGACACGACGCCGCGCTGCAGCATGCGCCGTTCACGCAGTTGCCCGTAGCGCACTGAGCGCCGCTGCTGCACGTGTGCCCGAGTGGCGCGGTGACCTGGCAGGTCCCGGAGACGCAGTAGGGCGTGGCCGCGGCGCACTGCGTGTCGTTGGTGCAGGTGGTGTAACAGCCGGTCCCGTTGCAGGCGAAGCCGTTGCACGAGGTGGTGGACTGCGCGCCGCAGCTGCCGTTGCCGTTGCATTGCGCGGCCAGGGTCTCGGTCCCTCCCGCGCAGCTCTGCGCGGCGCAGGTCGAGGTGGGGTACGAGCAGGTCGCGCTCGAGCCGTTGCAGGAGCCCTGGCAGGTGCCGGTGCCGGCGCAGGCCGGTCGCGAGCCCTGCGGCTGACCGGCGGGGATGGTGGTGCAGGCGCCTGGCTTGCCGGCCACGTCGCACGCCTGGCAAGAACTGCCGCAGGCCGTGTCGCAGCAATAGCCGTCGACGCAGTTGCCGGACGTGCACTGCCCCGCCGAGGTGCACTGGCTGCCGTTGGCCACCGTTCCGCATGAATCGTTGACGCACGGTGCCGAGACGCACTGGCTGTTGGTCGCGCAGGTCGTGGCGCACGCGGTTCCGCCGGCAGCGCAGGTGAAGGGAGCGCAGGTGACCCCGGCCGGCGCCTTGCAGTTGCCCGCGCCGTCGCAGACCGAGCCGGTGACCGCGGTGTTCGTGGCGGTGTTGCAGGAGCCCCCGGCGCAGCTCGTCCCGTTGACCCACAGCTCGCAGTTGCCATTGCCGTCGCACTTGCCGTCCTCCTGGCAGGTCGAGGCCGCGGACGCCGCGCACGCCGTGTGCGTGGCAGGGGGAGCGGTACCCTGAGGGACGGGCGAGCACACGCCCGCGAGGAGGCCGAGGTTGCACTGCTGGCAGCTCCCGGTGCACGCGCTGTTGCAGCACACCCCATCGACGCACAAGCCGTTGGCGCACTCCGAGCCGGTGGTGCACGGAGCGCTCTGCCCGAGGAGGGGCTTTGCGTCGGGCGCGTCGGCGGTTTCGCCGGCATCACCCGAGTCGCCGGCATCGCCTGCCTCCGCCGCGTCTTCCGCGCCCGTATCCGCCGCCGGCCCGTCGGCGGGCACGGTGCCGTCGACGCCCGCATCGGGGAGGCCCTTGCCGTCGGGTGGCGCGTCCACCGTCGTTCCGTCGGTGGTGCCATCGGGCCCGCTGTCCGCACCGTTGTCGACGAACCCCGGCAAGCAGCCGGCCGTCGCCAGGAGCGCCACCCACAGACTCGCAGCCACGCCCACCGGACGACTCTCTTCATCACCACGCGCCTCCCACGGTTAAGCGATCGATCCGATGCTCGGCACATGGTCAGAAGCAGAGCTGATAAAGAAACGGGGGATCGGGGTCCTGGCCGAGAGTGCACGACGTTTGCGAGGTGCCCTCGCAGTCAAACGTGACCAGGCCGGCCGTGGATCCACACGGCGGTTGGGAAGAGGTGTAACCGTTGCCTGGGGGAGTGCCGGCGGCCGAGCAACCGGGGAGCGCGGTCGTCCCGCAAACAACACACGTCCCCGTCTCCGTGGTGCCTGTCGACGTGCCGCTCGGGTTGCACACGGCTGGGCACCCGTAGTTCGCGGCGGAGCACAAGTTCGTATAGAGCGGCACGGCCGTGCCGGAGCAGTCGTAGTCATAGCTGCCGCAGTTGTCTGCCGACTGCGGCCCGGTGACTGTACCGCTGGTCGCCGTGAGACCTGGGTAGGCCGTCGGCGACGCCGGGAGCGCCTGGGGATGCGCGCGGTTGTCGCTGTCGCAACAATCCGTGTGATTCGTGACGTAGCCGGTGGGCGCAGGCGGGTTCACGGAACAGACGGTCGCCGCGGTCGAGCTCCCGAAGGTGTCGCCGTCGGCGTCCGGGGCCCAGGTCTGAGCGCATTGCCCCGAGACGTTGCAGCAGTCCGAGCAGGAGTTGCAGGCCGCTCCGCCGATCCCGCACGTCGTCTTCGAAGAGGTGTCGCACTGCCCGCCGGCGGTGCAGCACCCCGTGCACGAGGTCCCGTCGCACACGCACTGGCCCGCGGTGCTGCAGTGCAGACCCGAGCCCGCCACGCAGGTCCCGTTGGTGCCGGTGCAGATGCCGCCGGCGCCGTCGGGGCCACCGCAGGCGACGCCCACGCAGTTCGGCGATTTGCACACCCCGTCGTCGTTCTCGAAGCCGTTGGCGCAGGTGACGGCGAGGCAATTGCCGGCGCCGTCGCACAAGGCCGTGTTGGCGTGACTGACGGTGCACGCCGTGGTGTTCGGGGCGGGCGGGGACGCGGAGCACTGACCGGTCGTGGAGGAGCAGGTCCCCGCGAGGTGGCACTGGTCGCTGGCCGGACACGACGCCGCGCTGCAGCATGCGCCGTTCACGCAGTTGCCCGTAGCGCACTGAGCGCCGCTGCTGCACGTGTGCCCGAGTGGCGCGGTGACCTGGCAGGTCCCGGAGACGCAGTAGGGCGTGGCCGCGGCGCACTGCGTGTCGTTGGTGCAGGTGGTGTAACAGCCGGTCCCGTTGCAGGCGAAGCCGTTGCACGAGGTGGTGGACTGCGCGCCGCAGCTGCCGTTGCCGTTGCATTGCGCGGCCAGGGTCTCGGTCCCTCCCGCGCAGCTCTGCGCGGCGCAGGTCGAGGTGGGGTACGAGCAGGTCGCGCTCGAGCCGTTGCAGGAGCCCTGGCAGGTGCCGGTGCCGGCGCAGGCCGGTCGCGAGCCCTGCGGCTGACCGGCGGGGATGGTGGTGCAGGCGCCTGGCTTGCCGGCCACGTCGCACGCCTGGCAAGAACTGCCGCAGGCCGTGTCGCAGCAATAGCCGTCGACGCAGTTGCCGGACGTGCACTGCCCCGCCGAGGTGCACTGGCTGCCGTTGGCCACCGTTCCGCATGAATCGTTGACGCACGGTGCCGAGACGCACTGGCTGTTGGTCGCGCAGGTCGTGGCGCACGCGGTTCCGCCGGCAGCGCAGGTGAAGGGAGCGCAGGTGACCCCGGCCGGCGCCTTGCAGTTGCCCGCGCCGTCGCAGACCGAGCCGGTGACCGCGGTGTTCGTGGCGGTGTTGCAGGAGCCCCCGGCGCAGCTCGTCCCGTTGACCCACAGCTCGCAGTTGCCATTGCCGTCGCACTTGCCGTCCTCCTGGCAGGTCGAGGCCGCGGACGCCGCGCACGCCGTGTGCGTGGCAGGGGGAGCGGTACCCTGAGGGACGGGCGAGCACACGCCCGCGAGGAGGCCGAGGTTGCACTGCTGGCAGCTCCCGGTGCACGCGCTGTTGCAGCACACCCCATCGACGCACAAGCCGTTGGCGCACTCCGAGCCGGTGGTGCACGGAGCGCTCTGCCCGAGGAGGGGCTTTGCGTCGGGCGCGTCGGCGGTTTCGCCGGCATCACCCGAGTCGCCGGCATCGCCTGCCTCCGCCGCGTCTTCCGCGCCCGTATCCGGCGCCGGCCCGTCGGCGGGTACGGTGCCGTCCATGCCCGCATCGGGGAGGCCTTTGCCGTCGGGTGGAGCGTCCAGCGCCGTTCCGTCGGTGGTGCCGTCGGGCCCACTGTCCGGACCGCTGTCGACGAAGCCCGGCAGGCAGCCGGCCGTTGCCAGGAGCGCCACCCACAGACTCGCCAGCCCCCCCCACCGGACGAGTCCCTCCATCACCACGCGCCTCCCACCGTCAAGCGATCGATCCCCACCGCCAGCCAGACCCGCGCCTGCGACGCGCTGGCGTGGCCGTTGCCCGATGCCGCGAAGACGATCCCACCGCCGGCCAGCGCGGCTGCGCCCACCAGCGATCCCACCAGCCCCGCCGTCCACAGCGTCGACGCCGCGTTGTACGCGTTCCGGTCGTGCGTGCGGTTCGCGTCCGACGCCTGGCCGCCCTCCAGCACCATCACCACCACACCCGCCGCCCCCACGGCGGCTCCTCCGATCATCAACGTCCAGGCGACGGCATGCGACGGGGCGCCCGGCGAGGTCGGTTCGACGTCGGCCGTCGCCAGGCCCGAAGACAGCGGCCTGGGGGATGATGCCTCCGGCGCCTTCACCTCGGGCCCGAACTGGATGCGCTCGCGGCGCTCTTTCTCGGCCTCACGAATCACGAAGGGCTTCTGCACGGTGGGCTGCCCCGGCGCCTCGAAGGTGAACGTGTGCTCGCCAGGATCGATGGAGAGCGCGGTCCCCTCCAGCCGGTCGGTCAGCGTCTGTCCGTCCATGGTCACCTTGACGCCGGCGACGTCGTTGCCTGCCCCGTCCTTGGTCTCGAAGACGATGGTCGGGATGGCGGCGTTGACCTGATCGAGACGCCGGATGCACTCGCTTCGCACGTCCCCCGGGCAGCTCGCGGCCGCGCAGATGAGGAGCTTCTCGCGCGCCGCGCGCAGCTTGTGAGCGCTTCGCAGGTCGAGCGCGCGATCGGCGCCCGAGAGGCAATCGGCGGTGGTGGGATCGGCGGCCGAGGCGGGGGCCGGGGTGAGCAGACCGCCGACGAGGCTGGCGCCGATGACGAAGACGGAGGTCCGCATGCGCGAGCTCACTTTCCCGAACCCGTGAAGCACTCGGGCTTGAAGCGCTTCTCGCCCTGGGCGTCCAGGTAGAAGTTCGGATTGCAGTCCGGCCTGGGAGGGTTACTCGACGCCGGCACATTACCCGAGGGCGGGCTGCCTCCGGTGCCCGAGGACGGACCTCCGTTGCGCCGTGGGGCGGCGGCCGGCGCGAGCGGCGGCGTCGTGGCGCATTGCGGCTTGGGGTGCCGGTGACCGGCGCCGTCCACCGTGAACGGAGGATCGCAGCGCGCGGTGTCGCCGGCGTCCGCCAGAAGAAGCGCGTCGGAAGCGGGACTCTCCGCCGGGGGCGCGAGGGTGGCCGGGGGGGCCGGCGAGGCCGCCGGGAGGGATGGCGCCACCGCGAGCGCCGGCGGGGCCACGGGCGGCGCCGCGGGACGAGCGAGTACGTGGCGCAGACCGAGGCCGGCAGCGACCAGCAGAAGGACTCCGCCCAGGGCCATCGGCACGACGCGGAGCGCACGTGACGACGTCGGCGCGCGCGGGAGGGACGTCTCGATGCCCGGCCCCGTGCCATGGGGCGGCAGCGCGGTCAGCGCCTGCGTCCGGATGGACGGGCTGGAGGCCCCCGAGGACGGGTGTCTGGCCAGGAGCAGGGTGGGCGCGATCACCGCCCTGGCCTCGGGCGGGAGGGGCGCGACCATCTCTTCGGTCACCATGTGGCCTTGCGGCAAGAGCGCGCGCATGGCCGTCACCATGTCCGCCACCGAGCGAAAACGAGCCTCGGGATCGCGCTCCAGGGCCCGGTGCACCAGCGCGGCGACCTCCATCGGCACCCAGGGCGCGCGCTGCTGGAGGGGCGGAAGCGGCTCCGAGCAGATGGCCACGATCAAGCTTCCCAGGGTGTCCTTCTCGGCGAAGGGCGTGCGGCCGGCCAGCGATTCGTACAGCACGACGCCGAGCGACCAGATGTCGGTCCGCGGATCGATGGTCTTTGCCCCCGTCGCCTGCTCGGGCGACATGTAGTGAGGCGAGCCGACGATGGAACCGGTTTGCGTCAACATCGCGTGCTCGCGACTGGCAAACTGCTCCATCTTGGCCTTGGCGATGCCGAAGTCGAGCAGCTTGACCCAGATCTGGCCGGCGTCCTGGCGGGCCAGGAAGATGTTGGCCGGCTTGATGTCGCGGTGCACGACGCCGCCTTCGTGGGCCTTGGCCAACCCCAGGCAGGCCTGGACGGCGATGCGCAGGGCAAGGTCGGGGGGCAAGGGGCCGAGCCGCTCGAGCGTCTGGTTGAGATCCTCGCCCGCGAGATATTCCATCACCAGGTAGGGATGGCCGCCTCGTGGATCGACGCCGGTGTCGAGAACCTGCGTGATGTGCATCGATTCGATGGCGCCGGCGGCGCGCGCTTCGCGCTGAAAACGAGCGAGAACGTCGATGTGCTGGGGGAGGCCGTTCTCGTTGAGAATGACCTTCACGGCGACGCGGCGGCCGGTGCCGAGATGGCGCGCCTCGTAGACCGCCCCCATGCCGCCTTTGCCGAGAAGACGAACGACCTGGTACTTCTGGTCGATTACTTGACTCGTCGGCACGGCACCCACAGGAACGTACTCAAGGGCGGTCGAGAGCGCCAGGAGAGATCCGCCCCACCCCGCGCCGCTCAGAGCTCCGGGGCGAGGATCCTGGCGATCTGCTCGAACAGCCAGTACGTGCGCGGCGAGTGCGGCCCGCGGGTGGTGCACTGGCTCAGGAGGGCGTCGATCCACGCGCGGACCTGGGCAATCTCCGGCGCGCTGTACATGCAGAGCGCGTCCTCGTAGTTGAGAAAAAAGCTCCGCATATCCATGTTGGGCGAGCCGAGGTAGGCGAAGGCGTCGTCCACCACCATGGCCTTCGCGTGCACCATGCCGAGCGGATAGAACTGGAGCACCGCACCGGCCGCGCTGAGCTCGCGCAGCAGGCTCCGCCGCGCGAAATCGGCCATCGAGTGGTTCGAGCGCGTGGGGACGAGGAGCTCGACGCGCACCCCGCGACGCGCCGCCAGGACGAGCGCATGCTGCACCACGTCGTCGGGGACGTAGTACGGCGTGACGATGGCGACGCGCTCGGTGGCCTGGAAGATGGCCGTGAGAATGCCGTCGTAGAACGTGTCGTGCTCCATGTCCGGGCCGCTCGGTACGAGCTGCACCGTCCCGTCACCCGCCCTGGCGCCAATGTAGTCCGCGCCTTGTACCACTTCGGTCGAAGCGTTTCGGACCTGGCTCGGGCCTGCCGCTCGATGGGCGAAGGGGCCTACGACCGCCTACGCGCTCGGGTGGGTCACGCTGAGGGCGCCGCTGAAGGCCTCGACGAAGACACGGGCGCCTAGCTTCGCGGCCAAGGCAGTGACGATGTCGGCCCACGGGTAGGTAGAACACGTCAACCAAGCGGCGCAGCGGCTCGTCCACAATACCCAAGGCCTCAGGCCCGATTAGTATATTTCCAGACGACGGTCGGAAGATCGGCGCGTGCAAGGATGTGCTCATGTTGTTGTCGCCAGACCTTCGTGCTCGCAATGCCAAGATCTCGATCGATCTCCGCCGGATTAAAGTCGTGCCCGGAGAAAGCCGAGCGTGCACACGATGGTCGTAACCTCAGTCATCGTCATCTCCGCCGCCTCGACCGCCGCGAGGCGCCCGTGGGTGCGTTGCGCTGGCGTCGGCCATGGATTCGGAGTTCACCGTGGACCTCTTCGACTTCGAGAATGAGCAGTATCAACCGCATGGCGTCAGGCTGCGGGTGCAACCGCAGACCGGGCGTTGCCGCGGCGATCGCCTCTCCCCGCCGCGGCCTAGCCAAGCTAGGGCCCGCTGGCAGAGGCCGATCGGCCTTCGCGGCAATCATTTCGCGCGGGAGCGAAACGCCGACGGAGCCCCGACCGGTAAGCGCATGGCCGAGCGCCCGCGGCGGACGGGGGGTAGCCCGGGCGGCATGTCCGCGCAGACGGAGCGCGGTGTCGCCCATGATTCGAGTCTGAAACGGCCGCGCGAGCTGGGGAGAGCTACGCCCGGCACGGGACCGAAGTGCGTCACCTCGAGGCTCGACGGCAAGCCGACGCGGGACTCGCTCAGCCTCGGCCGGGCGACCTCGTTGCGTACGTACCGATGAAGTTCTGGAACAGACGGATGCCATCTTCCGTGTATACGCTCTCGGGGTGAAACTGGAACGACTCGATGGGCAGCTCGCGGTGGCGTAGCCCCATGATGTAGCCATCGTCCTTGGCCCGCGCCGTCACCTCGAGGCTCGACGGCAGGCCGATGTCTTCGACGATGAGCGAATGATATCGTGTGGCGCGGAACGGGTTCCTTTGCCCCTGGAACGCGCCCCGGCCGTCGTGTTCGATCGGGCTCGTCTTACCGTGCTTGACTTTCGACGCTCGGGCGACACGACCGCCGAACGCGAGGCCGATGGCCTGATGCCCGAGGCACACGCCCAGGATTGGAATGCGGCCGCCGAAGCGCTGGATGACCTCCACGTAGCGGGCTTCGGCCGGATGGCCCGGGCCGGGACCGAGCAGGATGACGTCGGGGCCCCACGCCTCGATGTCGGAGTGCGTAACGGCATCGTTGCGGACGACGCGCGCCTCGATCCCTAACCCGAGGAAATACTGGTAGATGATGTAGACGAAGCTGTCGTACGCATCAATCAGATAAGCCTTCATACTTCAATTCCTCTCCAGCGACCGCCCAGTACGTGATGCCCATTTTGTGCAGCGTCTCGCGCCACTCGTTCTCGGCCACCGAGTCCGCGACTGAACCAGCGGACGCCCGCAGCAGGTACCGCCCATCCCTTCGGACCGTGGAGCGAATGCAGAGCGCCATGTTCACGTACCCTCCAAAGTCGATGAGCCCGACGGCGCCGGCGTAAGGCCCCCGCCGCGTCGTCTCAAGCTCCTCGATGATCTCCATGGCACGGATCTTCGGCGCACCGGTCATCGTCCCGGCAGGAAACGTGGCCGCGATCGCGTCGAACGCGTCGACGTCATCACGTAGGTCGCCGACGATGCACGAGACGAGATGATTGACCTGGGAGTACTGCTCAACCTGAAAGAGCTCGCTTGCCTCGAGCGTGCCCGCCTTGCACACACGGCCGATGTCGTTACGGCAAAGGTCCACGAGCATCAGGTGTTCGGCGAGCTCTTTCTCGTCCGTCCGGAGGCGCTCCACGATTTCGGCGTCTTCGTCCGGAGTCTTGCCGCGCCTCGCCGTACCAGCGATCGGTCGAATGATTATCTTGCCGTCTTCGATCCTCAAGAAGGACTCGGGGCTCGCGCCGATGAGCGTCAGTTCGCCGCTGGGCATAAGATACATGTACGGAGATGGATTTCGCCCCCGCAAGCGGCGGTACACGTCGAGTGGCGTGGCGGTCGTCGTGACCTCGATCTCGTGACCGAGCTGCACCTGATAAATGTCGCCGATGCTGATGTAGTGGAACGCCTTGGCCACCTTTTCGACGTAGTCGGCGCGGCGCATCGACTGGCGGACGCCCGTCGGGACCGGGACGTCCGGCAACCCGTCGAGGCTTTGTTCTCGGGACGGCGAGACCTCGGTCAAGAGCCGACCGATCGCCTCGGGAGGTCGAGGCGACCATAGTCCCTCGGCGCGGCTGGCGAGCACCACTGTTCGATTGCGCATTAGGTCGAAGGTGACCAGCCCCTCGAACATGCTCAGGACGACCGTTGGCTGGTGGCCGTCTGAGGGTATCCGATACGGAAGACGTTCGACGCTCCGGACGACGTCGTATCCCAAGTATCCGATGAAACCGCATCGGAACGAGTTCTGCGAGGCCGTCGCGCAATGGAAGGCGCCCGACAGCGTCCGCAGGACGCGCCACAAATCGCCCTCACTGTGCAGGCGAAACGCGTCGCCGTCACGATCCGCCGCACGGGATTCGAGGACGCGATCCGCGGCAAAGCGGACGACGTCGTCGCGACCCGTCATCCGCAACACGAGATCCGTGAGCGAGAGGGTGAGGACGGGGCCATAGGCGATGAGCGACTCGCGCGTCTCGCGCAGAGGGCCCGAGAGGGACTCAAGCAGGACCACGCCCTCTTCGCCGTAGACGTCTCTCAGGCGCAGAAAGCTCAAGAAGGGCGTCGTCCCGAACGGCAGCTCCACCGACTGGATGTGAACCTCGACCTTTGACACGGTAGTGCTCCTGGGGGGGGGCGCCCGGACTCTACATGAAAGGCTCGGCCCTTTGTAGCCGTCGTTTCACCGATGGGCCGCGGCGGTCACGCGCAATCAGATCGAACGGCAGCGTCTACGACGGACCCACGCCCTCGAGGAGGCGGTCGCGCGCCTGCGCGATCTGCAGGGCGACACGACGCTCGGCCTCAAGCTTCTCGGCCAACGCCGCGTCGCCCGCGGTTCGCAAGTCGATGATCCGCGCCGCCTTCCAGCTGACGAGCGCCCCCGTGCTGCCGATCGACCCGAGCTCGCCGAACGTGACCGTCGCGTCGACGCCGAGGCGCGCGCGAAATGCTTCGCCGATCGCGCGGGCCTGGCGGAGATCTTCGCGCCCGTCGAGAGGCTCTAGCGCAACGTGGACGCTATCGACGCCGTCGTTGGTGATCGTGATCTGGTAGCCGAGCGTCCCTTGCGCGTTCTCGATGAGCATCTGCTCGAGATCGTAGCCCTGCACCTGTCGTCCGTTGAGCAGTAGCGCATCGCGTGTCCGGCCGAGGACCTCGACGACAGGGGCGGGAAAGGTGTCGCCGGCGCGCGCTTCGCACATCCGCACGAAATCGCCCGTGCGATAGCGCACGAGCGGCTTCGACCCCTGAAACAGCATGCTGATCACGAGCTCGCCCGTGCGAACGTCGTCGATGGCAGCGACGCGCCGACCGGTCTCGGGATCGATGACCTCGTAGAAGAAGTTCAATGGGAATACGTGCATCCGGTGGCTCGACGTCGCCGTCGCGAGGACCAGGGCCTCCTGCGCGCCGTACAGGAAATTGTACGTCTCGGCGCCCCACAGCCCCCCTATATTCCTCATCATTGCCGGAGATCCGAGCTCGCCGGTCAACAGAATCACCTCCAGCGCGAAGTCCTTGCGCAGGTTGTACCCGAGCTGCCGCGCGACCTTTGCGGTGGTCAACGCCATCCCGGGGGTGCACATGAGCGCGGTGATGCCCAACTGGCGCAAGGTCTCGACCGACTTCTTCAGGCCGACGACTGGCGAGTACGCCCAGAACTTCGCCATAGCGAGTCCCATATTCTTACAGCAGTCTCCGAGCGTGTCCCCGAACGAATGGAGCTCGGTGGGCCCGCAGACTCCCACGAAGTGCCTCCGATCGCCACGTTTGAGAATCGTCTCGAGGCAGTTCGTAACCGCGATGTTGTTGTAGATCGTGTCGAGGTAGTCGCGCGGGCACGGGGTTGCCTCAATGTAGTCCGCGCCTTGTACCACTTCGGTCGAAGCGTTTCGGACCTGGCTCGGGCCTGCCGCTCGATGGGCGAAGGGGCCTACGACCGCCTACGCGCCGCTGACGGCCGCCTCGCGACGAAAGTCTTGGTACCCCCGCAGAATTGCGCTGACGTAGTCGACGAGAGAGCCGGCGAGGGCGGCGACTCCGAAGAGGACGAAGACGCTGCGAGGATCCCCAGGCCTCTGCGCAAATGCCAGAGACCCCAGGAGGATGGCGTAGGGGATGGCGGCAGCCATCCGGAAGCGAAATCCGACTGCCAGAATCTCGCCCGCGCGATCGACGTCGCGGGCGACGGCTCGTGTCGTCCACGTGCCCAGTCCGAACTCGGTACACGCCGTCAACAGGCCCGCGACGGTGCTGGCAAACTGGAATGCGCCGAACGATGCCGCGCCCAGCGCGGGCGCTGCGACGAACACCAGAAGCAGCCGGCATGCCTTTTCCAGCGGCGAGGAGAGCGCCTTGAAGATGAAGCTCGTTGCGGCCTTTCGTAGCTCCGACGGACCACGTGCCGTCACGACGATCCCACGGTCGGCCGTCGCTCGAGATCGAGTACATAGAAGCGCCCGGCGGAGACCCATGGCCCCCTGATCGCGACCTGCGCCTCGAACCGTGCGAGCGTGTCGAGAATGGCGTCCGGCAGGAGGACCTCCGCGCGCCGTCCTACCACCAGGCCCAAGGCATACGCCCGGCGGCGCGCGAACTCTGCAGCGAAGAAACGGCGGTAGAGCTCGTCTTCCGGAAGCATCCAATGCGTGATCCTCTGTCCGCCGATTTCGACGTCCATCGTGCGCGCGGGCTGTTCCGGTCGAACCATTCGCCAGGCTCGCCTCGCCAATCCATCTGTCGCGTGGGCCGGAGAGAGAAGGTGCGCGATGAGTCGATCCCCGGGACGAAGGAGGCGCGCCGCCTGTGGAACGAACGACGGGAGGTCGAACGTGTTCATCGCGGCGAAGGACGAGATAATGCCGTCGAACGGTCCTGATAGGCGGCGAAGGACGTCGACGACCTCTCCCACGTGAACATCCACGCGCCCTTCGAGCGGTGTGCTCGCCAGCTTTGCGCGCAGCCGGTCGACCATGCCTGCGGACGCGTCGATCGCAGTGACACGCATGCCGATCGACGCGAGGTAAAGCGCGTCAATGCCCGTGCCACAGCCCAAATCGAGGAGATGACCGGCCGGGCGAAACGTGCGCGCGAAGTGTCTCCAGAGCGCACGGCGCATCCAGCGATCACGCGCGAGGTGGCGATCATAGTCGAGGGCCACCGCGTCGTACCCCGAGACGGTCCGGGACATCTGCGGCATCAGAGCGGGCTCCCGAGTCGCTTGCGTCTGTCCTGATAAAGGCCGGCGACGTGGAACATCCGCCGTCCGCTTCGTCGTCGCTGGTCGGAGACGGGACGAGCGAGAAAGACCACGTGCGAGCCCAGTGGATGGACCCGCTCCACGTAGAGCTCTACGACGCCGAGAGCCGCCGACGGCACCGGGAGGCGAAACTCGCTGGAGACTTCGACTTCGAACGGCAAGGCGGTGAGATCGATGTTCCGGAGTCGATGATGCTTGCCAAGCGTGTAGACGGCCTCTGCGAGTTCCACGGGGACCTCGCTGAGGGCGATTCGGCGCGACTTCGAGATAAGCTCGACCGACGGGCTGGTATTGCGGAGGGCCAGGGAGAAATAGCCGGCCTCCGTCGGCCCGATGAGATCCATCGGAAACAGGTTGTCCGAACCGTCGTGCTGGACGGAAATGAGCGCGACGGGCCGGGGACAAACGTAGAACGTCCACAGGCGCAAGAAATCGAGGAACTCCATGCGAAAATTGTGTGGTTCCCCTCGCGAGCGAGTTTTCCACCACTGGTAGGCATAGTGAAGCGAACGCCGCGTCGGCCCGAGGCAGTGATCGCTGTGACCCACCGCCGCAAAGACGACGTAGTGCCCCGCGTTCAGGGGGATGCTCGTCGCCTTCTGGAGGCCGATACGTCCGAGCTCCGCTCCATCGGAGGCCTCGCGGAAGACCAGCTCACACGTATCGCGGCGATCGGCCTCCGCGCTCTCGGTGCCGGGAAAGCCCACGGCTAGGAGCAGTGGCCGGAGGGAGACGACGACGTTGTTGCGGGTGACGTCCCGCCTCGGCACGCCGCCGCCCTCGAGAGTGACCACCACCTCTCGCTGCGGCTCCTGCAATCCGACCACCGCGTACTGGGGGATGGGATCGCCGAGCAAGATGCGCGAGAGACCGCGGCGTGCGATGCGGCGGATCACGGTGGGCGACAGCAGAACTTCCTCCGGCTCGCGGACCGCAAAGAAGGCATCGGTGGGATTGTCGCCCTTCTTGCGACCCATGACTACGCGCCCCGTCGGTCCGGAGGAACGAGCCGGGAACCCACGTTGGGTGTCGCCCTAGCCCGGATTATTCACTAGACAAGTGAGCCGGTCGTCTTGTCTTGGGGGCCAGGTCGCGCCGTCACGACGCCAGCGCGGCTGTCTTTTTGCAGTGATGGAAGCCAAGTTCGTGCGCACCGCGG
>Ga0302326_10007348_pt1 | contig 24534 bp, 25 predicted proteins | sample Palsa_T0_3_FD_202264 | JGI IMG/M metagenome (GOLD analysis project Ga0302326, IMG submission 202264) | Peat permafrost microbial communities from Stordalen Mire near Abisko, Sweden - Palsa_T0_3 | ecosystem: Environmental > Terrestrial > Soil > Palsa > Peat permafrost | place: Sweden: Abisko... | reverse complement strand
GCCTGCGCGGGCGATCTGCTCGCCCGCCGGCGTCCGCAGCACGACCTGGGCGGGCATTTTGCTCAGCATCAGCCGGCTCATCAGTCCGAGTTGGCGGCGAAGCAGTCCCGCGGTAGACGGGTCGAGCACGCGCGGCTGCCAACCGTCGACCGCACGACGGACATCCTCGTGGTGAATGAACATCTCGCCGAGGTTGGCGACCGGGTCCAAAAGCTTGAACGGTGAATAGATGGGCGGCCCGGATGACACCAATCGGAGTAAGTCCTCCCAGCTCTTCGACCGGGCAACCTTGTCCTGAACTTTTTCGGTGTAGCCGGCGAGCAGCGACACCATGATGCCCGGCGTCGCGTCCATCCGGCGTTCGCGTACGACCAGGTGAGCGGCCAAATCTTTGGTCGTCCATCCTTCGCACAGCGTCGGCGCGTCCGGACCGACGGCGGTCATGGTCTGCACAAGTGCGGCTCGTTCTCGCTGGGCTACAGTCATGAGCCCCACAGTAAGCGAGACGCCTCCGATGGCGAACCGACGAGAAGTTCACTAAGTTAAACTTTAATCAAGTGAAGTTAACCCTGGCCTGGCCAGGCCGGGCGTGTTTGTCTTGGTCATCAGGGAGGTACACGCGCGTGAGCCTGAGCCGTACAGGTTGGTCGCGACCGGATCCGTCGAGAGGCACTCCAGTGACTGAGGTCCGCGCATTGTCGCTGGCACGGTCCGCGCCCCCCACTGAGCTAAACCAGGCAGACTGGTCCGATCCCGAGCGGTTCGACGAATGGCGAGCCGGGTTGCGCCACGAGGTGCTGGCTTACGTCGCCGAATTCGTCGCCGACCGATGCGCTGCAGATCTCGAGGCGTCGGGGATGGCGATCGCCTGCGACATCCTCGTCGAGTTCATGGCCGGCGGTAAGTGCCTGCGGTCGAACTACATGTACCTGGGATGGCTTGCCGGTGCCCCGAGCAGCGACGAGGCCTTGTTCGCGTCCGCCAGCCTGGAGTTGCTGCATGCGTTCGCGCTGCTGCAGGACGACGTGATGGATGCATCGTCCTCACGCCGTGGCCGGCCCGCCGCGCACGTTCAATTCAGCCGATGGCATCGCCAACGGGGCCTGTCCGGCCCGGCTGACCGCTTCGGCGAATCGGCGGCGATCCTATTGGGCGATCTCTGCCTGATCTGGGCCGAGCAGATGCTTCGCGAGAGCGGCGTCGAGCACCGGCGCCTCCAGCAGGTATGGCCGCGCTACGACGCGATGCGTGCCGAGTTGGCAATGGGCCAGTTCGGCGATCTGGCTAACGATGTCCGCGACCTGCCTTCGATGTCCGCGGTCCTGGAGGTGGCGCGGCGCAAGTCGGGCAACTACACCGTGCGCCGTCCGCTCGAGATCGGCGCAGCGATGGGCGGCTGCAGCGATCACACCGTCTCCGGCCTGGGCCGCTACGGCGAAGCCGTCGGTGAGGCATTTCAGCTGCGCGACGACGTGCTGGGGGTGTTCGGGGCCGAGACGGTCACCGGCAAGCCCGACGGGCAAGATCTCATCGATCGCAAGGCCACCAGCGTGGTAATCGCCGCGCACCACTTGGCCGAGGCGCCGATCCGCGCGCAGCTCACCGAGTTGATGAACACCCACGACCTCGACAGCAGCACGATCGAGCGCTGGCGGGACCTGATCGTCGCGACCGGTGCGGTGCAGTGGATCGAAGACACCATCAGCGATCGCGTCACATCCGCGCTCGAGGAGCTCGACGTCCTGAAGATCGACGAAACAGTGCGGACCGCACTGACGAACATGGCTGCCGTGTGCACGGAGCGTGCCGAATAATGTTGGCTGACAGAGGGGTTCGCTGATGCGGACGGTTGAAGGTGCAAGCAGTCGGGTCGTCGTGGTCGGCGCCGGCCTGTCCGGTCTGTCCGCGGCGCTGCACCTTGCCGGCCGCGGCCGGGAGGTCACTGTCGTCGAGCGTGAGAGTTGGCCCGGCGGGCGCGCAGGCCGACTCGACGTCAAGGGCTACAAGATCGACACCGGACCGACTGTGCTCACGATGCCCGACATCATCGACGACGCCTTCGCCGCCGTCGGCGAAACGACTTCTGACCGACTGGATTTGATGGAAATCGATCCGGCATACCGCACGCAGTTCGCCGACGACAGCGCCCTTTCGGTGTACAGCGACGCCGATCAGATGGCGAATGCGATCGAAGAGTTCGCCGGCGCCGAGCAGGCGGCGGGCTACCGGAAACTTCGCGACTGGCTGACCCGGTTGTATCGCACCGAGTTCGACGGATTCATCGCCAGAAACTTCGATTCCCCGGTCTCGATGGTCAATCCGCAACTGGCGCGGCTGGCGGCGATCGGCGGATTCCGCAAGTGGGAGACCATGGTCCGTCGCCACATCAACGACCCGCGGCTCCAGCGAGTGTTCACCTTCCAATCGCTGTACGCCGGAGTGGCCCCGAAGCAGGCGTTGGCGGTGTACGCCGTGATCGCCTACATGGACACCATCGCCGGAGTGTTCTTCCCCCGCGGTGGAATGCGGGCGCTGCCCGACGCACTGGCCGCTGCCGCGTCCGATGCCGGCGTGCGATTCGTCTACGACTCGATGGTTACCAGCCTGGAACGGACCGGCGACCGGGTGGTCGCTGTGCACACTGATCAGGATCAGCGCATCCCTTGCGACGCAGTCATTCTGACCACCGAACTCCCGCAGACCTACGGCCTGCTGGGTCGCGAGCCGCGCCGTGTAGGCCGACTCCAGCCCGCCCCGTCGGCCGTCGTCGCCCACATCGGCCGGCGCCGCACGCCGTCGACGGATCCGCCACCGGCACACCACAACATCCTGTTCGGCGCCGAATGGAATCAGACCTTCACCGACATCATCCGGGAAGGCCGGCTGATGCGAGACCCGTCGCTGCTCGTCACCAACCCGACCGCCAGCGACCCGAGCCTGGCCCCGCCCGACCACGACCTGTTCTACGTGCTGGCACCCGCACCCAACCTCGACCGCGGCGTCGTGGACTGGTCGCGCATCGGCGAGAGCTACACCGAGCAACTGATGGATATGGTTGGCGCACGGTTGATTCCGGGTCTGCGTGACGGCGTCGAGGTGCTGCATGTGGTCAACCCCGAAGACTGGGCACGCCAGGGAATGATCGCAGGCACGCCGTTCGCGCTGGCCCACACGTTCGCGCAGACCGGACCGTTCCGCCCGGCCAACATGGTTCGCGGCGTCGACAACGCGGTACTGGCCGGATCGTCGACCGTCCCGGGTGTCGGCGTGCCCACCGCGATGATCTCCGGGCGGCTGGCCGCCGATCGGATCACCGGCACCGTCGCGAGGTCGGCGCCCACCGTCATCACGAGAGCCGGCTTGTCATGATCCGCACCGAGCTCAGCGCCGCCGGCATCGACGACCCAGACCTGTGCGGCGCATACCGGCGCTGTCGCACACTGAACGCCGCCCATGGCCGAACGTTCTTCCTGGCCACCAGATTGCTTGCACCGGACCAGCGCCCACCGGTCCATGCGTTGTATGGCTTCGCCCGTTACGCCGACGACATTCTCGATGATTTCGATCCCGACCAAGACATCGCCAGCCGCGCTGCCCGGTTGCAACAGCTGTCCGACCAATTCTTCGCCCACTACGAGCATCCGGACAATCCTGTGCTCACGGCCGTCGAGCACACCGCGCGGCGCTACGGAATCCGCGACGAGTTGTTCGACGACTTCCTGACATCCATGCGGATGGATCTGACGATCACCGACTATCCCGATCGCTCCGCACTCAACCTCTACATGAAGGGCTCCGCGGAAGCGATTGGGCTACAGATACTTCCGATCTTGGGCACGATCGGCCCGCCCGACGAGGCCGCGCCGTATGCGGCGGCGCTGGGCAGAGCATTTCAGCTCACCAACTTCCTGCGGGACGTCGACGAAGACCTGGTCCGCCAACGGGTGTACCTGCCCGCCGACGAACTGGCTGCCCACGACGTCGATCGCGACCTGCTGATGTGGTGCCACACCCATCGCCGGACCGATCGCAAAGTGCGCGACGCGCTCGCCGAGCAACACGAGGTGGCAAGACAGGTTTACCGATACGCCGCCGGCGGTGTCGATCTGTTGGCGCCGCGGTCACGGCCGTGTGTGGTCACCGCGCTGACGCTCTACTCCGAAATCCTCGACCGCATCGAGGACAGCGACTTCGCGGTGTTCACCCAACGCGCGACCGTGGGCAATGGGCGACGGCTGCGGGTGGCCGGCGCCGGGCTGCTGCGGTCCTGGCGGGCCCGGCTGACCCACCCGGCCGGTGCGTAATGGATCGCTGGCAATACGTCCTCGTGCTGGCCGCCTGCCTCGCGATCACCTTGCCGCTGGAGATCTTTCGGCCCGGCGTCTATCGCCAGGCATGGCGGGCGGTGCGGGCGGTCTTGCCCGTCGCCGCGGTGTTCGTACTCTGGGACGAGGTGGCGATCTGGGCACATATCTGGACCTACAACCCCGACTACATCACCGGGGTGAGCATCCCGTTCCACATGCCGATCGAGGAGGTCCTGTTCTTTCTGGTGATTCCGTTGTGCGCCTTACTGACCTACAACGCGGTCAACGCGATACTCGACAGGTTCACCCGCCGGTGACCGTCCTGGGCTATACCATCCCGGCCGTGCTGTCGGTGCTGATCGTCTGCGCGCTCGAAGTGACGGCGCTGCGCACCGGCCTGTTTCGGCGTCCGGCCTACTGGCTGTCGATGTTGATCGTCGTCGGATTCCAGAGCGTGGCCGACGGTTGGCTGACCAAGCTCAGCGCCCCGATCGTGGTGTACGACAACCGGCAGAACCTCGGTGTCCGGTTTCCGTTCGACATCCCGGTCGAAGATTTTCTGTTCGGCTTCGCACTGGTGACCGCCGTGCTGCTGCTCTGGGAGCGACAACGTGAGCGTCGGTAACACTGGTCTGCCCCGCGCTGACGTGCCGGCCGCATTCGACGTCGGCGCGGCGGCCTACGACCGGCTCGTCGGCCAGAGCCCGGGATACCATGCCCACCTTCAGCTTTCGGCGCGCCGGCTGCGTCTACCCGACCGCGGTCGCGGGCTGCGTCTGCTGGACGCCGGCTGCGGTACCGGCGCCTCCACGGCCGCTCTGCTCAGCGTGGCGCCGCTAGCCGACATCGTCGCCGTCGATGCCTCGCGCGGAATGCTCGACGAAGCGCAAGCCAAGTCATGGCCACCTTCGGTGCGGTTCGTGCACTCCCCCGTCGAGGCGATCGCCGAGAACGGCGTCGTGGGACCGTTCGACGGGATACTGGCGGCGTACCTGATCCGCAACCTCGCGGATCCGGACGCTCAGTTGCGGGCGCTGCGGGACCTGCTCGCACCGGGCGCCACCTTGGCGGTACACGACTATTCGGTGCGCGACTCCCGCGCCGCCACCTTGGTGTGGCACGCGGTGTGCTGGGGCATCATCATTCCCTCGGGCCGACGGCAAACCGGCGACGCGACGCTGTACCGGCACCTATGGCGCAGCGTGCTGACATTCGACGGCGCGGGGCAATTCCGGCAACGGCTGAGTGATGCCGGATTCAGCGGCGTGCACAGCGAAACCATGCCGGGATGGGAAACCAACATCGCGCACACTTTCCTTGGGGATGCACCGCGATGACCGACCGCAAACGCCACACTGTCCCGGCGCCGCAGGGCCTGTCGAGCGCGGCGGCCCTGTCGTCGAAGCCGCGAGCCGTCGTCGTCGGGGGTGGCATCGCGGGGTTGGCCGCCGCGGCCGGACTGGCCGAACGCGGCGTCAGCGTCGATCTCGTCGAACGGGAGAATTACCTGGGCGGCCGGGTTGGCGGCTGGACCGAGCAGCTTCAGGGCGTCGAGCTCGGAATGAACCGCGGCTTCCACGCCTTCTTCCGGCAGTACTACAACCTGCGGGCGCTGCTGGGCCGCATCGACCCCGCGCTGTCGATGCTTACACCGCTCGACGATTATCCGCTCATCGACGGCGAGGGCCGGCGCGACACCTTTCGCGGTCTACCGCAAACTCCGCCGTGGAACGCGGTGGCATTCGCGTTGCGCAGCCCCACCTTTCGGCTCGCCGACCTGGCCCGAATCGATGCGCGGGCGGCCGCGCCGTTGGCCGCGGTCTCGGTGCCGGACATCTATCACCGGCTGGACCACATCGATGCCGACACCTTCCTGAAGAGCCTCAACTTCCCTGAGGCCGCACGCCACCTCGCCTTCGAGGTGTTCTCCCGCAGCTTCTTCGCCAGCCCCACCGATCTGTCAGCGGCTGAGCTGGCTGCCATGTTCCACATCTACTTCCTGGGCTCCAGCGAGGGCTTGATCTTCGACGTCGCCAACGACAACTTCGACACCGCGCTGTGGACGCCGTTGCAGCAGTATCTGATCGAGCGTGGAGTGCGGTTCCATCTGGGCAGCGCCGTCGACAGCGTGGATCGCGGGAGCGCACCCGCATTCCGCGTGCACACCGATGGCGGCGAGAGCCTCGACTCCGACGCCGTCGTGCTGGCCACCGACGTGACCGGACTACAACGGATCGTGGGCGCGTCACCAGAACTCGGCGACGACATCTGGCGGGCGCGGATCAAAAAGCTTCGCATCGCGCCGCCGTTCATGGTGCACCGGTTGTGGCTCGACCGTCCGGTTGCGGCCGATCGTGCGGCGTTTCTCGGCACCGCCGGTCACGAGCCTCTCGACAACATCAGCATCCTGGAACGTTACGAACGCCGAGCCGCCGACTGGGTGCGCGAACACGGCGGCTCGGTTGTCGAATTGCATTCTTATGCAGTCCAATCCGCCCAGCCGCAGACCGCGATGCTGGGCCGGCTGCATGAGCTGTACCCGGAAACCGCGGGCGCGCGCGTAGTGCACGAACAGATGTTGTGTCACCGCGACTGCCCACTCTTCGCCCCGGGCAGTCACGCTCAGCGCCCGGGCGTGACCACACCGCTGCCCGGCCTGCTGCTGGCCGGCGATGGCGTGCGCATCGACCTACCGGTGGCGCTGATGGAGCGCGCGGCCACTACCGGCTGGACGGCAGCCAACCAGCTCCTGACGCAGTGGGGGCTCGCCGGCCATACGCTGTATACGGTCCCGACTCAAGGCCGTTCGGCGCTGTTGCGCTTCCTTGCCAGTCGAGAAAGGCATTCGCGATCATGAGCATCGGCGACAGTGTGCGGCGACGCTGGCCCAAAGACTGGCCGCTGCAGGCCCTTCCGCCGGTGTCGTGGACCGAGCAACGTCCGACCTACCGCGAAGCGTCTCCTGCCCTCATCGACGCCGCACTGGACCGGTCGCAGCGCAAACCGACCGGCAACTGGTACGCGTTCGCCGCCAGCCGTGACGTGCGGGGCGGCCGCCCGTCAGGCACTCGTGTGGCCGGTGTCGAACTGGTCGCGTGGCGCGATCAGGAATCACGGTTGCACGTGGGCCCGCGCAGTTGCCCGCATCTCGGCGCCGACCTCGCCACCGCGGTCATCCATGACGGTGCGCTGATCTGTCGCTGGCACGGTCTTTGCCTCAACGCCGACACCGACGAATTCGGTTGGCGCACATTGCCCAGCTACGACGACGGGGTGCTCGCGTGGGTGCGCCTCGACGGCGTCGGCGGCGAGACTCCGCTGGACCGACCGGTGATCCCGGTCAGACCGACCGGCGACACGCTGGACGCCGTTGCCCAAGTGGTCGGTACCTGCGAACCCACCGACATCATCGCCAACCGCCTCGACCCGTGGCACGGCGCGTGGTTCCACCCCTACTCGTTCACCCGACTCGAGGTGCTGACTACTCCTACCGAAGACGAGGACCGGTTCCTGGTCGCCGTGACGTTCCGGATCGGTCGCGTCGGCGTGCCTACCGTCGCAGAGTTCACCAGCCCGGAGGCGCGCACCATCGTGATGCGCATCCTGGACGGCGAGGGAGCGGGCAGCGTCGTCGAAACTCATGCCACACCGCTCGGCCTGGGACCGGATAACCGCCCGCGCACCGCGGTGATCGAAGCCGTGGTCGCCCATTCCGACCGCACCGGTTTCCAGCGGGCGCGCCACGCCGCGCCGTTGATCACCGGGCTGATGCGGTTTGCCGCGGCGCGGCTGTGGAAAGACGACCTCGCCTACGCCGAGCGCCGCTATCAATTGCGGGCCGGTAAGGCCTGATGCGTTCTGGCGCTGTCGGTCTCACCGTCGGGGCGCACCTGGCCTACTTGGCGTATCTGCCCAGCGGCGGATTTCTGGCGCTGCGCTGGCCACGTGGCATCGCCCTGCACATTCCCGTGGTGCTCTGGGGCATCGGCGTAGTCGTGTTCGAGTTACCTTGCCCGCTCACCGAATTCGAGCAGCGGGCGCGGGCGCGCGCGGGGATGAACTTGCTTCCGGAGTCGGGTTTCATCGACCGCTATGTCGCCGGAACGTTCTACCCGTCCAACCGGACCGGCGCAGCGCAGGCATTGGCGTTCTGCGCCGCGGCCGTCTCCTGGGTCATGTTCGCGCAGAAGCTTCTGCGCCGAAGGCATTCGCGGTGATATCGCGGGCGATGCCATCGAATACGGCGTTGCGCAAGGGCGCAGACGCGATCCAAAATGCTTCACCGGGAAGGCCATGCGGCTGGAACAGCGCGCGCTGCCGGTAAAGACAGCTGCCGTCGCCGCCGTCGTGCACCGACAGCTCCAGCCAAAGCCGGCCTGGCAACGGAACGTTCGCACGTAGCCGCACGTTCGGTCGCTCGATCTGCTCGACGAGCCACGAATCCAGCGACTCACCCACCTGCATGAGATGGTGCTGAGTCGGTGTGCGTCCGATCTTGGCCGCGCCTTTGAGCGCGCCGATCCAGCCGCGCGGCGCCGTCGGTTCGGCCGACGCGCCCGAACTGGCGCCGATCGATTCCAGAACCCGCCACAGCGCATCCGCGTCCGCGTCCACTCGGCGTTCGATCAGATGATCGTGCAGCGATCCACCCGCCCAGTCGGGGTCCGTCGGCAGTGGTTGCGAAGGGGCGTCCTCCGTTCCCGGTTGCGACCATTGGGTTTTCAGCTCTCCGTCTCCCGCCCGGGCCAACGCGAACAAGATGGCGTTCTCATACGGCATCAAACCACCGTCGGGGTCTGGAATGTGCGCGGCGATGTCGTGCTCGCCGCACACCACGTCATTTTCCAGAGAATCCATCAGCGACGACGCCAACGACCGCGGCATCGGGGTGATCAGATTGACCCAGTGCGACGAGAGCCGCGGAGTCAGCACCGGCACCGGGATGGCGACACGTTTGCGCAAGCCCGCGATCACCGCGTATCTGCGGCTCATCTCGGTATACGTGAAGGTGTCAGGGCCGCCGATGTCGAAGGCGCGACTCACGTCTGCGGGCAACTCCGCCGCGTTCTTGAGGTAATACAGGACATCACGCACCGCGATCGGTTGAACCCTGGTGCGCAGCCATTTCGGCGTCACCATGAGCGGGAGTCGCTCGGTGAGGTAACGAAGCATTTCGAAGCTGGCCGACCCCGCTCCGATGATGACCGCGGCACGCAATTCCACGGTGGGAACGCCCGACTCGTGCAGCAGGCGGCCCACTTCTTCGCGCGATGCCAGATGTTCGGATAGTTGCTGCGCCTCAGGGATGATGCCGCCGACGTAGACGATTCGCGACAGGCCGGCTAGGGCGGCGGCGTCCGCGACGATCGACGCGGCGCGAGCATCGACATTGACGAAGTCGGAGCCCAGCATCGAGTGCACCAGGTAGTAGAGGACCTGCTGGCCGTCGAGGGCGTCGTGAACCTGCTCGCTGTCGGTGACGTCGCCCTCCACGACGTGGACGTCATCGCGCCACGGCACGTCTTCGAGTTTGGACGGCGTGCGTGCCATCACTCGCACCTCGTGGCCGGCCGCCAGTAGTTCAGGGACCAGTCGCGCGCCTAGATATCCGGTGGCGCCAAAAACTGCGCAGCGCATGGTTCCTCCTAGTCGGCCCAAATGCCGATGTGGTCGGTATACCCGGCATCGCCCCAGATCAGGCCTTCACGAGCGGGGTGAGCAGGTCACATCTTGTTCAGTAGCTGAATAGTTCAGTTTATAGTACAAATTTAGTAGCGCGCGCTGGCGTTTGCCAGTGCAACCGGACCCGTCGGTGCTTGTCCGCCGACGACGAGCGAGCGGAGCTGATGTGATGGCAGATCGCAGATTCACCGAGGGTGACAAAGTCGAGTGGAGCAGCCACGGCCACAACGTCAAAGGCGAGGTCGAGGAGAAAATCACCAACGACACCGAAGCCGCCGGACGAAAGGTCCGCGCGTCTGATGACGAGCCGCAATACCGGGTGACGAGCGACAAGACAGGTGCCGACGCCGTCCACAAACCCGATGCACTCCGACCCAAGAAGCATTGAGCCCGAATGACTACCGCGCCCGAGAACCACACCATAGATCAGCCGAGTTCGGACAGGTCGCAACCGAACTCGCAGAGCGCGATGTTCCTGCGAGCGACGCGACTCGTCTCCGATCTTCACCAACGAGCTTCGTTCGACACACCTTCGATGCTGCGTGAGCTGATTCAAGGCGCCGCTACATCAGTGCCCGGCGCCCAGTACGCCGGCATCACCGTCACCCGGAAGCGACGGCGCAGCCAGACTGCGGCAGCGACCCATCGCTATCCAGTCATGCTCGACGAGATTCAGGGCCGGCACCAGCAGGGGCCGTGTTTGACCGCGTCCGCACTGCAAGACAGCATCCGCATCGACGACCTCGACGCCGACAACCGGTGGCCGCTCTACCGGGAAGAGGCGCTCAAGCAGACGCCAATCCGTTCGATTTTGTCCTACGGGATGTTCAGGGAAGGCGCCACGACGGCTGCGCTGAACTTCTACGCCGAACCGGTCAACGCGTTCGATGACGGATCGGTCAATTTAGGACTGATTTTCGCCACGCATACCTCGCTGGTGTGGAACATGATGCGCCGTGACCAGCAGTTCCGCAGCGCGATCGTTTCCCGAGACATCATTGGTCAGGCCAAGGGCCGGCTCATGGAGCGTTTCGACGTCGATGCCGACGCGGCCTTTGGAATGCTCAAGCGGATGTCCCAAGAATCCAACACACCGATAACTCAGATAGCCCAGCGGATCGTGACCGGTGGTCGTTCTCCGCTGCTGGAGCAGCCGCGCTGATCACGAATATTTCTGCTTGAACTGGTAACTCGGGATATCCATCGGATTATGCGCAGCGCACGGCTGAACCGTGTGCAACTCCGTCGTTTTGGCGTAAAACTTTGGCAAATGCTGACGTATCGCCGCTGATCCGGTACGTTTCCGATACTCGATTCAAGATTCGCTGAAAAGGATGCGATCTGGTGACTACGCGGGGCACACACGGTTCACCTGGCAGGACAGAGCTGGAAAAGCTCATGTCGGTCGATATGCGTGCGGTGACAGCACAGTCCGACCGGATTGGACGTCATTTCGCTCGCCAAAACCAGGTCAGTGGCAATGATTTTCACGCGCTGCTGCACGTCATGGTCGCCGAAACCGCCGGAAAGCCATTGACGATGGCCCAACTGCGCCAGCGGATGGACGTCTCGCCGGCCGCGATCACCTACCTCGTCGACAGGATGATCGACGCCGGGCACGTCCGACGCGAAACGGATCCTGCAGACCGACGCAAAGCCCTCCTCCGATACGAGGAGAGCGGCATGGCGTTGGCGCACGGGTTCTTCACTCCACTGGGCGTGCACCTGCGCGCCGCTCTCGCGGACCTACCGGACACTGACTTACTCGCTGCGCACCGGGTGTTCGCCGCGATGATCGCCGCGATGTCGAATTTCGAGACCGAGCTCGTTCCTCATCCGCCGAAGCGTCGAACTCCGCACGCCGCTGTGGCGAAAACACGCTGAATTCAACGATTTTCACATGAACTGCGGGACCCTTACCGTCCCGCATTCCTTGCGATTTGGGTACCCAGATGCACCTCGATCAAGTCCGCTCCCCGCCGGACACCGCCGGTCGCAGCAAAGCCGGCGGCTACCCGTCGGGCGCCGTCTGTCATCGTCATCGAGATGCGAACGGCGGCACGCAGCGCAGGCGCGGTGAGTTTGTCGGCTGGTAGTCGGACGCCGCAACGGGCCACCTCGACTCTGCGGGCGACCTCCGCCTGATCTCGCGCGAACGGAACCACGCAGACCGGCACACCGCGGTCGAGCGCCTTGACCGTCGTTCCCATCCCACCGTGGGTGATCGCGCAGCAGGCACGATCGAGCACCACACTGTGCGAAACGAACTGGCGGACCGTGGCGTTGGACGGGATGGCCAGACTGTCCGGAACTCCGGCCGGGAAAGTCGCAACGACGTGCACCGGTTCGTCGGCCAACGCCCGCAACGCGGTGCCGGCCAACACCGTGTCGGCCTGTCTGATCGATGACGTGTTGACCAACACGATCGGCCGGTCGATCGACGTGAGCCAGTCGGGCACCGTGGCAGGACCTGGTTCGAACACGCACGCGCCGACCAGATGGACCGTATCGCCCCACCCTGGATGCGGATATTCGAGCGGCTCGCCGCCGACTGCCAACAACAACGGCGCCCGACGCATCAGGTCGTCGACCGAGTTGGCTGTCGGCGCCCCGACCGCCCTGCGAACGGCGTTGACTCGGGGCAACATTCGCCGGTCGAAGAGATGAGTCACAAACGGCCGAAACCCAGCGTCGCGAAGACGGCCGGCAATGCCGGGCCACGGCCGCAGCCCCGGGCCGAACGGCGGCACACCTGGCGATCGCAAATAGGGCGTGAACGGTGAGAAAACCAGCCACGGCGTGTCACCGGCATCGACTAACGACATTGCGCCCCAACAGTTGGCGTCGACGATCACCACATCCGGTTGCACCACGTCGATTGCGTCGCGCAGATCATCGACCTCCAGCACCGCCCGTTGACACAACACGTCGATTGACATCTTCAAGACGTGCAACGCGTTTCGCGCCAGCCAGTCTCGCGCGACAACGGCTTCGATCCTCGGGTCGACCGACTCGGCGTTGATGCCCGCGGCGCGCGCTTTCTGAACACCGGACGACATGGTCCGCAGATGGACCTGATGTCCACGCTCAACCAGTTCGCTCAGCAGGGCGGCAAGCGGGAAAAGGTGTCCGAGCGAGGGAGAGCCGTACGCCAAGATGACTGCCATTTCGACGACCAGTCGCGATTACGGGATCGGCGTGACGCCGACGCGACGCAGCGACGGCAGGTCCGACGCACCGACTCCGTGCAGACAGATTCGAAGCTCGTCGATGAATCGCTGTAGCCAATCCACCACGGCCGCCGTGGATTCGATCGCCGCGGCTAACAATGGCCGTGCGATCGCGACTACATCGGCGCCCAGCGCCAAGGCTTTGGCGGCGTCCATGCCGGTGCGGATACCTCCGGATGCGACCAGCGGGATGGCGGGTAACGCCTCTCGCACCTCGACGATCGCCTGCGCCGTGGGAATGCCCCAGTCGGCCAGATCGGGGTAGCGCACCTCGTCGTAGCGGACGAGCTGCTCGACACGCGACCACGACGTCCCGCCGGCGCCGGCGACATCGATTGCGGCTACCGGCACGTCGCCGGACTGGCCCAGCAGCTCGGCGATCGCGGAAGCGCCGATGCCGTGGCCGACTTCTTTGAGCAGCACCGGATAATCCAGCGCGGCAGCGACCTGACGCAGCCGGTCCACCGAACCGGAGAAGTCACCGTCCCCGTTACGCTGAACGGCCTCCTGCAGCGGATTGGTGTGCACGGCAAGCGCATCGGCGCCGACGCGTTTCAACGCATTCGAGATGTCCTCGACCGCAGCGACTGTCAGCTGCGCAAGCCCGATGTTGCCCAGCAACAGCACATCCGGCGCGACGTCGCGAACAGTGAAGCTGGTGGCAGCCTCCTCCCCCAGCGCACTGTCCAGCATGATCCGTTGCGAGCCCAGCATCATTCCGAGTCCCAACCGCTGGGCGGCCGCGGCGAGATTCCTGTTGATCGTCCCGGACAACTCGGCACCGCCGGTCATGGCACCGACCAGGATCGGAGCGCGCAATCCGACGCCCAGGAAGCCGGCGGAAAGGTCGACGCGGGCGAGGCTAGTCTGCGTCAACGCGTTGTACGGCAGGCGATAGCGTTCGAAGCCCGTTGTGACACCCGAGTACGCGACTCGCTCGTCGAGACATACGTCGATGTGACGTCGTTTGCGGGTCGTCATCCCGGTCGAATCGGTCGTCACAGCACCTCGCCCCCTTCCTGCCCGATAGGTGTTCACATCAGTGCGGTGGCCGCTTCGCTGATTGAGAAGACGCGAGATCGTGCTGATACACCCGCATCGCCTCGATCAAGGCGCTGAACACCCGGCTGGCCGCCGCCAGATCCGCGTCCGACAAGTCTGCCATCGCATCGTGGGTGTGGGCTCCCAGCGGAGCGAAAAAGGCTCGCGCGGTCGCTGAGCCGGAATCCGAGTAGCGCAGGATGACTTTGCGTCTGTCCGCGGGATCGGATTGCCGGGTGATATGGCCCGACGCCATCATCCGGTCCACCAGGTAGGTGATGGCGGCGCCGGACAGGCCCATGCGCTGCCGCAGTTCCCCGGAGGTGATCGGTGTGCCTGCGGTTTCGGCCACCATGACATGGAGTAACGCGCGAAAATCGGTGGGCCGCACGTCATGTACGGCAGCGAAAACTCGGCCGATCTGTTCGGATTCGGCCGTCAATACGCGCAGATCCGCCGAAATCTGCGACTCCAGAGCGGCTCGGCCGCCGGCGGGCTCGTGGTCACCCATGACGATGTGCAGCTTATCCGCATTCTCGCTTTACTTCAGTTGATTAATACTTAAATGACTGAAAGAATTATGGCTCAGTCGAAGGGAACACCGGGTGAACAAGCAGACTCTCGCCGCCACCGCTCTCGCCGTCGGGGCGACCGCGGGAATCGGAAGCGTAGCCAGCAAGCCCCGAATCACCCGATGGTATGCGCGGTTACGCAAGCCTGCCTACGTGCCGCCCGACGCGGTCTTCCCGGTCGCATGGACGGCCATTTACACCGATATCGCGATTACCTCCGCCACCGCGATCGACCGACTGCGCGCGGCGGGACGCCAGCAGGAGGCCCGCGACTACACGCTCGCACTGGCGGCCAACCTGCTGCTCAACGCCGGCTGGAGTTGGCTGTTCTTCAAGCGCAACAAGCTCGGCGCCTCTGCGGTCGGCGCAGTTGTGCTGGCGGCCAGCAGCGCCGACCTCACCAGGAGAACCGCGACGGCCGACCCGAGGGCGGGCGTAGCGTTGTTGCCGTATCCGCTGTGGTGCGCCTTTGCCACCGCGATGTCGGTACATATCTGGGTACTCAACCGTCGATGAAGGACAGGTAATTCTCGATGCCTGCGTTGTTGTGGTTTCGCCGCGATCTACGGCTGCGGGACCTACCTCCGCTGCTACGGGCCGCCGCCGACAGCAAAGACGTGTTGGCCTGCTTCGTGTTGGACCCGCGCTTGGAGGCGTCGTCCGGCGATCGGCGGATGCAGTTCCTCTGCGACTCGTTGCGCCAGTTGCGAGATGACCTGGACGGGCGTCTGCTGGTGACGCGTGGGCGACCTGAGGAGCGTATTCCCGCCATCGTCAAGGAGATCGAGGCGCCGTCGGTGCATGTCTCCGAGGATTTCGCGCCGTACGGCCGGCGACGTGACGACCGCGTGCAGTCGGCGCTGGGCGATGTGCCGCTGGTGGCGACCGGGTCGCCGTATCTGGTGTCGCCGGGGCGTGTCACCAAAGACAACGGCGAGCCGTACAAAGTGTTCACCCCGTTCTTCGCGCGATGGCGGGAGATGGGCTGGCGGTCGGCCGCCCGATCGACGCCCAAGTCGGCGCGCTGGGTCGATCCCACGACGTTGGGCAAGCAGGCCAAACCGGTGGACATCCCCGACCCCGGCGTCGACATTGACCTGCCCGCCGGCGAGGCAGCGGCCAAGCGGCAGTGGAAGATGTTCGTGGACAAGGGACTCGAGAATTACAGCGACGAACGCAATCGACCCGACCACGACGGCACCAGCCGGATGTCGGCGCACCTGAAATTCGGCACCATCCACCCCCGCACGATGGCCGCCGACTTGGACCAGCGTCACGCCGGCGCGCGAGCATACTTGCGGGAGTTGGCATTTCGCGACTTCTACGCGGCGGTGCTACATCATTGGCCGAACAGTAGCTGGTGGAACTGGAACCACGACTTCGACGCCATCAAGATCGATGACGACAAGAAGGCCGAGCAGCGCTTCGAGGCCTGGAAGGACGGCAAGACCGGGTTCCCGATCGTCGACGCCGGCATGCGTCAACTGCGCGACAGCGGCTACATGCACAACCGGGTGCGGATGATCGTCGCGTCGTTCCTGGTCAAGGATCTGCACCTGCCCTGGCAGTGGGGCGCCCGCTGGTTTCTCGATCAACTGGTCGACGGCGATATGGCCAACAACCAGCACGGCTGGCAGTGGTCCGCGGGCTGCGGTACCGATGCGGCGCCGTACTTCCGGGTGTTCAACCCGAGCACTCAGGCCGAAAAGTTCGATCCTGCAGGCGATTACGTGCGGCGCTGGGTGGGTGAGCTCGCCGACGTCGACGACGTCCGGTTGACCAAAGGCGGGCGCCCGTCGCAGTATCCCGAGCCGATCGTCGACCACGGTGCCGAACGCAGCGAAGCGCTGCGCCGCTATCAGGAGATGAACTGAGGAACTTCTCAGCGAGCGGCTTTCTTACGCTCGATGTCGGCGAGCGCCGCAGCAAGCTCAGCGCGCTGAGCGGCCGACGTCTCCCAGGCAAGCTGACGGTTCTTGACCACCTTGGCCGGCGCCCCGACCGCGATCGAGAAGTCCGGCACGTCACCGCGCACCACGGCGTGTGATCCCAGCACGCAGCCCCGGCCGATGGTCGTTCCGCGCAGCACGGTCACCTTCACCCCGACCCAGGTGTCCGGGCCGATGCGGATCGGGGTCTTGACGATGCCCTGATCCTTGATCGGCAGCGTGATGTCGTCCATCCGGTGGTCGAAGTCGCAGATGTAGCACCAGTCGGCCATCAGCACCGAGTCGCCGAGTTCGATGTCGAGGTAGCAGTTGATGACGTTGTCGCGGCCCAGCACCACCTTGTCGCCGAACCGGAGCGATCCCTCATGGGCGCGAATCGTGTTCTTGTCGCCGATGTGCACCCAGCGACCGATTTCCAGCTGCGCCAATTCGGGGGTCGCATGAATCTCGACGCCCTTGCCGATGAAGACCATCCCGCGGGTGATGATGTGCGGGTTGGCGAGCTTGAACTTCAGCAGTCGCCAGTAACGCACCAGATACCACGGGGAATAGGCGCGGTTGCGCAGCACCCATCGCAGCGAGGCCAGCGTGAGGAATTTGGCCTGGCGTGGGTCCCGCAGATTCGACCCCCGCCAGCGGCGATGGATCGGGGCACCCCACATGCTCGTCATGGCCGAAAAGCCTAACGCCGCGGCGTGAAGCCGGGCGAAGCGGGCAATCAGCATCCATTCCGCCGCCGCGGGTTACCCTCGCACCGTGCCATGGCCAATTCCGCGACGCGTGGTGCGGCATTGGTCCTCGGTGGCGTCGGCGATCGTTCTGACCGTCGCGGTGACATGTTGCGGCAACACCGACTCGTGGGTCGACACGGTGCCCGCGCGAGGCTGGCCCGCGCAGTACGGTGATGCGGCCAACAGCAGTTACAGCCCGACACCCGGCGCCGACCGACTGGCGCTGCGCTGGACCCGCTCGGTCAAGGGCTCGTTGGCGGCTGCGGTGTCGGTCAGCTCGCGTAGCTGGCTTGCGGTGAACGCACAAACGCCGGGCGGCTGCTCGCTGATGGAGTGGGAGAACGACGACAACGGCAGGCAGCGGTGGTGCACCCGGCTGTTCCAGGGCGGTGGCATGTCCAGCCCGTTGTTCGACGGCTTCGACAACCTCTATGTCGGCCAACCCGGCGCCATCCTGTCCTTTCCGGTCACCCAGTGGATCCGCTGGCGTCGCCCAGTCATCGGAATGCCCACCACGCCAAGGATTCTCGGACACGGTCAACTCCTCGTCGCCACCCACCTCGGGCAGGTCCAGGTTTTCGACGGCCATCGCGGCGTCGTGGTCGGTAATTCGCTCGACCTGGTGAACGACGTCGATCCGAGCGACTTCACCCGCGGACTGTCAGAATGCGGGCCGGCCAAGGCAGGCTGCCCGGTCGCCGCGGCGCCGGCCTTCTCGGCGACCACCGGGATGGTGGTGCTGAGCCTGTGGGAGCCGGACGCCCCCGCGGCTGTGCTGGTCGGGCTGAAGTATCACCCGGGCCAAAGTCCGCTGCTGACCCGGGAATGGACCAGCAACGCGGTCGGCGCAGGCGTCATGTCCAGCCCGGTGCTGTCCGGCGACGGATCGACGGTCTACGTCAACGGCCGCGACGAGCGGCTGTGGGCACTCCACGCCGCCGATGGCAAGCCGAAGTGGTCGGTACCGCTGAAGTTCGTCGCGCAGACGCCGCCGTCGGTGGCGCCAGGCGGTCTGATCGTGTCAGGTGGCGGACCGGACACCCGACTGGTCGCTTTCAAGGACTCCGGCGACCACCCCCAGGAGATTTGGCGCCGCAACGACGTCAGCCCGCTCTCGACGTCGAGTCTGGCCGGTCACAGCGTCGGCTACGCCGTGGTGACCGGTGGGCCCGGCAAGGGCGCCCAGGGCATGTCGCTGCTGGTGTTCGACCCCGCCAGCGGCCGCACCCTCAACAGCTATCGGCTTCCCGAGGCGACCGGATTCCCCGTCGGGGTGTCGATCGGCCGCGATCGCCGGGTGGTCACCGCCACCAGCGACGGCCAGCTGTACAGCTTCGCGCCGAACTGACGTGCGCAGACCGCCGGCTCGACAAAGATGATGTCCATGGTGGATGAAACAGCCGGGCAGCCCGATCACTCCCCAAGACGGCCGATCGCTGATGTGCTGGCGACCGTGGTGCTGGTGATCGCCCATTTCGCGCTGTACGGCGCGACGTTCGTCGTACTCGGAATGCTGGTGATGGGCACGGATTCGTGCAGTTATCAAAAATGCGGCGATTCGGCGTGGCTCGACCGGGCTATGCATCTGGCCTCGTGGGCGGGCGGCATTCTGTTGCTTGCCGACCTGGCTCTGACCCTGTTTCGGCTGCTCCGCAAGCGGGTCGCCTGGATCGTCCCGCTCATCGGGTGCATCGCTCAGATCCTGTTGGCGTTCGGCGCCGGGTACATGGAGTCGCTGGCCGGTCCGGTCTAACTCGTCGTTGGTCTGCGGCCTAGCCCTTGACCGCGAGCGGTGGCACGGCGTTACGCGGAACGTGGACTTGGCTGGCGCCGGCCAGCGACGGTAGAAGTTCGCCGGGCGCGAAGTAGAAGATCAGCTCGTCGTCGGTGATCGCGAAGTTTTGGTAGTGCGACGCGTCGAGACCGGAACCCGGCAGGATCGCGGCACCCAGGCCGGTCTGCTTGCCCACTTCCCGCTGCACGATCGGATAGATCGCGTCGAGCGGCTTGGTGTTCGGCGCGAACAGCGTGTCGAAGGTGATTGCCTTCTGTCCGGCGACGTCCCAGTCGAAACTCTTGTAGAAGGTCGACGGGCGCGGTCCGCCGAGATCCTCGAATACCTTTAGGACGACGCTTCGCGTGCCGGCGGGTGGCTGGCCGGAGCGGTACTGCTCGGAGCTGACTTCCATCTGGTAGGGCACATCGCGCGGGCCGGACGTCTGTGACGAAGTCTGCGCAACGCTGACGAATCCGTCGCGGTTCTGGGTGAGGAAATCGGTCAGCGATTGGTCGGGATAGTCGGTCGGAAACGTCATGTTCAGTGTGTAGCTGGGAGTGGACGCGTGCACGTGGCAGATCTGCTCATCCTGGACTTCGCCGCCGAGGCTGGTGCAGGCTGAGTCAGCCGCGGCGACCGCTCCGCTGGACCAGCCCAGCAGGACTCCGGCCGCTATCAGCGCGGCCGACATCATCATGCGCATCGGTCGACTTGTCCTCGCAGACTGGGAGCGGCTGAGATGCCGTCTGGCCAGGATACCTGCCGCTTATGACCGCGCACCGGAACGCCCGGGCGGCGGCGCCGTGACCGAAGGAGACGCCACAGATGCAGTTCAGCGGCGGTGGCTGCGTTGATTCCGCCGGCAATGGCAGTGGAGTCGGTGCCGTCGACGCTCGCGTAGTTGTTGCGTCGACTTCCGGCGGGCATATCTCGGCGTGTTTCCGGAAACCTCAGTCGTTGTCGCGCAACCGGGGGGCGGTAAAACCACAGCAGCTACATCATGTCCCGGTAATGCTTCGCTGTCGCTGTACCGCCCGCCGGCGCGCTCGTATCAGTCTGCGGGCCCACGTCTCTCAATACATGGGGAGAATTCCCTATCTTTGCCGCCAATCGCAGTGTGCGGGCGGGGCAGCTCTGACCCGCCATGAGCACGCCAGCGACCTCAGAACGTGCCCGATAGGGGCGGCAGGCTGCTGAGGGTCAGCGCGAGGCCCGGCACACGAATGCGGTCCCCCGCGCCGACGCACCGGAACCGATCCGGGTGATCACCACCGCCAGCGGTCGGCTGCCGCGCAACGCAAGTCGCCGGCGCAGCGCATCGGGATCCACGTCCAGGCCGCGGACCAGAATCTCCAGCGAGCCGCAGTCGAGCGCAGCCAGCGCTTGCCGCAATCGCCGCTCGTCGAAGGCCAACTGATCCAAGACCTCGAAGCCGCGTAGCCCGGACGGTAATTCGTCGCCGGACAGGTACGCGATGTGCGGGTCGAGCTGCCACAGCCCGTACCGCGCGGCGAAGTGCCGCACCAGGCCGGCTCGTACCACTGCGCCGTCCGGGTCGACGATCCACCGGCCGGGCGCCCGCACCGGGCAGTCGTCCGGCTCGGCATCGGTGAGCTGTTCGCCGCGATCCAGAATGCTGGCCCGCCGTCGCACACCGGGTTCTGTCAGACCCGCCGACCACAGACAGGCTTCCCGCACCGAGCCGCGATACGACGTCACCTCGATCTCGCCGCTGAATCCGAGCCGTGCCACGGCGTCGAAATCGATCCCCGGCGCGCATTTAACGACCATGTCCCGGCCACGATAGGCCTCGACCAGCCCATCCAGCGCCGGCTGATAGTCGCGTGGGTCGAAACGTCGACGCCCGCCGCTGCGGCGGCCCGGGTCGGCCAGCACCACGGCATCGCGGGTGACCGGGTGCAGCGCGTCGGCGCGGAGCAGGTGCGCGCCGTTGCCGAGATTGTGTCGCGCCATCGCCAGCCGCACCGGGTCGACGTCGCTTCCCAACGCCGATACGCCCACGGCGCGCAGCGCCGCCAGCTCGGTGCCGATCGAGCAGGTTGCATCGTGAACAATGCTGCCGCTGAGCCGCTTTGCCCGATGTAGCGCAACCGGCGCGGCGCTGGCCTGCTGCAAGGCGCCGTCGGTGAACAACCAGCCGCCGCTGCCCGGCAGTTCGGCGAGCTTCGTGGCCGCGCGGCGGCGCAACAGCACCGTCTCCACCAGGATCGGTGTTCGGTCGCCGAATTGCTTTCGCAGCGTAGTGATTTCGCTGACACGGTCGGTCAGCGGACGGGATTCGACTGTGCCAAGCGCCGCGGAGCCCTCGTCCGACGCCAGATAGGCGACGTCGTCGAGGCCGACGTTCAGGACGGCTTGACCCCGGTGATCATGACGTTGTAGAACCAGCCCTTCGGCACCACGCGACGCCAGATGTTGGCGTCTGCCCAGCTCAGCGTCTTCCAGCTACCGAACGCGAAGCGTGCCCAGCCCCAGCCGAGCTTGCCCGGCGGCACCGTCGACTCGAAGGTGCGCACCGGCCAACCCAGCATGGCCGCGGTGAACTCGACGGTGGCGGTGTCGACGTCGACGGCGCCGGCTTGCGAGGCCATCTTCTCCAAGTCGCGCGGCGAGAAGGTGTGCAGGTCGACGATCCACTCCAGCGCGGCTGCCCGCGAGTTCTCGTCCAGTTCGGCCTGTGGGCGCCGCCAACTGCTGAGGCCAGGAAGCTTCACCGCGCGGATGGTGACATTCCATGTGAGATCCGCCAACTTGCGCGCGTAGCTGTTGCCGATGGTTGTCGGTTCGCCGGCGAAGACGAATCGGCCACCGGGCCGCAGCACGCGCATCACCTCGCGCAGCGACAGTTCGACGTCGGGAACGTGGTGCAGGACAGCATGTCCGACGACCAGGTCGAAAGTGTTGTCGTCGTACGGGATGTGTTCGGCGTCGGCGACCCGGCCGTCGATGTCGAGGCCCAGCGCCTGGCCGTTGCGGGTGGCGACCTTGACCATCCCCGGGGACAGATCGGTGACCGATCCGCGCCGTGCGACACCGGACTGGATCAGGTTGAGCAGAAAAAAACCGCTGCCGCAGCCCAATTCGAGTGCCCGGTCGTAGGGAAGCCGCTGGAACTCGTCGTCGGGGACGATGCCGTCGAAGCAGGACCGCGCGTAGTCGATGCAGCGTTGGTCGTAGGAGATCGACCACTTCTCGTCGTAGCTCTCCGCTTCCCAATCGTGGTAGAGCACTTGGGCCAGTTTGCTGTCTTGTCGCGCGGCCTCAACCTGCTCGGCGGTGGCGTGCGGCTGCGGAGCCGGGTCGGTACTGGTCATGGTCCCCCAGCCTATCGGCCGACCGGGTCGGCGAGCACCCTGGCTAGCTTCCGGCGGGGCTGACGGTGACCGAGACGGTGCTCGCGCCGGAGTTCGAGGCGATCACCAGTTCGGCGGCATTGGGGGCCGAGACGACTTCGCCGCCGGTGACGCTGACCTGGTAACCGTCCGGGAATTCGACGGCCGGGACCGAGATCGAGGTTTGCGCACCGGCCGGCAAGCTGCCCAGACCGTCGGCCTCGTCGGTGGAGTAGCTGAACTGGAAAGTGCCGTTCGCGAAGGAGTAGGAATCCGGCGTGCCCGAGACCGTCTGCGGATAGGGCTCGGCGAGGGTGTCCAGGTTCGCAGTGTTGACGTTGTCACCTGTCGGCGGCAGCTCGGGGTTGTACACCAAAGACTCCGAGCTCGGCGGAGATGCGGTGGTCGAGATGTCGCCCTGGCTGCTGTAGGCCCACTCGGTCCAGCCAATCAGGTGCTGGTCGGCGGCATTCATCGAGGCGCCGATGGCTGTCTGGTCGCTGCTGGCGCCGAACTCGGTCATGAAGGCAGGGACTCCCTGCGCATCCGCGTATTTCAGAGCGTTGTCTGCGATGTTGCCGACGTTCGGTATGCAGCCCAGCGAACCGAGATCGAACTCGCAGTAGTCGTGGAACGAGAAGACGGTGCCGGTGGCGTCCACAGTGCCCAGCTGGGTGGGCACACCGGTGCTGAAGAGGACGTTGGGTTCGTAGAAGATCGGCGTGCTGGGGTCGGCGGCCCGGATCGCGTCCGCGCCCTGGTCGTAGAACGGGTTGAGCTCCTGGGTGTCGAAGGACGGGCTGCCCAACAACGTCCCCAGCGTCGCTGAACCCGGCGACGGTTCGTTCATCAGCTCGAAGCCGGCCACGTCGGGGTTGCCGTTGAAGGCGCCGGCAACGTACTCCAGCATCTGCGAGTAGTTGTCCTCGAGTCCGATCCCGTTCGACGCGTCGGCGTTGCCCCAGAACGAATCCCAGGCCTGGCTTTCGGCGGGATTGAAGAATTCGTTGTAAGGGAACGGCAGCGACGGGTCGGCCGCACCGTCGGTTTGCACCGCCCAATCGGGAGCGCCTTCGCCACCGAATGCGCTGCTGTAGGCGTCCTGGTGGAAGTCGATGATGCTGTAGATCCCGTGGCTGCCCAGGGTCTGGACGGTCTGTTCGACCGAGTTGAGATAGGCGGCGTCGAAGACGCCGGGCTCGGGCTCCAGGTCCGACCAGATGACCCCGACCCGCACTGCGTTGAAGCCGTTTGCGGCCAAGAACGCCGCGTCGTCATCGCTGAACCCGTCGGCGGAAGGCTCGCCGGATCCCACCTTGTAGACGTCGTTGAGCCCGTGCAGCAGCACGACTTGGCCGTCGCTGTTGGTCAGCCAGTCGCCGCTGGTCCCAACCGACAGCAACGCCCCGTCGGGATCGAGGTCCTGGGTAGGGCCGGCAGGCAGTACGCCGTAATCGCCGACCGCGCCGTGCACGCCGAAGGCACCGGCATCGCCTCCGGCTCCGCCGAGAGCGGGCAGACCGCTGACGGTTGCTCCGTCGCCGGCGTTGCCGCCATCACCGCCGATCCCGAACAGCGAGCCGCCGTCACCGCCGTCACCGCCGTCGGCTCCGGCACCGCCCACTCCCCCGTCGCCGCCGTTACCGAAGACGCCGACAGCGTCGCCACCGGAACCGCCGGCGACACCGGCCTCGTCGCTGTCCCAGCCGTTGCCGCCGTCGCCGAACCACAAGCCGCCGACCCCGCCGTCGGGATCCAGCTGTGTTCCGTCGGCACCGTTGCCGATCACGAACTGCCCGGACGCCGTGTTGATGAACTGGTCGACCTGCTCACCGAGCGGGCTGTTGATCCAGCTCTCTGCGCCGGCGTGCAGCGGATCATAGATGAACTGC
>Ga0302326_10007346_pt1 | contig 24539 bp, 20 predicted proteins | sample Palsa_T0_3_FD_202264 | JGI IMG/M metagenome (GOLD analysis project Ga0302326, IMG submission 202264) | Peat permafrost microbial communities from Stordalen Mire near Abisko, Sweden - Palsa_T0_3 | ecosystem: Environmental > Terrestrial > Soil > Palsa > Peat permafrost | place: Sweden: Abisko... | reverse complement strand
ATTTCCGGCCGCGGCGGCAGTTTACGAGGGATAAGGAGGCGAGCCAGACGCGCGATTTATGCGTCGCTGAGAACGCGACGCGTCGCGCGGCTCGCCCAGATTCCTCTCCGCGCAAAGAACGCTTGTTCGGAATGACAATCCTTTTTTGAAAACGATTGGACACATTCTGGCGCGCTACAGCGCATGGATCTGGATGCTGCTGCAGCATCTAGGAATCTGGGGAGTGTTCGTGATTGCCTTCGCCGATTCGGCTCTGCTGGGAATGCCCGTCGACGCCATTGTGGCGGCGTATGTGCATCAGGACCGCAAGCGACTTCTCTTTTATGTGGTAATGGCTTCGCTGGGCTCGGCGCTGGGGAGCATTCCGCTTTACATCATCGGGTATTTGGGCGGCGAGACGGTTCTGCGCAAGAGGATTTCGGAAGAGCGCTTCCAGCGGATTCACCGCTCGTTTGAACAGCACGAATTCTGGGCGCTGATGTTTCCGGGAATGCTGCCGCCGCCCGTGCCGTTCAAAATCTTCGTGCTGGGCGCGGCGGTGTTTGAAATGAAGTTCCGCGACTTTCTGGCGGCGATTTTCGCGGGTAGATTCGTGCGCTTCCTGACTCTTTCGTTGCTTACGCTGTGGTTCGGGCCGCAGATTGTTGGACTGCTGGGGAGCATCGTCCGGCCGCATTTTTCCTGGCTGTTGGGGGCGGTAGGGGGCGGACTGCTGGTTTGGCTGCTGATGTGGCGAAGTAAGAAACGCAGGGCGAAGAGGTCCGCGACTTGAGAACAACAAAATCACCTGGCTACGCTCGGTGGACAGCCCCTTCGGCTCCGCTCAGGGCGGGCGGGGGCGGCTGTCCCTACATCACTTCAGTTCTACGCGGCGGCGATGTGGTCGGTGGAGGTTTTGTGCATCCAGCGGGAGAGCGCCAGCAGGAAGACTGGGATTCCAAAGAATGCGGCGGAGAAGAACAGATCGCTCACCACGGTGCCGCGGAAAAACGGGACGCCGGCGGCATAAGACATCATCAAACCCTGGAAGGTCCTGGGATACATATCCGGCATCGCGGCCCAGGCTGCGAAATTGCTGATCAGGAAAAAAGAAACTGAACTGGTGAGAGCTGCGGCCACTACACGGACGGGACCGGATTTCTCCCGCAGATTGGTCCCCAGCCACAGGATCGCAGCGTACCAGGCCCACGTAACCAACTGGTCCCAGGTTATCTGATACGAATAAATGAACTTGGTGAGGATAACGTCGGTCGCCATCAGCAATGCAAGCGGAATCCACATTTGACGCCGGGAGCCGCGAGCTCCGAAAAACAAGAGCGATGCCGCCAGCGGCGTAAAGTGCCAGGCGTGGGGCAGGAAATTCAATGGCCCGATGAAGGGCAGGAAACGGACGGCGATGGCGAGCAAAACGAATAGATAAGGCAGCATGAGAACCTCCAGCCTGAACCACTATTCTGGGGGTTGCAAGGCAAGTACGTCAAGGCAGGTCTTTTGTGGCCGATGTTTTCGAGTTCCGTGTCGGGCACGGGCTTGCTCTTCGTGCGCGAAGAAATGATGCCGTCGTTAGTGGGGCTCGGGTACGGTTACCCTTTTCTCCCCCGAGCCATATACATCACCGACAATGTTGAGATTCTTATCGAGGCGGACGCCTGCAGCGAGCGCGCCGCGCCCCTTGCCTCTGCGATTCAGGAGCCTCGGCAACTGTACAAAGCGCAAATCCTGGAAATCCACAATGTATCCGCCATCCGGCGGATCGAGCGCTTCGGTTTCAGTGATGGGGTATTGCGCCCAGTCGAGATACACGCGCCCGAGATAGGATTTTTTCGCGGCCAGCGTAACCGGAGTCTCCTCCGGCTTATAGCGGATGTCAAGTTTGCCCTCGGGATCAACCTCAGGGGCCAAGGAATTTACCGGGGCAAGAGCAAAGAAAGCGGGCGTTTCGACAACGCCGTACCAGCGGAAAGGAGTCGCCATCGAAGGGTAAGCGGAAGCGCGAATTGGGTCGGCGCCTTCGTAAGTGCGGGCGGCGAGCGCGTTCACCGCGCGACGATGCTCGAAGTCGCGCACGCCCCAGAGTAAAACCACGCCGAGCAATGCGAGGGTTGCTGCAATTCGGCCTCGCGGTCCGCGCGGGTGCGCTCCGATTTCCTGGTCGATCAGCGAGAAGAACGAGGGCACGATAAGTCCGAGCAGAAGGAATCCGAACATCACAGGCTCGAAGATGAAGACAATGTCCCACGAATACCACTTCTCGGAAAACGGCCAGAAGGGGCGCACACCGTAGTTGTTGGTGAAGTCGAGCAGGATGTGACTGAGTCCGGCGAGGCAGGCGAAGAGGAAGAGCAATCCCCAGCGCGGCGGCAGGTTCGGGTCTTTTACCTTGCGGCCGCGCAGACGCCAGATCAGATAGACGAAGCCAACGACCACAGCGGCGTCGAGCGGAACTCCCAGAAAAGAATGTGTGAATCCGCGATGATGAGCAAAGCCGAAGGCGGGACCTCCGAAGCGGCCGAGGACGTCGAGATCCGGCGCTTCCGCGGCCAGGGTCAACACAGCGGTAGCCAGCGCCGTCTTGCGGTTGAGGCCGGCACGTCCCATGCATGCGCCGGTCAGGAAATGGGTGATGGGTTCCAAGGGTCTGAAGGATTCTATTTGGCTGGGTTGGCAATTGCCAACCCGGGGTGAATCTGGTGCGAGGGCACCAGCAAAGTCAGCACGTCCGGCGCGATTGTGATTTCGGCGGGCAGGGTGCCGACCAGTTCACCGTCGGCCTCGATATAGACCTTGGGTTGCAGCTGCGCGGCGGCTTCTGTGGACGCTGAAGCAGCAAGATACTGGCACGAAACTCGTCCGCTGTGTACAAGCTCAATTCCCGGAACTTTCCAGGCGCGCCGCAGCAATCCGCGCGTCACGTAGAGCAGATAGGCAAGGCGGCTCGACGTGCGGGCGTAGACCAGCCTGAGATCATCGCGCTCCAGAGAAGCTCCGGGAGCCAATTCCCGAAGAACTCCACCAAAGTTGCGGATACGCACGGCCATTAACTCGGTGACCTCGGCGCGGACGAGTTGATCCGAGCCAGTCTCGGCAAACTCAACCAGAAAGCGGGTCATGGGATAGGTAAACCACATCTGCCAGGCTTTGGCGTGGTAGGCGGCCATGCCCATGCTGTGCTTAGTCCCGGCGTGGAGCTTGTAGAAAAGATGGGCATCCACTCCGGCGCCGGCAGCGACAATAAAAAAGCGCGAGCCAGGCTTGCCTTCGAAATCGAGGTACTGTACGTGGCCAAGCGTAACCCGGCGCGGAACGGCCTGGAGACTGGCTTGCGCCGCCTCAACTACGTTGATGGGTAAGCCTATATCGTGAGCGAGAGCGTTGGCCGTTCCCATGGGCAAAATCGCGAGCGCGATGCCGGTGTTCGCCAGCACCTGAATGATGTTGTGGATGGTGCCGTCGCCTCCGCAGGCAAAGATGGTGTCATAGCCGGCCGAAACGGCCTGTCGCAGCTGTTCTTCCGCGTGAACGCGGGAGCTGGTGAGAACCAGTTCGGCCTCGACGTTGGCACCGCGGAGCAACGCTAAAACGGAGTCCAACTCGGCGCGGCGCCGCGAGCGACGGCTGCCGGAGTCAGGGTTATAGAGTAAAGCTGCCTTACGCATAGCCGGATCGAAGCTGGATTGTACCTGAGCTGATTGGAGCGCAGGCGATTCAGCGGGAGCCCCACTCCCACATGCCGAACGTTATCTTTTGGGGGAGCGGATAGCCCAACTGGCGTGCCAACATGGCGATTTGACCACGGTGATGGGCGTCGTGAGCGATCAAATAGGCGAGAAAGCCAGCGACATCGGGGCGAAAGCCCTTAATGCGGCCATCGGCCTGCAATGCACGGGCGATAAGCGCGCTGAGAGCCTGGAAGCTTTGTTCCAAACCTTGTATCGCTTGAGCCGGAGTGACGCTGGCGCGGTCGAGCTGCGAGGGAATCATGCTGCCTTTGGCGGAAACCTTCAGCCACATGACGCGAACGTTGTGCATGTGAGCAACGATTGCGGAAATGGTGCGGCCCTTGCCTTCTGCGGGCTTTGCCTTCCAAGCCGCCGGCGCAATGCTTTCGATCAAGTAGTGATTGATGCGGTTGTTGGTGGCGAAGGCGCTGAGTAAAGCCGCAGGCAGTTGACCGGCGAAGAGCGCCTGCGACGATGCCGCAGGCTCTTCGTTCGGAGTTTTCGGCGGTCGAGCTTTTCGCATGATTGGGTTCTCTGCCGGAGTTAGCGATCTGGCAGCGAATTGAATTTGGCATAAGCCGCCTTGGCTGGCAAGAGGGTTCCAGGCTTCTTTCCCACTTATAATCTTTGGCGATGACTGCTTCCAGCAAAGCCGTCGAAAAGAGGGTTGAGGCACTTCGCGAGAAGATCCGCCACCACGAATATTTGTATTACGTGATCGACAATCCTGAGATCAGCGACGCCGAATTCGACAAGCTGATGCGGGAGTTGAAGGATCTGGAGGCGGAGCATCCAGATTTGGTCACGCCGGATTCGCCCACGCAGCGTGTTGGCGGCAAACCGCGCGAGGGATTCGTAAAGGTGGCGCACTCGTCGCCGATGTTGTCGCTCGATAACACCTACAGCGAAGAGGAACTGCGGGACTGGGAGCGCCGTGTACACGAACTTAGCGGCCGGAGTGAAGTGGATTACGTTTGCGAGCTCAAGCTCGATGGCATGTCGTTGGCCCTGATTTACGAAGACGGGAAACTGTTGCGCGGAATTACGCGTGGCGATGGAAGCGTGGGCGAAGATGTGACGCTCAACGTGCGCACGGTGCGTTCGGTGCCACTTTCGATTCCAAAAGAAAAACTGAAGAAGGCCGGCATCCCTGCGAATTTTGAGGTGCGCGGCGAACTACTTATGCCGACGGCGGCCTTCAAGAAAGTAAATGAAGAACGAGAACGCAAGGGACTCGCGACATTTGCCAATCCGCGAAATTTCACTGCGGGTACGGTACGGCAGTTGGATGCGAATGTTACGGCGGAACGCCGCATGGACTTCTTCCCTTATATCCTGCTCGAGAATGGGCGCACATATTTCGATCGACATTGGAAGACGCTGGAGGCGCTCGACGCCGCCGGATTCAAGGTTAATCAGAACCGGAAGCTGGTGCACGGGATCGATGAGGCGTGGAAGTTCATAAAACAGTGGGAGGCGAAGCGCGATTCGCTGCCTTACGAGATTGACGGCATCGTCATCAAAGTGGATCGCACTGCGCTGCAGGACGAGCTTGGGTTCACGGGCAAAGCTCCGCGATGGGCGATTGCTTATAAGTATGCCGCGCGGGCTGGGATTACGAGGCTGGAAGACATCCGGGTGCAGGTCGGACGCACAGGCAAACTCACGCCGGTCGCGATGTTGACGCCGGTTTCGATCGGCGGGACGACGGTGAGAAATGCCACGTTGCACAACATGGATGAGATCGAGCGGCTGGGGGTGAAGATTGGCGATTGGGTGCAGGTGGAGCGTGGCGGAGATGTGATTCCGAAAGTTGTCAAGGTCATCGACGACAAGGAGCATCCGCGCGGCACGCGCGAATTTGAAATGCCGGAGAAGTGTCCGGTCTGCGGCACGAAGGTTGTGCGCAGCGAGGGCGAGGTCGATTACCGCTGCGTGAATGCGAATTGTCCGGCGAAATTGCGCGAAACCATTCTTCATTTTGCTTCGCGGGGAGTGATGAATATCGACGGCATGGGCGACGCGCTGGTGAATCAGCTTACCGAGCGAGGCCTGGTGAAGAATGTCGCGGATATCTACAAGCTGACGAAGGACGATCTACTTAGCCTGGAGCGCATGGGCGACAAATCGGCGCAAAACATTCTCGATGAGATTGAGCGCTCGAAGAAGCTGCCGCTGGAGCGCGTCATCTACGGTCTGGGAATTCGCATGGTGGGCGAACGAACGGCGCAGTTTCTGGCTGAGCATTTTGGATCGATGGAGGCGCTGGAGAAGGCTGGCGTGGAGGAACTGCAGGATGTGAATGAAGTTGGGCCGCGCATCGCCGAGAGCATTGTGGAGTTTTTCAGCATTGCAGCGAATCGAAAACTGGTGGAGCGCTTGCGCGAGGCTGGGCTTACGCTAACGGGCCAGAGGAAGCAGCGCGGGACCAAGCTCTTAGGGAAGACATTCGTGCTGACGGGGACGCTGGCGCATTTCACCCGCGATGAAGCCAAGAAGATGATCGAAGATGCGGGAGGGAAGGTCGCCGGCTCGGTCAGCAAGAAGACGGATTATGTGGTCGCCGGAGCCGATGCCGGGTCGAAGCTGGATAAGGCGAAGGAATTGGGAGTGCAGGTGATCGATGAGAAAGAGATGGAGAAACTAGCGGGGTGAGAGCCGACAATGGCAGTCGATAAGGACTGCCGCTCGATCAGGATACCCCGCCGTTCGCCCCGCCGATTTCGCCGAACGCTGCGGCTGAGCCTGCGTTTATCCGGCATCCATGCTGTAATAGAGGGTTAGTCTACTATGCCCTCGGCCATCACCAGCCTGCGCCGCCGTATTAAAGGTCTGCACCGCAACCTTCGCGGAGCTGCCATGGCTGCGCATGCGCTGGCTTCGACCGATCATCCACTGCTGGCGCATATTATTCCCGTGCGGCGGTGCAATTTGAGTTGCACCTATTGCAATGAGTTCGATGATTTCTCGAAGCCGGTCCCCACGGAAGAAATGTTTCGCCGCATCGACAAGCTGGGTGCGCTGGGGACGGCGGTGGTTACGATTTCCGGCGGAGAGCCGCTGCTTCATCCCGAACTCGATGATGTGATCCGGCGCATTCGCGCGAACGGCATGATCGCCGGCTTGATCACCAACGGATACTTTCTGGTAGCGGAACGAATCAAGCGCCTCAACCGCGCCGGACTCGAGTGGCTGCAGATCTCCATCGACAACGTGAACCCTGATGAAGTCTCGAAGAAAAGTCTGAAGGTCCTCGACAAGAAGTTACAACTGCTGGCCGAACACGCCGAGTTTCACGTGAACATCAACTCGGTGGTGGGTGGGGGGATTTCCAATCCGCAGGATGCGCTCACGATAGGCAGGCGCGCCGTTGAATTGGGATTCAGCTCGACAATCGGGATCATTCACGATGGCAGCGGGCAGGTGCAACCGCTCAACGAAGAAGAGCGCCGCATCTATGACGAGATGAAGTCGTGGGAGAAGCGCAGCTTCACCCGCGTCAACTCCTTCCAGGACAATATTGCGCAGGGGCTGCCGAACGAATGGCGCTGCCGCGCCGGGGCGCGCTATCTCTACATCTGCGAAGATGGGTTGGTGCACTACTGCTCGCAGCAGCGCGGCTATCCTGGTGTGCCGCTCGCGACCTATACGCGCGATGACATGCGGCGCGAATACCTCACCGAAAAAGGCTGCGCGCCGCATTGCACGGTTTCCTGCGTGCACCAGGTGTCGATCTTCGATAACTGGCGTGCACCGCAGCATCCCGCCCAGGAAGTGTCTTCGCAGGACACGGAACTCATCCAGATCGGGCGTTAGCCCGTGTTACAAGCCTTATTTCTTCGGTTGCGCACTGGGCGGCAAAATGTTATTCAGCCGTAAATACATGGCGGCGGCGGCGTAATGGTCGGCCCATCCGCCGGCCAGGATAAGGTCGGCGAGGGCGCGCGGACCCTGGCGTCCGGGAAAGAGTTCAATGCTGTCGCCCAGCTTGGAGTCGTCCATCTTGCCGAGAGCGTCGGCGCAGAAGTCGTACGAAGCCGTGGCTGCGGCGACCAGCTTGTCTTTAGAATCGCTTTCCTTGACTTCCCCGATTTTGGGCTCGGTGACGTCGGCTGCTTTGGCGCAAAGGCCGTTGTTGAAGCCCACGATGTGGACGACCAGGTGCGCAAAACTCATTTGATCGGATGTGGGCTTGTAGCTGAATTTATCGGCGGGCATGGCGGTAATGGCGCCGAGGGTATTGGTTCGCGAACGTGTCAGCAGCAGGCGCAGACCAGTTGTCACTGGATCCTTTACCGGAGCCGGGGCGGGCGCTGAAGCTGGCGCCATGGTTTGCGCCGCTGATGTCATGCAAAGGGCAAGGAACAGGACCAAAGAAATCGATTTCACGGGAGGGCCTCCTCAGGCGTCCCTAAGCATAAATCAGCGGAGGCCGGAACGTCACTTTTCGCCGATGATTAGGTGGTAACTCAGTTTGACAGGGAAGCGAGCCAAACGCGCGATTGATGTGTCGCAAAGAACGCGGCCCTTCGCGCGGCTCGCCCAGATCCTTCACTGCGCAAAGAACGCTTGTTCAGGATGACAATCAAACTGAGCCGCCACTCAATGATCCTTAAGAGAATATTGCCGCGAAACTCAGCGTAATCACTACCCACCACCCGATCACGATGGCGAACGAAGTGCCCATCTTCACCTTGCCGGTGGTGGCAAATCCGATCGCGGTCAGCGCCAGAGTCCAAAGCAGAAAAACATCCAACTGCGATGCTATGAAGTACCAGAAAGGACTGTCGGCCGCATTCATAAAGTACCCCGGGTTGGAGGCGACCGGGTTGTTCAAGGTGAATCCGTCGGCACTCGCGCCGGCGAGAACGGAAACGATGGCCAACAAATTCCTCAGCACCATCGGCAATCCCGCATAGACGACTACCGCGAGCGACTGGCTGTACGAAATTTTGGCGTTGGCGCCGAACTTGAACGTGCCAAACTGCAATCCCGCCATGATCACCCAGATCAGCAGAGTGACCACGGGAATGGCGATGTAATAGATAATCCCCGTGATTTTCACCTGCTGCTGGCGCTGCTCGGGGGTCGCCTGCTCCCATCGTGCCTGGGACTTGGGCCGGGCTTGCAACTCATTCTCGACCATTTTCTGCGTCCCGATCTTCTGCTCCGCAACATAAACCAGGCCCCATCCCGCGAGGGTCATCAGGAGAAACGGCAGCCACCACTGTGCGCTGCGGCGCAGGTCGGTGAAGGTTTTTGAGGGTGCGATGAAAGTGTCGACGATGCGGGCGCCTTGAGAAAGCCCAGCGGGTTCGGGCGTGGGCGTGGGTGCGGGTGCGGGCACCGACATTGGCGGGAGCGGATCGGCAGCCATGTTTGGCCTCCTGTTAAATGCGGGAGAATTCTAGCCGGGAGGCGGCGGCAAAACAAGGGAGTTGCGGCCCGGCCGGAGAATGAGATCAAGTCTTAAGATGGAGCCATGCAGAGTGTGACACCGGTCGCGATTGCCGCATTCGGGCTGGATCTGCTTCCGGCAGTTTTATTCGGCTGCGTGGGAGATCGAGTGGTGCGCGCCGTGGGACGCTGGCCGGTGGCTGTGCGGGTGTGCTTCCCAGCGTTGCTGGTCGCGCCGTACGTGATGGTTTCGATCTCCCAGCACATGTTCCGCTGGGGATGGCTCGCGCTTTACGCGGCGCTGCCGGTCGCGATCGCGTGGTTGCTGCTGCGCGCCGCGGCTGCCGATGCCGGGCAGCGGGGTGACTGGCGCGATGCCTTCATCCTGCTGGTGGTGGGGCTCGCCGTGGATTTGCGCTGGTTCGACCGCGCCTGGCCGCCGGGGTTGCGGGCCTTGAATGAATTGTTTCTGGTGGCTGCGGGCTTGTATGGCTTTCTCGCGATCCGGCAACTGACTGGAGTGGGGTTCGACTTTCATTTGCGATGGAGCGACTGGAAGACCGGTCTGCGGGAGCTGGTTTTCTTTGCGCCTCCGGTGATCGTGCTGGGACTCGCGCTGGGCTTTATTCATCCGCATCGAAACCTGCCGGGAATCGGCAGCGCGCTGCTGCGGTGGGTGGAGATCTTTTTGTTTACCGCTGTGCCGGAAGAGCTCTTTTTTCGAGCATGGGTGCAGAACCTGTTGGAGCGACGCGTGGGACGGCGTGCGGCTTTGGTGGTCGCCTCGATCTTGTTTGGCTTGTCGCACTTCAACAAACGGTCGGTTCATTTCAATTGGCGCTACGTTTTGCTGGCGACGATTGCGGGAATTTTCTATGGGCGGGCGTGGCGTGAAAACCGGCGGGTGCCGGCATCGACGATTACGCATGCCAGCGTGGATTGGTTGTGGGGGTTGTGGTTTTAGGGCAGGGGCTGTGCACACGTTAAAAGCGGCGTACATTAAATGGGTTTGCCGGTGAAATGCGCTGGTTGCTAATCCTTCGCATGGAATTGCTAGCAGCATCTACAGGTCTAATGCAGCTTCGGTAACGAGTAGATGCGAAGTTCTCCCGACTCAAAGCTAGCGTAGTGTAATCCATCTGGGGATAAAGCTGCCCGCCCGTTTTTAGGAAATTGCCGATTTACAAGAGGAGTCGGTGACCTTCGATCAAAGACAATCCAGCGCCCGCTATCGCTGCGATCGTCGCACGTTGTGAAGGCCGCGTAGCGCGACAAATCTGCGGTCGCACCTTGGACTGACCCACAATAGTTTCGCGGAATCCAAGGCAACAATTCTGTAGTGTGGTCCTTCCTCCAGATGACCAACTGCCCCGCGTTATTGCCTTTTTCATGTTCACTAATCTGGCCGGCTACGCTCCCGTCCGCCAAGAGACCAATTATAACGGCCGTCTCACCGTCCTTGAGTGTTACCTCCCAAGTGCTTCGATCTTCACTTTCTGCCACCATCTTGCATCGTTGCTTCGCGCCCGCGTAGACCACCCCTGCCGAGACATATTCGTTCGGGCGCAGTTCTTGTTGACACACCATGTAGGCCAGCCCGTGCTCCCCGAACTTCCGATCCCTAGCGTCGATCGGCCAGTCCTCTTGCCAACGCTTTCTCTGCGACGGAGGAGAACCATCCAGTAAGTCGTAGGTCCGTGAGCGGCCCAGCGTAAAACCCTCCTGAAATACGAGGGCGTGATCAACAAAGGTTGTTTGGTCCAGAAAACGATCAATGCGCGCAATTTCTTGTAGGTTCGCATCGAGTAGCAGGACGCTCGATTTCGATTCACTCCTGCCTTCGGGGTCAAGATTTACCGACTGTATCCTGAAAAGAACGGCGCTCCCTGGACCCATCGTTGCCTCGCCATCGGCTACCATTTCCCCGTACCCATCGGCAAGATAGGGGATGTCGCGTTTAGCCTTCAACACACCGCCTGTACTGAAAACCAGCAGTCGAGCCAGCCCGTCGACCTTACGGTCAGGAGCCACCCTGAAATTGGGGCTTGTGTTGAAGCCGACTGCCACTTCTTCGCTGTTTAGCCACACAACGAAGCGGTAGCCGATGATCGTACTGGGTGCTTCGTCCCCGGCCGAAAAGAAGCCATTCGGAAGGCCCTGAGCTGAGAGGTCGATTCGTACTTCGGGAGCTGGTTCTGGATCTACGTTTGCGCGCCCCTTCGAACAACCCAAGAGCAGGGCCGTAGCAGCAGCCAGGATCGCCGTCAGGGGCATCTTTCGAGGTGATCTTTTGATCCGTTGTCCCACTTCCACATTCACCCGCCTGAGGCATTCTATCTGCATTGGGATTATGAAGGCACGGGTCAAGTTTTGTTAACAGGCGATTGCATCCCTACACTACGTACACCACGCTTATGGAACCGGTTGCGTTCCGTGATAGCGCAAATACCCCAGGCCAACGCGCAGATGGTGGTGAAGCGCGTCTGGGATGCAGATGGCGAAGCAGAGGCCGAGGAGTCCCTGGGCGAGGCCGAGGGCCCAGAGGTTGCGATAGCGGCGGAAGAGCGCGCAGGACACGATTCCCCAGACCACCGTGGCGGCGGTGAGGACGAGGTTGGGCAGGTGCGCGGCGGCGAAGAGCGTGCCGGCGAGCGCTACGGCAGCGGATTCGTTTGTGACAAGGCGCAGCAGGCGGTCCATGAAATAGTCCTGCAGGAGGAATTGTTGGTAGATGGTCCAGAGGACGTAGCCGGAGATGTGGGCGAAGTCGGCTTTGTAGAGCGGATGCAGCGTGCTCATTTTCGCAGCCACGAACGCACTTACGCCAGAAAGCGCGAAGGCAGCGGGCAAGATCCAGAGCGACGGGATCAATCCGCGCCAGCCCACACCCAGTTCATCGCGATCCTTTCCGCGGGCCAGCACCACCGATAATGTCAGCAGGAGAACGATCGGAGCCAGAAAGTGCTGCAAATGCTCGGGCGTCCAGATAACGCCAACCACGGCCCCGTAGCCGAGAATCAGCTCAGCGAGGTCGCGGGTGCGGCTGGAAGCGTTGCTCGACATCAAGAAAGTATGGCACAGGAAGTCTGGAGAGTTGCGAGGCAGGACTGCCGAGCTGCGCTCGGCGGACAGCCGAGGGCGGCTGTCCCTACATTGGGAGATTGCCGGTTCTATCCCTCACGAGCCGTTTAGACCTCAACCTCTGGCGTGGCTTCGAGTAGGCTGCGGGTGTAGGGGTGTTGGGGGCGTTCGGTGATCTGCTCGCTGGGGCCGACTTCGACAATCTTGCCGCGATACATCACTGCGATGCGCGTAGAGAGGTAACGCACGACCGGCATGGAGTGCGAGATGAAGAGATAGGTGAGGCCGAAGTCGCGTTGCAGTTGAGCCAGCAGGTTGACGATCTGCGCGCCCACGCTGACGTCGAGCGCGGAGACCGGTTCGTCGGCCACGATAAATTTGGGCCGCAGAGCGAGGGCTCGCGCAATGCCGATGCGCTGGCGCTGGCCTCCGCTGAATTCGTGGGGGAAGCGGCGCAGAATGGATTCGTCGAGGCCCACGGCGCGGAGAAGTTCGATGACGCGAGTGCGGCGGACGGCGTTAGCAGTCCCACCTTTCGCAAAACCCGCGAAAGATCGGGCACCCTCCGCGTCTGCGCTGCCATGAATGATAAGCGGCTCGGTAATGATGTCCTCGACGCGGTAGCGGGGATCGAGCGAGGCGAAAGGATCCTGAAAAATGATCTGCATATCGCGGCGCAAGCGGCGCATTTCGGCTGAACTGGCGGCGAGCAGATCGCGGCCTTCGAAGCTGATGCGACCGGAAGTGGGCTCGACGAGGCGCAGGATCAAGCGTCCGAGCGTGCTCTTACCTGAGCCTGATTCACCGACCAGCCCGAGAGTTTCGCCGGAGTGAATATCCAGTGAAACGTCATCTACGGCGCGGACTTCGCCGTGAGACTTCCCGCCGAGCGCGGATTCTCCATGCGGATAGATCTTCGTAAGATTGCGGATTTCGATGAGCGGCATCGGCCTGTACTCCGTATTCTAGAATACGGAACGACTTCTACTGCGCAGCTTCATTGCCCCGCGATCATTGCCCCGCGATCATGGGCACGGCCGCGAGCGCTGCCAACATTCCGATAAAACGCCAGCGGCTAAGGTGTTCTTTCAAGATGATGCGAGCTAAGAGCACAGTTACGGCGGGGTAGAGTGACGAAATGACGACCGCTTCGTCGAGGCGTCCGCTCTGGCTGGCGTGAACGAAAAGTATGGTACCGAGCGAGTCAATGCAGCCGGCGAGCACGGCCCAGCGCACTCCCGCAGCGGTGATCTCGTGGAATTTGCCGCGTATCAGGACAATAAAACCGGTGACGATTAGCCCGCCAGTCCGCGTGAGCGATGCCATCCACAACGCCGAGCCCTGGCCTCCCTGGCGAACGCAAAGATAGAAGCCCGCGAAGCCGATGCCTGCGAGGACGGCGAGTCCAATACCTTCAGGAGTGCTGCCATCTTCTGACCGTGTGATCAGCCAAAGCCCTGCGGCGGCCACAATAAAGCCGAGAATCGGAATCCTGCCGGGCAGGCCTTCGGTGAACATGGAGAAAACCGCTGGAATCGCGGCACTGAGAACAGCCGCGACCGGCGCGGTCAATCCCATTCTTCCGGAAGAGAGTGCGCGGTAGAAGACGGCAAGGGACGCTCCACCCGAGATGCCGCCCGCCAATACCCATGCCGCGCTTCGTCCCGAAAGGAGCGGAGCATGGCTGACCGAGGCCAGCGAGCCGACCAGGAGCAGGCCGCCGATATTGACCACAGTGGTGAACAGGAAGGCGTTGGCGCGACGGGTGGCGTAGCCGCCAAGAAAGTCGCTGGCGCCCCACGCCAGGACTGCGGCCAGTCCGTAAGCGGCGGTCGTGAATTGTGGAGTGAGGGACATGCCGAACGAGGTTAACACGCGCAGAATCACGTAAAGGAGCGGCGCGGGGGATGCCGAAAATCGCTTCAACGGCATGACGGACGAGCTGATCAAAGGCATGCCGCTCGACGAGATGACGCAGGCGATGGTCCCGGCGTATCAGAAACATTTCACCGCAATGAGAGCGGTTATCGACGAACGATCTCGAGATTCAAAATCCCAAGTGGGGTGAGTTCATGGAATCCCAACCTTCGGCTTCGCTGAGGGCAGGCTTCTCCGCCAAGGACGCGAGAAATGGGCATCCCCGTTTGCCGCGCTAGCGGCCTTTTAGCAGACAAGAGTGCCCGCTCCACACGAGCTCCGCCGCGCGAGCATCTGCGTGTTAGAATTTCATGAGCCGTTTCCTATACGAGAGCTCAGATTCCAGGTTGCTGAGAGATTACCTTTGATTGATCTGGCACCTTCGATTCTTTCCGCGGACTTTGCTCGTCTCGGCGAGCAGGTCCATGCCGCGCGCGAAGGCGGGGGAACTGTCATCCATGTGGACGTTATGGACGGGCACTTCGTACCCAATCTCACCCTTGGGCCTCCGGTGGTGAAGTCGCTGCGCAAGGTAACGGATCTGCCGCTCGACTGCCATTTCATGATCGAGGATCCAGACGATTTTATCCCGGCGTTCGCCGAGGCCGGTGCGGACTGGATGTCGGTGCACCAGGAAGCCTGCCGGCATTTGAACCGCACGCTACACCTGATCAAGAGCCACGATTGTCTGGCCGGTGTGGTGATCAATCCGGCAACCCCGGTGAGCACGCTTGAGGAAGTGCTCGACATTGTGGATTATGTGCTGGTCATGTCAGTGAATCCGGGCTTTGGGGCGCAGAAGTTTATTCCGTCTACGCTGCACAAAATGCGTCGGTTAGCGGAAATTCGTGCCCAGCGGCGGCTTACCTACCGCATCGAGGTGGATGGCGGCGTGGCGCTCGACACGGTGGGCGACGTGGTGCGGGCGGGCGCAGAAATTCTAGTCGCGGGCAACGCCGTGTTCGGCAGCGGTGATCCAAGCAAGAATACCGAGGCGCTTTTGAAGGCGGCGAAGGAAGCGGCAACGGTGAAGGTCTAGTAGCGATTCAGGTAAGGCCGAGCTGCGCTCGGCGGACAGACCCCTCGGCTTAGATCAGGGCAGGCGAGGGCGACTGTCTCCACACAATCATCTCGAGGTGTTCATGTCACGTCGAATTTCAATCGTTGCGCTGGTGTGCGTGCTGCTGATGATCACGGTGGCGTGTACCAACAAGAGGGCGAGCAATCCGCTGGGGAACGTGGCGTCGAAGCAGCCCGATAAAGTGCTGTTCGACAAGGCGATGGACGCCATGAAGCACAACCGCTTCGACGTGGCGCGCATGACGCTGCAGACTTTGATTAACACGTATCCGGACTCGGAGTACATCGCGCGCGCGAAACTCGCCGTGGGAGATTCCTGGTACGACGAGGGTGGAACCGCATCGCTGGCGCAGGCCGAGCAGGAATACCGCGATTTCGAGACGTTCTTTCCCAACATGCCGGAAGCGGCCGAGGCGCAGTTGAAGATCGCCAACATCCAGTACCAGCAGATGGAGAAGTCGGACCGCGACTATACCCACGCCAAGCGCGCGGAGGATGAGTACCGGAACCTGATCATGCAATATCCGGACAACGCGAAGCTGGTCAAGGAAGGCAAGCAGCGGCTGCTGGAAGTGCAGGAAGTGTTGGCCGACCGGGAGTTCGGCATTGGCAGGTTCTACTACCTGCGCGGGTCTTTTCCGGCGTCGATTGCGCGGCTGCAGTCGCTGGTGGATAAATATCCGTTGTACAGCAAGGCCGACGAAGCACTATTTCTGCTGGGTCAGGATTATGAAGGGCAGATCACCCAGATTCGCGCCAGACCCGCTTGCACCGGTTTTAACACCCCGCCGGGCTGCGTAGGGGAGACGATCAAGGCCAACATGATCTCGGTGCTCACCAAGGATGCGTCGGCAGCGTATTCGCAGATCATCACGCGGTATCCGGTGATGGTGCGCGAGGATGATGCGAAGAAGCGGCTGGAAGCGTTGCACCAGCCGGTTCCACGGCCAACCAAGGCAGCGGTGGCGCAGAACAAGGCGGAAGAAGAAAGCCGGCTCGAAGCCAGTCCGCTTGACCTTATGATGAGCGTGGTGAAGAGGGGGCCAAACGTGGATCAGGCGGCGAAGGTGGGAGAGCCGACATTGGTGGATCCCGCGCCGCTGGCCGCTAATAAAGTGTCGCAAGACACCATGCGTCAGGTCGCAGGACTCGCGGCGGGGCGAAAGGGTGTGAGCGTGGAAACTGTGGCCAGCGGGCCGCCAGCGGCCAATGACCCGGCTCCGCGGTCGGATGCTCCGGCTCCGGTAAACGCCAATCCGTTCGCGCAGCCGAGCACTGCAGGTGCAGCCGACTCCAACGAACTGAAGCCGGCAGCCTCGGAAGCAAACGGTTTGAATCCCAGCGGGCCCGCTGATCCGAACGAGTTGAAGCCCGAGACCGCAAACGCGGCCAGCGATGCGCCCGCGCCACCGCCCATGCAAATCAATGAGATTCAACAGGGACAACCGGCGTCGGCTGACGCGAGTTCGAGTTCCAGTTCCGACCTGGCAAGCGACAAGGATATTTCGAGCAGCAAAAAAAAGAAAAAGACGGGATTGAAAAAGCTCATTCCCTTCTGAAGTTCTGCGATCGCCGCAGAGAGGTTTTTCGGGCTGCCGGCGGGCCTTCTTCAGGGCGCCTTCCTCTTCTGCATCTTTCCCCCGCGCGGTAGATGCTGACCACTGGTAACCAGGTAACATCCCGTCTGATCATTGACTTACGTCCAAGGGCAGGTTACCTTCGCGGTATCTCCCCTCATCAGAGGAATTTCTTTGGCCCGTAAAATACTGCTCGCCGACGACAGCGTGACCGCCCAGAACATGGGGCGCAAGATTCTCGCGGACGCGGGATACGAGGTTATTGCGGTCAACAACGGCTCGGCGGCGCTAAAGAAGATAGCGGAGCTGAAGCCCGACCTGGTCATCCTGGATGTTTATATGCCCGGCTACAGCGGGCTGGAGGTGTGCCAGCGCCTCAAGGAATCGCAAGACACGTCGCGGATTCCCGTGTTGCTCAGCGTGGGCAAACTCGAGCCTTTCAAGCCGGAAGAGGCGCAACGGGTGCGCGCCGATGCCTTCATCGTCAAACCCTTCGAGGCCAGCGAGTTATTGAGCGCACTGTCGAAGCTGGAAGACAGAGTCGTGCCCCGGGCCGAAGCTTCAAAGACCGGGCGCTTCGCGCGTGCGATGGCTGCTGCCGACGAGGCCGATCGCAGCCGGGACGAAAGGGGGACCGACACCGGATGGAAGAGCCGCCTTGGCTTACCTCATGCGAAGACCGAACCCGAAGAAAAAGTTGCGGACGAAGCTTCCATCTATAACCCCATCAACCGCGACCTGCGCACCGTAGTGGAGAAACCCGCCCTGGATGCGGCGAGCCACAAAGACAAACGAGAAGACAAACAAGAAAACCAGGCACCGGCGGAAAACGCAGTGAAGCAGATTTTGCACGCGGTGCCGGCCGCATCGAGCCTGCCCAAAGACGTAACGCCCGAAGAGGTTGCCGCGATTGCCGCGGTGGCGGCGCAGATCCAGATGGCAACCGCTCTCAGAGACGAGCCCCAGATTTCTGAAAGGCAGATTTCCGAAACGCAGCCTTCTGAGGCAGCAAGTCAAGCGAATCCGGAGGCCTCTGCTGACATCGACGCCAAAACTTCGCCAGAGAGCCGGGACATCCCTGTGACCATCGCGGCCACGGCTGAATCGGTGGCCTCGGGGGTGCGCGAGTCACGGTGGGCAGCAGTGCCGGTCGCACTGGACGCCGACGAGGCCGTGATCTCTCTCGATCGCGAAATGCAAAAGGCCTATGCCGCCTTCGTTCCAGCGGACGCCAACTTTGCCACGGCGGCAGATATTGGCAACTCGCAGGGCATCGCCTCAGCGCTGTCTGTTTCTCCGGCCGCGGATGCTTCGGCCGCAATTTCGAATCCTGAACTCAAACCAGTTCCTAAACCTGAACACACTTTCCTTCAGGCCATCGAATCCCAGGCCATCGAATTCCAGCCGGTGCTTGCCCCGCAACCGGAGTCCGCAGCCGTCGAGTCTTCCGCGTCATCCCGTGAAGCAGCGCTCGGAACTGAGCCGGCAATCGCGCCGACTCCTCAGATCGAGGGGGCGTCTCAGCCACCCATCACCGCAGAAGCGGCGACAGTTGAGGCAAAACCGGAGCCGTCTTCCACACTCGAATCGGCCGAAACGCATCACGACCCAAGTCCAGTGGCGTCGGCTCCCGAGCCTGTCTCCCAGATCGGCGACCTGGAGATTCCTGTGCCCGAAGCGAGGGCGTCGCACGAGAGTGAACCCGCGAGAGAGCAAACAACACCACCTTCTGAGAGCGCATTTGCCCCGCTGGCTCAAACCGCCGAAGCAGCGGCGTACGAGCCTTCGCCCACCGCCCAATACGCACCCGAATCCAAGCTGGATCCGGAAACGGTGAAGAGCACAGCCGCAGCGTGGGCCAGTTGGCGTCAAACTCGTGATACCAGCAAGGGCAGCGACATACCAGCGCAGTCCGCGGACACCCAATCCAGAGAACTTGATGCACCTAAGTCGGCGCCCCCTGAGTCCGCGCCCGCAGAGGCGGCCAGAGCCGTGGCTGCCGGCGCCGAGCAAATCCTGCAGGAAGTCTCCGCGGCCGCGCCGAACGAAAAAGCTCCGGACGTAGCCAGCATCGTTGACAGCGTGCTGGCCGATCTTCGTCCCAAGCTGATGGAAGAAATCTCCCGCAAAATGGCGCAAAAGAAGTAACCACGATGTGCTCCCCGGTTTGACCCTTCTTTTCTCACGCCTGTAAGATCAAATCTCATTCTTCTGCTGGCGAAACCGCCGGGATAGCCGGGCTGGACAGCCGGGGGCGGCTGTCCCCACACTGGTTTCGTCAGCCACACACAGATGCCGCACGAACTGCCCAAATCCTACGAGCCGGGCGCGATTGAAACGCGCTGGGCCGAATACTGGATCAAAGAAAAACTCTTCTCCGTGACTACGCCTGCCGACGGCGAAACGCGTCCGGTGTTCACGCTGCTCTTGCCGCCTCCGAACGTGACCGGCCGGCTGCATATGGGCCACATGCTGAACCAGACGCAGATGGATATCATCGTGCGCTGGCACCGGATGCGCGGCTTCATTACGTTGTGGCTGCCCGGCACCGACCACGCCGGCATCGCAACGCAAATGATGGTCGAGCGGCAGCTCGCGAAAGAAGGCAAGAAGCGCCGCGACCTGGGCCGTGAGAAATTCATTGAGCGCGTGTGGGAATGGAAGAAACTTTATGGCGGCGCGATTCTCGACCAGATGAAGCGTTTGGGCGCCTCGGTCGATTGGGATCGCGAATATTTCACCATGGACGAGAATCTTTCGCGCGCAGTGCGCGAGGTGTTCGTCCGTTTGTATGAGGAAGGCCTGATCTATCGCGGCAAGTACATCGTCAACTGGTGCCCGCGCTGCGAGACGGCGATCTCCGACCTCGAGGTGAAGCACGAAGAGGTTGCGGGAAAGCTATGGGAGATTCGCTACCCGGTTGTAGGAACGAACGAGTTCATTACCGTGGCGACCACGCGGCCGGAGACGATGTTGGGTGATGTGGCGATCGCTGTTAATGAAAAGGACGAGCGCTACACGCATCTGCACCGGAAGCGTGTTCTGCTGCCCCTGATGAATCGCGAGATTCCCATCATCACCGATGAGCTCGCTCAGCCGGAGTTCGGCACGGGCGCGGTGAAGGTGACGCCGGCGCACGATGCCAACGATTTCCAGGCGGGAAAGCGGCACAACCTGCCCCAGATCGATGTGATGGACGAACACGCGCGGATGAACCAGAATGCTGGACGCTTTGCGGGGTTAGATAGGTATGAAGCGCGCCAACGTGTGCTGGCAGATTTACGAGAGCAGGGATTTCTCGTCGCAGAGAAAGACTACGCGCTCTCTCTCGGCAAGTGCGACCGCTGCGACACGGTGGTCGAACCCCGGCTCTCGGAACAGTGGTTCATCAAGATCCAGCCACTGGCGCAAAAGGCGATCGAGGCCGTCGAGAGCGGCGAGATCACGATTGTCCCGGAGAATTACAAGCAGATCTATTTGAACTGGATGAATAACATCTACGACTGGTGCATCTCGCGCCAGTTGTGGTGGGGACATCGGATTCCGGCGTGGACGTGTGAAGGCTGCAAGGAAATTATCGTCGCCCGCGAGGCTCCGGCGAATTGTACGAAATGCGGCGGCGCGAAGCTGGAGCAGGTTTCCGATGTGCTCGACACATGGTTCTCCTCAGGCCTTCTGCCGTTTACAACTCTCGGCTGGCCGGAGAAGACGCGCGACCAGGCGGTCTTTTATCCGACCACGCTGCTCATCACGGCCTACGAGATTCTATTCTTCTGGGTGGCGCGGATGATCATGTTCGGCTGCCACTTCATGCAGGGGCATGAACAGGATCCCGCGATCAAGAAGGCCAGTGGATGGGCGGAGAAGAAGAATGACAGCGTGCCCTTCCGGCAGGTTTACATTCACGCGCTGGTGCGCGATGCCGAGCGGCAAAAGATGTCGAAGACCAAGGGGAACGTAATCGATCCGCTGGAGATCATCGAGCGCTTCGGCACCGACGCGACCCGCTTCACTCTGGCGGCCATGGCCGCACCCGGCACCGACATTGCCTTTAGCGAGAGCCGAACGGATGGCTACCGCGCCTTCGCCAACAAAATCTGGAACGCGGCCAGATTTATGTTCATGAATGTGGATCGGATCGAGCCGGGCCTGCGGCCAACTCATGTGGAGACGGGGGCCTTCGCCCGTCCCAGCCTGGGCGAAGCCGGGCCGCAAACAGGCATTGCAGCATTCGATCTCGCTACACTCGAGGATCGCTGGATCGTTTCACGCTTTAACCGCGTGACGGCGGAGGTGAACGCCGCACTTGAGACCTACCGCTTCCACGAGGCCGCGAACCGAATTTACGACTTTTTCTGGGGCGAGTTCTGTGACTGGTATCTGGAATTGATCAAGCCGCGGCTTAACTTTGAAGAAGGCGCGGATCAATCTCACGCGCGCGTGGCCTGCGGGAATCTGGTCAACCTGTTCGACGCGTCGTTGCGGCTGCTGCATCCCGTAATGCCGTTCATCACCGAGGAAATCTGGCAGGCGATCTATGAAGGCCATCCGCCGTTGAAGTCGATTGCCTTGGCGGGGTATCCGCAAGCTGACGAGAAGCAGTTCGATTTGACCGCCGAGACCGAGATGGCGATCCTGCAGGATCTGATTGTGAACGTACGCAACGTGCGCGCCGAATTGAAGGTCGAGCCCAAGGTGAAGGTTCCGATTGAAGTGTTTGCATCTGAACCCGCGATTCGCGCCATGATTGAGCAGAACCGTGTTGCAGTGGAGCGGCTGGCGAATGTGGAGAAGATCACCTTTGTGCAAGGTTCTCTCGCCAAACAAGCGGGCGCGCGCAGCACTGCCCGGTTTGACGTTCTTGTGGTCTACGAACGAAAAATCGACGTCGCCGCCGAATCTGAAAAGCTGAAGAAAGAGCTGGAAAAGATCGAAAAAGAATTTGCCAATAATCAGAAGCAGTTAGGAAATGAACAATTTCTGGCGAAGGCTCCGGCGAAAGTAGTGGAAGGACTGCGCCGGCGCGAACAGGAACTGATCAGCCTTCTCGGGAAAATAAAGAGCCAACTCGCGGAACTGGCCGCCACAGGCGCAAACGTCTAGAACTGGCAACTGGCCACTCGCAACCGGCAACTTTTATGGACCTTAACAGCCGACGCATCACCGCGATTCTGGAGAATGCGCTGCTCGAAGACCGGGCGACGCGCGATGCGACCAGCTACGCCTCCATCGATCCAAATCAGCGGGCGTCGGCGACTATCATCGCGAAGCAGGATTGCATTCTCGCCGGCATCGGCTGCGTGGGGCGCATTCTCGATGTATACGCTGTGCTCGACGGCGCCGTCACTTCGCATTACGAGGTGACGACGCATCGTGAAATTTTCGATGGGGTGCGAGTGCATAAGGGCCAGGCGATCGCCGTGGTCCGGCACAACGCGCGGGTCATTCTCTCCTGCGAGCGCGTGATCCTTAACTTCCTGCAGCGCATGAGCGGAATTGCCACGCTGACGCGCAAGTTCGTTGAGGCAGTCTCGGGCACCAGGGCGCGCATTCTCGACACCCGCAAGACCGCTCCCGGGCTGCGCGTGCTCGACAAGTATGCGGTGCGCTGCGGCGGCGGACAGAACCACCGGCTCGATCTTTCCGACGGCGTTCTGATCAAGAACAACCACATCGCGCTCGCGGGCGGAATTGTTCCCGTGCTCGAGCGCGCCGTGCGTAACCGGCGCGGCTCGCAACCGATCGAAGTGGAGGTGCGCTCAATGGACGAACTGGAAGACGCCCTGGCCAACGGCGCCGAGGCCATCCTGCTCGACAACATGCCTCCGGAAGAAGTGCGTCGCGCCGTCGAGCGCTGCGCCAAGCTTGACCATCGCGTTCCCCTGGAGTGTTCGGGAGGGATCCGCCTCGAAAACGTTCGCACTTACGCCGAGACCGGCGTGGATTTTATTTCAGTCGGTCTCGTGACGCATTCGCCCCAGGCGGTCGATATGAGTCTGCGGGTTGTGCCGGTTTAAGGCCGAGTTCTTCGGTTTGTGCTTTTCCCACCGCTCCCGCATAATTCCCGCATCAAGAAGGCTGGGACAATTCGAGAGAGCAGAGTGTCGCGGGCGAGGACCCTGTTCGACCGTGCTCAGGGCGGGTCCGCGCCACACGAACAAACGACCGATGCCCGTCTCGGCCGCGTCGTCCGGTTGCTGATGGAGCACGCCACGCTGGTAGTGAGCGGCACGAAGATCGCGCAGGAGATTTCTTCGAACCGCTCGGAAGTCTGGCGGCTGATTCAGCAATTGCGCGGGCTGGGTGTGGATGTGGCCGGGCATCCGGCAACGGGCTACCAACTCAAGTCGGTCCCGGATCTTTTGCTGCCGGAGATTTTGGCTCCTCTGCTTCGCGGTACCATCTTTGACTCTCACATCCATCACTTCTACAAGATTGGCTCAACCAACACGGCAGCGATGGCAGCCGCGGCCGAGGGCGCCTCGGAAGGCAGCGTCTTTCTAGGCGAAGAGCAAACTGCCGGCCGCGGACGCGGGGTTCACTCCTGGCATTCGGAGCGCTCCGAGGGGATTTACTGCTCGGTCGTGCTGCGGCCGTCGCTTCCACCTTCGGAGGTGCTGGTCCTCGCGCTGGCAGCCGGGTTAGCGGTGCAGGCAGCAATTGAGCAAGTCGATGCGCGGGTTAAGGTTGACTTGAAGTGGCCGAACGATGTGCTGATCGCAGGCAAGAAAGTGTGCGGCATCCTCACTGAAATGAACGCTGAGGCCACACGCGTACGCTACATCGTCGTAGGAATTGGCATCAATGTGAATCAGGCAAACTTTCCCAAAGAACTCGCGGGCGAGGCGACCTCCCTGCGATTGGCAACCGGCAGCGAATGGTCCCGCGCGGAGCTAACCGTGGCTTTGCTAAAATCGCTTGAGCGGGAATATCGTCTGCTGCTCGAGCAGCCGGACGCGCGGGCGTCGATTCTGCGGCGTTTTGCCGATCATTCTTCGTGGGTGCGCGGCAAGCAGGTTCGCATCGAGGAAAACGGATCGGGCATCAAAGGCACAACCGAAGGCCTGGATGATCGCGGGTTTCTGCAAGTGCGCACCTCGCAAGGATTGCGGACGGTCTTGAGCGGAACGGTAAGAGCAGGATGAACTAAGAGCAGGATGACCTGCAGTTGGCCATTCGCAACCAGCCTCCACGCTGCGGCAAGGGCTGACGGCTGATTGCTCAGAACGCTGATTGCTCAGAACGAAGAACGGACAATCATGCTATTTGTTCTCGACGTCGGCAACACCAACACGGTGCTGGGAGTTTTTGCCCGGGCTGCGAAGGTGCACTCCGGCCCAAACGCCAATACCGGAGACACGCCGCGCTACGAGCGTCTGGTGGCGAACTGGCGTGTCGCGACGCGGCAGGGTAGTACGGTCGATGAGTACGGCGTTTTATTCCGCAATTTATTTTCGATGGCAAGCCTGGAGGCCTCGGAGATTCACGGCATTGTGATTTCATCGGTGGTGCCGCCGCTCGATCCCGTTTTGCGGCAGGTGTGCGAGCGCTATTTCAACTCCAAACCACTCTTGATCGAGCCGGGCATAAAGACGGGCATGCCTGTGCACTACGACAATCCCGCCGAGGTTGGCGCCGACCGCATTGTGAACGCGGTGGCAGCGTTCGAAAAATATGGTGGCCCCTGCGTGATTGTTGACTTCGGCACCGCGACCACGTTCGATTGCGTTTCCGCCAAAGGAGAATATCTCGGCGGAGTGATTTGTCC
>Ga0302326_10007345_pt1 | contig 24540 bp, 18 predicted proteins | sample Palsa_T0_3_FD_202264 | JGI IMG/M metagenome (GOLD analysis project Ga0302326, IMG submission 202264) | Peat permafrost microbial communities from Stordalen Mire near Abisko, Sweden - Palsa_T0_3 | ecosystem: Environmental > Terrestrial > Soil > Palsa > Peat permafrost | place: Sweden: Abisko... | reverse complement strand
ACTTGCTGGCGGCGGTTCGTGCGACGTGCACGCGGCGGCTCCGATGAAGGTCAGCGCGAGCGCAGCCATGGCTCTTGCGCTCAAGGCGTGGGCCTCTTCAATACCTTGCCGGGGTTCAGAATGCCGCGCGGGTCCAGCGCGTATTTGATGGCGTGCATGAGATCAAGCTCCACCGCCGGCGCGTAGCGTTCGAGCTCGCCGACTTTAAGCTGCCCTATGCCGTGCTCGGCGCTGAAGCTGCCGCCAAATTCCTGCACGAGATCATGCAGGGCGCGCTTGATGCTCGCTTCACGCGCGAGAAAGGCCTCCCGGTCCGCGCCCGGCGCCTGATTGAGATTGAAGTGCAGGTTGCCATCTCCCACGTGGCCGTAGGCGACGAGCCGCCCGTCCGGGACGTTGGCGGCGAGCCACTGCCCGGCGCGTTCGACAAATTGTGGCAGAACAGTGATCGGCAGGGACAGGTCGTGCTTCAGGCTTGCACCGTCCAGGCGCTGCGCCTCGGGAACGTTTTCCCGCAAGCGCCACAGCTGAGCCCGCTCACGCTCACTCTGCGAGATCGTGGCATCGAGGATGAGGGCGCGCGCCAGAGCATCCTCGAGCGCGCGTTCGAGCAGCGCGCCCAGGGGCTCGTCCTGCTGCGAGGATGTAAGCTCGCACAGCGCATACCAGGGATAGGGCCCGGCGAGCGGATCGGCGACGTTGGGGATATGCCGCATTGCAAGCTCCACCGCGATGCGCGGTATGAGCTCAAAGGAACTGACGCGATCGCCGCTGGCGTCGCGCAATTCGGCGAGCAGGCGCACGGCAGATGCAATATCGGGCAGTGCGACGAATGCGGTGGCCGTCGAGCGGATCTGCGGGAAGAGCTTAAGTTGCGCCGCCGTGATGACACCAAGGGTGCCCTCGGCGCCCAGAAAGAGCGACTTCACATCATAGCCGGTGTTGTCCTTACGCAGCCCCTGCGTGCACGGCAGGATGCGTCCGTCGGCGAGCACTACCTCAAGCCCGAGTACCAGATCGCGCATCATTCCGTAGCGCAGCACGCTCGTGCCGCCGGCGTTGGTGGAGAGATTGCCGCCGATCTGACAGCTGCCCTCGGATCCCAGGCTCAAGGGGAAAAGCCGCGCGGCTTGGGCTGCGGCCGTCTGCACCTCGTGCAGCGTGCAGCCGGCTTCGGCGAGCAGCGAATAATTGAGGGGATCGACCGAGCGGATGCGCTTCAGGCGCGCAAGCGCAAGCACGACCTGCTGTCCCGACTCATCGGGCGTTGCCCCGCCGCAGTAGCCGGTGTTGCCTCCCTGCGGCACGACGCCGATTCTTTCCTGGTTGCAAAATGCCAGAAGCGCGCAGATCTGCTCGACGCTGCGCGGCACGGCGACGCCCAGTGCGCGACCGCGATAGAGCTTGCGATGATCGGTGAGAAAGGGCGCAACGTCGGTTGCCGAGCGCAGAAAACCGTCAGGGCCCAGGATCCGCACCAGCTGATCTGCCGCGGATCCGGCCGCGGGCGATGTCATAGCGGTGGACATGCGCGCATTGTGGAAATCCGCCGCGCTGCGGCGCAAGTGGTATGGCTAAGCGAGTGCCGCGGTGCGCAGCGCCGCGATGCGCTCGTCAAGCGGCGGATGGCTCATGAAGAGGCGCGCGAATCCGGTCGAAACTTTTTCCGAGGCGATTCCGAAGGCCTCAAGCTGCGCGGGCAGCGGCGGCTCCTCCTGGGCTGCCTTCAGCCGCTCGAGCGCCGCGATCATGTTGTTGGTGCCGGCCAAGCGCGCACCGCCCAGATCGGCGCGGAACTCACGCCGCCGCGAGAACCACAGGACGATGATGCTCGCGAGCACGCCGAGGACGAGCTGAGCGACGATCACCGAAATAAAGTATCCGGGCCCCTGGCCGCGGTCGGAGCGGAACACGGCGCGGTCGACAATATTGCCGACGATGCGCGACAGCACGATGACGAAGGTGTTGACGACGCCCTGGATGAGCGCAAGCGTCACCATGTCGCCGTTTGAGACGTGCGTGATCTCGTGGCCGAGTACGGCCTGCAGCTCCTGCTCGTTCATACGCGCGAGTAGACCGCTGCTGACCGCCACTAGCGCGTTGTCACGCCGTGCGCCGGTGGCGAAGGCATTAGGCGCCGGGGAGTCGAAAATTCCGACCTCGGGCATGCCGATGCTGGCGTGCTGGGCAAGGCCGCGCACGATGTTGAGGAGGCGCTGTTCGGATGAGTTCGCCGACTGCGGATCGATGACGCGTACCCCCATGGAACGTTTCGCCAGCCACTTCGACATCGCAAGCGACACGAGCGATCCTGCGAATCCGAAGAACGCCGCAAACACCAGGAGGCTCGAGAGGCTGCTGCCCTGGCTTGCCAGCCAACGGTCGATCCCCAGGAGCTGCGCGACGATCGACAGCAGGAGGACGATCGCAAGGTTCGTGATAAGAAAGAGCAGAATGCGCTTCATGGCGGGCGTCTCGGGCTTCCAGCGCGGCACTCTACCGGGCCGCTGGCGGTCTCGTCACCGTGGGGGCCGGCGGCGCTCATTTCAAGCATCGGCCGCGCCAATTTAATAGGCGTCGCGATCCTCGGTTTCGTCCTCGTCGTCCTCGTCGTCCTCGTCGTCTTCATCCTCCTCGTCCTCATCCTCGTCCCAGTCGTCGTCCTCGTCTTCTGCTTCCTCGGCTTTCTGGGATTCGGCCCAGCCCTCGGGCTCGGCGATCCGTTCTAGGTCCATCTCATGCCAGGCCTCGACATCGAGCTCTTCGATGTCGCCGTCCAGGTACTCGATCTCGATGAGCTCCGAGTCCTCGTCGACTGACAGCACGCGGAACTGTTCTTCTTCTTCGAGGTTCTCGTACCACTGGGAGGGAACCGGTTCGTAATCTCTGCTCACCGCGCGAAACCTCGATAATCAATGGCCACGACGGGGATGAGTTTAGGGGCTGCGATCCGGTCAGGCAACGCTGGCGCGGCATCCGCGATCCGCGCGAAGTCGCGGTTGAAATCCCGATTGCGTATAGTTTTCCGATGTCATCGCCTTTGAGCGCCGCGCGGCGCATCGTCGTCAAGGTGGGCTCGACGCTCATCGTCGACCCGCAGTCCGGCCGGATCAATCGTGCCTGGCTTGAGGCGCTCGTCGCGGATCTGCTGCGGCTGCGCAAGCGGGGCCAGCAGGTGATCCTCGTCTCCTCGGGGGCCATTGCGCTCGGACGCCGCGAGCTTAAGCTTGCGAAGGGGACGCTGCGCCTGGAGGAGAGTCAGGCGGCAGCGGCCGTCGGGCAGATCCGCCTCGCGCATGCTTATAAGGAGCTCCTGGAGGAGCAGGGCGTCACAGTCGCCCAGGTGCTCCTCACGCTAGAGGACAGTGAGCGTCGCCGTCGCTACCTGAATGCGCGCGCAACCCTCGAATCGCTGCTCGCGCTCGGGGCACTGCCGGTCATCAACGAAAATGACACCGTCGCGACTGCCGAAATCCGCTACGGCGACAACGATCGCCTGGCCGCGCGCGTCGCGCAGATGACCGGCGCCGACTGCCTCGTCCTCCTGTCGGACGTTGAGGGCCTCTTTACGGCCGATCCAAACAAGGATCCGGGCGCCGCGTTTATTGACACCGTCCGGCATCTCACGCCTGAGATCGAAGCGATGGCCGGCAGTTCAAGCTCCGACCTGGGTTCCGGCGGCATGGCGACCAAGATCCTGGCGGCGAAGATCGCCATCGCCGCCGGCTGTCATCTGTGCATCGCCGCGGGGTATCCGAAACACCCGCTGCGCCGGGTCGAGGAGGGGGCGCGTTGCACCTGGTTTGTGCCGTCGGCGACCCCGGCGGCGGCTCGCAAGCAGTGGATCGCCGGTACCTTGAGGCCGACGGGCTCTCTCATGATCGACGCGGGCGCGTTGCGTGCGCTTGCCGAAGGCAAGAGTCTCCTGCCCGCGGGCGTCGTTCAGGCGCGCGGGCGTTTTGACCGCGGCGACACGGTGAGTGTTCTCGGCCCTGACGGCAACGAGATCGCCCGGGGCATCTGCGCGTATTCCGATGCCGATGCGGCGCGCATCATCGGGCGACGCTCATCCGAGATCGAAAGCTTGCTCGGATTTCGCGGGCGCGACGAGATGATCCACCGGGATGATCTGGCCGTCATGAAGCGTGAGGACAGCGCGCTCGCCGCCGCGGCGTCGGATCCCGTGGGGGTCATCCTTTGAGCGCCGCCGTCGCAGGCCCAAGTGAGGCAGTCGCGGATCTCACGAAGCTCATGCATAAGCTTGGCCGGGATGCGGTCACGGCCGCGGGGGTGCTGGCACTTGCGAGCACGCAGGCCAAAAATGCCGCCCTCATCGCCGCCGCCGCCGCACTGCGCGCAGACAGGCGCACCATCATCGCCGCCAACGAGCGCGACATCAGCGCCGCACGCATGACCGAGCTTAAGGCCGCTTTGATCGATCGGCTGCAGCTGAACGATGCGCGCATCGAGACGATGGCCGCGGCACTGGAGGATATTGCCGGCCTCGCCGATCCCATCGGAGTCGTGACCGCGCAATGGGATCGTCCCAATGGTCTGCACATCGAGCGCGTCGTCGTGCCCTTGGGCGTCATCGGCATGATTTACGAAAGTCGGCCGAACGTGACGGCGGATGCGGGGGCCATATGCCTGAAGTCAGGCAACGCCGTCATCCTGCGCGGCGGTTCGGACAGTGTGTTCTCCAACCGTGCGATCCACGCCTGCCTTGTCGCAGGTCTTGCGGCCGCGGATCTTCCGCAAAGCGCCATTCAGCTGGTGCCGACCGCCGATCGCGCGGCGGTCGGCACCATGTTGGGCGGCATGAGCGAGTACCTCGACGTACTGGTGCCGCGCGGTGGCAAGGCGCTCGTCGAACGCGTGCAAAAGGAGGCGCGCGTTCCGGTCATCGGTCATCTCGAGGGAAATTGTCACGTCTACGTGGATCGCGATGCCGCCTTGCCGATGGCACGCGCAATCGTCCTGAATTCGAAGCTGCGCCGCACCGGCGTCTGCGGCGCAGCGGAGACCTTGCTCGTGGATCAAGCCTGCGCCGCGACGCACCTCGCGCCGCTCGTGCGCGACCTTCTGGATGCGGGCTGCGAAGTACGCGGCGACAAAACCGTGCAAAAAACCGATGCGCGTGTGCGCCCGGCAGCGGAGGAGGACTGGTATCGCGAATTCCTGGACGCGATCATTGCCGTGCGCGTGGTAGACGGCGTGGAGGCTGCGATCGCGCACATCGGTACCTACGGCTCCGCCCACACCGAATCCATCGTGACCGACAACGCGCTGACCGCGCAGCGTTTTCTGACCGAAGTCGACAGCGCCATCGTGCTGCACAACGCCTCCACGCAGTTTGCCGATGGCGGGGAGTTCGGCATGGGCGCGGAGATCGGCATATCGACCGATCGCTTTCACGCGCGCGGCCCGGTGGGTGTGGCCGAGCTTACGAGCTACAAATACGTGGTGCGCGGCAGCGGGCAAACGCGCCCTTAGCGCCCCGTGAGCGCGGAAACCCCTCCGGCCTGTGAGAACGCCGCACGGATCCCGCGCGCGCGCAGTTCGTGGGCGGCGGCAAGGCTTCTCTGCCCGACCGCACAGACGAGCAGATATTTGCCGTTCACATCAAGATCAGGCTCGCCGTAGAGTAGCGTGCGCATCGGAATATGGCGCGATTCCTTGCACGGCGTCGGCCATGCCTGAAGCTCCTGCGGCTCGCGCACGTCGACGACCACGAAACCCTCGGCCCGGGCGTCATCGAGTGAAGCAAAGGCAAGCTCGAGCGATTCTTCTTTCATGGGCGCGTCCTCAAGTTTAGAGCTGATGTGCACGCAGCGGCCGGCGGCGCAGTCCGGCGCGCGGCGTGTACGCAGTCGCGTGATCGAAAAGGTCAAAAGGTTGACGAGCAGGACCTCATCGCCCAGCTGTCCGGGAAGGTTCAGGAGAAGCTTCAGAGCCTCGAGCGCCTGCAGGGATCCAAGCACACCCGGCACGGGTCCTAGCACGCCCGCTTCTGCGCAATTGCCGACGAGCCCGTCGCGAGTGGCCTCGGGCCACACGCAGCGCAGGCAGGCCCCGCCCGCTGCCGGACGCACCACTTGCAGCTGTCCTTCATACTGATAGACGCTTGCAAAGATCACGGGCTTTTGAAGCCGCATGCACGCGTCGTTCAAGGCAAAGCGCGTCGCGAAATTGTCGCTGCAATCGATCACGAGATCGTACGGCGCCACGAGTTCGGCGGCGTTCTCGCTCGTGAGCCTGACGACATGCATGCAGGCGTTGATGTCGGGATTAAGTGCGTTGACGCGCCGCGCGGCAAGGACAGCCTTCTGCTCCCCAACATCGGCCAGCGCGTAGGCGGTCTGGCGATGCAGGTTAGATGCCTCGAGCCGATCGGCATCAAGAAGGCCCAGACGGCCGACGCCTGCGCCTGCCAGATAGCTCAAGACGGGAACGCCCAGCCCCCCGCAGCCGACGATGAGCGCGGAACTTGCCGCCAGGCGCGCCTGCCCGGCGCTGCCGATCTCCTTGAGCGCCATTTGCCGCGAATAGTCCGGCAGCGCGGCGCTTTTTTCGTCGCCGTGCTGATGGCTCGCCGCCGGCGCGCAGCGCTCGCAGTTGACCCAGCCCGTATCGCCGCTCTCATAGTGCTCTTTCTTCCAGATGGGCAGGCGGTGTTTGACCTCGTCGATAATGTAGCGGCAGGCGCGGAAGGCTTCGTCGCGGTGCGCGGCGCTGACGCCGACCCAGACGGCAAGCTCACCAACCTTAAGCTTTCCCACCCGATGGATGCAGGCCGCGTGCGCGACACCAAACCGGGCCGCGGCCTCTTCCAGGATTCGTCGCGCCTCCTTCACGGCCAGCGGCGCGAAGGCTTCGTACTCGAGCGCAGTCACGCGCGCGCCTTCGTTGCGGTCGCGCACCCAGCCCTCAAAGCTGGCGTAGCCCCCGCAGGCAGGGTCCACGAGTGTGCCGCGTATCCGGGCGACATCGATGGCTGCGCTTGCGAACTCAAAGGTCAGCATCGCCTCATCCTTCAGCCGCCCGCGACGGGCGGGATGAACACGACGCAATCCCCGTCGGCGAGGGTGCGCGACCAGTCGGCGAATTCCTCATTGACGGCCACGCGCAGCTGCTCGCTGGCAAGTGAAAACGGGTAGCGTCGGGCAAGCTCCAGATACAGATCGCGCGCGCTGCGCGCGTGCGTATGCACGGACTCCTCGCTGCGGCCGGCCTGCTCGCGCAGCAGCGCGTAGTACTGCACGCGCAGTTGAATGGCAGCGGATCCTTGCGGCTTCAGGGATTTCACGGTCGCATCGTACTCTGCGCGGGTATTGATATTGTCGAGCACGCGCGCGCTCGGCGCCGCCAGAAACTTCGCGATTGCCTGCGCGAGAAACTTGCGCGGACACAGACCGTTTTGCGCAACGAACGCGGCAAGTTTGGCGCGACTTGGCGGCTCATAGATCGCGCACAACGGCTCGGGCAGGCCATCGTGAGCGGAAAGGTAGGCTGTGGCATCGCACGCCGGATCGCGCGCGCGCACGAGCGCTGCGAGCGTCGGCGCATCCAAAAAGGGCAGATCGCAGGCGAGCACGAGCCAGGCGGCGTCCTCGTGCTGCGCTTGGGCTGCCATGATGCCGGCGATCGGGCCGCGATCCGGCTCGCGGTCGATGATCTGGGCGAAGCCGGCGCGCACCGGATCATCCACCTGATCTGCGCGCACCGATACAAACGCGCGGGCGACGAAAGGCTCGAGAAGCTGCACGGCCGCGGCCAACTGGGAGCGGCCGTGATAGTCGAGCGCCGCCTTGTCCGCGCGCATGCGCGTGCTCCTGCCGCCGGCGAGCACCAGGCCATACAGCGCTGCGTTCATCGGCGCTTCACGTTGCGTTTGCCACCCGACTTTTCAACGAGGCGGACGTTTGTGATCTCGATATCGTGCGAGAGCGCCTTGCACATGTCATAGACTGTAAGCGCAGCGACAGTGGCCCCGGTCAGAGCTTCCATCTCGACCCCGGTGCGGTGATGCACGGAGACGCGGCAGCGGATGCGCAGCCCGCCGGGCACGCTCTGCACCTCGATGCTGCAGTCATCGAGTGCCAGCGGATGGCAGAATGGAATGAGCTCGTGGGTGCGTTTGGCGGCCATGACGCCGGCGATGATCGCGGTGTCAAATACCGGACCTTTTTTTGTGCGATGGCCGCTGTTGCGCAAAGCGAGCGCAACCGCGCGCGGCAGGCGCAGCCGTGCCTCGGCGGTCGCGATGCGCTGGGTAACCGCCTTGTGCGCCACATCCACCATGCGCGGCCGGCCGCTCGTATCCAGGTGTGTGAGCTTGCCCGCCATGTCAGCCGCCGATGTAATACATTTCAACTTTTGGAGTCACGGCGGCGGTTTCGCGCACGCGTGCGCGTATTTCGCTATAGCGGTCGGCGCGCCCGAGCCACACCTCGCGGATGCGCTCGAGGAGCTGCGCGTCGCTTGCGCCACTGCGCAGCGCATCGCGCAGACTCGTGCCGCGGGTCGCGAACAAACAGGTGTAGAGCACACCGTCGGAGGACAGGCGCGCGCGCGAACAGCTGCCGCAGAACGGCTGCGTGACCGATGAGATGAAGCCGATCTCGCCCCGGCCGTCCTCGAATGCATAGCGTTCGGCGACCTCGCCCCGGTAGTTGCGCACGAGTGGCGCGAGCGGCCAGCGCGCGCCGATGAGCGCGAGGATCTCCTTCGACGGCACGACGAGCTCGGCGCGCCAGTCATTCCTGTTGCCGACGTCCATGTACTCGATGAAGCGCACGATGACATCGGTGCCGCGAAAGTGCTCCAGAAGTGCGAGCACCGTGGCGTCGTTCACGCCGCGCTGCACGACCGTATTGATTTTGACGGGCGCAAGCCCCGCCCGCCGGGCATGCGCGATGCCGTCGAGCACTTCATCGACGCTGCCCAAGCCGCCGCTCATGCGCGCAAAAACTTCTGGATCCAGACTGTCAAGACTCACGGTAACGCGCTTGAGCCCTGCGGCTTTGAGCTCCGCGGCGTGCTGCGCGAGAAGTACCCCGTTGGTCGTGAGCGCCACATCCTCGATCCCCGGTATCGCGGTCAGGTCACCGATGAGATCGGCAAGATTGGCGCGCAACAAGGGCTCCCCCCCGGTCAGGCGCAGTTTGCGCACTCCCAGTTGCACGAAAAGCCGCGCAAGGCGCTCGATTTCCTCGAAGGAGAGCCGCTCGCCGGAACCTAGAAAGCGGTATTTCTCATGGTAGGTCTCGCGCGGCATGCAGTACGGACAGCGAAAGTTGCAGCGGTCCATGACCGAGATGCGCAGGTCGCGGATCGGCCGCTCAAAGGTATCACGCGGCCGGCGCAGCTGCTCAAGGGGGATGACGGTTTCAGATGGGGACATGGACCCTAAACTCTTACCACCGGTGGAGGCGAGTGACAAATCCCTTCGGGTAGGTGTCCGGGCCCGGTGGAAGTTCCACAAAGCCGTCGGTGCCTGCGAGTGCCGTGAAATCACCGGAGCCATTGGTAGGCGACGGGACCGCCCAGGAACGCCCCCAGTCATCCGTTTCGATGCGCACCGGCATGAAGAACGCCAGTGCCTGCTTAACCGTGACCGGTGCGCTCAAGGCGATCTTCTGCACCGCGCGCGGCGCCTCGGCCATCGCGGCGAAGAGCGCGGGCAGAACATAGCGCGCGAGGCACACGAGCGTCGACACGGGGTTCCCGGGCAGCGCAAAGACGACGGCCTTCGAGTCGGCGACGCCAAACCAGAACGGCAGGCCCGGGCGCTGGGCTACCTTATGGAAAATCGTGCGCACTCCGAGGTTAGTGAGGGCCTGCGGCACAAGATCAAGGCGGCCCATCGAGACACCGCCGCTCAGAATGAGCGCATCGTGCGTGTCGAGGTGAAACCTCAAGCGCTCTTCAAGCTGCGCCAGATCATCGCGCAGGTGCTCATCCGCAACGCGCGAGAATCCCTGGCGCTTTAAGGCCGCAAGGATCCCGTAGGCATTGGAGCGGCGGATCTGGTGCGGGAGCACCGGCTCGCCCGGCTCGATGAGCTCATTGCCGGTGGAGATCACCGCGACCGCCGGCTGAGCGCTGACCCTGATCCGGGCCATCCCCGCGGAGGCCGCGATCGCAATTTCCGGACCGCCCAGGCGCGTGCCCACCGGAACCAGCAACGCCCCCTGGCGCGCGTCAGTTGCGCGCCGATGCACGTTTTGCCAGGGCTCTACCCGTAAATCCGCCTTCAGCGTCGCCCAACCGTCGCCCACGTTCAGCTGCTCGACGGGAATGACGGCATCGCAGCCGATTGGCAGCACCGCGCCCGTCATCACCTCGATGCAGGCGTCGGCGCCTGCGAGCGATCGGGGCGCTTCGCCGGCGCACTGCGTGTCCTGGATACGAAAGGGGCGCGACTCTGCGACGCGTGCGCGGCTGTCGATCGCGATGCCATCCATGGCGACACGATCGAACGGCGGCTGATCGCGCTCGGCGTAGATGTTCTCGCGCAGCACGGCGCCCGCGCATTGCGCCAGTGGCAGGGATTCGATCGGCAGGCACGAGAGGTGCTCTGCGATCAGTTTGTCGGCATCGGCGGGCGTCAACATCGCACGATGGCCCGCGCGTTGCTCGCTGTTATCCCTTCGGCGGCGAGCTCTTGGCCTTGAAAATACGGATCTGCTCGTTCAACCGGTCGGCGACTGCCTGATCCTCGTCGACGGCGGCATTATTCTTCAGCGCCTGCTGCTGCTCGATGGACTTTTTCTGCTCGGGCGTGAGCTTGTCGCCACCCTTGGAAAGTTGCGCATCTTCCTCAAGCTTGATGCAGGCCGTGTAGGCGTTGATCTGCTCATCGAAGGCCTTGACCGCTTTCTGGGCGGCAACCATGTCGGCGAGCGTTGCCGTCGCCCCGTCAGGGATCTTTTCGGGCGACTTCGGATAGGAGCACGCAGCGTGCGCGGGCACGGCGAAGATCGCCATTGCGGCCAGAGGGAGCAGAACTTTCATGGGTTATACCTCATTCTTATCGAGCCCCTATATTAGTGTCGAGCCGCAGGGCCTGCTACCCCAATGTAAGGCTCAGTGGCGGGCGGCCTTGCCTCCGGCCGTATTTTCATCTGCCGGTACACTGCGCGTACGTCCAGGTGGTGCGGTCAGGTTCCGGTGCCGCTTGTGGCCGCCACGGCCGTCGGCGGCGGCGATCCCAGCGCGGCGGTGCTCCAGCCCCCGCCCAAAGCCTGGATGAGCGCGACACTCGCCGTCAGGCGATTCTGCCGGATACTGAGCAGCGTCTGGGCATCCGCGAGTGCTGTAGCCTGCGCGGTGACGACCGCGGTGTAGGCGACGACCCCCGCCTTGTACTGGTTGATCGTCAGGCGCACGGCTTCATTCGCGGACTTCACGGTCTTATCCTGCACGGTGTCCTGCTGTTCGAGAATGCGCAGCGCGGCGAGTTCATCCTCCACCTGCTGAAACGCGCTGAGCACCGCTTGGCGATAATTCGCGACGGCCAGATCGTAGGCCGCTCGCGCTTGTGCGACCTGTGCGGAACGCAGGCCAAAATCCAGGATCGTGTCACTGACATCGGCCCCCAACGACCAGACGTTGTTGGGTGCGCGCATGAGCCCATTGATGACGTTGCTCGTGAATCCCGCCGAGCCACTGAGTGTGAGGTCCGGAAAATAGGCGGCGACCGCGACGCCGATCTGGGCGTTGGCGGAGGCCATCGTGCGCTCGGCTGCCGCAACGTCCGGACGCCGCTCGAGGAGGCTCGAGGGTAAGCCTGTGGGCAAGACCGGTATCACGGTGCCGAAGGTGGCCGGCACGATCGCAAAGTCAGCCGGCGGCTTGCCGATGAGCACCGCGATTGCATGCTCGAGCTGCGCGCGCATCACGCCGACGTTGATCTGCTGCGACTGGGCGCCTTCGAGCTGCGTCTCGGCGGTGATGACGTCCGCCTTCGCGACGATGCCGGCCTTGTACTGGTTCTGAGTGATGTCGAGCGAGCGCTGGTAGGCCTCAACCGTCTGGTCGAGGAGCTGCTTCGTTTCGTCGCTGACGCGCAGCTCCACGTAGTCCGTCGCGAGCGTCGCCTGCGCCGAGAGGCGCGCCGCCGCAAGATCCGCCTCGCTCGCCTGGGCGCTTGCGACATCGCTCTCAACCGTTCGGCGGATCTTGCCCCAGATGTCGGGCGCCCAGGAGGCGTTCGCCGCAACATCGAAGTTATTGAAGGGGTGCGTAGTCGTCGGCACGACGGTGGTCGAGGTTCCGGTGCTCGTGCTGCTACCACCGGTGGTAGTCGTCGTGGTGCTCGCGCCGCCGACGGTCGTGCCCAAGCCTTTGGTCCGCGTGGCAGAGCCGCTCACGCCCAGAGTCGGGAAATACCCCGCGCGCGCCTGACTCACCACCGCCTGCGCCTCGCGATAGGACGCCTCGGAGGCCTTCAGCGTCTGGTTTGAAATATCGATCTGCTTCTCGAGCCGGTCCAGCACCGAATCATCATAGACCGACCACCAGTCGGTGCCGCTCGCGGCGTTCTTCGGTTCGGCGGGCTTCCAGCCCTCGGCTTCTTTGAAGCGTTCGGGCACGGCAGCAGCCGGGCGGTGGTAGTTGGGGCCGACCGCGCAGCCGCACAGGATAGATGCGGCGAGGAGCGGCAACGTCTTGCGAGTATTCATAGGGGTTCAGCCGGCGCCGCCGCGCCACCGTGATGCTTGTCGGGGTAGAGGCGCGCCCACAGCTCGCTCGACCACACACCGAAACGATCCAGATACAGATACATGACGGGCGTCGTGTAAAGCGTCAATACCTGGCTCACAATGAGACCACCGACGATTGACATACCGAGCGGCTGACGCATCTCCGCACCGTTGCCAGTACCGATCGCAAGCGGCAGCGCGCCCAGCATCGCGGCCATGGTCGTCATCATGATGGGACGGAACCGCATCAATGAGGCCTCAAAAATCGCATCGCGTGGCGTGCGTCCGTGGTGGCGCTGGGCGTCGAGAGCGAAGTCGATCATCATGATCGCGTTCTTCTTGACGATGCCAATCAGCAGGATGACGCCAATCAGCGCAATAATGCTGAACTCGGATCGAAACACGAGCAGTGCCAGCACTGCGCCCACCCCTGCCGAGGGCAGTGTCGATAAAATCGTGATGGGGTGGATCAGGCTCTCGTATAGAACTCCGAGCACGATGTAGACGGCGGCGAGCGCCGCCAGGATCAGTATGGGCTCGTTGCTGAGCGACTCCTCGAAGGTGCGCGCGGTTCCCTGAAAGCTGCCGTGAATGCTGCTCGGCATCCCGATCGCATCGGTTGCCTGGCGGATCGCAATGGTGGCATTGGAGAGCGACTCGTTGGGGGCGAGGTTAAAAGAAATAGTCGTCGCGACAAACGTGCCCTGATGGTTGATGGCGAGCGGCGTGTTGCCCGGCTGGTAGCTGCTGAAGGATGCGAGCGGCACCATCTGCTCGGCGGCGGTGCTGTCCGCCGCGCCGGTGGAGACCGAGCTGTGTCCGGTGGCGGCCAAACTGTTGGTCGCCTGATTGATCGCGGTGTCGGCCGCGATCGCTGCGGCGGAGTTGACGGTCGCAGTCTGAGTGGACGTCACGGTACCGGCCACCGCATTGGTCGCCTGGCTGCCGTTCACCGTGCCGCCGGCGGTGCTGACCCACAGATCCTTCATGGTTTCCGGGCTCTGCCAGAATCGCGGCGCGACCTCCATCACGACGTGATACTGGTTGAGCGCGTTATAGATGGTCGAGACGTCGCGCTGCCCGAATGCATCGTAGAGCGTGTTGTCGATCGCGGCGGGGTTTAACTGCAGCCGGGAGGCGGTATCGCGGTCCACCGCAAGATCGATCTCAAGGCCGTTCTGCTGCTGGTCGGAATTGACATCGGTGAGAACCGGTAAACGGCCGAGCGCGTCGGCGAGCTTGGGCGCCCACTTATAAAGATCAGCCACACTGTCCGCCTGCAGCGTGTATTGATACTGGGCATTGCTCTGGCGCCCGCCGACACGGATGTCCTGCACCGATTGCAGGAAGAGCCGTGCCCCTGCGACCTGATTCAGCTGCGGGCGCAAGCGCGCGATCACCTGGTCAGCCGATATCTTGCGCTCGGACTTTGCTTTGAGGGCGACGAACACCGAGCCGCTGTTGGTCTGCGAGCCGCCTCCGGAGCCACCGCCGGTGAAGCCGACGACCGTGTCGACCGCCGGATCCGCCTTCACGATGGTCATGAACTGCACGAGCTTCTTTGACATCGACTGGAACGAGATGGCCTGGTCGGCCTGGATGCCGCCTTGCAGGCGACCGGTGTCCTGCTGCGGGAAGAAGCCCTTCGGAATGATGATGTAGAGATAGATATTGAAGGCGACGGTTGCGGCGAGCAGCACCATCACGAAGCCGCGATTCTCCAGCGCCCAGCGCAGGCTGTGCCCGTAGCTCTCGCGCATCCAGTCAAATGCCCGCTCGCTCGCCTGAAAGAGCCGGCCCTGCTTGGCCGGATCATTCTGGCGGATGAAGAGCGAGCACATCATGGGAGTCGTCGTGAGCGACGCCAGCAGCGACACCAGTACCGCAACCGACAGCGTGATCGAGAATTCACGGAACAGCCGCCCGACGATGCCGCCCATGAGGAGAATCGGAATGAACACCGCGACCAGCGACAGGCTCATCGACAGCACGGTGAAGCCGACCTCGCTTGCGCCCTGGATCGCCGCCTGGAAGCGCGGCATGCCCGCCTCGATGTGGCGCGTGATGTTCTCGAGCACGACGATCGCATCGTCGACGACGAAACCGGTCGCGATGATGAGCGCCATCAGCGACAGGTTATCGAGGCTGTAACCCAGAAGGTACATCGCGGCAAATGTGCCGAGGAGCGAAATCGGCACGGCGACCGCCGGCACCATGGTGGCCCGGCCGTTGCGCAGGAACAGGAACACGACGAGTATCACGAGCGTGATCGCGATGAGGAGCGTGCGCTCGACATCGTGCAGCGAGGCGCGGATGGTCGTCGTCCGGTCGTTTGCGACCTTGACCTCGATGTCGGTCGGAATCGAGGCCTTCAGAGCCGGTATCAGCGCGGTGACGCGATCAACCGTGTCAATGATGTTGGCGTTCGGCTGTCGAAACAGAATGACGAGTACGGCGGGTTTTGCGTCCGAGAGGCCAAGATTGCGTACGTTCTCAACCGAATCGAGGATTTCGGCGACGTCCGAGAGGCGCACCGCAGCGCCGTTTCGGTAGGCGATGACCAGGTTTCTGTATTCGGCGGCTTTGCTCGCCTGATCGTTGGTGTAGATCTGAAAGCGTTGCCCGCCGATGTCGATCGAGCCTTTCGGCGTATTGGCGTTCGCCGCGGCAAGCGCCGCACGCACATCCTCAAGGCCGATGCCGTATTTGAAGAGCGCGCTCGGATTGAGTTCGACGCGCACGGCCGGCAGCGAACTGCCGCCGATCGTCACCTGACCGATGCCGGCGACCTGCGAGAGCTTTTGCGACAGAATCGTATCCGCCGCGTCGTACAGCTGCCCCGGCGTCAAGGTCGCCGAAGTGAGGGTCAGAATCATGATCGGCGCGTCAGCCGGATTGACCTTGCGATAGGTCGGGTTGCTCCTGAGCGCCGTCGGCAGATCCGCGCGCGCGGCGTTGATCGCCGCCTCGACATCGCGCGCAGCGCCGTCGATATCGCGGTTCAAGCCAAACTGCAGCGTTATGCGCGTCGAGCCTGACGAGCTCGATGAGGTCATCTCCGTCACGTCGGCGATCTGCCCCAAATGACGCTCGAGCGGTGTTGCCACCGAGGAGGCCATGACATCCGGACTCGCACCCGCCATCTGCGCCTGCACGGAAATGGTCGGAAAGTCGACCTGCGGCAGCGGCGAGACTGGCAGCTTGAAGTAGGCGATGCCGCCGGCGAGCGCGATCCCGAGAGTGAGGAGCGTGGTCGCGACCGGGCGCCGGATGAAGGGCTCGGACGGGTTCATTTCGCCGGCGCTCCGCTTGCCGCCGGACGGCCCATCCAGCCGACAAGGCGCCGTTCGAGGCGGTCGAAGTACAGATAGATGACAGGGGTCGTGAAGAGCGTGAGGAGCTGACTTAAGATGAGACCGCCGACGATCGTGATACCCAGCGGATGCCGCAGCTCCGAGCCCGTGCCCCTGCCGAGCATCAAGGGCAGGGCGCTCAACAGCGCCGCCATGGTCGTCATAAGAATGGGCCGGAAACGCAACAGTGAGGCGTGATAGATCGCATCGTGCGGGCTCATGCCCTGCTCGCGCTCGGCGACCAGCGCGAAGTCAATCATCATGATCGCATTCTTCTTGACGATGCCGATCAGGAGGATGATGCCGATGATCCCGATTACACCCAGGTCGCTGCCCGCGAACAGAAGCGCGAGCAGCGCGCCGACCCCGGCCGACGGCAGCGTCGAGAGGATCGTGATCGGATGGATGAAGCTCTCATACAGAACGCCGAGCACGATGTAGACCGTGACGATCGCGGCCATGATCAGGAACAGCTCATTGCCGAGCGTCGCCTGGAATGCAAGCGCTGCGCCCTGGAAGCTCGTCATGACGCTCACGGGCAGGCCGATATCCGTTTCAGCTTTGCGGATCGCATCGACCGCATCGCCGAGCGCCGCGCCCGGCGCGAGATTGAAGGACACCGCCGTCGACGGGAACTGGCCCAAGTGATCGATCGACAAAGGCGCGGTCCGCTCGGACACCGTGACGAGCGCCGACAGCGGCACCTGGCCGCCGATCGCCGTCGCGGACGGCAGGTATATCGTGCCGAGCGAATCGAGCGAGCCCATGAGCGAGGAGTCCGCCTGCAGAATGACGCGGTACTGGTTCGACTGGGTGAAGATGGTCGAGACGATACGCTGACCGAATGAATCGTAGAGCGCGTTGTCGACGGTCGCCGGAGTGATCCCAAAACGGCCGGCCGTGTCACGGTCGATCGTCAGATAGGCGGACAACCCCTCGTTCTCCTGGTCGCTTGCGACATCCTCTATCTGCGGCAGCTGCTGCAGCTTGGCGACCAGCTTTGGCACCCAGATATTGAACTCGGTGGGATTGGAGTCCTCGAGGGCAAACTGATATTGCGTGCGGCTGACCGTGTCGTCGATCGATAGATCCTGCACCGGCTGCATGTAGAGCGAGATTCCCGTGACGCCGGCGGTCTCGCGCTGCAGCCGGCGAATCACGTCGCTTGCGCTTTCCGAGCGGTCATCGACCGGCTTCAAGTTGATGAGCATGCGCCCGCTGTTCAAGGTGATGTTCGAGCCATCAACACCGATGAATGAAGACAGGCTCACGACGTCGCTGTCCTTCAGGATGACGGCAGCCATCTTCGCCTGGCGCTCGGCCATATCCGCGTACGAGACCGACTGCGGCGCTTCGGTGATCGCCTGGATGACGCCCGTGTCCTGGACCGGGAAGAAGCCCTTGGGGATAAAGATATAAAGAAGGATCGTGAGAATGAGCGTTCCGATCGCGACCGCGAGCGTCAGCGGTTGATGCCTTAAAACCCACTCCAGCGCCTGGCCGTAGCGGTCGATGAGCGCCTGAAACTTGTCGTTCGACCAGCGCGCGATTCCCTTCTCCTCTTCCTTGGGCCGATGCCTGAGGAGCTTGGCGCACATCATCGGCACGAGCGTGAGCGAGACGACCGCCGAGAGGATGATGGTGACCGCGAGAGTGATCGCAAATTCGTGGAACAGCCGGCCGACGACGTCGCCCATGAAAAGGAGCGGGATCAGGACCGCGATCAGCGACACCGTGAGGGATACGATCGTGAAGCCGATTTCGCCCGCGCCGCGCAGGGCGGCCTCGAGCGGCGCCAGACCCTGCTCGACGTAGCGCGAGATGTTTTCGATCATGACGATGGCGTCATCGACGACGAAACCGGTCGCGATGGTGAGCGACATCAAAGAAAGGTTGTTCAAGCTGAAACCGAAGAGGTACATCGCAGCCAGCGTGCCAACCAGTGACAGGGGCACGCTCAGGCTCGGGATGACGGTCGCAGCAACGCTGCGCAGAAACAGAAAGATGACGAGCACGACCAGGATCACCGCGAGCGCGAGCTCGAATTCAACGTCGTGCACGGATGCGCGGATGGTGTTGGTGCGGTCAGTCAGAATCGACACTTCCACCGCGCTCGGCAGCGTGCTCGAGACGCCGGGCAGGAGCTTCTTCACCCGGTTGACAACCTGGATGACGTTCGCGCCTGGCTGGCGCTGGATATTGAGAATGATGCCGGGTGTGTTGTTCACCCAGCCGGCAAGATAGACGTTTTCAGCGCCCTGTTTGACCTGGGCGACATCCGACAGTCGCACCGGGCTGCCGTTTTTATAGGCGACGATGATGCTTTCGTAGGCTTGCGGGCTTTGGATCTGATCGTTGGCATTCAAGGTCCAGGAACGCGCCGGTCCGTCGAGCGTGCCCTTGGGGGAGTTGACATTGGCGTTGCTGATCGTCGTGCGCAGATCGTCGATGTTGAGTCCGTAGGCCGCAAGCGCGAGCACGTTCGCAACCACGCGCACCGAAGGCCTTTGGCCGCCGCTCACGCTCACGAGGCCTACTCCGTCGACCTGGGAGATTTTCTGCGCAAGGCGCGTATCGGCGAGATCCTCAAGCTGCGTGAGCGGCAGAGTCTTTGAGACGATGCCCAGGGTCAGGATCGGCGCATCGGCGGGATTGACCTTGGCGTAGATCGGCGGCGCCGGCAGATCCGATGGCAGAAGGTTCCCGGCCGCGTTGATCGCCGCCTGCACTTCCTGTTCTGCGATGTCGATGCTGAGCGTCAGGCTGAATTGCAGAGTAATGACCGATGCACCGCCGGAGCTGGTCGAGGACATCTGGTTGAGCCCCGGCATCTGCCCGAACTGCACTTCAAGGGGCGCTGTGACCGCCGAGGTCATGACCTCGGGACTCGCGCCCGGGTAAAAGGTCTGTACCTGAATGGTGGGATAATCGACTTCGGGCAGCGCTGAGAGCGGCAGGTAGCCATAGGCCACCATGCCCACGAGGAGGATCGCCAGCATCAGAAGCGAAGTGCCGACCGGCCGCAGTATGAAGATGCGGGACGGGCTCATCCGTAAGGCCTACTGAGCCGCAGGTTGAGTGCCGGGGTTAGCGGGCGCGCCTTGCGCACTGCGCTTGTGCTTGTGCGTCGCCGCCGGCGGCGCTGCCGCATTGGCGGTGTCTTTGCGCAGCAGTACCTTGGCCCCATCCTTGAGTTTGTCCGCGCCGTCGACCACCACATTGTCGCCCGGCTTCAAACCCTTCGTGATCACCGTATTTGTGGCATCGCCCGGGCCGAGTGTCACCTTGCGAATACTCACCGTGCTGTCGGCGCCGATCACATACACATAGGTACCAGGTGCGCCGCGCTGAATGCCGGCCTGCGGAATGAGCGTGGCGTTGTGCAGCGTGTCGAGCAGCAGGGCGACGTTGACGAACTGGTTGGGGAACAGGGTTTCGTCGCTGTTCGCGAAGACTGCTTTCAACTTAACCGTGCCCGTCGTAGGGTCGATCATGTTGTCAACGGTCTGCAGGGTGCCGGTTGCAAGTTGGGTGATGCGGCTTCTGTCATACGCCGTCACCGACAATGTCTTGCCGGCGTGCAGTTGCGCCTGCAGTGGCGGGATCTGATCTTCGGGCAGCGTGAAAACCACGGTGATGGGTTGCAGCTGGGTGACGACGACGAGGCCGTTCGGCTCCGCCGGCGTCACGTAGTTCCCGAGTGTCACCTGCTGCAGTCCGACTCGGCCACTGACGGGGGAAATGATGTGGCAATAGACGAGATTCAGCTTTGCCGCATCGATCTGGCCCTGGTCGGTCTTTACGGTGCCCTCGTCCTGCACGACGAGCGCTCTTTGCGTCGCAAGCTGCTGTTCGGCGATGGAGTCCTGTGCGAACAGTGTCTGGTAGCGCGTCAGGTCGACTCGCGCATTGGCGAGTAACGCCTGGTCGCGCGCGAGCGCGCCTTGTGCCTGCTCAAGGGCGACCTCGTAGGGTCGCGGGTCGATTTGAATGAGGGCGTCGCCCGGCTTGACGATCTGACCCTCCTTGAACGCAATCTGCATGATCTGGCCGCTGATCTGGCTTTGCACTGTTACGGTGGCGATCGGCGTCACCGCGCCAAGCCCGTTTAGAATAATCGGCATGTCGCCGGAGCGAGCGGTGGCGGCGACGACGGGCATCGGTCCGTTAGCGCCGAAGCGCCCCGTCGGCGCCCGCGTGCCTTTCGGCGTCAGGAGCCACGCCACGAGCGCGAGCGCCAGCAACACCACCAGAACGAGAAGCCAACGCCGTCCGGCAAACAGCCGGTGAAGAGGTCCTTCGGAATGGGCGCCCACCGGGTCGGCGGCTGCGATCAGAGTGCGGTTGTCGTCGTTCATGGCTCAGTGCGGTACCGCTTCAGCTTGCCGTTGTGGCGCTGCAATACGCTTAGGAATCCGGGGACAAGTGGCGGTCGGGATTCCGGACCGGACCGACCGCGAACTGTGTAATAGCCCATCTTGCCCGAAAGATTAACGAACAAGGTCAAGATTGTAGAAGCATCGGGCTTGGCTGACGAGGCTTGGGTATCCGACCCGGTGCGCAAGCAGGCCGCCGGATGGCACCACGCTTGGCCTACCGCTTGCGCGGATTACAGGCCGTGTCGGCAAGCAGCATCGCTCGCCCGAGCCTGCATGCCCGCCGATCCTGCGCCTCGGGGGTCCAGGGGCTTTTGCTGCGCTCGGGCGCGGATCCGGGTCGAGCCGAGCCGCATTCGGACATTGCATATTTAGGCTAGGCGACTGCATCGGCGTATCCGTTCGCGTTTGGCCAAAATGACGCGTCCGGTTTTTGACGGCGCCCGCGCGAAATCGTTTCACTCTGCGATGCGCCTGCGGCGCGCAATGCGGCGTTTAGCTCTCCTCGATTCCGGGCTCATGATCCTTAACAATTCTTTGCACCCAGGAGGATGCCGTACGCCCCACGGGGCCGACGGCGTAACGTTGCCCATCGACTGCGCGTACCGGCCATATACCAATGAGCGCATTCGAGACGAAAAGCTCGCTTGCCGCATTGAGCTCGCCGGGGTCGATGTCACGCACGATCGCAGGCGTGCCACTTCGCTGCCAGTATTGAAGGAGCGAGGCGCGCATGACTCCGGCCACGCCGCAGCGCACAATCGCCGGGGTGCACAGCTCGTCGTCAATCACGGCATAGACGTTCGTCATGGTGCCGCCGACGAGCCGCCCCTCGCTGTCAAGCATGAGACCTTCCGCGATCGCAGATGATGTCCATTCACGTCGTGCCAGAAGTTGCGGTTGCCGGTCCACGAGCTTCAGCCCCGCAAGATGCGGCTCAATGGGAAAGCGCGTGCGGCAGCGGATCACGGATATGCCATCGCGCGACCACTCCAGCGGTCGCAGACGTGGCGGCTCTGCACGCACAATCGGCTGAGATGGCTCGCCGCGCCCGTCCGGCTTTTGTGATGCGATCACTTTGACGACGCCCGCGCCTGCGGTGGCTGCCTGTTCGCAGATCCTGGCCGCAAGGACGGATCCGGCCGGCAGCTTGATATTGAGCCGCCGACTGCCCTCTGCCAGGCGCGCCAGATGGCGCGCGAGCAGGCGCGGCTCGCCTTTGACGACGGCGAGCGTCTCAAATACGCCGCCGTCGGATGCGGCCTCAGGAAGCTTCGACATCAGTAGTGAACGCGCGCAGCAGGCCGCGGGCCTTCGCGCGCGTTTCCTCAAGTTCGCGCTCCGGATCCGAATCGGCAACGATGCCCGCGCCGGTGCGAAATTTAACTTCATCCGCTCGTACCGTCGCGGTACGGATGAGGATATTCAGATCGAGACTGCCATCGAGCGACAGATAGCCCAAGGAGCCGGTATAGGCACCGCGCGGTTCGGCTTCGAGAGCTGCAATGATCTGCATGGACCTTACTTTAGGACAGCCGGTAATGGTGCCGCCTGGAAATACGGCGCGGATCACATCGACCGGCGAGACGTCCGAGCGCAAGCGTCCGCGAACATTTGAGACGATGTGGTGGACGTGCGCGTAGCTTTCGATGATCGCGTACTCATCAACTGTGACGGTACCCGCCTCGGCAATACGCCCCAGATCGCTGCGCTCCAGATCGAGCAGCATCACGTGCTCGGCGCGTTCTTTCGGATGCGCGGTCAGAGCCGCTATGACGTCGCGATCGTTGCCCACACGCGGATGCGTGCCCGCGATCGGGCGGGTCTGCACCTGGCCGTGGCGCGACTCGACCAGACGTTCGGGCGAGGTTGATAAAACCGACATCCACGGCAGATGCGCGATCGCGCCGAAGGGACTGGGGTTCGAATGACGCAGGCCGGCGTACAGCTGCGCAGGACTTTTCGCCTGCGCTAAACGACCCCGCCAGCCGCGCGACAGATTGACCTGGTAGATGTCCCCCGCGGCAATGTGCTGTCGGGCGGCCGCGATGCGCCCCATAAAAAGATCGGCGGGCTCTTCGTCAAGTGATGCGAGGCCGATTGGAGTTCTTTGCACGGGATCCTGGGCAGATCCAAGCGCCAGAGCCATCTCCTCCAGAAGCCGCGCGTGACCCGGCTCGGCGATGAGCCACGTTTCTCTTCGCGCATGGTCATAGATCGCCGCGCCATGCACGCGCTGCGCGAATGCCCGCGGTGTCGTGGTCTGTGGCAGGCGCAGCGAGGGTTCGATCTCACCTGCCAATTCATAGCCCAGATAGACGAGCCAGCCGCCGGCAAACGGCAGGTCGTGATCTGCAACCTCGCGACGTTCGCGGCGCCAAGCAAGCCCGAGCGCCGGCAGAAATGCACTGTCCACAATGGTCTCGCCTGCGCCTGCGAGCAGGATGTCGTAACGGCCCGTGCTGGGGTGCTGAGTTGAGCTTTCAAGAAGAGCGGGATAGCGCCCGGGCTCGGCCGCGTGGACTCCCAGAAGCGGCGGCGGGGAATCCGATGCATAGCGCGCGCGCTGCAATTTTGCTGCACTCATATCAGGAATGAACTCCACCAACGCGTGAACCATCCGGTCCAGTGGCAAAGCTCGGCTCGAGTGGTCCCACGAGCGCCGCGAGTTCCTGAGTTATGAATTTGCGCTACCCGCGCGGGCAACCATTCGGATGGACTGGTGCGTTGCAAGCGCAATGCCGCCGAGTACCAGGATCGTTGACCCGATAAGACGCGCGCTGATGGGCTCGGCGAATAAGGCGACCCCGCCCAAACCTGCGATGACGGGAACGCTCAACTGCAAATTGGCGGCGGTGATGGCGCTCAGCCGCGGCAGAGCCACATACCAGGCCGCATATCCGAGGCCGGATGCGATCGATCCTGAGAGCGCGGCGAGCCAGAATCCTTCGCTGTCGCAAGAACTGCGCGACCAGAGGATAGCGCTGATGAGGAGGGCAGCGGGAGCGGCACGGACGAAGTTTCCGGCCGTGTCGCGCAAGGGATTGGCGGAACGGCGGCCGCGCAATGAATAAATTGCCCAGGCGACGCCCGCGCAGAGCATGAACGATGCTTGCAGCAGCGGCGCCGCGGAGACGCCGGGAATCACGAGAATCACGAGCCCCACCACGGCGAGCGCCCATCCAATCGCTATTCCACGGTTCATGCGCTCGCCGCTGAGGAGGCCCACCGATATCATGACGAGCTGTACCGCCCCGAAAAGCAGCAGCGCTCCGGTGCCCGCGGTCACGGCGACATAGGCGAAAGAAAACGCCACGGCATACGCGAGAAGTGCCAGGGCAGAACCCCAATCGCCGCCCAATGACCGGCGCGGCCTATTCAGCAGAACGAGGATCCACATCGTGAGGGCGCCGGCCAGCAGTCGGACGCTCGTGAAACTTGCCGGATCAATGTGCGCCTGGCGCAGCGCCATGCGGCAGAGAATCGAATTCGCCGCAAACGCTAGAAGCGCGAACAATGCGGCGAGAGCAGTGCGACTCACGTGAGCGCCTGCGCTAAATCATCGATCAGGTCTTCGGCATCCTCGATGCCGATCGAGAGCCGCAGCAAATTTGCAGGCGTCGTGGTACCTGCACCCTCAATCGATGCGCGGTGCTCGATCAGGCTTTCGACCCCTCCGAGGCTGGTCGCGCGCGTGAAGAAGCCCGTGCGGCGCGCCGTGTCAAATGCTGCGGCGCTGCCGCCGGCCATGCCGACCGACAGAACGCCGCCGAAGCCCCCGGGCATCTGCCGGGCGGCCACTGCATGACCCGGATGCTGTGCAAGCCCCGGATAGAAGACCCTCTCAACGGCCCGGTGCGCGGCCAGAAACTCGGCCACTCGCAAAGCGTTGACGCATTGCGTGCGCACGCGCAGTCCCAGCGTCGTGATGCTGCGCCTGAGTAACCAGCAATCAAATGGAGCGAGGACCGCTCCTGCGAGGCTTTGCCAATTCTGCAGACGCTCGAGCGCTTCGCCATTTTCGCGTACCACGACGAGTCCGCTCAGGACATCGGCGTGGCCACCTAAGTATTTGGTGCCGCTATGAATGACGAAGTCGACGCC
>Ga0302326_10007344_pt1 | contig 24545 bp, 23 predicted proteins | sample Palsa_T0_3_FD_202264 | JGI IMG/M metagenome (GOLD analysis project Ga0302326, IMG submission 202264) | Peat permafrost microbial communities from Stordalen Mire near Abisko, Sweden - Palsa_T0_3 | ecosystem: Environmental > Terrestrial > Soil > Palsa > Peat permafrost | place: Sweden: Abisko... | reverse complement strand
TGCCTGGAATAGCTGCCAAAGGGACAAATAAACAGGTTTGCAAGGTGCTCCGGACACTTGGTGTGCGTGACCGCCGTGCTGCTTGGCGCTTTAACGGAAGGGTGCAATTCAGGCACTTCGGCAGCGGCACCGACCGTTTCCGCCGTCTCGCAGTCCAAGCCTCAGATCCCCCTTGGCGCGCAAATCGTGCAATGTGTTCGGCGCAGGTCACGGCAAGAGCTGCCGCATCGCTCATCGACGCATGGGTTTACTGAAAGTTGTGCTGATGACGGTGTTGTCCGTCGGTAACCAGCATCACCTTCTGTATCTGCACCTCAGACTGTACCGCCAGATGCCAATCGCGCACCGCAACGCGCGACCCTCACGAAATGTGGCACGGAAGTGGCGGCATTCCTTGTCAACCCCACGCGTCGACGCAGACGCGCACATCCCTCGTATTATTGTTTGTCAAAGACCATGACGTTGTGGAACGGGGTGCCTGCGGCGTTCGTTCCCTTGCTCCTCAGCGTCAGAACCTTGCCGTCCATCGAGACCTTCCGGATCGTCGTACCAATCGTCTTACCATCCTTCTTCTGTACGCTCTTGGCCGTATGCGCGTCGACCCGCGTCACCGCGATCGTGTCGAAGTCGGGTGAGCCGCTGATCGGGTAGTCCTTGCCGTCGTACCTATAGTTGGACTGACCGGACGTCTTGCTGCCGTCCGCCGCGACTCCCGAAAACGAAAGTGCGACGCCCTGTGCCGTCGTTGCATAAGTGCGTGTCTGAGACTGAACTGGCGGGCCAGGGCTGAATTTGGAATTGGCAAGATTCAGAGTCCAGCTACCGTCGGTTGGATCCGGGGTTGCTGCCGTCGCAACAGTGGCGAAGCCACTGAGACTAAAAACCACGGCGACAACAAATATTCGCGATAACGCGTGCATTGAAGCCCCCTTTGATAAAAGGGTATATTTTTGGTTCTCTGACCGGCCAGTGTGGCAACACCGCCGGCGCCTGGGGCCAAAATTATGCGCCTCGGCGCCGGCCACGACAACTTGGCGGTTCGATCCCGAGCATGCATACGGTGCAGGTGCGCGGAAAGATAAGATCGCGCATCCTGCGTCACCAATCCTTTCTGCCGGTTTCGGCTAGAATACTACGGGCGGCGCAGCGCGCCTGCATCAGCAGACACAATACCAAGACAACTGCTTCGCGATAACTGTCCACAATGCGACCTCATGTAGCGAATGGTCCGGATGGGCATGATTGATGGTCAAGAGTGCTACTGTCCGCGGGTTGCGCGCCTATCTTGACGCACGGACAGCGGCTACACGGCAAGACATCGCACTGCGGCTCAACACGTAACCCAACCATAAGGCCGCGAAGCAACACATGCCGAGCCTCGAGCAATTCGGTTACCGCGAGGTACTGAAGCGTACGCTCAGCACCCGGGATCTAGTCATCTTTGGCATGATCTTCATGGTGCCCATCGCACCATATTCAGTTTTCGGATTTGTGTGGCATGACTCCAGGGGCATGGTGCCGCTAGCCTACCTTGTTGGGCTCGTTGGAATGTTTTTCACCGCCATGAGCTACGCGGCGATGTCGCAGGCGTTCCCAATAGCAGGGTCGGTGTACACGTACGCGCAGCGCGGGTTGCACGAGATCGCCGGCTTTTTTTCCGGCTGGCTAATACTGCTCGACTACATCCTGGTGCCGGCTCTTTTATATATCGTGAGCGCCGTCGCCTTGCGGCCAATGTTTCCGGGCGCGCCGCAGTGGGCCTGGCTCCTCGGATTCATCGGGTTCAACGCCGTCGTCAATCTGATCGGCATACAGTTCACTGCGCGCGTTAATATTTACCTGTTGGTCATGCAGCTTGTGACGCTCGCTCTATTTGTGGTCTTGGGGCTGCTGGCACTCTACGGCGGCCGTGGGGCGGGCGGTCTGACTCTCAGACCAGTCTATGACCCGCGTGTGTTTTCCATTGCGACGGTTGCAGGCGCCACATCGATAGCAGTGCTGTCGTTTCTCGGTTTTGACGGGATCTCGACACTTGCGGAGGAGAATGGCGGTGGCCAGAATTCGGTAGGGCGCGCCACGCTGCTGGCGCTGCTGCTGGTCGGCGCCCTCTTCATCGTGCAGACCTGGATTGCGACGGATCTTGCACAGGGCATGAGGTTTGACTCACCGGAGACAGCCTTTTACGAGATCAGTGAGCTTGCAGGCGGGGTATGGTTGCGCCGGCTGACGATCATAGCGGTCGTGATCGCCTCGGGGATCGCAAACGCGATGGTGGCGCAGGCAGCCGTATCACGTATCTTGTTCGCCATGGCGCGCGACGGCAAGCTCCCCGCAGCGCTGGCTAAGATCCACCCGCGATTCAAGACGCCGTACGTCAGCACGCTCTTGGTGGCGTGCATATCTCTCATCGTCGGAGAGGCGTTTTCAACGCGACTCGATGATCTGACTCGGATCGTGAATTTCGGTGCTCTCACCGGATTTGTACTGCTGCATTTATCAGTAATTAATCACTTTTTCATCCGTGAGCGCAGCGGCAATTGGCTGCGTCATTTACTCTTTCCCGTGGCGGGCCTGATTGTCATTGCATACGTTCTTTTTGAGATGGACAAAGCGGCAAAAATCATGGGCGCTTGCTGGATTGTTTGTGGAATAGCCTACTATCTCGTGCTGACGTTTGTGATAAAGAAGCCCGTCGCGCTTGATATCTGACCAGATCGATTTAATTATTGCGCGCATACGCGGCGCTCACGCCATTCGGCGAAACGGCAGCGCCGAGTAGGCTCGCAGAGCTCGGCTATGGCCCGAGACTGCGCTACTCACAGGCTTGATGCCCTTAGCCGAGCTCAAGATTCGCATTGAGTAATTCCAGCAAAGGTGGACCGGAACTCTCCGGATTCGGGATCGTTAGTTTCTGTAGATTCCCGACTGCGATGGAGAAACTGCGATGCTTCACCTTTTTGCTGCGGCACTCTGCCTTGTTGCCGCCCTGACGTTAATGGCAGGTGCCATCTGGACAGTCATCGGCCCTTCGCGCGGCGCGCAGGGGTTTGGCCATACCGTCCGGCACCCGCTCGAGCAATATGTCGAGGCGACTCGCTTCGGCACGGACGTTATGTTTAGTACTGCGAGCAGCCTCTCCGGTGTGCAGGAAGGCTGGTCGCTTATTGACCGCGCCTCGCGCGCCAGACGTGATGGTGTTCGGCTTGCGGTGAGGTGAGGAGAAAAGCCGCGGGCGTGCATGTAGGCGGCACATGCTGCTGGCGCCTTGCCGCGCCGGCCCAGCAACTAATGCAGATGCACCCCACCGTTTCCGGATAACTCAAGCAATCCGATGAGTATTAGGTAGATCGCGACAATGTAATTCAAGAGTCGCGGCATAATAAGAATTAGGATGCCCGCGATGATCGATACCACCGGGCCTATCGACAGGTGCAGATTCATAAATATTTCCTCTGAGAAATAAGGTCCCGCGCTTGTCGTGCGCGTTGTCATGGTTGGCGCGCCAGATTACTACACTATTTACGTCCTGACGCGGCTCAAGGGTTGTGGCGCATCGATGAATGCTTGGTGGCCGGTTTCGCCGAAATCAGCCCGATCTCTGCGGTGATGTTCTTGGATCTTGGTTGCCGTCAATTCTATAAAGATTCCGTAAGTACCTGAATACGCGGAAAATTGTCGGCTGCCAGAATCGTCAGCTGACGTCCTCCCCACATGCTGGCAGCAGCGCCGTAACTGATTCTGGCGGCGCAGTGAACTGACGCTGAGCTTTGTCAGGCACGGCATTTGCGAAAGGGTTGCGAAAGGTCATGGGGCCCGTGGCCGTCTCATCTTATCCGTAGGAGTGGATCATTGGTTTCCAAAGCTCGAAACTTTAAGGATGCTCGCGCTCCATCAACCGCAAGCCTGACCGGGCGCGTGGTCGTTGTCTCACCGCATTTGGACGACGCGGTAATGTCCTTGGGCTCCGCGGTTGCGCATGCGGTGCAAGCGGGCGCAAAAGTTGAAATTTTGACCGTCTTTTCCGATAGGCCTTCGTCTGAGGCGCCGGCGGGCCCTTGGGATAGCCAATGCGGATTTGCGACCGAGGGTGAAGCGGCAACCGCGCGGCGCGAAGAGGATCGCCGTGCCTGCTCATTACTCGGGGCTGAACCGCGGTGGCTGGATTTTGGTGACGAATGCTATGAGCGCCGCGGCAACGACGAAGAGATCCACTCCGCGGTGACATCCGCAGTCCGTGGCGCGGATTCGGTCCTTATTCCGGGCTTTCCGCTGACACATGCCGATCATGCAAGTTTGAGTCAGCTTCTGCTGAGTAAGGGGATCAATTGCCCGCGCGTTGGCCTGTATGCTGAACAGCCATATATGTTCGCCCAAGGCAAGACGCCCGTGGGCACGGCGCCGCCGGCGCCCCTCAAGCCAGTCATTGGCGCGACGCCCCCCTGGACACGCATGCGGACAAACGGCGTGTTCTGGCGCACCAAATTCAAAGCGGTACGCTCCTATCGGTCGCAGCTGCGTCACCTCGGGTTGGGAAAATTTGGACTGCATAGAATGCTATGGCGCGAGGCCAGTCAGGGCGGTGAAGTGATGGTCTGGTTGTCGTGATACGGACCGATGCAGCGGCGCTAGCCTAGTTGGCATTCGCCGGATCGTTTGCCTATCTATGGGCCGCGCGCCGTGGGACGCTAAGATCACGTAACCGCACCAGGTCAGTCGCGCAACCCCACGGATGTCTGCAAAGCCGGCCGGCAGCGGATCGATCTAGATTCGCCCGAGCAGCATGAGCACAACGACGATAATCAGAACGGTGCCCAATACGCCAATGCCACCGTGGCCAAATCCATAGCCGTAACCGCCGAAGCGGCCACTGAAGCCACCCAGCAAGAAGACTATAAGGACGATTACAAGTATAAACCCGAGCGACATGATCTTATCTCCGCAATTTGATCGCGAGGCGGCCGGCGTGACGCCGTCGGAAGGCTGCTTCTGAAAATGGGACTGTTTTGGCAGCCGGCGATTGGGTGCTCCCCCCAAGAGGCAGAGCCCTATGGGATAATTGGCCTGGCATCGTTGTTCCGCGCTCCGCCACCAATCCTATAACTTGCTCGGCAACGCGTGACGTGTCCGTACGCTAACGCACCAATGGTGGCGCTATCGCGCACGATCTGAGATTCCTTGGCGGCGAGCACTGTCGCGCAATCCGGAGATATGAAGTAAATCAAGCCGTTGCGGGTTTGGCATGCGCAACTGCACTGCGTGCCCGAGGCCTGCGATTCTGGATCCAGCTCGTCTTGGGTTGAGGGTTGAGGCGCTTTCCCATAGGGAATAGGATGATATTGAAGGACTCAGGCCGCACGACGTCGCCGCACAAGCGCAGGCCCCGTTTGATAGGGGATTTGGAGGAGGTTCTCGGAATAGTTGCGCAGTTGCGAGCATCGGGCATTACCGTCGAAATCAATGGTGAGGGATATCCGAATGGACGATTCGCTTGCCTAAATGATCCGGAGGGCAATCCGATTGAGTTTGGCAGCCCGAAGGACGGGAGGCACCACCTGCGGCCGAATAATAAGGACCTTCCCAGGAAGATGCGGCTCGGGCGGCGCCCTGTAAGAACAGTCAGGAGATCAAAGTGGCGGACAAATTCCTATCTTCGCGTGAAGTCATCATTCGCACCGATGCTTGGGACGTGGCGATTCACTTCTATGAGTCCGTTCTTGGCCTGCCGGTCACATACCGCAGTAAGACGATGTTGGGATTCGAAACGGGCGCCTTCTGCCTGTATGTCGAAAGAGGCCCCAAGCACGGTCCGGTGTTCGAATTTCTCGTGCCGGATGTCGCCGCCGCGAAAGCCCAGCTTATTGCCGCGGGCTGCACCGTCGAGGAAGAGGATGCATCGCTTCCGCGTTGCTATATTCGTGACCCATATGGCGTCGTATTCAACATTGGCCAAGCGCAAACCGTAAAGTGAAGGGGTGCGGCCCCGAAACCGGCGCGGGTGGACTTGGTGACATGACCGGGGATTTCTATAACTCCTATGTGCAAAAATTAGCCGTGATCCTGACGTACCGCTATGGTTTGCTGCCGCTCCTCGTCAAGCGAACTGATCTCATCATCGTGGAGGATTTGAAAGTCGCGAACTTGATTCGTCGTCCGACCCTGGCGCGTTCGATTGCGGATGCATCATGGTCGCGGTTTGTCTCGATGCTCAGCTACAAAGTTGAAAAGACTGGTGGCCATCTCATTCGAGCCAATCCGGGAAATACCAGTCAGGAATGCTCACGCTGCCATGAACTCGTCCCGAAGTCGCTCGCCCTCCGCATACATCAGCGTCCGTCGTGCGGCTTAGCTATCGACCGGGATTACAATGCGAGCTTGAACATTCTCCGCGCCGGGGTTGGCGCCGAGGCGCTTAACGTGATCGGTTGCGATGCGCGTGCGCCCGGAAACATGTGCTGACTCCCGCGAGGGAGTGAAGTATATAAATCCCCTATGGATTCTTGGATCTCCGGACTCTCCCAACACGGCTACTCGATACTGTTCACGGCAGTTTTCCTAGAAGCCATCGGGTTGCCGGTGCCGGCAGCACTCATCCTTCTGATCGCCGGCGGCGCCGCCGCGAACGGCACACTGCAGCCAATCTATGCACTATCTGGAGCCGTCTTCGCGACACTCGCAGGCGACACGATCATGTTCCTCCTCGGCCGATACACCGGGTGGTGGCTGCTGGGATTGCTCTGCCGCATTTCGCTCAACCCGGAATCATGCGTCTTGCGCGCCGCGGATTCCTTCTATCGCCACGGCCGCATGTTGTTGGTCATGGCAAAGTTCATTCCAGGCATCAACACCATGGCGCCGCCGCTGGCAGGCAGCATGAACATGCGCTTCTGGCCCTTCTTGCGACTCGATCTGGCGGGTACGGCTCTTTACATTGGCACATTCTTTGGGATCGGATTCATATTCAGTGGTGCGCTGACAGCGCTGACTCGCGGTTACCACGAATTCGGCACCGTCGTGGGTTGGAGCCTCATCGTGTTGATTTTGGGGTACCTGGGCTTCCAGATTTGGCTATGGATAAAAACGCGCAGGCTGGTCGCGGTTCCCTTGGTGCCTCCCTGGGAGGCGGCACGTGAGATGGCCGCTGGTGCCTGGATCTACGACGTCCGCAGCCACGGATATCTGGACGCCAAAGCAACCCGCATCCAAGGATCCAGACGGCTCGACCCGAATGCACTGAATCAGTCCAAAGTTGAGGTTCCGCCTGATCGCACAGTCTATGTCTACTGCACGTGCTTGCGCGAAGCCACAAGCGCGCGCGTGGCACGGGAGCTGCAAAAACATGGAATCCGCGTTGCGGTGATCAAGGGCGGCTTGCGCGCGTGGAAGAAAGCGGGGTTGCCTGTAGAATCGGTGCCTGCCGGCGAGATGGCGGCGCTCCCGGTGTTTCTTTAAATCGGGCGCTGCATGCACGCCTCAATGCTGGTTTTCGGCAGCACGCTTGGAGAAATTCGACTTTGATGTGCAGCAGCTTGCAAACCCAATGGCTGTCCAGAACCTAAACAAAGTACTTACTGAGAGGATCCCAATAGTGGACCTTCCACCCAGAATTGAGATGCTCAAACCCACCCTCGGGAAAACCGGTGTGGTCGAGCACGACTTGCGTTTGCGAGCCGCGCTTTAGGAGTTCAAACTTCACGAGCGAGTAGACGCCCGGCGTCCAATCGGCGGGCCGCCAAGCTTGAACAATACGCTCCTTGAGAACGAGTTCTATGTTCCGCCCGACGACCAGATTCCCAAACAGCGAAAACGCGCCGCCGGCACTACGGCTGATCTGTGCGGCGGCACCGGAGAAGGCGGTGAACTGCTTGGAATCCAGCAGCGCCTCGTAGACGTGATCGGGGGTAGCGTTGAGATCGACCACCTGGTGCAAGGTAGTGCGCTTGCAGTCCGCAGCTGATATGGGCGCCGTAGACGCAGCTTGTTGCGCGTTAGCCTGAGCGCGCGCCGCCTCTACGCCTAAACTACCGATCACGAGCGCAGCTCCGAGGATAAATTGGCGGCGAGCAGGTACGTCGATCAGACCGGCCGAATACTTTTCCCCATTCATCATGGCTGCGCATCCTTGGGCTATCCGGGGTTTTCCCCGAGCGGAAGTGCTTTTATGGAACCATGGCATCAAAATATGTTCAAGATCATATTCAGTCGGTCGTGCGAGGATCGGTCGCGGTAACCAGCGAACCTAAGGTGAGGAATTCCAATGCCATACTCTTCTGCTCATCGGCAAAAAGTACGTCAAAGCATCATTGACAGTGCGCGCAGACTGTTCAATCGGCATGGCTTTGATGGCGTATCCATCGACGGCATCATGGCGGGCGCACAGCTGACCCACGGCAGCTTCTACAGCTATTTTGCCAGCAAGGGCGAGTTGTACACCGAAGTGATGGCTTGCTTTCTCACCGACCCGCACTGGAAAAACACCTGGGAAGGTATTCACATCGATATGAACGCTGCCGCTCTTGGCCCGCAGATCATTCGCGCCTACCTGTCTCGTCAGCACTTTGAGGACGTTGAGAACTCCTGTCCGATGGTGGCATTACCGAGCGACGTCGCGCGCAGCGACAAGAGCGCACAGCATGCCTTCGAGACCGCGTTCAAAGCGATGGTGAAGATACTGGAGCAAGGCTCTTCGAACGGCGACCATTCGCAGCGAACGGTGGCACAGGCTGTCGCTGCGCTATGCGTAGGCGGAATGGTCGTTGCCCGCGCCATCGCCGACCGTGCTCTGGCAGATGAGTTGCGCGGCGCCTGCACGGCCGTGGCGCTGAAACTGGGCGGCTGGAATGAGACGGACGACGCAAAGCAAGATACGACGCGCCGATATGGCGTGCGTGCAGGCCGGTCCTTGCTGCAGGCGCGCCGTAGGGGTCGGCGTGCAGGAGCGTAGTCAGCAGCAGAGCTTGCACCGGTTCGCGAGCGGCGACATGCACGGCTTCGGCATGCGCTGCGCCGCCCGTCGGCGTACTGTACGGCATCATGTGTGGTCGATACGTCACTAAAGACCAAGCTGCGATAGAGCGGGCATTCTCCATTGTGAAGCCTTGGTGGCGCTTCGAGCCGAGCTACAACGTCGCACCTTCGCAGCAGGTGCCCGTCGTACGCAGCGTCGATGGCGAGAGAGAAGGCACCATGCTGCGCTGGGGACTCATACCGTTCTTCGCCAAGGGGGTCCCGCCGAAGTACTCAACTATCAACGCGCGCCTGGAGACGGTCGAGACCGCAGCGTCGTATCGCGGACCGTGGAAGCGTGGGCAGCGCTGCATTCAGGTTGCAGCGGGGTTCTATGAATGGCATTTGGCCGCCGACGGTCGCAAGCAGCCCTTCTTCATCCATCTCGCGGATCGCGAGGTTTTCGGCTTCGCCGCGTTGTGGGATCGCTCTTTCGCGACCGACGGGGTCGCCATCGAAAGCTGCGTCCATATCACAATGCCTGCGAATGCGCTCATGCGCGATATTCACAACACCGGAAGTAATCCCTACCGCATGCCCGCGATCCTGCGCTCGGAGGACCACGAGGCGTGGCTTAACGGTACGACCGAGGAGGCGCGCGCAGCTCTGCAGCAATATCCCGCCGATCTAATGGTTGCATACGCGGTCAGCACCCGCGTCAATACCCCGAAGAATAACGACGCATCGCTGCTCGATCCTCTGACCTAGACCGCCACCCGCTCGGCACGCATTAAGTAGCATTGCGGTCGCGAAGACGCGCGCGCCGCGCATCAGGTCCCGTGGGCCGCAGCTCATGCGATGCGGCAGCGGTTCAGATGCATGCCGCGCAGCAACTCACGCGTCGAAAATCTGTGACGGCCGTCACTCCCGGTGCGTCGCGTTCTGGCCGCAGCAGCCGATATTGAGATATCAAAACTGCAAGAATGCAGTATCTCGATTTAGCTTAAAGCAATGAACATACGACCGAAAGTGACCGCGCTCGTCGCGTCCTTGTTCGTGATTCTCGGCGTGGCTGAGATCCTCGTCATAAAGCAGGTTCTGCTGCCAAGCTTCGTGGAGCTTGAGCGTGCGGATGCACACATCGCCATGCGGCGCATTCGCAATGCGGTTGACCTTGCGAATGATCGGCTTGCCCTTTCTGCGACGGACTGGGGCAACTGGGCGGATACCTATCGCTTCGTAAAGGATCACAACCAGGCGTACATCGAGGACAATATAACCAAGGTCGCGCTCAGGGAACTCAACGTCAACACGATGCTGGTCGTTGATGGCGATGGCAATTTTGTTCTCGCGAGCGAGCTTGACTTGAAGTCCGATCAGCCGCTGGACCTCGACTTTGTAGCACGTAAGACCTTGCCGGCCGACTTCCCTTGGCGCGCGAGCCTGCGTGACGGTGTGCCGAGGAAAGGGTTCGTGCAGACCAATCGCGGCATCTTAATGATGGCAGCGGCGCCCATACTCGACGGCACGGGGCAGGGACCTGTACGCGGGATGGTCATCATGGGTCGCTTGCTCGGGACCCCCGAGATCGCCCGCATTGGACTGCAGGCTCAGGCCCAGGTGTCGATGACGGCGCAGCGCAGCGAGCGGGTTCCTGAGCAGCTCGTCGAGAACGACGCTGTCACTCACGTATACCGATCGATCGACGATGTCTATGGTCAACCGATAATGACCCTGCGAGTCGATGTACCGCGGCAAATCACGCTGCGCGGTTACTCCGCCATCGCCTATGCGTCCGGGTACTCGTTGGTCGCCGCGGTTGTCGTGCTGATACTCCTGGTCGTCATCCTGAATCGTGTGGTTTTGACGCCGTTGGCACGCGTGACACGTCATGCAGTGGCCATCGGGGCGGGGGAAGATCTGACGCGACGGCTGGATTTCAACAGTAACGACGAAATCGGTGTTCTGGCGCACGAGTTCGATGGAATGGTGGCGCGCGTGGCGGAATCGCGCCGGCAAGTGGTGGATCAATCCTTTCAGGCTGGGTTCGCAGAGCTCGCCAAGGGTGTTCTGCACAATCTCGGCAACGCCATGACCCCGATCGGCGTCAGATTATCGAGGCTACGCGACCGCCTGCGTGCCGCACCGACGGAAAACGCAGAGCAAGCGGTCGCCGAGCTTGCCAGTAGCGCGGTCGATCCGTCGCGGCGTGCGGACCTTGAGGAGTTTGTACGCTTGGCATGCACGGAACTCGCACAGGCCGTCAAGGCTGCAGAAATCGACGTCGCAGTCATGAGCCGACAGACGGCCATCGTACAGGCTGCGCTCACGGAGCAGCTGAACGCTGCGCGCAATGAACATGTGATCGAATCCGTGCGGTTGCCTGAACTCATTGCGCAATCGCTCGAAATCGTACCTGAATCTTGCCGTCAGAGGCTCATGGTCGCCACGGACGATTCACTGAAGAAAGTGGGCGTCGTGAATGTGGCGCGCACCGTTCTGCGACTCATTCTGCAGAACCTGATCATCAACGCTGCGGACGCGGTGCGTGAGGCCGGTAAGGATAAGGGTGTGCTGCACGTCGCCGCAGAAATCGTGCATGAGGCGAATGGCGAGCAGCTGCACCTGCACTGCAAGGATGATGGGATCGGTATTGCGGCAAATAATCTCGAGCGTGTGTTTGAGAAGGGCTTTTCAACCAAGTCCAAAGCTACCAACTACGGCATTGGGTTGCACTGGTGTGCCAACGCCATTGGCGCGTTGGGGGGGCGGCTATGGGCCGCAAGTGAAGGTCCCGGGCGCGGCGCGTCGATGCACCTGATGGTGCCCCTCGGTAGTAGTCGCCAGAGCGTATCAATTGCAGGAGCTGCGTGAGGTCCCCATGGCTGATCAAGTTCGAACCCAAATTCGCGTGCTCGTTGTGGACGATGAGCCTGACGTCCGCGACGCCTACCGCCAGATACTCCTGGAAACCGAAGTCAGCCAAGACATCGCGGGCTTTCGCGAATTGCGCGCGCGCTTGTTTGCCAAGCCTGCATCGGCGCCGGCACAGGCGAAAGCACTGTCGCGCGGCGCTACGTTCGATCCGGTGTTCTGCGAGCAAGCCGACGCGGCAGTAGCGGCCGTTCAGGAAGCACTCGCGCAGGAGCAGCCGTTCGCCGTCGCGTTTCTCGATATGCGCATGCCGCCGGGTCGGGACGGGGTGTGGGCGGCGACGAAAATCAGGGAACTCGATCCTGCTATCGAGATCGTCATCTGCACCGCCTATTCTGACGTGGATCCCTGTGAGATCGGAGGCCTCGTGCCGCCGGAAGACAAGCTTTCGTATTTGCAAAAGCCGTTTCATCCGCATGAGGTGCGGCAGATGGCGATTGCGCTCGGCAGCAAATGGCGTGCAGAGCGACGCATCGTCAAGCTCGCTTATTTCGATGCATTGACGGGGTTGCCTAACCGCGAGCAATCGTACAGTCGCTTGATCGGTGCCATCGAGGCGGCTAAGGAGCATGAGCGCACTCTTGCGGTGCTGTATCTGGATCTGGATAACTTCAAACGAGTCAACGATACTTTGGGCCACGCTGTGGGCGATGAGCTCCTGTGTCTGGTGGCGACGCGGCTGCGTAATTCGCTGCGCTCGAGCAATCCGCAGGGCGCAGTGGCGAATGAAGGCGATCGGCTCGGCGACCTCGCACGTCTCGGCGGCGATGAATTCATGGTGATGCTGCCCAATCTGCGCTCAGGGCGCGACGCGGGTGCCGTTGCTGCGCGGCTGATTCGCGACCTGCGTGAGCCGATGCAGCTTGCTACAAACGCACTCGTGGTTACGCCCAGCATCGGGATCGCCGTATTTCCGCAAGATGGTGCCGATGCCGCCACGCTGTTGCGCAACGCGGATCTGGCGATGTATTTTGCGAAGCGCAAGAATCCGGGCATGTTCGCGTTCTATGACATTGCCATGAACGCTACGGCGTTGCACCGCTTTACGATTGAGGGTCGACTGCGCGGCGCTCTCGAGCGTAATGAGTTCACGCTGGAGTACCAGCCTCAGTTCGACGTTCGCACGGGCAGCATTTCCGGGATGGAGGCGCTGCTGCGCTGGACGAGCGACGAGCTCGGCCCCGTGCCACCGTCGGAATTCATACCGGTTGCCGAAGAAACTGGATTGATTCTCTCCATCGGCGAGTGGGTGCTGCGCAACGCCTGCCGTCAGGCCAAGGCGTGGGAAGACGAGGGCCTCCCCGTTGGCAGGATGGCGGTAAATGTTTCGGGCCGACAGTTCGCACTGGCCGAATTCCCCGCCTTTGTGGCCACGGTGTTGCAAGAAACGGGTCTCGCGCCCGCCAACCTTGAGCTGGAAATCACCGAGTCTGTGGTTATGGCCGATGAAGGCTGGGCGCAAAAGGCGATCAATGAACTGAAGCAACTGGGCATTTCCCTGGCCATCGACGACTTCGGCACCGGGTATTCGAGCTTCGGTCGCCTGCGGCACTTTGCGGTGGATCGCCTAAAGATCGATCGCTCATTCGTAACCAGTATCAGCGATGGCAGTGATGATCGCGCGATCGCAGCTGCCATTATCGCGATGTCGCGATCGTTGCGCGTCAATGTGACGGCGGAGGGTGTTGAGAATTTCCCGCAGCTGATGTTCCTGCAGGAGCACGATTGTCACGACGCGCAGGGATTTCTTCTGAGCAAAGCTCTGCCGGTGAAGGATGCTCATGCCCTGCTGCAGCGCGTGGCAGAGATCACCGACGAATCCAGAACGCAACGATTGAAGGCCATTATGGGCTAGACTCTGATGCGTCATTCGCTGAACTTGAATGTGAATGCGCAGAGTGCCGATTTTCCCTTCTCCCGCGACGCAGCACGGACGGCCATGGGTATTAAGCGCGGCGAGCGTCGCTTTGCTGGCGGCGAGCGCCCTGGCACCGTTAAGCGCGTCCGCAAGGCCATGTACGGGACAGGGCGTGGAGCTGCAGGTGCTCGGCTCGGGCGGCCCGGAACTGGAGGACAAGCGCGCATCCAGCAGCTATCTCCTATGGCAAGACGGTCGGGCACGGATCCTGGTTGACAGCGGCGGTGGCAGCGCTCTGCGCTTTGGCCAGTCGGGCGCACACGTGACGCAGCTGGATGCAATTTTCTTTTCGCACCTGCACATCGATCATACCTCGGACTTTCCCGCTCTCATCAAGTCGTCGTATTTCGAGGAGCGTAATCGGGAGTTGCCGGTGTACGGGCCACCTGGAAACACGGATTTTCCGTCGACGACGGCATTTGTCGCTTCCCTCTTCGACGCCCACCGTGGCGCCTACCGTTACCTGGGGGATTTCTTGACCGGCAAGGACGACGGGTATGTCCTGCATGCGCACGATGTTGTTCTGCACGAGCACGAAGTGCGCGCCCTCTATCATGCCGGAGGTGTAACAGCAGCCGCGACTCGCGTGATACATGGCGGCGTCCCGGCGCTCGGCTGGCGCGTCAGCCTGGGCGGCAAGACGATCGTTTTCTCCGGCGACGGCAACGGCGATAACGGCAATCTTGAGGTTCTTGCAAAGAATGCGGATTTGTTTGTTGCCCACAACGCAATTCCTGAAGGGGAAACCGACTCTGCACGGCAGTTGCATATGCCGCCGTCCGTGATCGCCCATATCGCTCAGGTTGCAGGGGTCAAGCAGGTTGTGCTCTCCCATCTCATGCTGCGCACGCTCGGACACGAGTCGGAGACGCAAGCCGTTATTGCACGTGTCTATTCGGGGCCGGTGACGTTCGCCGACGACCTCGACTGTTTTCGATAGCCGGAGCTATATCAGCGCAGCAGTCTAATCGCTCCCAATGGGATCAATCGCATCGGCGCGTTCCCACAGCCATCCGTGATCTGAAAGACGTTAGATCCGCACGCCTCGCCATCGCCTTGGCGTGGTATCGATCTGTGCAGGCTATGCCTAATGATCAGACCGGGAGGGGAAGCAATTTATTGCTCATGCGTATCGGAGCGGCTATGCGTACAATCCACTGCTATCTGCTTGTAACCCTTGCGAGTTCGCGTGTGTAACGTGCGTGTGCGGCATTGCGTTTGCCGGGCCGCCGGGATACCTGCGGTGTGCGGTCTCTGACGGCCCATGCGCAATTACCCGCCCGAAGATCCGGTCTCCTCTGATTGCGTGTCGATTACTGGCGCTGCCGCGGACAAGCGGATCACACGGTTATTCGAGTCGATGCGGCCCGATCTCCTGCGGTTTGCGCTATGGCTGACACGGGATCGGGCGCTCGCGGAGGATGTGGTCCAGGAGTCCTTGCTACGCGCCTGGCGCTCGCGGGAAGCACTGAAGGATCCGGCTTGCTCGCGCGCGTGGCTGTTGACGATTGTGAGGCGAGAGCATGCGCGACTCTACGAGCGCAAACGGTTGGAGCTTGTTAGCTTGAATGATGCACTTGAGCATGAAGGTGGCGCTCTCTTGAGCCGCGATGACAGTGATGTCCAGGCGCTGCGCGCCGCCATCTTGAAACTCCCGATCGAGTATCGCGAGCCGCTGATCATGCAAGTCCTGGGAGGGTTTTCAGTCGATGAGATCGCGAGCGAGCTGAGCTTGACGGCGTCTGCTGTACTCACGCGGTTGTTTCGTGCGCGTAATAAATTGCGCACGCTCTATGGATTGACTCCTGCGCCGGACGTCTCTGGTACCGAGATGCCGTCGTGATCTGCGAGGATGCGCGCCGGTTTATCGGAGCTGACCCCAGCGCGACCTCAGGCGAGCTTGCGGAACACTTGAAAGTCTGCCACGCCTGCGCGGAGTTTCAGCTCGAAATGGTCGCGCTCGAGGCGAATATTCGTCGCGCACTCGAGGAGCCACCGGCCGTTGCCCGGGGGCGTCGACGAGTGCCTGTGCAGTCGAGATGGGCTCTCGCGGCCAGCATAGTGCTTGTGCTGATGGCATCGCTGGTGATCTGGGCAGTGCGGACCGAAAACAGTCTCGCGCATGATGTGGTCGCACACGTTGTTGCGGAACCGCAGAGCTGGGCTGGCACGGATGCCGTTCCAGAAGACGCGCTCGAAGACGTGCTCCGCAGGAGCGGGGTGGTACTTGATGCGACGCCGTATAGCGTTGTTTATGCGAGCAGCTGTTGGTTTCGCGGACACTACGTACCCCATTTAGTCGTACGGACCGCGCACAATCTCGTCACCGTGTTGATCTTACGCGACGAAAATGTCGATAGGCGCCAGAGCTTCCACGAAGATGGATTGTCCGGCGTTATCGTGCCGAGCGCACATGGCAGCATTGCGGTCCTGGCGGCAAGCAGCGTGCAGCTTGACGATCTTGCCGAGCGCATGCGACTCGCGGTGCGATCGCAGAGCGCTGAATAAAGCCAGATTCCGGTTTTGGGCGGCGCCTTGCACGCCCGTGGCTAGCGCGTAGGACACGTCTGACTGCATCATGCGTTGCGCGGGAATTGGCAGAACGAGCGCGAGCGCGCATGATTTAAACCATAGATCCGGATCCAATCATGTGTTGACCGTCCGCATCTAGCTTCCCCACGAGGCCGCCACCCGCGGCCTCGTCTACTTGGATGGCTCGTTGGCCGGGCGGCGAGTAACGGGTCTGGCCAGCGCAGCACAGATCGACGGGCGCAGTATCCCAGTCAGCATTCTCGAGATCATCCTCAGGCGATCCGCACACGTGTACCATCGCGAAGGGCTAACTGAACTCGTTGCGGGAATGCAGGTGATCGGCAATTGGCGCTTGCTTAGCCGGCGGCCGCGTAGGTCGCCGTCCGCAGCTGCATCCAGTCAGTCCCGCGGGTGATGCTGTGAACAGTCGCTTTACGTACCTCGTCCTTGGCGCGCTCCTTCTCGGCATCCTTGTCGGCTTCGTACTGCATAGGGTGCTGCCCGATCCCGCTACGGCAACTGCGGTAGCTGACGATTTCTCCATTGTCACCGATGTATTTCTGCGCCTGATCAAGATGATCATCGCGCCGCTTATTTTTGCAACGCTCGTGAGCGGCATAGGCCACATGAGGGATTCGGCTGCGATCGGGCGCATCGGCCTGAAGACACTTATTTGGTTTCTCGGAGCTTCCATTGCATCCCTCATCGTCGGTTTGGTTTTGGTGCAGCTGCTAAGCCCCGGCACTGGCCTCAGCCTGCACGTTGTCGGCCAAAGCACGGGGCACGTCGACACGTCGACTCTCACGTTAAGGGATTTCGTGACGCATCTGGTACCGACGTCATTTGTCGATGCCATGGCGAGAAATGAGATATTGCAGATAGTGGTTTTTTCGGTGCTTATCGGCGTGGCAATGGTTGCGTTAGGCGAGCGCACTGCCGTTGTGCTAACGGTCATCGAACAGATCGCGGCCATCATGCTGAAGGTCACCGGCTACGTCATCGCGTGCGCTCCTTTTGCGGTCTTTGCCTCGATTGCCGCCACCGTGACGACCCAGGGAGCCGGGATACTGCTCGCCTACGCCAAGTTCATCGGCAGTTTCTATGCATCGTTGGTAGTTCTCTGGGCGATATTGATTGGCGCTGCGGGCTTGGCCATCGGCCGGCGGTCGCTCGATCTCGTCGATGCAGTCAGGGCGCCGACGCTGCTCGCTTTTTCGACTGCAAGCTCGGAGGCGGCTTATCCGCTCCTCCTGGAGCGCTTGGACAGCTTCGGGATTCCACGACGGATTGTGGCGTTCGTTCTGCCGCTCGGGTACTCCTTCAATCTCGACGGCTCGATGATGTATTGCACTTTTGCCGTGTTATTCATTGCCCAGGCGTATGGAATCCAGCTGACGCTCGCCCAGCAGGTGACGATGCTCCTGGTGTTGCTGGTAACGTCCAAGGGTATTGCGGGCGTTCCGCGTGCTTCGTTGGTCGTCATCGCCTCGACCTTGGCCTATTTCAAGTTGCCCGAAGCGGGTCTGCTACTGATACTGGCGGTCGACCACCTCCTCGATATGGGCCGCAGCGCCACCAATGTGATTGGAAATTCCGTGGCCGCCGTCATCGTCGCAAGATGGGAAGGCGCAGCGGCGCTGCCGGTCCCGGCGCCACTCTCTGGCTCGATGACCGCCATGCCCTGACACGCGCGCAAGGCTCAGGCGCTGCGATAGAGCTTCGTCATGACGAATTCGCGGTGTCCCAGGACCTCTGCAGCCGTGAGGCGCCCATTGGCCGTACTTACGATGGCGTCTATGAGGACGTCGCCGGCGCGGTCGATTGTCATTTCACGCCGTATGATTCCAGACACATCGACATCGATATGCTCGCTCATCAGTCTGACCGTGCGCGGATTTCCGCTGACCTTCAGAACCGGCATTATGGGGTTGCCGATGACGTTGCCTTGCCCCGTTGGAAACACGTGCAGCACGTAGCCCGCAGCCGCCTGTAGCGTGCAGCATTCCGCCGCCGCCGAGGAAGTGTCCATGAAATAAAGCCCGGGGCCGCGTGCCGGCGCTTCCGCAGGAGTCAACACGTCTATGAAGCTCACTTTCTTGCCAATCTTTTCAAGATTGCCGAGTGCCTTTTCTTCGATAGTCGTCAGGCCGCCGGCGATATTGCCCTTCGTCGGCTGGCTGTCCGACAAATCCGAGGTCTTGTGCGCCTCGATCACGTCTTTTTGATAGGCGGACCAAGTTGTCATGAACTTCTGTGCGATCTCCGGGGAGACCGCACGAGCCGCGGCCAGATGTTCTGCTCCAGTCAATTCTGAGGTTTCGCCAAAGCAGCCATAGACGCCGTGCGGAATGAGCTTGTCGTACATGTTGCCGACGGTCGGGCAGGATGCCAAACCGGTCGTCGTATCGCTTTCGCCGCATTTGGCGGCGATCCACAACGATGTCAAGGCGCATTCCTCGCGCACTTTCTCCGACGCCCAGTGCACGAATTCCTTTGCCGCGCGCGAAGCGGCGGCGACGGTGGCGATGTCGCCATTGCCCTCAATGGAAAAGCCGCTCACCGGTTTGCCGGTCGCGGCTATCCCGTCGACGATACGTTGCGTCCACACGGGCTCGATACCGATGACGATGCAGGCAGCGACATTGGGGTTGGCTCCGGTGCCGATCATGGTACGGAAGTGCAAATCAAGGTCTGCACCGAACTGCAGTCGGCCGTAGGCATGCGGCAGGGCAATCGTCCCCTGGATATGAGCGGCCACAGCTTCGCAGGCCGCGTTGGAAATGTCGTCAAGCGGCAGGACGGCAACATGATTGCGCACACCGATTCGACCGTTTTCGCGGCGATAAGCCCAGATGGTGCGCTCCGGTGAGTTCATGGCTTACCAGCGCCTGGTCTTCAAATTGTGAGTGTGCACGTGCTCTCCTTTGCGAATCGCTGCCGCGACGCGCCCGATGTCCTGACCATATTTGATGACCGCATCACCTGGGTTCAGGTCCTGGAGTGCGACTTTATGCCCGATTGGCACGTCCTGCTTGAGGGTGCACCGGAACTCACTGTTGTCTTCGGTCACCACGCACAGCATGCTTGCGCCGGCGGCCAGGTTTTCGACAACCACGACGCCGACATTGTCGCGACGATCATGGACAAGCAGATGAGGTATATTGCTCACGCGATCCGCTCTCACCGAACGGTTATTTTTCTTCCGAAGTAATTCCCAGAACGGCCAATTCTAGGCCTGCACGGCTTTACGAGCGTCGCCGCCGGCCACTCGATGCACGGGGTGCAGCAGCGCTCTTTGCACCCGCGCTGCGCGACTCAAGGCTTTTCTTCAGCACGGCCATTAAATCGATGATTTGCGCACTCTGACCTTCCCGCGGTGTCTTCTCTTTCGGCGTGAGAACGTGCGTTTGGCGTTTCTTGACCTTTTCATCGATGCGCCTCATCAGGTCCTCGTGGTAGGTGTCGTGATATTCGTCGGGCTTCCATGGCGCGCTCATCTCTTTGAGAAGCTTCTCCGCCATCGCTACTTCTTTGGGCGCGACGTTCGCGTTTTTTAAGGCGGGCGCCGCCACCTCCAGATCGCCGAGTGAGCGAAGTTCGGCAGCGAAACGCAGTGTGTTGAATAGCAGCACGCGCTTATCCGCGCCAATCACGCCGAAGTGCTGCCTGCCGCGCAGGACGACGCTTCCAACCGCCACTTTGCCGGTGCGCACTAGAGCTTCGCGCAGCAGCGCGTAACCTTTCTCACCACCCTTCGTTGGGATGAGATAGTAGGGGGTTTCGTAGTACTCCGGCGCGATGTCTGCGCTGTTCGTAAAGCTCGTGATCTCGATGGTCTGCGAGGCCTTCACATTCGCTTGACGAAAATCCTCATCGGAGAGAGCAACGTATTCGCCCTTCTTGTATTCATAGCCTTTGACGATGTCGCCCCACTCGACCACTTTGCCGGTGCGTTTGTTGATGCGCTGGTAGCCAACCGGCGCAAAATCGCGACTGTCGAGGAGACTTAAATCGAGCGCGCTACTGCGGGCGGCGGAGTACATCTCAACGGGAATGTACACCAGCCCGAACGAGACAGCGCCCTTCCACAGTGCCCTTGCCATAGGTAAAAGAGTAGCACGCACCGTGCCCGCAGGAGCACCCGCCGCGGTGCTTATTTGCGGCTCGTCAAGCGCCGGATAGCCTCCTCCAATGAGCGTTCGGACTTGGCATAGTCTTCCCAGCCGGTATTGCGGTTCAAAAGCGCCGGCGCGGTTGTAATGGTAAAGCGGCTGGGTTCAAGACCGGCACGCACCTGCTTCCAGGGTACGGGCATGGACACCGGCGCGCCGTCGCGGGCACGTGATGACAGCGGCGCGACCGCAGTGGCGGTGCGGTCGTTGCGCAGATAATCGAGGAAGATGCGCCCAGTCCTTGCGGCCTTAGTCATTTTGACGATGTAACGCGTTGGACTGTCGTCGCTCATTTGCACGCACACGGCCTGCGCAAACGCTTTCGCCTGCGCCCAGCCAAGCACGCGCCGCCCGGGCTTCGCCAGCGGCGTCACCACGTGCAGGCCCTTGCCGCCTGTGGTCTTGCAGTAGGCCACGAGCCCGATGCCCTCGAGGCGCTCGCGCAACTCGAGCGCCGCGGCGATGACCATACCGAATTTCACATCGGGCGCCGGATCCAGGTCGAAAACCAGCCGCCCGGGCACTTCGGGTTGATCTGGTCGACAATTCCAAGGGTGCAGCTCAACCGCAGCGATCTGGGCCGCTGCGATAAGGCCCTCAGGTTGATCGATCTGCAGATAGGGCTGGCGGTCGCCGGATACTTTGACGAGCTTTAGGAGTTCCGAAGTTCCGCGCATGGCGTGGCGTTGAAAGAATGTCTCGCCCTTGATGCCATCCGGCGCGCGCACGATGGAGCATGGACGGCCTATGACGTGCTTGATCATCCACGCACCTACAGCCTCCATATATTTTGCAAGGTCGATCTTGCTCACCGCCGGCTGATTCGGCGTCTTGGGCCAGAGCACTTTGTCCGGGTGGGAGATCGTGACGCCCATCACGACGTTTCCGGTAGCTTGATTCTTCACTGCACGTGCTCGCTTTTCAACCCGTTCAGCCGGTTGCGGGATTTCAGTATGAACATCCTCTGCCGCCTTGTCTTCGCGCAGTCCCTTAAAGGCCGCTTGGCGAACGTTGCCGCCGTCGGTCCAGCCGGCGAACTCGATTTCCGCGACCAGCTGCGGCCGCGCCCAACGGATGTTGCGTTCCTTCGGTGGAACACCCTCGCCGCTGAACGGATTGTCGCCACTCTCGAGCGCACGTAGCCGCGGCATTACCTGTTGCACGGTCTTGCGACCGAATCCGGTGCCGACGCGCCCAACATAGTGCAGGTCGGCGCCCCGGCGCACGCCGACGAGCAGCGAACGGAGGTGACCAGCTTCCTGCACCCAGCCGCCGATCACGACCTCCTGGCCCGCGCGGCATTTCGTTTTGGTCCACGCATCCGTGCGTCCGGAGACATACGGGGCATCGAGCCTCTTCGACACGATTCCTTCAAGGTGTATCTTGCAGGCGGATTTGAATACGGCGTCTCCGTCGCTTTCGAAGTGATCGACGTAGCGAATCGCCGTCTGGGCGCCGCCACCATGATTCTTGATGAGCTTCTTTAGTCGTTCCTTGCGAGCGCTTAGCGGCTCCGCGCGCAGGTCCGAGCCCGTAGCGAACAGAAGATCAAATACATAGAAGATCACCTGGCTCGTGTCGGCTTCAGAGATCGCGTTCTGCAGTGCGCCGAAGCTCATCTCTCCATCGCTGTTAAATGCCACGACCTCACCGTCGAGCACGCAATCTTCCAGCCGTGAGCCTTCAGCAATGAGAGCTGGAAACTTGCCGCTCCAGTCGAGCCCCTTGCGGGTCAAGAGCGTAGCTTCACCATTGGCAACGCGCAGTTGCATGCGGTAGCCGTCAAACTTGATCTCATGAATCCAGCTCGCCCCTTCAGGCACCCGATCGACGAGCCGACACAGCTGCGGTGCAACGAACCGCGGCGGCGCGACGGCGCCTTTTTTGGCGCCGCGCGGCTTCGACTGCCACACGGCAGCCGGCGATGCGATGGTCTTTTTTGCAAGCATGAAGGGCTTGGGCGCCCGTCCCTTGCCGGCAGCGATGCCGGCCATTGGGCGTCCGGAGGCGACGGAACGGTCCTCTGCAAGAAGTGCGTCGTGGTCACCGGGCCGCGCGAAGGCGTCCCGATGCTTGATGAGGAGCCAGTTCGTGCGCTTGCCGCCGAAGCGATCGCCGCGCATGCGAACCAGTACCCAGCTGCCGTGCAGCCGTTCGCCCTCGAGCTCGAACTTAAGATCGCCGGCGGCGAGCGCGCGTTGCGGCGCCGCGCCGATCGGCTGCCAATAACCGCGATCCCATAATTGCACGGTGCCACCGCCGTACTCGCCTTTCGGAATGGTCCCTTCGAAGTCTCCATAATCGAGGGGGTGATCCTCTACCTCCACCGCCAGGCGTTTGTCGGCGGGATCGAGCGATGGTCCCTTGGTCACGGCCCACGATTTGAACACGCCCCCAAGTTCGAGGCGCAGATCGTAGTGTAGTCGGCGCGCCGCATGCTTCTGGATGACAAAACGCAGACGGTCCGAACGCGGGATCGGCTTGGCTCCGCTCGGCTCCGCGCTGCGAGTAAAGTTGCGCTTGGCGCGATAGCGGGACAGTTTCCGGGATGCTGCCATGCAAATTCTTCAAGCGCACGCCCGCACGATGAGGCTGACAATGTTAACGTAGTTCATCAGTGTGCGGTTCCCGTCGCGATACGGTCGATCGCGGCGGCTCCGATTCACGCTCGGCTCTGAATTGCGGAACATGGGGTCGCTGTTTGCCGTGCTCATTAGGCACCCCTGTATTACGGTTAGTGCAGCCAAAAAGACAGATTGCTACGGAATCAAGCGCTGCGCGGACAGTTCGCGATTTTGACCGGGTGAATCGCCTTCTGGCCTCGTCAGCAGCTTTAGCGTTTTACTTGGCTTGTGGCTGCTCGGATGAAGAAACGTCCGCGTCGCGGCGCATTCACAACTTCGTTGTCAGGCGATCCGCAGGCGCCGAAAAAGCGGGACCTTGATGAAATCCACGAGCACGGCAAAAACTACAGCTGCGAGCAGCGTGCCCGCCACGACCGCAGCCGGAAGCGCCGTCATGGCGATGCCCGCGATAGCCAAAACGGAGGCAATCAGGACATCGCCGACGGAGGAAATAATGACCCAGATGCTTGGGGACGAGGACCAGAGACGGCGGCGTTCGCGGTTGGTGTAGGTTGTGGCTTGATTGCCAAAAACGATGGCGACAAAGGCCAGTGTTTGAAGCGCTGCGATGCCGAACGCCATCCGATAGGCGCCGAAGACGAGAACTGACGTGCAAAAGCACAACTCGCCGATCCCCATGACCAGGCCCGCTATCGTCAGGCTGCCGATTTGCCAGGTGTTGGGACGCGGCGAGGGGCGCACATTGTCCGTCGTCATGGACATTCCGAGGAAATCTCCCGTGATCATGATGAGGACCATCAGCAGCGGCGTCAGGATGGCATGGCCGGTCATGATCAGTCCGACGGCCAGGAACAGCACCTGCACCGTTTTCTTGGTGATGGAGTTCAACGTGTAGGTGAGGATGCGCTGATAGATGACCCTGCCTTCCTTTACGGCGGCGACGATGCCGGCGAGTCCGGGTTCAGTCAGCACCATGCCGGCGGCCGATTTTGCGACATCGGTGGCTGATGAGACCGCAATTCCGATCTGGGCCTGACGTAAAGCTGGCGCATCATTGGCGCCGTCACCGCACATGCCGACGACGTGACCCGCTTTCTGAAAGGCTTTGACGAGTTTGTACTTATCCTGGGGAAGTATGCCGGCGAAGACGGCGAATGACTCCGGATGAACTCCGTCCGGAATGCCCTGGGAGGGACAGACGCGACCATCGAGCCCGACAGCCCGCGCGACGATGGCAGCCGTCGCGGCCGCATCTCCGGTTGCCATTACAGTGCGCACTCCCAGGTCGCGCAATTCAGTCACGAGCGTCGCTGAGTCCGCGCGCGGCGGGTCGCTTAAGGCGATGAGGCCTGCGAGCAGCATCGCTCCTTGCGTCCCGGTTGCAACTGCAAGCACCCGGAATCCTTGTCCCTCGAGCTCTGCCGCCAGGGGAGCTGCCGTCGGCGCCGGCTGGGCGAGTCC
>Ga0302326_10007342_pt1 | contig 24547 bp, 24 predicted proteins | sample Palsa_T0_3_FD_202264 | JGI IMG/M metagenome (GOLD analysis project Ga0302326, IMG submission 202264) | Peat permafrost microbial communities from Stordalen Mire near Abisko, Sweden - Palsa_T0_3 | ecosystem: Environmental > Terrestrial > Soil > Palsa > Peat permafrost | place: Sweden: Abisko... | reverse complement strand
GGGGGGTGGGGGGGGGGTTGGGGGGCTGGGGGGGGTTTTTTGGGGGGGGGGGGGGGGGGTGGGGGGGTGGGGTTTTTTTTTTTTTTTGTTGGGGTTTTGGGGGGGGGGGGGGGGGCAAACGAGGGTCGTTTGACTGACGCATCTGTAGTCGACATACTGATCTACATGAGCAAGAAAGCTGAAGCGATGCCCCGAGAGCCCAGCCCCGCCCCTGAGGTTAAGGTGGATGCCGCGAAACGGAGCCTGTCGCGGCGCAAGCTCTTCGGCGAAATGCTGGCACTCTACAAGACCAAGAAGACCGTGTGAAGACAAAGCCACGAATGCCCGTCAATCTCGACAAACCTCAGCAATGGAAAGCTGACATCATCAAATCGGTCGATATGTACAACGACTGGTTTATGAAATTCGCGCCGCAGGCCTTCCGCACGACCCGCGTCCAGACCACCAAGGACGTTGAAGCGGCGCTTCAAGCCACCGACAACATCACGAACATCCAGCCCGTGCTCATGCGCGAGCATCCGGAAATCCTTCCGACGCTCCGCATGTCCACCTGCCCGCCTCTCGCAGTAGACCGGCTCATTGGTCTCGCCGGCGTCTCCACCAACTTGGTCAAGACGATGGAGCTGCAGAAGAAGCTCCCGGCCCGCATGAAAGCGGCCGAGGTCGACCTCCAACTCGCGAAAATCGCCACCACCGTCGAGAAACTGGCCGACCCGGATATTTTCGTATGGCTGGGCAGGAAGGCAGGCCCGGCCGAGACGGAGGTCCACCGCGCGGCCATGATCATGGCAGATCGCCTCTGCGGCGCGGTCGCTAATCCGATAATCCGCAACGCTCAGGAGAGGCACCAGCTCGCGGCCGTCAAAACCTGGCTTGAAGACCGCCGCTACACGCATCTCCCCGGTGGAGACGGCACGCGCTTCGAAGCGATGCCGCTCGGCGCCTTCAGCTTCCGTACGAACGTCCCGGTTAAGCTCGAAGGCGGCGCGCTGAACGTCAATATCCCGATTCGACGCGGTGATCATGCCAAGGAAGTCGAAAGCCGGCGATTTCCCGATTTTCTTCGAGGCGAAATCAGCGGGCGATTTCACCAACACCAACAGGCGGCGCAAGGAAGAAGCCGCTAAAATGGCGCAGCTCCGCAGCACTTACGGCAGCAAGGTCCGGTTCAACCGTTTCCTGTGCGGCTACTTCGATACCGGCTATCTCGGTTACGAGGCCGCCGAAGGCATCGATTGGGTCTGGGAGCACCGCATCGACGACCTAGCCCTTTTTGGAATTTAAGAAATGCCTGACGCCATCGACATCCTAGAACAGCAGCGCCTCGCGCTTCAGGCCGAGCTTGACGACCGCAAGACGCAGGCCGAGCGAAACCGCCTCAGCCAGTTTTCGACCCCAACAGCGCTCGCCCAGGACATCCTCAAATACGCCGCGACGCTCCTGCCCGACGGAAAGGAAGTTCATTTCCTCGACCCCGCGATCGGGACCGGCTCCTTCTATACCGCGCTCTGCAAAGTTTTTCCCGCGCAGCCATCGGGCTCGCCCGTGAAACTATACAGGACGGTGTAGTTGCCGGCCGTATCCAGCTTAAATACCGCGCTGCCATCGCAGGTACCGCTGTTGGTGGCGGTGGTGCCGTAAAGGCTGCCGGCGGCGTCGCGAATCACGCCGGCCGAGGGATACGCCGCGCTGGTGAATGTGTGCAGCACCGTATAGGCGCCTGCCGCGTCGATTTTGAACACGACTCCCGCGTCCCCCTTGATGGTGCCGATTGCCCCATAGACGTTGCCGGCCGAGTCGGGGACCACTCCATAATAGGGCTGGCCTCCACCGTCTCCGCCGGTGAACCTGTGCAGTACAGTATAGTGGCCGGCCGCGTCGATTTTGAACACGACTCCTGGCCATACCCGCCGCCGCCGGAAGTGGTTCCGTAGAAATTGCCTGCCGCATCGCGAGTCACCCCGGCGTAGGGACCGATACCATCCTTGTTTGTGAAATTGCACAGCACGATCTCTTTACCCGTGGTATCCAGCTTGTAGACGACGCCGTTACCGTAGTTGCCGGGGCCTCCGGCGAATGTTGTCCCATAAAGGTTGCCAGCCGAGTTGCGGATCACACCTGCGAACGGGAGCGCGCCGTCCGCCAGTCCCGAAAACGTGTACAGAACAGTCAAATTCTCGCCGACATCCAGTTTGAAGACGTAGCCGTTCTCGCCCTGGCCGCCGTGCGCGTCGGTCCCGTACAGGTTGCCGGACGGATCGAGAATCACGCCATTTGGGGCGTTTCCGTAGACTGAGTGCTGGAAGCTGTACAACACGATCTCGTGGCCGGCCGTGTCGAGCTTGAATATCACGCCTCCGCCGCGCTTGCCGCCAATTTGGGCGGTCCCGTAAAGATTGCCCGCCGGACCGCTGGTTAGACCCGCGGCGGGCCAGCCTCCGTCGTCGTCGCCGGTAAAGCTGTGCAGCACGGTCTGGTGGCCGGACGGGGCCAGTTTGAAAACCACGCCATAGCTGAAATTGCCGATAACCGTGCCTCCGTTGATGGTGGTGCCGTAGAGGTTCCCGGATTGGTCGAGGATCAATCCCGCGAGCGGTTCGTCGCCATCGGCGCCGCCCGTGAAGGCATATAGCACGGTCTCCTGGCCAGCCGCGTTGAGCTTGAAGACGGTGCCCGCGTTAGGCGTGCCGCGGGCCGAAGTCGTGCCGTAGAGATTGCCGGTCGCGTCGAAGATCAAGCCTGCTTTGGGATTGGCGCCGTCGGTTCCTCCCAGGAAGCTGTACAGCACGGTTTCCTGGCCGGCGGCATCCAGCTTGTACACCACGCCCAGGTTCGCCGAGCCGCCCTGGTAAGTCGTTCCATAGAGGTTGCCGGCCGCGTCGAAGATTACAGCGGCATAAGGCGTGCCCCGTCCGCCCCTCCAGAGAAGCTGTGGAGGACGGTCTCAGTGCCAGTCGCGTCCAATTTGAAGACGACGCCCAGGTCCGCTGTGCCGCCCCCGCCAGTTGTGCCGTAGAAGTTGCCGGCAGAGTCGGCGGTTAGGCCGGCGTAGGGGTTCGTCCCCAGGAAGCCTCCGAAATTGTGCAGTACGGTTTCGGTGGCTGGCGGCACCTGCGCCTGGACCGGCGATATGGCAACGGCCGTTAAGAGGTAGCCGAGGCCGAGCAGTATCGCAAACTCTTCGCAGCCGATGGAAAGCCAGCCGCGGCAGTGCTTTGTCCGATCTAAGAGAGACATTTTTCAAATCTCCGAATGCCCGGATTATACACCCCCTCGTCCAAGACGGATCGCACTCTTTAGCGGTATGAGTACCAGGCGGTAGGAAGCCTCGCCCTCGCGGTCGGGTACCGATACCCCCATTCACGCAAGCAGAATCCCCCCCATTTGTCTGGTTTCGAATGGTAATTCGCCCGTTGGCGAGTGCCGCCAGATCGGCCGCTCAATGACGGTTCCGCCAGCATCGTTTCGTCGAGGTTACATGACGTTACTTGCTGGCCCAGGTGCTGATTTAGGTACTGGAACTATAGATGTACTGATGCCCCTGTTTGCGCGCGAAAATACCCGCATTTTGTTGGGTTCGAATGGTAATTTGGGCGTTCTTAGTTACGTTTTGGGCCAAGCCCCGGAAAGCGCCGCTCGGCGAGCGCGGGTGACTTTTCCAGTCCCGCATTGAGGATAGCATGGCGGCGACCGGGTTTCGAAGAGCCCATTGGCGTTGCGGGTTGTTTTCAGTGAAATTGGCTAGCCTGAGACGCGTGACCCTCGTTGGGCGCAACTTCCGTGCTCAGGTCGGCAATTACATGGTGAGGACGGCGCGGAACCGGGCCTTCCCCTCCGCAACGCGCTCGTAGGCCTTAGGCGCCTCAGCCAAAGGGTACGTCTCGACTATCGTTTTGACTTTGCCTTGCGCCACAAAATCAAGGGCCTCGTAGAGATATTCGGGGCCGTTTTGCTGACTGCCAACCACCCGAATTCGCTTCATGATGAGGTCGGTCAGAGAAATCGAAAGCGGCTCCACATCGGCGCCCATCGCGACGAGCCGGCCGTCTGGCCGCAGCCCCTGAATGCTATCCACCATGGACTTGGTCGAATTGGAAGTACTGAGGATCACATCTGCGCCCCCCGCTGCCGCAAGGCTCTTTCCATCGCGGACAATTTCATCCGCGCCAAGATCGCGGATCATCTTGTCTTTATCGGGGGAGTGCGAAATGGCGATGGTTTGGAAGCCCGCAGCCTTCGCGTATTGGACTGCCAGGTGCCCAAGCCCGCCAATCCCAAGCACGGCCACGCGCTCGTGCGGCTGGGGATCGGCCCAGCGGAGCCCGCTATAGACTGTGTAACCGGCGCAGAAGATCGGGGCTGCCTGTTCGTAGGAAACCTTGTCGGGAATCAGATAGGTGGCGTCGGCATTCATCAGCATGTACTCCGCGTTACCGCCCTGTACATCGACGCCCGTGGCCTTCATATACGGGCAGAACATTCTGCGGCCGCGCTGGCACCACTCGCAACGTCCACACGTGGATTGGATCCATGCCGTACCCACGCGGTCGCCCACATGCCGCGTGGTTACGTCGGGAGCCACGGCAACGATCTCGCCGACTGGCTCGTGGCCTAAGATTCGGGGGAATGCACCGGGAAAATGTCCAAGCGTGAGGTGCACGTCGGTATAGCAGATGCCGCTGGCATGCATCTTCACCAGCACTTGATTGGGGCCGGGTTGAGGTTGCGGAACGTCGTTGATCTGCCATGAACTGTTCGCGGCGGGGACGACTGCGGCTTTCATGAAGATTTCCTCCTAAGAGTGATTGGATGCGCGCGACTTGGCGGCCGGTGCACCAGGGATGCCCGATTCGCGCGAAGTCTGCGCTTAATCATCTGCCCGGTGCCTTCGGTTATATTGGTCGGAGATGCCGTATTCTGCTGGTAGACCCCTTTTGCTCCTACCCCTCACCCTAGCCGCGCTGCACGCCCAGTGCACGCTGCCGCCCGCGCCCGGCGCCGGAACGCCCGACACCTCCTTCGACACATTCTTTATGCAAAACGGGCCGGGCTGGACCGGCGCCGACGGCACCTACTCGCTGCCGCTGCCGGACGGCCTGAATCTCTGGATCTGGTCGGACTCTTTCATCGGCACGGTTAATCCGGAAACGCGTCTGCGATCGAACGCCATCTTCCAGGCGCACAACTCGCTGACCATTCAGGACCAGACTACGAATACGCTGACCACGGTGGGCTATCCGCCCAAGAAAAGCTCCTACTTTGCGCCATCCAATTCGGCGGATTGGTTCTGGCCGGGAGACGGTATCGCCATCCAAACCTCGCCCGGCGTTTACTCGATCAAGGTTCTGCTGCTGGAATGGACCGGCGTGTTCCAGTTCGTGGGCAGTTCGGTGGCTACGATTGCATATCCGAGTATGAAGCTGGAATCCATCCGGCCGATCGCGCTGCCGGATTTGACCATCGAGTGGGGCACGCGCATTTTCAAGGGGGGCGCGCACTATTATTTGTACGGCATCAAGGACCCTGGGACGGCGAACAAGCTGCCGTATGTGGCGCGCTTTTCCAAGCTGAGCGACCTGACCGACCCCAGCCAGTGGCAGTACTGGAATGCGACCAGCCGGACTTGGGTCGCCGGGCAATCCAACGCTACGGCCATGGCCGGCGTGCCCGCCATCACCAACGAATACAGCGTCCACCGGCTGAACGCGGCAACCGGTCCGTTCTATTTGATGACCGGGATGGATCCGCAAGATCCGCCATACCCTGGGTGGAAGTATGTGACAACATACTACTCCTGCACACCGCAAGGTCCGTGGACGACGCGCACGGTGGTCTATACGACGCCTGAAACGGGCGCGCCGGGCTGCTCGATGGGGACGCTGTATACATACGATCCGAAGGCGCATCCCGAGTTTCCTTCGGGCGCGGGGATCTTGGTGTCGTACGACGTGAATGCCAACGATTCCGCGGATCTGGTGTGCGCGAACGACTATAAGCCGAGCTTCATTCGCGTGCCGATTGCGGGGCTGGAGGCCGGCGGGCCGCGGTAAGTCAGCAGTAGCCCAAGATGGACAGGACCGTGCCGGGTGCGGCGGGCCGGAAGGTCCCGGTTTCCTGGCCCTTCAGGCAGACGGCGTCGGCATCGTGCGAATAATCGGCGGATTCGCTCGAAAGGCTCCGTGGAGAACTGGAAGGCGGGCACAGCGCATTCTCTTTGCTGGCCTATCGTCTTACGCATGCGTTTCGGATCATGCATCAATCCACTCAGCATCCTGGCCGGGCGGCGGCTGGCCAGCCGGTTCGACCGAGCCTTGCGCTTAAGATGGCCGCGGCGATGGTCGAGGTGCTTGCATCCGTCGGAATGGTTCAGCAATAGAGCGTGCGTGACAGCCAGCGCCGTATCTTGTGTACTCAGGAGGAAAAAGGATTCAGCCCATGACCCTGACTATCGAAGTTTCCGAAGAACAGGCGGCGGTATTGAAAGGAACAGGCTGCGGGTCGGGGGCTGACGGTCGAAGGCTGGCTGGAGCAAGTCGCGGCGCAGTTCGCTCCCTCAACTTCCTTTGCCCACCCCCAGGAAACCGATCCGGAAGAATGGGCGCGCCGATTTCACGAGTGGGCCGAGAGTCACGACCGCACAACACCGCTCCTAACCGACCAAGCCATCAGCCGCGAGAACATTTATCCGGACCGTGTTTAGCATATGCTTGTAGACACGAGCGTTCTGGTCCGTACCCTCCAGCCCCACCATCCGCTTTATGCAGCCGAAGACCGTGCGATCCGGCTTTTGCCCCAGCGGGGCAGGAAGTTGCACATCGTCGCCCGAAGTTTGAACTATGTGTGGTCGCGACCCGGCCGGCTGGAGAGAACGGTTTGGGCATGAAGCCTGCTGCAGCAGCGGAGGAGCTCGTCCGAATCAAAGGCATGTTCCTCTTCTTGCCGGAGACGCCGGCCATCCACTTCTCACGATGCGCGCCTGGTTGCTGCGAATGCAGGTGCACGGTCTTACGGCCATTCTGACATTCGATAAGGCAGGGCTCGCGCAATCCATCGGAGCGCAAGGCTGATATGATACGTGCAACATGTTTACCCGCCGGGAAGGAATCCAAGCGGCCGCGCTGACGGCCCTCTCATACTCCCGCGTGCTGGGCGCGAACGATCGCGTCCGGCTGGGACTGATCGGATGTGGCGAGCGGGGCCTGTACGTCGCTTCGATCTTTCAGCAGAACGCGGAGGTGGACCTTTGCGCCGTGTGCGATGTGTATGGCGACCGCACGGACAAAGCCGTGGCGCAGGCCGCCGGCGCGCAGCCTTTCGCCGACCATCGCCGGCTGCTGGAGACCAAGGGCCTCGACGCTGCGCTGATCGCCACGCCGGACCATTGGCACAAAGCCATCGCCATCGACTCGCTCAACGCCGGCAAAGATGTGTACGTGGAAAAGCCGCTGACCCGTTTGCGCGAAGAAGGGCCCGAAATCGTGCGCGCCGCGCGCGTGAACAACCGCGTGTGCCAGGTCGGCATGCAGCAGCGCTCCGGCGAAGTGTACCTGGAAGCGCGGGAACGATTCGTGCGCTCCGGCCTGCTGGGCAAGATCTCGCACGTGGACTGCGTGTGGCACGGCGGCGCCAACCGGGCCTTGCCCAACGAACCCGCGCAAAAGCCCGCCAATCTGGATTGGGTGCGGTTCTTGGGGCCGCTGAAATACCGCGACTGGAATCCGGCGCAGTATCTGGATTTCCGGGCGTTCCTGGATTTCGGCGGCGGCAAGCTCACCGATTTCGGCGCGCACTGGATCGACGTGGTTCACATGTTCATGGGCCAAGACGGGCCGCTATCGGCGGTGGCTGCCGGCGGTGTTTACTACGATTTTCACGACGGCCGTACCGCGCCCGACACCATCAGCGCGTTATACGAATATCCAGGCGGATTCACGGTGAGCTTTATTTCGCTAGCGGTGGATAACGGCCCCGAATACGGCGTCGAGTTCCTGGGATCGGGCGGACGGCTGTTCATCAATCGCAACCGGTACGAATTTCGGGCGGCCGAGAAGGGCGCCCAGCCGGTGATCCAACGCTTTCCCGGCGATATCACCGCCCAGCATGTACGCAATTTTCTGGAGTGTTGCCGTTCGCGCAAGCAGCCGAACGCGGATGTGTATATCGGGCATCGCGCCGCGCAGGCCGCGCTGCTGGCCAATCAAAGCTATCTGGAGCGGCGGCGCATCCGCTTCGACCCGCAGAGCGAAGAAGTGCTGCCGTTCTCGGCGTAGCGCCCACGCAGACCAATATTAATACAATTCAATGAAAGGGTCGAGGCACCGGTGTCGATGTAGGCGTGGCCGCGGATCAATGGACTCAAGACAACGATTTGCCGACGAGCATTGTCCTTCCTCCGCCGGGGGATGTGGCTGAGACTGGCCGTGTTTGCTGAGGTATGACGGCACCGCATTTTTCCTGGGGGGAAGGAAATCAACATACGGCGATCTACTCGGCGGGCGCCAGCCCGCAGTGGCCGAACGGCAGCGACTGGCGCTGGGTATCGGGGCGAACACCGCGATTTTCAGTGTAGTAAACGGCGTGTTGCTGCGTCCGCCGGCGTATCCGGACGCGGACCGTCTGACGATGTTGTTCGAGAGCAACGCCGACTTTCAGCCAATCGTCGGTGGCCTACCCAAATTACCTCGATTGGCGCCGTGAAAGCCGGTCGTTCACCGATATGGCCGCCATTCGCAGCGACGATTTCAGCTTCACGGGCAGGGGCGAACCGGAGCGTCTCTCGGGCGAATACGTCTCGGCCAGCCTCTTTCCGACTCTGGGCGCGAGACCGTTCACGGGCCGCAATTTTCTGCCCCAGGAAGACCGCGAGGGCGCTGCCTGCGCGGTCATGCTAAGTTACGGGTTCTGGAAACAGCGCCTCGGCGCCGATCCGAATATCCTGGGTAAGGCGCTGACCCTCAACGCCATGAGCTGCGCAGTGGCGGGCGTCTTGCCCGCGGACTTTCGGTTCCGAGAGAGCGTGCAGGTCTACATTCCACTTGAGCAATATAAATCCATCGAGCTGCGCACGCGGGAGTCGCACCCGGGAATCGCGATGGTTGGCCGGCTGAAGGCGGGCGTAACGGTGGAAGCGGCGCAAGCGGAGATGGCGTCCATCTGCGGCGTCCTGGCCCGCCAATACCCGAAGACAAACGCGGGGCACGGCGCGAGTGTGGTCCGCATGAAAGACGATCTGGTGGGTTCCATCCGCGGTACGCTGCTGCTGCTCGCCGGCGCGGTTGGGTTTGTGCTAGTCATCGCCTGCGCCAACGTGGCCAACCTGCTGCTGGCGCGCTCCACGGCCCGCAAGCGGGAGTTCGCCATCCGCGCCGCGCTGGGCGCCGCGCGCGGACGCATCGTGCGCCAGGTATTGACGGAAAGCATGCTGTTGTCCGTGGGCGGCGCCGCGATCGGATTGGCGATCGCCCGTTGGGGGACCAGTCTGGCGCTGGCCGCCGCGCCCGGGAGCCTGCCGCGCGCCGAAGAGATCGGCATCGATCCATATGTCGTGCCGTTCACGCTGGCGGTTTCGGTGGTTACGGGCATCCTCTTCGGCTTGGCCCCGGCATTCTTGGGCGCGAATGCGAATCCGCAGGATTCGCTGAAGGAAGGCGCGCGCGGCGCTGGGGGCGGAAGGCATCGCGCGGAGAGTATTTTCGTTGCCGTGGAGGTGGGCTTGGCGGTGATCTTGCTCGCGGGCGCGGGACTGATGATGCAGAGCGTCTGGCGGCTGTTGCGGGTGGATCCGGGGTTCAACATGCGGAATGTGCTGACGATGCAGATGGCCCTGTCGCCAAAAGCAGTGGCCAGCCCTCGGGAATCAAGCCCGCATACGAGCAGTTGCTGGCGCGCGTGGCGGCGATCCCGGGCGTGCAATCGGCGGCCATCACCTCGCTGGTTCCTCTTGGCGACACCGATACCGAGAAATCCCTACTGGCCCGGTGGCGGACCGCAACCCGCGATTGACCGGATGACGTCGGCGATGTTCACGATCGTGACCACCGATTACCCCAGCGTGATGCAAATCCCGTTGCGGCGCGGGCGCTTTTTCACGGCGCAAGATAACCTGGCCTCGCCGCCGGCGGTGGTGATCGATGAGGTCCTGGCGAGACATGTTTTCCCGGGCCAGGATCCGGTCGGCAAGCGGATCGGCATTATGGTGCTGGGCGCGGTGCGGATCGTGGGCGTGGTAGGGCACGTGAAGCATTGGGGCCTGGATGCCGACGACAAGACATAAGATACGCGACCAGATTTATTTCCCCTTTTCGCAAGTGCCCGACAAATTCACGGCCGCCGCCGCAGCGGGGCTGACGCTGGTGCTGCGCACCGGCCCCGAGCCTCTGAGTATGGTTTCGGCCGTCCGCGCGCAGGTCGCCGGTCCCGACGAAGGATCAGCCCATCTACGCGGTGCGCACGATGGAGCAGACTATTTCGGGATCGCTGGCCGAGCGCCGCTTCACCATGCTGGTGCTGATCGCCTTCGCGGCGACGGCGTTGTTGTTGGCGGCGGTTGGAATCTACGGCGTGATGTCGTACGCGGTGAGCCGGCGCGCGCACGAGCTCGGCATCCGGCTCGCGTTGGGATCGTCGCGCGGGGAAATCGTGGGTCTGGTGTTGAAGCAGGGCATGCGGCTGGCCGGGATCGGGATGGCCGGCGGGCTGGTGGCGGCGCTGGCGCTGACGCGATTGATGGCGGGATTGCTGTATGGGGTGCGCCCGGCCGATCCCACGACGCTGGCGGAGGTGGCTTTGTTGCTGGGAGGAATTGCGCTGCTGGCGTGTTATATCCCGGCGCGGCGGGCTACGGCGGTGGATCCGGTGGTCGCGTTGCGGTGTGAGTGACAACTGCAAAGAAGACACCAGACAGGAGTCAGAATGCAGCCGGCCATCCGCGAGCGATTCGGTTTAATCCTGGCCGGTGCGCGGATTGTAGAAGGCAAACAGGAGCACTTCGTAAATCTCAGTCAGACGTAAGGGACGCCGCCCAGGCGGTCAATTTCGCCCTGGAGGCTGACGATGCAAGCGGTCTTGTCCCAGCGTTGCCGGGGAGGGCCGTATTCGGTTCCGAATTGTTTCTCGGTCACGGTGATTTGCTCCCTGGGTTGTGGGTAAACCGCCTGGAGGGGCCGAAAACCGGCGCAAAAGAACCCCTTAGCGGAGACGTGGATTTCCGCTTGACCCGGGGCCTGATTTCAGGGAAGGTCAGCCTGCTGAGAGCTACCTCCCCGGTTTCGACCGGCATCACGGCCCGCCACTGGCGGGCTTTGCCGTTTCTTGGGCTTTGCTGTCTCCTCAGAATTGCAAGGCATGACGCGGCAAACACGCCGCGTGGCTGCGGAGTGTGAATCTTTCTCTGATTCGTGTCGAGCCGAATTTTCGGGGCAGGCGACGGCGCTCGGAATCATGCCTGAGCGGTGCTACACGATGCTCAAGAGCCTGAACGAGTTTGACAAGCTGGAAGTCGCCGGGGTGGTCCGGGGATTGCTGACAAAAACAGACCGCGACAATTGCTTCATTGGAAACTATTATCGTGGCAAGGCGCATATTGAGACTTTGTTATCCTTGAAAAGTGCCAGACCTTCCGGCGATAGCGATGGTGGCACGCGGTCTCTTTGAACTGGCGGTCGATACAAAACTCATTGACGCCATTCCGGATGCAGTAAAGAAGATTCTGGCGTTTTCCGACGTGGAAAAGCTGCGGGCGGCGCGGAAGATTGTGAAGTACAAAGCGGCCAATCCCACCGCCGCCGTGGATGCCAGCATTCACGGGGCGTTCATCGCCAGCGAGGCGAAAAGGATCGAGGACGAGCGTAGCGCCGTATGGCCCGGCGTCAAAAGACTTACACATTGGTCGGGACTGGACCTGCCGCGAAGGGTGGCGCGCCTGAAAGCGCCTTTCGAGGAAATGTACGAAGTCGAGTACCCGGAGTTGAGCTGGTATGTGCATTCGGGCCTCACTGGTTTCGTCAACCTGAGAGCCGAGTCGTTCAACATGCTGGCCGGTAAACCAAACAAGTTGGCGGGGGAATGCTATATCGTGCTGCTCACGGCGATCATTGATGAATTCGGAATCAGCAAGGCCGACGTGAAGAAGGAGAACAAATTGAGGCTGGCCAAAATGTACCCCTTCATTGACAGCCCCGCTGACCGTGCACAAGTGGAGCGGGAATTATTGGGGTGACGGCGGGCTGCCCACTTTCGCTGGCTCGGGCGTCCTGCGAGCGTTTAACGCACGACGGGGCCGCCGTGACCAGGGAGGGCGGGCTGGGATTGCCGAACATAGGCTGTACTAAAATGAAATAGGAGGTAAGGTTTTGCCAAGCAGTCGAGACACGTGCTACGCCTGTGACGAGCCTGCTACCACGAAGGAACACGCGCCTCCAAAGGGTTTCTTCCCGCCGGGCAAACGGCAGGGTCTAATTACGGTTCCGTCATGCTCAATTCACAATTGCGATAACGCTCCGGACGTCGAGTATGTGCGAAACGCAGTCGTGTGCCATGCGGGACTCAACGAAACCGGAGAATTATTGATTGACACGGCGAAGAGATCGTTCGATCACAGCCCGGCACTGTTTAGCCGGACCTTTCAGTCTTTTGTGGTCCGCTCGGCCGGAGAACAAGTGGCCACGTACAAGGCCGATCTGAATCGAGTTAGGGCGATGATGACGGCTGTAGCCCAAGCACTTCATTATCGTGATCAGCGTCAAAAGTGGAGCCGTTGGCAGGTGTTCGTGCCGACTTTCCGTTCGGAATGGTCCATAAATCAAGCCTCTGACGGTTGGGATGGGTTTAGGGGCTTGTTGAACCGCATTCCCTATGTGGATCGGGACACAGCCGAACTGGAAGTGTTTCGGTACGGAAGCTATGCGCTGGACTGGGGCTGGGTGTACCGGCTCATGTTCTATGGTGGGTTCGTCGTCAGTGCGTGGATGCTCCGCGAAGATACTGAAGACCCCTACGACACGGCAATCGAGGCGAGGCGAACAGAACCCGGGCCGAACCAGTGAACAGCGCACTCCATCCGGGCGGCCGCGCTCATTTGTTTGACCAATCTTGACATGCGAGCGGCGAATGCTCGAATGGGGACAGTCGGGTGTACAATACTGCCCAGATGCTCTTCAAAGCTTTGCTCGTTGTCGTTGTCGCCATACCTGCGTGTGCCGTTGTTTACGATTTCGCCGTGGCGCTTCCTGCACACAACAAAGCGGTTCTGGAGTTTGAACAGCAAAAGTACGCCGCGTCACAACGGGAGAGGAGAGCCGCTTAAGCGGAATCCGCGCGCCGCGCCCTTGGGTTACGCTCCTGTCTAACAGAAGCTGACAATCAGTATTATCGCGACGTCAAGAATAATGGTGAGAGGGGGGCGGGTGATACTCACAGCGTGGATACGCGGGTTCAGTCGGGTCTGGAACATAAGAAGCAGAACGCCATCACTGAATGTCAAAAACGGTTCGGAGAGTGACGGCTGGCGTCTGAATTCTACCGCTTTGAACGATCTCAAGTTTTCTTTGCGCCATAGGGTTTAGTATGCGTGAAGTTCTTCCACGCGCTGCCGGCGGACCTTGATATTCCGTTCGTTCTTGCGGGCCTGCGCAAGATCGTAGCTCGCCTGCATGCGTACCCACGTCTCCGCGGTACTGCCGAACGCCTTCGCAAGCCGGATCGCCATTTCGGCACTTATGCCAGACTTGCCGTTGACGATTCTTGTAAGGGTCTGCCGGGTCACGCCGAGAGCCTTTGCGCCTGCGGTCACGGAAAGGCCCAACGGCTCAAGGCAGGCGTTTTTTACGATGCGTCCGGGATGGGCGGGGTTTTTCATGGGCATGGTGTCCGGTCCCTCTCCTAATGGTAGTCGATCAGTTCAACGTCAAAGGCGTCGGTTCCTTCAAAACGGAAAACGATGCGCCAGTTGGCCCGCACGGTCACGGACCAAAACCCTTTCAAGTCACCTTTGAGCGGGTGCAGACGATAACCGGGAAGGTTTACTTCCTGCGGGGTAGCTGCATCATCAAGTACGGTCAATATTTCCTGAACCGTGTCCACCAGATCAGGCCGTATTCCGCTGCGGTCGTCGCGTTCAAAGAGGCGTTTAACGCCGCGGTGCTTGAAGCTCCTAATCATCAGGATACACCGTAAACCGTATATTGTCAGTTGTCAACCGAGATCTCTTCCGGGTGGCATCTTGCTGCACCTCGTTGCTCACCGCCAGAGCTTCTCGAACGGGGCGGGGTTCGTGGCGGTGTACCTGACGGCGTGCTGAATGTTCCGGTGTCCGAGGTAAACTATTATGAGCCGCGTATCCGCCCACCAAATCCGCGTTATCAGCGTTCATTCGGCGCTCATCGGCGGCCAACATAGTTGTTCTGTCGCTACCGAGCCGGGCGGTCGCTATTATTGTTTTTATTGGCCGCCGATAGACGCCGATCACCCGGCGAAGCGATTGGGTTGAATCCAGCCGAGCGAGACGCCGGTCATCAGCAGGCCGATGCAGACGATCAACGCCGCCGAAACTACCGGGATAATACGGAACGCGGGGTGAGACGCGGTCTTTTGGCTGTCGGGCAGGAAATGCTTGGCGTAGAGCACCAGCACGCCAATTCCCATCAGCACCACCGCCAGTCCGGTGCTGAAAGCGATCAGGAGCAGCAGCCCCAGGCCCACACGGCCTAGCGCGATCGAGCTGAGCAGCAGCACCAGCGCCGAAGGGCAGGGAACCAGTCCGCCGCTCACACCCAACGCGATCAGGCTGCCGAGCGAGACTTCGCCTTCCGGCACGTGCGTGTGGGTGTGCGGACCATGCTCGTGGTCGTGGTGATGATGGTCATTGTCGTGATGATGGTCGTGGCCGGGTGAGTGCCGCAGTTTCCGCGCGCGCTTGTAGAGCATTAGGCCGCCGATCCAAACGATCGAAATGCCCGAGATCGCGCCCAGCACGGGAAAAATCCGTTCGGGCAGCACGTATTGCGAAAGGAACAACGTGGTCAGCCCCAGGAAAAATACGCTGATGGTGTGGGTGAAGGTCACCATGCCGCCCAGGAAAATGGCGTGCTTGAAGGTACCGCGCGCGCCCACCAGATAAGCCGCCACGATGGTTTTGCCGTGGCCGGGAGAAAGCGCGTGCATGCATCCCAGGCCGAATGCGACGGCCATTCCAAGCAGGATCAGCCCGAGGCTGATGTCGCCGCGATGCAGCAGCCGCGACAGGAAATCGCCACGCACGACGGTGCCCGGAGCGGAAGGTTGCGGTGGAACCGGGGAAGTGGCGGGGGCGGGCGCGGCAGGGACCGGCAATGGGACGATTTTCGGGACCGATTTCTTGGCGACGACAGGGCCGGCCGCGATCCACTCGACCGACGCCTTCAGATCTTGCGGCGGCGCCACGGTTGGGTCGGCTGGATACGCGGTGAGCGCCTGGCTGCGGTCGGTGCCGTCCTGGCTGGCGGTTTCGATGGATGCGCCCGGCCCCGCCGCGACGACCACCTCTTTCCAGCCGGAGCGGCCCGGGTAGTTGCGGTCTTCATAGGACAGCGATCCGGCGGCCACCGCCAGCTTCAGAGTGGACGTGATGCGCATAACGGGAGAGCCGCCCGCGCCGGGCGTGATGGCCAGCGTGGCGCCTTCGAAGCGCGGGGAAACGGCGCGGCCGTCGCAGGCTACATCCAGGTTGCGCACCCATTCCCGAGCTTGCTCTTCGGCTTTGGCGTCCAGCAGATTGCGCGGGCTATCGGCGCTCAGGCCCCACTGCTGCAACAATTGAAAACTGGGGATTTCCGCCAGGTCGAGCACGTAGCGAATCTCCGCTCCGCCGCCGCTCACTTCGATGCGGGCATAGTGGCTCACGCTGAAATTGCCCATGGGGTGGGCGCTCAATGTAGCGGCGAGCACAAAAAGGAGCGGCCAGGCGCAAGGTTTCATTACAATAGGTCTTTACGAATTCTACGACGGATTTGGATTCATGCGCTGGGTGACCTCAGAGGATGTGCCGCGCGCGGGCGAGTTGCGCGTGCCGGCGGGGGCGATATTCACGCCTTCGGCCCGCGAATTGGCGGAAGCGCGCGCGATCCGCATCGTCGAATTGCGCGAGGGGCAAGCCGCGCCCGCAACGCCTCCCGAGAAGATTGTCGCGGTGGGCGCGGACCATGGCGGGTTCCGCCTGAAGGAGGCTCTGAAGCCTTTGCTGGCGGGCTTGGGGCTGGAGGTGCGGGACATCGGCGTGTTCGACGAAAAGCCGGCGGACTATCCGGATATCGCGCAGAAGGTAGCCGAACTGGTGGCGCGGGGCGAAGCCGGGCGCGGGGTGATTATCGATGGCGCGGGCATCGGGTCGTCGATCGCCGCCAATAAGGTTTCCGGCATCCGCGCGGCGCTTTGTTACGATCGGGCGTCGGCGCGCAACAGCCGCGAGCATAACGATTCGAATGCGTTGACGCTGGGCGCGCGGCTCCTGACGGCGGGGCAGGCGGAGGAGGTTCTGCGCACGTGGCTGGAGACTCCGTTCGCGGGCGGGCGGCATGCGGCGCGGGTGGGGAAGATTGCGCGGATTGAGCGGGAATACAGCAAAGCGGCGGAACCGCTCCCTAACGGTCGCGGCTCGGTAGCGGAAGGCAGCGCATGGCGCTGCCCCACTGCATCGCTGATCGACCACACCATGCTGCGGCCGGAAGCCACGCGCGCGGATATCGTGAAGCTGTGCGGCGAGGCGCGGCAGTACGGCTTCGCTACGGTGTGCATCAATCCATATTGGGTGCCGTTGGCTGCCAGCGAGTTGGCGGGAACGGCGGTGAAGGTTTGCACGGTGGCGGGGTTTCCGTTGGGCGCGACTTCCACCGAAGCAAAGGTGGCGGAAGCCGCCGCGGCGTTGCGCGCGGGGGCGCGCGAAATCGACATGGTGATCAATGTCGGGGCGTTGCGCGGGGGCGATTTCGATACGGTGAAGCTGGATATCCAGGCGGTGACGCGGGTGTGCCACGATGCAGGCGCGATCGTGAAAGTAATTCTGGAAACCGCGCTGCTGGACGACGCGCAGAAGATCAAGGCGTGCGGACTGGCGCAGGCGGCAGGCGCCGATTTCGTAAAGACTTCGACGGGCTTCGGACCAGCGGGCGCGACGGTGCAGGATATCGTGCTGATGCGGCACGCCGTGGGGCCGGGCATGGGAGTGAAGGCGGCGGGCGGGATTCGCACGCTGGACGATTTTCGCGCCATGGTGGCGGCGGGCGCCAATCGCGTGGGGGCCAGCGCCAGCGTGAAGATTGTAGAGGCGGCAGGGAAATGATCGCTACCCGCAAGGCCGTACGGTTCCGCGAACGATCCGAGCTTTTGGATTTTCTGCTGGAGGTGTCGTCGGTCACCTCGCAGACGCTGGATCTGGACGAACTGCTGGCCAACGTCTCCGAGATCGTGAAGCGCGTGATCCCGGGCGAGTTGCTGGCCATCCTTCTTTACAGCGAGAAGCGCCGCGAGTTGCGCATCCGCTACGCGCTGGGCCATCGCGAGGAGGTGGTGCGGACGTGGTCGATCCCGCTGGGGCAGGGAATCACGGGCGCGGCCGCGCTCACCCGCGAGCCGGTCCTGGTGGGCGATGTGCGCAGCGATCCGCGGTATCTGAACGCCGTGGAAGCGGTGCGCACGGAGCTGGCCGTGCCCATGATCGCCCGCCGCAAGCTGGTGGGCGTGATCGACATGCAATCCACGCGGCCCAACGCCTATTCGGAGCACGACCGCGCCCTGCTGCGGCTGATCGCGGCGCGCGTGGCCATCTCCATCGACAACGCGCGCCTTTACTGGCGCGTCGATAGGCAGAACCGTACGCTGAAGGCGCTGGCGTCGATCTCGCAGGAGTTTTCATCGATTCTGGACGTGGATGAGCTGCTGAACAAGATCGCCACGACCGTGCGCGGCCTGATCAATTACGACGCGTTCAATATCCTGCTGGTGGATGCGGAGCGCAAGGTGTTGCGGCACCGTTTCAGCATTCGCTACGACCAGCGCGTGGACCTGGACAACATCCCGCTGGGGAAGGGCATCACCGGCGCGGCCGTGGAACAACGCGCGCCGGTGCGCGTGCAGGATACCAACCAGGACGCGCGCTACATCGCCTCGCATCCGGGCATCCGCTCGGAGGTGGCCATCCCGCTGATGTCGCTCGACCGGGTATCCGGCGTGATGGACCTGGAAAGCGAGCGGGTGGGATTCTTCACGGACGATCATGTGCGCATGCTGATGCTGCTGGCGCCGCAGATCGCGAGCTCGGTGGAGAACGCGCGGTTGTATGAAGAGCTGGCGATTCGCGAGCGGCGTATGGAGGAAGATCTGCAGGCGGCGCGCGAGCTGCAGAGCGTGATGCTGCCCACCGGCGATCCGGGCATCGAAGGACTGGAAGTGGCCGCGGGACTGCGGCCCGCGCGCGGCATCAGCGGCGACATCTACGACTTTTTCGAGGCGCAGGGCAATCGCGCGGTGCTGGCCTTCGGCGACGTGAGCGGCAAGGGCGCGGCGGCGGCGCTTTACGGCGCGCTGGTGAGCGGCTTGTTACGGTCGCTGGCGCCGCGCCGGCCCGATCCGCGGCAACTTATGCGCGCGTTGAACGAGGCGCTGATCGAACGCAAGGTGGAAGCGCGCTACGTGACGCTGCTGGTGATGCTGTGGAGCCCGCACATCCGCCAGTTCGTGATGGCCAACGCGGGCAGCAATCCGCCGCTGGTGTGCCGTAACCGCGAGATCCTGAAGCCGAAAGTGGAGGGCGTGCCGCTGGGGCTGCTGGACGAGCGCGAATACGAGGAAGTGGTTTTCCAGGCGCACCGGGGCGACACGCTGGTGCTGTATTCCGATGGCGTGACCGATCACCTGAGTCCAGACGGGCACGACTACGGCCGGCAGCGTTTGTCGCAGACGGTGCGGCGTATGTGCGACCAGCCGGCGGAGGCCATTGTGGCGGAGATTCTAGCGGATCTGGACCGCTTCAACACCACGCCGTTCGACGATCAGACTTTGCTGGTGCTGAAGGTGAAGTAAGCGGGCATGTTCCACTACTCGGGACAGGATCTGTATTGCGAGGACGTGCCGCTGGCGGATATCGCACGCGAGGCGGGCACGCCGGCATACGTGTATTCGAGCGCCGCTATTTTGGAGAACTATCGCGCTTACGACGAAGCTCTCGGCGACTTGCCGCATGCAGTCTGCTACGCGGTGAAGGCTAATTCTTCGCTGGGCATCCTGGCGCTGCTGGCCAAGGCCGGCGCGGGGTTCGACATCGTCTCGGGAGGGGAACTGTATCGCGTGCTGCGGGCGGGCGGCGACCCGGCCAAGGTGGTGTTTTCCGGCGTGGGCAAGACGGCCGGCGAGGTGGATTACGCGCTCGAGAGCGGCATCCACATGTTCAATTGCGAGTCCGAGCCGGAGCTGGCGCTGATCGATGCGCTGGCGGCGCGGCGCGGCGCGAGGTCCGGCTTCGCCATTCGCGTGAATCCGGACGTGGATGCCTCCACGCATCCGTATATTTCGACGGGCCTGCGCGAGCACAAGTTCGGGATCGACATTGGCGACGCCGAAGCCGTGTACGAGCGAGCGCGCGACCTGCCGAACCTGGCGGCGGAGGGCGTGAGCTGCCACATTGGCTCGCAATTGATGGACACCAATCCGCTTCTGGAAGCCATCGACCGGGTGCTGGCGCTGGTGGAACGCCTGCGCGCGAAAGGCTTCGATATCCGGCAGATCGATCTGGGCGGTGGATTGGGCGTGGCGTACCAAGCGCACGAGCAGGCGCCGGAGATCCGCGGTTTCATCGCGCAGGTGCGGGCGCGGTTAGAAGGCAAGGGCTTGCGCGTGACGGTCGAGCCGGGCCGGTCGATCGTGGCGCGCGCGGGCGTGCTGCTGACGCGCGTGCTGTACCGCAAGAAGAGCGCGGGAAAGGAGTTTGTGGTGGTGGATGCGGCCATGAACGATTTGATCCGGCCCGCACTTTACCGGTCGCATCACGAGATTATTCCGTTGCGCAGGACCGGGCGGCAGGAGATCGTCGCGGACGTGGTGGGGCCGGTTTGCGAGACCGGCGACTTTCTGGCGCGCGGGAGAAAGATGGCGAACGCCGCGCCGGGCGATTATCTGGCGGTGGAGACGGCGGGGGCGTACGGATTCGTGCAGTCGTCGAATTACAACTCGCGCGCGAGGGCGGCTGAAATCCTCGTCGAAGGCGACAGGTTCCGGGTCATCCGCGAACGCGAAACCTACGCCGACCTGGTTCGTGGAGAGGTTGTGTGAGGCTCGCGCTCGCACTCGCCCTAGCGCCCGCGGCTCTGGCGCACGATACCATCACAACCAAGCTGCTATGGACGCAGGAGATCTCGCGAATCGTGAACAAGCATTGCGTGAGCTGCCATCGGGAGGGCGGCGCGGACATGTCACTGGCAACTTACGACGACGCGCGGCCGTGGGCCAAAGCTATCCGCGACGAAGTACTGGCGCGGCGCATGCCGCCTTGGGGCGCGGTGAAGGGCGTGGAGGAATTTCGCGGCGATCCCAGCTTGTCGCAGATCGAGATCGACATGATCGTGAACTGGGTGGAGGGTGGCGCGCCCAAGGGCGACGATATCTACTTGCCGCCCGCTCCACATTTCAGCGCAGATGCGAAGACGCCGGCGCCCGGCCGCGAAGTGAAGGTGACGACAAACGCGGCTCTGACGCTTTCGTCGCCGGCCGCATTCGTGGGACTGCGGCCGCTGCGGCTGGCGGCTGGCGAGTCACTGGAAGTGACTGCTTACAAGCCGGACGGCGCCGTCGAGCGGCTCATCTGGATCCGGGACTGGCGCCCGCAATGGGCGCGCACTTACTACTTCCTGCATCCCGTGCGGCTGCCCAAGGGCACGCGGATCGCCGCTTATTCGGGCAAGCCGGCGGAAGCGGGCCTGGCGCTGGCGCCGGATTGAGCGGGTTGCCCATACACATCCGGGTGCAGATAGGTGCCTTGCTCGCCGGCGGGCTTGTCTTCCGTCACTGGGATGCGATGGGCGTTGGCGTAGGCATCGTGGCGGATGCCGGTGACTTGCCAGGAAACCTTGACCTTGGGCCGGTTGGTTTTGATAGTGAAGCGGCCATTGCCGATCTCCTTGGCCACGATGGCTTGCGCGAATTGTCCGATCACCGTGAGCTGATAGCGGAAGTCGGCATTAAGGGCTTCGAAGTAGTCGGGCAATACCACGGTAGCGAGACCGCGCTCGTTGGTCGTAACGTTCCCGTTGTAGATGTTCATCATGTCGGGACTCTCGACGAAGGAGTGCGATAGATACTTATTCGCCGGGTCGAGCGGGTGGTCGATCTTGAACGAGCCGCTGCCTTTGGTCACCTTGCCGGTGACCGTGAGATTGCCGGCGAAAAAGCCGTCGCCGGCGGAGTCGACATAGAACATCCGCGTCGCGCCGGTGTATCCGTTGAGAATGGTTCCGCCGGCGCCGGTGGAAAAAAGGCCCGCGACGCCGGCCGTAGCCGTACAGGTCGGGTTGCAGATTTCGGTGACACCTACGACGCCCGTGCCGGGAGATTGGCCCCAGACGCCGACACCCGTACTGCTGAACGAGACGCCCTCGACGCCATTAGTGCCCCCGCTGGTAGCGGACGCGACACCCTGCACGCCGATGCCTCCGGTGCTAAAAGTGAAGCCGGACACGCCGCTGGAGGCGCCGGAAGTGGCGTTGCTGGAACCAACAATGCCGTTCCCACCCGTGGTGGCGTTATTCACGCCGGTGATCCCGTTCCCGCTCGGGCTGGCGGTCTGGCCGTAGATGCCGTTGTTGCCGCCCGTGGTGGAGGTGGCATAGCCGGACACGCCGTTGCCAGTGGTGCTGGAGGTGAAGCCGGCTACGCCGCTGGAGCTTCCGGAAGTAGCGTTGCTGGAGCCGAACACGCCGTTTCCGCCAGTGGTGGCGTTATTTACGCCGGTGATTCCGTTGCCGCTGGGGCTGGCGGTCTGACCGTACACGCCGTTGTTGCCGCCGGTGGTGGAGGTGGCATTTCCGAACACGCCGTTGCCGGTCGTGCTGGCGCTTTGGCCGTACACGCCGTTGGCGCCGCCCGAGGTAGATGTGGCGATCCCGCCCACGCCATTGCCGCTGGTGCTGGCGGCTTGGCCGTATACTCCCGTGGCGGTGCCGGAAGTGGCCTTGCTTTCGCCATTCACACCGACGCCGCCGGTGGTGGCGTTGTTCACGCCGTAGACGCCGGTGCCCGCGGGGCTGGCGGTTTGCGCATAGACTCCGTTGGCGAAGCCGGAGGTGGCCGTGGCGTTACCGGATAAGCCATTACCGGTGGTGCTAGCGGCCTGGCCGTATACGCCGTTGGTGGAGCCGCTGGTGGCCGTGGCGTTCCCAAATACACCCCATCCACTGGTGCTGGCGGCTTGGCCGTACACACCGTTGGTCCCCCCGGTGGTGGCGGTAGCGCTGAAGCTCCCACCGGAGCCGCCGGTGCTCAGGGTTTGGCCGTACACGCCGTTGGCGTAGCCGGTAGAGGCCGTGGCCAGCCCGCTCACGCCGTTGAACTGGCTCTGGCCGTACACGCCGACGGCGGGGCTGGTGGTGGAGCTGTTTGAGCCGTATACCCCATACCCAGTGGCGCTGGCGGAAGAGCCATATACGCCGTTGGGAGTGCCCGTGGTGGCGGTGGCGACTCCGCTGACGCCATCGCCGGTGGTGCTGGCGGTCTGGCCGTTGACGCCATTGAAGGCGCCCGACGTGGCGGTGGCGTTGCCCAGGATAGCGGTGACGGTGGCGGCGTCGACCTCGATACCCGTGCTCGGGGTGGTGGTGCCCAATCCGATGTGCTTAGCTGCCGTCTGGTAGAGCGCGGAACTGGCGAGGACTGAGGCGCTGGTCCAATAGGCCAAGTGGTCGGCTACGCCGGTGCCGGTGAGATCGGGCGAAGCGGCGTCGGTTTGCGCGGATTTCGCCGGGTTGGCGGGCGTGCTACGGGCGGTCGCCGCGGCCGGTGTGGCGGAAGCGCCGGCTAGGGCGAAGGCGGAGGGCGGGAGTCCGCCGAGCGTCTCGGAGTCGGCGGCCTGCAGGGCGTACGGGACGCTGACCATCAGCACGCGCGGGCGTTCAGTTTCGCCCTGCGGCTGGACGCCCAACCAGCGGCCTTGGCCGGAGGCAAAGACTTCGGCTGGAATGCCGTCGTTGCGGGTGACGCCGAGCATGGCGGTGTAGCGTCCACTGGCGTCGGGCTGAATGTTCTGGGTTTCCATCCAGAGCGGGGCGCCGCCGCGCTCGTCCTCGTAGAGCGCGAAGGTGACGCCGAGCACGCCGGTCAAGGGTTTGCCGGCCGTGTCAGTTAGAGCGCCACTGAACTTCACCAGCCGCGGCACGGCGGTGGTGGTTTTGGCAGCGGGTTGGGCCAGTATGACAAACGTCAGACAGACACTGAGTAAGCCAGCGAAAATAGAATCGGCAACACGTCTCATGGGTATCTCCTCCTATCAGCTATCAAGCGTACATCACTCAGCCATTCTTGCTTAGTACGAGTACTACTACTGAGAGCCGGCACCGGTCCCAGGGCCATAGACATCCGGGTGGAGGTAGGTGCCTTGCTCGGCGGGCGGCTTGTCTTCCGCGACGGGGATGCGGTGGGCGTTGGCATAGGCATCGTGGCGGATGCCCGTGACTTGCCAGGAGACTTTCCCGCCCGGACGGCCGCCTGCGATCTTGAAGCGGTTCCCACTTACTTCGCGCGACACGTACAGGCGCGGCGCAGGGGCGCCGATGGCGGTCAACTGATAGCGGAAGTCGCGGTTCAGCGCTTCGAAGTAATCGGGCAGAGTCACCCAGGCTTCCCCCTTAGTGTCGAGCCGGATCATGCCGTTATACACGTTCATCATGTCGGGGCTCTCAACGAACGAGTGCGATAGGTACCTATTCGCGGGATCGAGAGGATGGTCGATCGTGAACGAGCCGCTGCCCTTGGTGAGTTTGCCCGTAACAGTAAGATTGCCGGCGAAATGGCCATCGCCTTTGGCGTCCACGAAAAATACCTGAGTGGTGCCGTTGAGTCCCTGGAGAATGGTGCCGCCCGCGGCCGTGACAAACTGGCCGGCGATTCCTTTCACGATGGTGCAAGTCGATCCGCTGCAGGTTTGAGTGATTCCGGCGACAGCCACGTTGGGGGAATTGCCTTGGACGCCGAATCCGCCGGTGCTGGACGAGAAGCCGTTTACGCCAACGTTGTAGCCGGTGGCGGCGGTGGCGACGCCAAACACACCGGTGCCGGTGGTGCTGGCGGCGAAACCGTAGACGCCACTCGTGTTGCCGGAAGCGGCAGTAGCTTGGCCGTTCACGCCGGCGCCGCTGGTGCTGGCGCTTTGGCCGTAGACGCCGATAGTGCCGCCCGAAGCCGCGGTGGCTTGCCCGTTCACGCCGGCCCCAGAGGTGCTGGCGCTTTGACCGTAGACGCCGTTGGCGCTGCCGGAGGCAGCCGTGGCATTCCCTTCCACGCCATTACCGCCGGTGCTGGCGCTCTGGCCGTAAAC
>Ga0302326_10007341_pt1 | contig 24548 bp, 24 predicted proteins | sample Palsa_T0_3_FD_202264 | JGI IMG/M metagenome (GOLD analysis project Ga0302326, IMG submission 202264) | Peat permafrost microbial communities from Stordalen Mire near Abisko, Sweden - Palsa_T0_3 | ecosystem: Environmental > Terrestrial > Soil > Palsa > Peat permafrost | place: Sweden: Abisko... | reverse complement strand
ATCTTCTGCTGGCCAAGCTCGGATTTTTGGGCATTGGTGTCATTGCGCTGATCGATTCCTCATCGCTGCCGGTGCCGATGGACTTGCTGATCGGCGGCGCGGTTTGGGAACATAAAGGCCAATTCTGGATCTACTGCCTCACCGGTGCGGTGGGGTCGGCGATTGGCGGGCTGGCGCCATACTGGTTGGGCCGCGCAGGCGGGGAGCTTTTTCTGCTCAAGCGGGTAAATCGCAAGCGCTTTGAGGCTATGCGGGCACGTTTCGAGCGGCAGGAGTTTCTCGCGGTGCTGGTGCCCAGCATGTTGCCTCCGCCAACGCCTTGGAAGGCGTTTGTTTTTGCCGCCGGGGTGTTTGAGATGCGTGTGCTGTCGTTCATGCTCGCGGTCTTCGTGGGCAGGACGGTGCGCTGGCTGGTGCTGTCGCTGCTGGTTCTGAAGTTGGGGCCTGGCGCGGTGACGCTAGTGGAGGAAGTGGTGCGCGGACACCTGGTCGCCTTCCTGAGCGGGCTGGTTCTGGTGTTTGCCGCTATCGGGGTGTGGGCGGTGGCCAAGCGGCGCAAGAACGGCGAGCCGGTAGTCTAAGGCGAATTCAGGTCAGCAGAATCTGAACCGTGCTGCCTTCGTGCAGTTCGTTTGCATCTTCGGGAATTACAACCAGGCAGTTGGAGCGGGCGAAAGCGGCCAGATCGCCTGATCCCTGCCAGTGAACGAGCCGGACTTCCGGCCCGCGAACTGTGTGAGCCTCTTGTTCAAGTTCTGTTTCAAGTCCTGTTTCCCGTCCCGTTCCGAGGGTGAATTCGCAACTTGCCGGTAAGAAGCGGGTAAGGCCGGGTTTGCCGCGCCATTCGCCAGCCAATCGTGCCTGGCCGAATCGAGGATTGGGGCTTGAGTCTTCTCCAAGCGCAGCCAGCAGCGGGGCGGCGAAGAGATGAAACGTGACCGCGCTTGAGATCGGGTTGCCGGGCAGCGCGAAGAACGGCAGCGCCGGTTGAGCTGCAATGCCTTGACCTCTTGGGCCGGCTGGACCAGCTGGCCGCGGCAGTTGGCCGAAGACCACAGGCTTGCCGGGCTGGATGGCCACTCCGCCGAAGAAGAAGCGGGCTCCCAGCCGCGCCAGCGCATCTTCCACCAGATCGAAGCGGCCAGCGGAGATGCCGCCGGTTACCAGCAGCAGGTCGCTATCGAAGGCTCCTGGAAGCGCAGCATCCAAATCAGCTTCCCGGTCGGCCACGGCGGGCAGGATCTGCGGAATTCCTCCGGCAGCCGCGACCAGGGCCGCGAGCATGGGAGCGTTAGAGTTGCGAATCTGGCTTGGGCCAGGGGTGGTGGAGATGGAGACCAGCTCGTCGCCGGTTGAAAGAATAGCCACTCTGGGCTGCGGGACGACGGCCAGTTCGCTGTAGCCGCATTGCGCGGCAAGAGCGATCTGGGCTGGCGTCATTCGCACGCCTGGGGGGACGAGCAGGTCGCCGGCGCGCGCTTCCGAGCCTGCGGGGACGAAATTTTCGCCAGGCTCAAGGGTTCGCGGAGCCGGGAGCCGGATGAAATTCGAATTATGGTCGGCGTGCTCGACCATGAAAACGGCGTCCGCTCCCTTCGGAACGGGCGCGCCGGTCATGATCTCCCAAACTTCGCCGGCGCCGACCTCTCCATGAGAAGCCTGGCCGGCCTGGATTCTACCGGCGAGGAAGAGAAACTGGTGCGAGTTGGCCTCAGCAGCGCGGCAGGCGAAGCCATCGCGGGTAGCTCGATCGAACGGCGGCTGATCGCGGTCGGCGCGGATCGGCGCTGCGAGTACACGGCCCGCCGAGGCAGCGAGAGGAACGATCTCAGGAGGCTTCGGCGGAATAGGCGATCGCGGACTCGATGCCGGGCTCGATTCTGAAACCGTAGATTCGTGCGGGATTTCGTTGCCCTCGGCGCGAGCTGCGATGAAGCGGTGGACCTGTTCAGCGGCCTCGAAATAACTCAGCAACGGTGACGCCATGATTCTGATTGTAGCGGGAGCGCGCTGCACGCAAACGGGGCTGCGTCTCCTGAGAAACGCAGCCCCGATGGTGCATGAACGGCAAGCGGTGGTTAATTCTTGGCCTTGAACTTGGAATTGACCTTGGTTTGAGTTTCGTCGAGGATCGCCTTGGACTCGGCGGCGTAGGGGCCGGTTGGCGCCAGTTCCAGATACTTCTTGTATGCTTCGGTGCAGCCGGGAGGCACGACATAAGCGCCGGTCTTGGCATCTACCGTGATTTTGCCGGCCAGGGATTGGCCCTTCAGGTAGTAGGGCAGCGGGTTCTTGGGGTCGGCTGCGATTGCCTTGTCCGCGGCGGCACTCTGCGCATCGGCGTTGCCGACGTTGAAGTACACGACGGCCTCGTTGGTCAGGTACGTCGCGGCCTTGCTTGGGTTGGTCTTGGCAGCCAAATCGTACTGCGCCGCCGCGTCATCGGCCTTGTTGCTGCGGGCATAGACCTCGCCCAGAGCCGCCTGCGCGCCGCCGATCAGCTCCGGATTGGGCTTCTTGGCAGCGGAGGCCAATTCGACCGTCTTCTTGAGGCTGGCGGTGGCGTCATCCCACTTCTTCAGGCCGACCTGGGCCAGACCGAGCTCATACCAGAGGAGTTCGCCTGTAGGCATCGCGGCGGTGTCCTTGAGCATGATGGTTTCGGCTTCCTCGTATTTCTTGTCATGGTTGTCGGTACGGGCCTCGTTAAGGTCCGCGTTCAGGTTTTTGATCACCGAATTGGTCTTCATGATGTCGGCGTTCTTCTTCTTGAACTCGTCGACCTGCTTGCGCTGATCCGGTGTCAACTTGTCGAGGTACTCTTTGCGGGACAGGTCATCGTCCTGCGCCAAGTCCTGTCCGGCAACGATCTTGATACCGTCGATCGAATCGACAATTTTGCCTGGGGCCGTGTCAGGCAAACGCAGAATCAGGGTGTAGGTGCCAGGCGCGATGCCATCGCCGGTGAAGTCTCCCGTGGCTGAAACAGGGAAGTTGTACTTCAGGGTTTTCCCCTCGTCTGTCGAGAGGCTGACTGTTCCAACTGATTTGGGAACGCCGGTGGGATCGGTGACTCGGCCGTGAATCTTGCCTGTGGGTTCCTGCGCACTCGCAATTGCGACCGGGAGCAGCACCGCTGCGGTGAGGGATAGTAAAAATCTGAGCTTCATTTTCTTCTCCTTGGAAGTCTAGGGACGGAATCGAGGACGGCTGCCCGGGTCTTGCAATGCGTGAGATCAGTTTGCCCCTGCATTTTCCGTTACATGAGAAACCGAAACATACGGGATCGGATCGGTTACTCCGGCTGCTGCAAATGCTCGCAGGCGCAGGACACAACTTTCACACGCGCCGCAGGCTTGCTGCTCTTCCCTGTAGCAGGACCACGTTAAATCCAAAGGCGCATTGGATTCAAGGCCAAGGCGAACAATATCGGCCTTGCTCTTCGTAATCAGCGGCGTCAGCACCCGAATTCCGCCTTCGCCGGCACCTGCCCGCGTACCGGTATCGATGAGTTGCTGGAAGGCTTCGTAGTACGCAGGCCGGCAGTCGGGATAGCCGGAACTGTCCTGCTCCACAGCCCCGATGTAGATGCGCGTCGCGCCCAGCACCTCAGCCCAGCTGACCGCTGCGGAGAGAAAATGGGCGTTGCGGAAGGGCACGTAGGTGACCGGAATGGCCTCACCGCCCGCGCCCGCGGGTGTATGGCCAAAATCCGGAGCGGCGTCGGGTACGTCGATGCTTGAGTCTGTGAGCGCGGAACCGCCGATGTGGCGGAACAGATCGATGCGCAGATTGAGAAAATCTTTCAGGCCAAGCGCTACCGCGGCGGTTCGCGCGGCGGTGAGTTCGCGTGCCTCGGTGCGCTGGCCATAGCTGAAGTGCAGCCCGTAGGCGTCACTGTCGCGAACGGCGATGGCGGCAGTGACACAGCTATCCATGCCGCCGGAAAGGCAGACGACCGAGCGGGGACGCGATGGGGCTCCGTTACTCACACATGTCTATGGTACCGCCTCTACAATGGAGCTATGCCCACGACGATTCGCAATGCGGTTCCAGCCGATGTGCCGCTGATTCTGGAGTTCATTCGCGCGCTCGCGGCCTTTGAGCGCGAGCCGGATGCGGTTACCGCGACCGAAGCCGATCTGCTGCGCGATGGCTTTGGCCCGGAGCCTTACTACCACTGCCTGATCGCGGAAGATGACGGCAAACCTGCTGGATTCGCGTTCTATTTCTTCAACTACTCCACTTGGACAGGTCGTCCAGGGCTGTATCTCGAAGATGTGTTTGTCAATCCCGAATTTCGCGGACGGGGCATCGGCAAGGCGCTGCTGGCGCGCGTGGCGGCGATTGCGATCGAAAAGGACTGTCCCCGGCTGCAATGGGAAGTTCTGGACTGGAACACGTCTGCCGTCGATTTCTACACCGCGTTGGGAGCCAGCTTTCTGGATGAATGGCGCAATGTGCGCATCACAGGCGATGCTCTGGCGCGGCTGGCGGCGCTGAATACGGCGGATGTGGAGGCGAAGGCTTGAGCAGTCCGACTCGCAGTCCAGTCCGCAAGATTCGAGTGATTGGCGGCGGCTTGGCCGGGCCTGAGGCTGCGCTGACGGCCGCCAGCCTGGGCTGCGAAGTCGAGCTCTACGAGATGCGTCGCGAAGTGGATGGAAAGCCGATTCTGACGCCGGCTCACCAGACCACCGAATTTGGCGAACTGGTCTGCTCCAACTCGCTCAAAAGCGAGTCGCCGAACACGGCTCCGTGGCTGCTGAAGCAGGAGATGCGCCGCGCAGGATCACGGCTGATCGCGCTCGCCGATGCGACGGCGGTTCCGGCAGGTCACGCGCTGGCGGTCGATCGCGTCGAATTTTCGCGGCTGATCGCCGAGGCCATCGCCGCCGAGCCTCGCATCACGGTGATTCGCGAGGAAGTGAAGACCCTCGATTTTGGCGACGACTCGCTGACCATCGTCGCCTCAGGTCCACTGACTTCGGACGCCTTGAGCAGCGACATTGCGCGGCTCACCGGCGCCGGGCATCTGGCTTTCTACGACTCAATCTCGCCCATCGTCGATGCCGAGACGATCGACATGGACCGCGTCTACTTCGCCGCACGCTGGGACAAAGGGACGGCGGATTACATCAACTGCCCTATGACCCGCGAGGAATACGAGACATTTCTCAAAGCATTGACGACGGCCGAGGCGGCTGAAGCCAAGGAATGGGAAAAAGCCGAGTACTTCGAAGGCTGTTTGCCCATCGAGATCCTCGCCCGGCGCGGGCCGGATACGCTGCGTTTCGGTCCGATGAAGCCGGTAGGTCTGCGCGATCCGCGCACCGGCAAGACGCCCTGGGCGGTGGTGCAACTGCGCAAGGAGAATCTGCGCGCCGACAGCTACAACCTGGTCGGCTTTCAAAATCACCTGAAATATGGCGAGCAGGCCAAAGTCCTGCGGCTGATTCCGGGGCTCGAAAACGCGAAATTCCTGCGCTACGGGCAAATCCATCGCAATACCTACATCTGCTCGCCAAAGTTGTTGGACGACCGACTCCGTTTGCGCGAAGATGCATCTATCTTCTTTGCCGGGCAAATCTCCGGCGTGGAGGGGTACACCGAATCGATCGCGTCTGGCCTGCTCGCGGGCTTGTATGCCGCGGCAGTAGCCCACCGCGAAGAGCCGGAAGCTGTGCCACGCCAGACCGCGCTGGGTTCGCTGGTGAACTACATCACGCAGGCTGATCCAAAGCATTTTCAGCCGGCGAATATTACCTTCGATCTACTGGTTCCACTCGATGAAGAGACACGGCGTAAAGTAAGGGACAAGAAGGAACGGCATAGGATGGTGTGCGAACGGGCTCTGGAGGCTTTTGACGGCTGGTGGGCAGATTCCCCGGCCGGAAGAAAGTTTTCCCGCGCCGGTGTCTAAGAAGCTAAGGAGGCGACTTGGCGATCGGGACGATGGATTCCGCGGAAGTGTTATCCAACCCCATCGTGGCCTTTGCCCTGAGAGCGGCCCTGGGCTCGTACATCGTCTACATGGCGCGCGGCTTCTATTCTGACCCATTCGGCTACTTCCGCAAGTGGATGCCGCGCATGCCGGAGTATCCTTGGATGCGCCAGGCGATTCGCGGATCGGCCTGCTTTTGCGTCTGGGGCGGCTGCTTCATCGTCGCTGCTGCTATAGCTACGCAGATTTTCGGGCTTCACGGCTGGCCGTTGGCCTTCGCGCTGGTCGGGCTGGCCGCCATCACGACTTACTTCCTGCTTCCAAAAGATGAAACTCCGATGCTTGAAGACGACACCATGCGGCGAATGAAATAACCGCCTCGATTTCGCGGGCTCCTTCGCCTTTCACGGTAACCGGCTGCGAGCGAATCGCACCTGTGTTACGCTTTTCGCCATAAGCGATGATTAACTATTCCGCAGTCGAAGCCATCAGCCCGGCCATCGAAAGGACGAAGCAGTTCCTCTTCCACCCGTTCCGCTGGGGCAGATTATTCAAGCTGACGCTGGTGGCATTGCTGACGGATGGGGGGCTGTCCAGTTGCAATTTCAACTGGCACCTTCCTTCCGGGAACTCGCCCAGCTCGACTTCTCCGCTGCTCAGGCCGATACCAATTCCGCATTTGCATGGGCCGGCGTTGCTGTTGCTGGTGGGCTTCATCGCCGTAGTTGTGTTCATCATAGTTCCAGTGACCATTCTCATCAGCTATCTTCTGATTCGCCTGCGCTTCAGCTTTTTCGATTGCGTACTGCAGCGGCAAGACCAGATTGCTCCCGCGTGGGGTCGCTACCATCGCCAGACAATGCGCTTCCTGGGGCTGAGCGTGTGCATCGGTCTGGCGTTCTGGATCATTCTGATTCCGATTGGGTATGAAATTTATCAACACTTCAAGCCGTTGTTTCAATCCATCAGTTCCGGTATTCGACCGACCTTTTTTGAACTCATTCCACTGATCGCGGTGATCGGCGCGGTATTCCTGGTGCTGGCGCTGTTGGCCGTTCTGGTGGATACGGCTCTCGGTCATTTCGTACTTCCACGCATGGCGCTCGAAGATGCATCCATCGAAGACGCAGTCAGCGATGTTTGGAGCGATATTCTGGCTGAGCCCTGGCAGTTTTTGCTCTTCATGATTCTGCGATTCCTCGTGACTTTTGTGGCCAGCATAATCGCCATGGTCGCATTGGCTGTTTCGCTTGTCATTGTGATTGCGCTTGGCGCTATTGTGGTGCTGCTCCTCAAGATCGCATCCACTACTATGGCTGTCCTTTTCGGCGTGCCCGCGGCGGTCCTGGTGCTGGGTTTATTTTTCTTTGCATTCATCTGCGTGAGCGGAGCCATCGGCACCTTCCGGCGCAACTACTCCCTGCTCTTTTACGGCAGCCGATATCAACTGCTCGGCGACATCATTCAACCGCCGCCTCAGCTTCCGCCATGGGAGCCTGGATTCACTTCCGACCCGGTTAAGGGTGTCTAATCGTGGCCCCGCTTCGCCGCAGCGTGATCGTCTCGATCCTCTTCACGCTCTTCGGCGGCCCGGGCTTCATTCTGGTCTATCTACCCTATTGGATTACGCGCTTTCGCGTTCCCGTCGGACAGCCGCTGTGGCAAACTCTGGCTGCCGGCGTGCTGATCTTTGCCGGATTAATCCCGCTTCTGGAATCCATCCAACGCTTTATCCGTAAAGGTCGCGGGACGCTGATGCCTGGCGTGCCCACGGAACACCTGATGATCACCGGCCTGAATCGGTACGTCCGCAACCCGATGTATGTGGGCGTGCTGACCGTGGTCATCGGCGAAGCGGCGTTGTTTCACAGCCAATCGATGCTGGAGTGTGCGGTCGTGGTGTGGTTTGGCTTCAACCTCTTCATCCTGCTCTATGAAGAGCCCACCCTGCTGCGCCGCTATGGCGCGGAATACCTGCGCTACTGCGACCAGGTGCACCGCTGGTGGCCGACGTTGTCTCGCAACGGTCCAAGGGAGCAGAAGTAGATATTCTCGCTATTTCTTATCTGCGTTTCGAGCGCGAATCTTGAACCAGATCGGCGTGCCTTCAAAGCCGAAGGCCAGTCGAATCTGATTCTCCAGAAACCGCTGAAAAGCGAAGTGCAGCTGAATCTTGCGATCCGTAAACAGCACAAAGGTCGGCGGCGCGACAGCAGCCTGCGTCATGTAAAAGATGCGAATGCGCTTGGCCATCGGCACCGGCGCGCGCTGGAAGTCGATCTTGTCCAGGAAGCGGTTCATCTGCCCGGTGGTGACGCGCTTGCGGCGCTGTGCGGCCACACGCTTGATCTCCAGCATCACCTTGTTCAGATTGGTGCCGTCCGATGCAGAGATGAACAGCACGGTCGCGTAGTTCAGATACTTGAGCGCGTGCCGCACCTGCTCCTCGTAAATGGCGCGGTCGGCAGGCGGCTTGCCATCGGTGCGAGCGGTGGTGAGCAAATCCCACTTGTTGATGAGAATGATCACCGAGCGGCCGCTCTCATGCGCGTAGCCGCCGATATGAGCATCGTTGGCCGTCACACCCTCAGTCGCGTCGATCATAAGCAGGGCCACGTCGCACGACTCCAGATGCCGCCGCGCCATGACGACGGAAAGCTTCTCGGCCATCAGATGCGTCTTGCCCTTGCGCCGGATGCCGGCCGTGTCGATCAGGCGCAGCCGCTGGCCATCGTATTCGATGACCTCGTCCACGGCGTCCCGCGTAGTGCCGGCGATGGGCGAGACAATGGCCCGCGAACTGCCCGTAAGCGCATTGAGCAGCGTCGATTTGCCCACGTTGGGGCGGCCAATGATGGCGACGGATGTTTCATGCTGCTCAAATTCGCCGTGGGTGCGATGGAGCGGCGAATCGTCGCGGCTGCCTGACCTTGCGCGCTTCTCGTCCTTGCTCGCGTCGACATCGACTTCCGGGCCGAAGTCCTCAAGATCGGGAATTTCGTCTTCCAGCTCGCCTTCCAGCCCGTCTGGCAGTTCTTCTTCCAGATCATCTTCCAGCTCTGGCCCCATATCTTCTGATATTTCGTCTTCAGCGTCCTCGTCAAAGACGACTGCGTCTTCAATATCGGCTTCATCGGGATCAAGCGGCTCGGCGTACGGGTCGGCATCTTTGCCGATAATGCCCGATGCGGCGGGCGCAGGCAGGCGGTCAAACATGTCGTCGAGCAGATCTCCAATGCCCAGCCCATGCTCAGAGCTGACCATGTAGACATTCTTGAGGCCCAGTTGGCGAAAATTTTCCGCCGTCGCGGCCACGGTCGGGTTCTCAACCTTGTTGATGACCAGAAATACGGGTTTGCCTCCGCGAATGAGCATCCTGGCCAGCGTAAAGTCGGGCGAGGCCAGCTCGGTGCGGGCGTCAACCACCATCAGCAGCAGGTCGGCTTCTTCGAGCGCGACACGCGCCTGACGGTAGATTTCGCTCGGAATATAGTCGGCGTCGTCGGGTACGATGCCGCCCGTATCCACCAGGCGCACGATGCGGCCATCCCACTCGATGTCGCCATAGATGCGGTCGCGCGTGATGCCGGGCTCGTCGCCGACGATCGAGCGCCGCGAGTGCGTGAGCCGATTAAAAAGGGTGGACTTGCCCACATTGGGCCGGCCCACGATGGCCACCAGCGGCAGATGCGAGCTGGCAGGGGTCGAGGGCACTACGGATTTATGGTATTTCGACACGAAAAACTCCAATCGCCGGTCTTTTTAGGCTCTGGCAGGCTGCGGAGCTTAGGGGAATCGACTACCCTTGTCTTCTCTATTGTCTCTTAGTCCCAGATTCGCTGCACACCGTACAGGTCAAATGCAGTGTCGTTGCTCATAATTGGTATGTCCAGGTCCAACGATTGGGCAATCAAAAGCCTGTCAAAGGGATCTTTATGGTGCCGTGGCAAAAGCCCCGAAGCAATCGATTGCGAGGTTGTAACGCCCAGAAAGATGAAGCCGGCAGCGGACTCTTTTCGCTCAAAATCGAACAAAAGCGTCGCCGCCTCCAGCTTCCCGGCGCCGGTTTTGATGGCAATTTCCCAAGGGACGATCACTGAGAGAAAACCGATATGCGAAGTATCAGTCAGCAGATCCAATGACTTCACCGGTAATCGTTTAGGAGAGCTGCGAAACCAGAGGTATGCATGCGTATCGACCAGATATTTCATCGGACAGGTTCGGACAGAGGGGTATTAGCCTCTTCGGCTCTCTTAAGGACTTCATCTTTGGCCGGGTTGTCGAACCCGTATTCGATCATTTGCTCGTCGGTAAGCGGCGCAAAAACACTGTCATCGAAATGAATCAAGCCTTCGTAGCCACCGGCAAGACGTTTGGCTCCAGAAGCAACGGGCTCAATGGGGACTAGTTTCGCTACCGGTTTTTTGCCGCGCATGACAATGACTTCCTGCCCAGCCTCGGCTTCTTTGATCAGGCGGGAGAAATGAGTCTTCGCTTGATGCACGGTGTAATCCATGGACTAAGTATGCTTAGTCCACTATGCAATGTCAAACTGCAAGAGGAGGTATCGACGAATGGATGACCCATACGATCTGGAGAGGTTTGTCGAGGCGCAAAGCCGGGTTTTCGACGTGGTGCGGTCGGAGTTGCGCCAGGGCTCGAAGCGCTCGCACTGGATGTGGTTCATCTTTCCCCAGATACGCGGGCTTGGATCGAGCCCGACGGCGGTTCATTTCGCCATTGCCTCGCGGGAAGAGGCAGCCGCATATCTAAAGCACCCAATTCTCGGGCCAAGTCTGGTCGAATGTACACGGCTGGTGCTGAGCGTGAAGAACAGAACCAGCGAACAGATTTTCGGCGCGATCGACAGCCTCAAGTTCCGCTCTTCCATGACGCTATTTGCGCATGTCACGTTGAAGGAGACGGCGTTTCAGGAGGCTTTACAGAAGTACTTCGACGGGGAAGCGGATGATTTGACACTGGAGATGTTGTAGGAAAACTACTCCTCCAAACCGAGATTTGACTTAATGGGAATCGGGGCCGAGTAACACAAAAAATACAGTTGACAGTCCAAATCTACATATGTAGATTTGCGCTATGAAATTGAAGCTCTCCCCGCAAACACTGCTGATTCTGGAAGCATTCCTCAATCATCCGACGGAATGGAAGTACGGCTATGATCTCAGCCGCACGACCGGGCTGAAGTCGGGGACCCTCTATCCGATTCTGATGCGACTCGCCGATCGCAACCTGCTGGAGACAGAGTGGGAGACGAGCGGCACGGACAACGCGGGAAAGCCTCCGCGACACATGTACAGGTTCACTTCGGAAGGGCTGCAGTTTGCCCGTGAGCGGCGACAATCGCGTACGTCGGGCTCTACAGGTCCGGTGAGCCAGCCGGCGTTGAGTGAGGGATTGGGCTGATGGGTTTGCCGCGCAATCTGGCCGAGAAGCTTCTGCGTCAGCTACTGCGGTTTGCACCCGAGGAGCGGCGCGCGTGGGTCGAGGCCATGCTGCGCGAGTTGGACTTCGTGGAAACGGAGTGGGCTGCGCTCTTCTGGGCTCTGGGATGCACGACGGCGATCTTCCGGGAGTGCCTGCGCGGTTGGGGCGCATGGCTAAAGAAACAGTACGCGGAGTTGTTTGGAATCCAACGAAATGAGGAGGGAAACAAGATGAATTCGACAGGGAAAAAGACGGTGGGTGTACTGGCTGGGATGGCGATTGCGTTAGGGCTGGGCGTGGGTGCGTACCTTTTGAGAAATGTGATCGCCGATGCGCTGATGGCGGTTGGCATCCAGCGCTCTATGCTAAGCCACATTCTTTCGGTGATTGTGCCGACGGAGTTGATTGTGGTGGTAGCCGCGATCCTGCTGTGGCGGCGCAAGCGCGCGGCTGTGGCCGTGGGGCTACTGGTGCCAGCGGTTGTGATGGGGGCGCATGTAGTGATTTTTCTGGCCACGCGGTGAAGCTCGCTGCGGGTTCAGTCCCTACCCGCCATCTCCATGCTGCGTATCCAGATTCTCAAAGCGCGTAAACTGCGACAGGAAGGCCAGATCGACCGTACCAGTCGGTCCGTTTCTCTGCTTGGCGATGATAATTTCCGCCTTGTTCTTGTCTTCAGGATTTTCTTCCTTGTCGCGGTTGTAATAGCTCTCCCGATGGATGAAGGCGACCACGTCGGCGTCCTGCTCGATCGAGCCCGACTCGCGCAGATCGCTGAGCAGCGGTTTTTTGTCGTCGCCGCGGCGCTCGGAGGCGCGTGAAAGCTGCGAGAGCGCGATGACCGGAACCTCCATCTCCTTGGCTAAAGCCTTCAGCCCGCGCGAGATAGCAGAAACCTCCTGGGTCCGGTTCTCGAAGCGCTTGCCGCCTTGCGAGGGCAGCGAAGCCGACATCAGTTGCAGGTAATCGACCACCACTAGGTCGAGCTGGCCGCCGTTGGCCTGCTTGAGCCGGCGCGTCTTGGCGCGCATCTCGGCCAGCGAAATGCCCGGCGTGTCGTCAATGAAGACCTTGGACTCGACCAGCGCTTCAAGAGCGGCGCGCAGCTTGTCCTGATCGGCGCGGCCCAGAAATCCGGTTTGCAGCTTGCGCTGGTCTACCCAGGCCTGCGAGGCCAACATGCGGCGCAGCAGCGCTTCTTTGGACATTTCGAGCGAAAAAACAGCGACAACCGCTTTGCCCTGAACGGCGGCGTTTTGCGCGATATTGATCGCCCAGGCCGTTTTGCCCATCGAGGGACGCGCCGCGATGATGATCAGTTCACCCTTTTGCAATCCCGATGTCATCTTGTCGAACTCGGTAAAGTGCGTCGCCAGGCCAGTGACTTCGCGCGCCTGGCTGTAGAGGTTGTCGATGGTCCCAAACGACCCGGCGACAATGTCTTCCAGACTCACCAGGCCCTTGGTGATGCTCTTTTCACCGACGACGAGCAGCTGCGACTCGGCGGCGTTGAGCACGTCGAGAGCCGTCTCGCTCTGGTCGGCGGCGCGCGCAATGGCCGCCGAGCAGATCAGCATCAGCTGACGCAACAGGCTCTTGTCCTTGACGATGCGGATGTACTCTTCAATGATCGGCCTGCGCGGCAAGCCCTCGGTGAGCGACGCCAGGTAGGCCACGCCGCCGACGGATTCAATCTCCTTGTACCGCGCCAGCTCATGGGCCAGCGTGACTAGGTCGACCGCGCGCCCCTCGCCGCCTAACTCCGTCATGCGCTGGTAGATGCGGCGGTGCGAGTCGAGCGAGAAGTCTTCCGCGGTCAGCTTTTCTTCAGCCTCGGAGAGAGCCTGGTTCTCAAGCAGAATTGCGCCCAAGATGGTGCGTTCTGCATCAACATTACTGGGCAGGCCGCTGTCAGAACCAAAACTCGAAACCGGATGAGTGAGAGAAGCCATAGGTGCAAGTGTACAAACTTCCCGAGAAGCCGCCTTGTGGGAATTCCGCAGCGATTGTGCAGAACCCGCGCACCCGGCCCGCTCACGCCCCGAGGTCTATCATGGTCTATAGGAGTAGATGCTTATGAAGTCTTCATTTCCTGCTGTTTTTGCTTCGTTTTTCCTTTTTACCGGTCTGGTATTTGCCCAGACTCCAGCTCCTTCGGCGGCTCCGGTCACCTCTGTGGAAAGCCCCGACATTCAAGCGCTTCAGAAAGTTGAAGACTCCTGGAGCAGCGCCCTGAACCAGCGCGACCAGTACGGGCTGGAACTGGTGCTCTCGCCGCTCTTTGTAAATGTCTCGGCTGCGGGCGACATCACCACCCGCAACCAGCAGGTAGCAAACGTGTTGTCCGAGCCGGACAAGTCCGCCGCGACAGACATGCACGTCATCACTGTGCGCATGTTGGGCGATGTAGCCGTCGCCAACGGCACCTACTCGTTTACCCACAAGTTCGACGGTAAAGAGATAGAAGAAAAGGGCGTCTTTACCCACGTCTTCCAGCGCCAGCACGGCAACTGGGTCTGCCTCAACGCCCAGCGCACTCTGCTACGCGAGGATCCGGTCGGCAAGACCAAGGCAGCCAAGAACAAGTCCCAGGCGGAAATGCCGTTCCACATCCCGCTATTTTCGAAGAGCGACAAGAGCGACACATCGAACCAGTAGCGGTTCCCGCCGTGTTATTTCAATTTCTGGAATAACTCAATCCTTATTCCATTTGTAGCCCAAAATTGGATTAAGGCTGTCGAATAGCGCGCAAGCATTGACCCTAGCGGTTGTACTTTTTCAGCGTCTGCATTAGCTGTTCATGCGGAAGCGCATTGACGGTATGCCCATCGCGGCCGGTCATCGTCTCTGCGGCAACCATGGCGTTGACGATGGCTTCTTCAGTCGCCTCCACCGTGGCCGTGAAGAGCGGACTGATGCGCTCATTCGAAACAGTGAGCACCGAGTTGGGCCCAGGAGTCTTATCCGCGCCTCGATTCGCCGTTGAGAATGCTAGAAAAATATCGCCGGAGCCATTGCCGGAGGTCGAGCCGGTGCGCGCCAGCCCCAGCGAAGCTCGCCGGGCCAGCCGCTTCAGCTGGTGCGGCAGCAGCGGTGCATCGGTAGCGATAACAATGATGATAGAGCCAACGTCGCCGCTAGCTTCACTGCCCGGCAATCCCGCCGGTGTGGCAACGCCGGCATAAGGCGCGCCGTCGGGGATCTCGCGGCCCACAGGCACGCCGGCGATGGTCAGCTGTGGCCGCCGTCCGCAGTTGCACTGGACTAGCACGCCGACCGTATAGCCTCCCAGATCGGCAGTGAGCTTGCGAGACGCTGTACCGGTGCCGCCTTTGAAGCCGTAGCAGACCATGCCCGTGCCGCCGCCTACATTGCCCTCCGCAACGGCCCCGCCGTGAGCGCCATCTAGCGCAGAGAAGACATGTTCCGGCTTTACGTGAAAGCCGTTGATGTCGTTCAGGTAGCCGTCCCATGTCTCGGCCACCACTGGCAGCGACCACTCGTCGCCGACCACGCCATGCTTCAATCCCCAGGCGATCACTGCGTCGCGCACTATTCCGACGGAGTGGGTATTGGTGATGGCCACCGGCCCGGCCAGCAGACCGGACTCCTCCACCCAGGTCGTGCCGGTCATTTCACCATTGCCGTTCAGGCTGAACCAGCCGGCATAGACGGGAGCTGTGTCTCCGTGGCCGCGCGGCAGAATCGCCGTCACCCCGGTGCGCACCGGTCCTTCGCCAACCTTGAGCGGCCCGTTGCCTGAGATCAGCGTGGTGCTCCCGACTTCGACGCCAGCCACGTCCGTAATAGCATCCAGCGGCCCAGGCTGGCCATCGAAGGGAACGCCCAGTTGCCGGGCGCGAACCTGTTTGGCTGGTGAAGGCGTCTGCGGCCACGAGGCGGGAGCCAGGGCTGCAACGCAGCCAAGAAATGCAACTGAATAGAGAAGCGCCTTGGAGAGGAGCTGAAATCGCATACTCGACTCTAACGCGAGCCGCCGATTCCGGCGCAAGATTCCTTACTAAGCAATGCTTTGTTTCTCCGGCATCTTGCCTTGTATTTTGGCCTGTATCTTTATCGATACATGCACCAGCCCCAGCGCCGCCGGCGTCACACCTGGAATCCGGCTGGCCTGCCCAATCGTCTGCGGCCTTACGCGTCCCAGCTTCTCCTGCATCTCGCGCGAAAGCCCGCTGATGGTCGTGTAATTCAGCCACTCCGGAATGGTTACGCCCTCAGCGTCCTTCAGCTTCTGAATCGCCTTCTTCTGCTGATCCAGATAACCGGCGAACTTGATCTCCGTCTCCACAGCGCGCGCTTCGTTGCGCGGTATCGAGGCCAGCCTCTGAGGAACTGTGTGCCCAACATGAACTGGGTGCCCCATATCTGGACGGCCTCCGTCGCCGTCCAGATGTGGGAGCGCGATGAAGTCAGCCAGCAGCGGATCCGCTCCAAGCTCCGGCTCAAGCGCCTTGAGCACCTGCTCGATCCGCACCTCAGGCCGCTTGAGCAGTTGCGCCCAGGTCTGCCCGGCTACGGCGCTCTGTTCAATCTCCGCCGCGGCAATCGCCAACCCGGCAGCCTCGACCTTCTTCGCATGGAGCAGCTGAGCCAGCGCCGCCATCCGAGCCTGCTTCTGCTCGTATTCGGCCCACGCCTCGTCGCCAATCAAACCCAGCCTGCGGCCATAAGGAGTCAGCCTCCGGTCGGCGTTGTCGATGCGCAGATGCAGGCGGAATTCAGCCCGCGAAGTAAACATCCGGTAAGGCTCATTCGTCCCCTTCGAGATCAGGTCGTCGATGAGGATGCCGGTGTAGCCCTCGGTCCGATCCAGCGTGAACGGCGGCTCACCCTTCAGCTTCAGCGCGGCGTTGATGCCCGCCATAATGCCCTGGCACGCAGCTTCTTCATAGCCGCTCGTCCCATTGATCTGACCCGCAAGATACAGGCCCTCCATCGACTTCACCTTGAGCGCCCGGTCGAGCTCCGTCGCGTCCACGGAGTCGTATTCAATTGCGTAGCCAGGCCGCAGCATCTCAGCATTCTCAAGTCCCGGAATCGACCGCACGATCTGAAACTGCACCTCCATCGGCAGCGAAGTGGACATGCCATTCACATAGACCTCGTGCGTGTTCAGCCCCTCCGGCTCCAGGAAAAACTGATGCTGCGTCTTCTCCGGAAACTTGACGATCTTGTCTTCGATCGAAGGGCAATACCGCGGTCCAATCCCCTCAATCTGCCCTGAATACATCGCCGAACGCCCCACATTGTCGCGAATAATCTGCAGCGTCTCAGGTGTTGTGTAGGCGATGTGGCAGCTCACCTGCTGCTGCACGATCTTCTTCGTGCGAAAGCTGAAAGGCGTAGGCTCCGCATCGCCCGGCTGCTCTTCAAAAGCCTCCCAGCGAATCGTCCGGCCATCGAGCCTCGGCGGCGTGCCTGTCTTGAGTCGGCACGTGCGCAACCCCAGCCGCCTCAGCGCCTCACCCAGCAGCACAGACGCCGGCTCGCCGCTGCGCCCCGCAGGATACCGCTCCTCGCCGCAATGAATCAGCCCATTCAGAAATGTCCCAGTGGTGATGATCGTCGCCCCAGCCAATAACTGCCGCCCATCGCGCAGCTTCAGCCCAAGCACTCGGCGGATAGGAGAAAAATCAGGGTGCCCCATATCTGCCCGGCGTTCTGTGCCGGGCAGATGTGGGAGCGGAGCACCTTCAAGAACCAGATCCACAGCCTCAGCCTGCTTGATATGCAGATTCGGCTGATTCTCCAGCACTTCCCGCATCTTCACCCGGTACAACTGCTTATCGCACTGCGCCCGAGGACTCCAAACCGCCGGCCCGCGCGAAGTATTCAGCAGCCGAAACTGGATGCCGACCGCATCGGCCACCTCGCCCATCACCCCGCCCAGCGCATCCACTTCGCGCACCAGGTGCCCCTTGGCAATGCCGCCAATCGCCGGATTGCACGACATCTGCGCAATCAAATCCAGATTCATGGTGATAATCGCCGTCTTCAGGCCCATGCGCGCAGCCGCCATCGCCGCCTCGCAACCAGCATGCCCCGCGCCAACCACGGCAACATCGAACTGTTCGGTAAAACTCATCGCTTTCTTATTCTACGGACTTCGCGGTTTCTGCGCTGAACAGGAATGTCCCATACCGGCAATCGTCTATGGCTTAGGCAAGGATCCGAGCCATAATCGACCGCGGACCTTATGCGATGCGTAAAAAAACGCCGAGTCTGTCAGAGATCGCTAATCGGCGCTAAAATGAGCTTCGTCGAGGTGCGCGCGATGTTGCTGGAGCTCGCCAGGCCGGTTGCTTTGCTGGGCAGTCTGTTCTCGCTGCTGGCTGTCTTTCACTCTGCGTTTCTGGCTCCCGCAACCGACTTCGAAGAGAGAATCTACGGCTCCATTGGCCCCTTGCTTCTGGCTGCAGGAGTTACTTTGATCGCCGGACTGCTCTTCCGCTCGGAAAAGCAAAGCCTGGTCCCGAGCCACGCCTCGTTCACACATACATTGCTGGGCACATTCCCGGTCAAAGTCTTTTGCTGGACAACGGGCATCATGCTCACCCTCTTCGTCGTCTCCTGGTATCTCGAAACCCACTGCATCTTCTACAAAGACGTCCGCTTCTGAGGAGGATGGTGTAGCCTTGCGCCTGTAAGTGTCAGGCCGATTCCATCTTTTCAAGGGACAATCCAAAATGAACAGTCTCTCACGACGTGAGTTCCTGGCCGTCGGCGGCGCGATGATCTCCGGCGTTGCATTTGGACAGTCAACCTCTGCAGCCATCACAGTGGGCGAGGTAATCGCCCGCATCAAGTCGCACGTAGGCGTGCCATGGCATGAGCAGACGGTAGACAATCTGCTGACTGGCGATCCAGAGACGCCTGTTCAGGGCATTGCTACCACCATGATGGCTACGCTCGAAGTCGTCGAGCGCTGCGCAGCGCAGGGCAAGAACATGATCGTGACCCACGAGACGCCCTTCTACCTGCATCAGGATCACACCGACGATATCAAAAGCGACCCTACGCTTCTCTACAAGCTAGATTTCTGCAAGCAGCACAATATAGCGCTCTTTCACTTTCATGACCACTGGCACGCCCGCCATCCCGACGGCATCGCGCAGGGTATGGTCAATCAGCTGGGATGGCAGAAAAATGTCAACGATCCCGCCGATCCGAAGAAGCTCACCTTCGACGGCATCCCACTTGCGAAATTCGTCCAGCAGATGCAGACAAGTCTCAATGCCAGAACCATTCGCGTCCTCGGCAATCCGGCGCTGCCCGTGCGGCGCGTTGAGACAAGCTGGGGCTACGCCAGCCGTGAAGGCGGAATCAAAATCTTCGCCCAGCCCGACCTCGACGTCTTCATCTGCGGCGAAACTCGCGAATGGGAACTCGTGGAGTATTGTCAGGACAGCATCCAGGCCGGCAATAAGAAGGCGCTGATCGTCGTTGGCCACGTGCTCTCGGAGCAGGGCGGAATGATTCTCTGTGCGGACTGGCTCAAGTCCTTCATTTCTGAGGTTCCAATCCAATTTGTTCCAACGCCTGAGCCGTTCTGGAACCCCGATCATCCCGTGCAAGCGTGATCGCGCACCATCTACCAGGCGCCCAGCTGACGCCGCACCAGCACCAGTTGACCCACGTGGTAGGCATTGTGATCGGCAGCGAGCAGCGCTTCTCTCAGAATCGTCTGCCCGTCCCCATGCGGAATCGCAGCGAACAGATCCGTCTTGCTGTCAGTAACCAGATCGCATAACTCCTTCCGATCCTTCAGGAAGGACTTCACACTCTGATCCCAGGCTTTGCTGTCGGACGGCGCAGGCGTCGCCGGCCAGTATTCATCCGGCCATTTTCGCGAATTGTATTCGGGATTTCGAGAGAAATCCAGAATGTCCCACTGAGCAATGCGCAGATGCTCCAGCAATTGCCAGGGAGAATGCTCCGCGCCCTCGGGCGTTTCCCCGCGCAGCTTCGCCGGCAGATCCTTCACAGCCTTTTCAAAAGTCGCATGAGCCTCGCCGCCCGTGAGCAGGCTTACCAGCTGTTTTCTCAACGCCGCATCATTTTGCATGGCTTTTCTCCTGACTTCTCTTCGGAATTGTTCTAACTGCCGCCTTCACAGACGTGTTAGATGCACCTGATCCGGCATAGAAGCATCTGATTCGTATTGCCCTGACACAAGAAATCGGGCCGCGCCATCGGCCTGCCCCAATGTATACTTCACCTCGAAAGGCGTTCGCCGCATCCTGATCGCCGCATCCAGCCCAGAGGAGATATCCCTATGCAAAGCCGCATCGTGGGCACCACCATGCCCGTCCTCGAGTTTCTATTGCAGCCCAACGACTGCGTCATCTCCGAGGCTGGCGAACTCTCCTGGATGTCCAGCTCTATCCAGATGACCACCCACACGCAAATGGCCGGCGGCGGAGGCTTTTTCGGCGCGCTCAAGCGCGTAGCCGGCGGCGGCAGCCTCTTCATGACCGAGTACCGAGCCTGGGGAGCGCCCGGCGAAGTGGCCTTCGCCACCCGCGTGCCGGGCCACATCGTGCCGGTTGAGGTGCAGCCCGGCTACGACTTCTTCATCCATCGCCACGGCTTCCTATGCGCCACCCAGCAGATCCAGCTCGGCGTAGGCTTCCAGCAATCCCTCGGCGCGGGCATCTTCGGCGGCGACGGCTTTCTGCTGCAAAAAGTCAGCGGCATCGGCACCGCATGGCTTGAGCTTTCCGGCGAAGTTGTCATCAAGGATCTGGCGCCAGGCGAGATGCTGCGCGTGCATCCCGGCCATGTGGGCGCGTTCCAGGGCAGCGTCAGCTTTCAGATCACGCGCATTCCAGGCCTCAAAAACATGATCTTCGGCGGCGACGGAATTTTTCTCGCCGCGCTGACCGGCCCCGGCCGCGTCTGGCTCCAGACGCTGCCCATCAGCCGCCTCGCGCACCAGTTGCAGCAATACATGCCCTCAGGCAGACGTGAAACCACAGAAGCCGGAGTTGTAGGCGGCATCGTCGGCTCGATTCTTGATGGCATGAGATAGAAATCTATCCTTCGAATGTTCAAGCCCGCCTGCATGTGGACAGCTCTTCCGCAAAGCTGCGATGTTAGTTAGCGATGGGAAGTCGCATTCAGTCCGCGGTTCTAGTGCTGGCAGGCTTGTCAGCCATTGCAGCCGGCTACGCGCAAACTAGGTCCGGCCCCAAACCCAAGTCAAATCCCGCGAAGCAGCCGCCCGCGATCGCCAGCACATATGTAGGCAGCGACGCCTGTTCCCGCTGCCATCTTGACATCGCGCGTCACTTCGCCAAGACCAGCATGGGCCGCTCCCTCACGCGGATTACGCCTGACTACCTAAAGACGCTGCCCATTCCAGCCACTTACTACGATGCCAAGTTAGACCATCACTTCGATGTGTACGCGGAAAACGGCAAGCTCTACCAATCGGAATATCAAACCACCGCTCCCGGCCCAAATGCCGGAGCCAGTGCAAGCAAAGAGGTCTTCCGCAACACCCACGAAATGCAGTGGATCGTCGGCACCGGCGAAAACGGCTTTGGAGCGCTTCTGCTTCGCGGCGACTATCTCTTTCAGGCCCCGCTTTCGTACTACTCCAGAGCAGCGCAGTGGAACCTGTCTCCGGGATATGAAAACGGCGATCTGGGATTCAATCGCGCCATAGTCCCAGGCTGCATCTACTGTCACAGCGGACGTCCGCGCCCTGTAGCCGGCAGCGTTGGCAAATACGAAAATCCGGTCTTTACCCAAACCGCGGTCGGCTGCGAAAACTGCCACGGCCCCGGCTCCGCGCATGTCGAAGCCATGGGCGAAGGAGAATCCTACGACAAAGGCAAAGACCCCACCATCGTGAATCCCACACAGATCGCCAGCCGTCTCTCGGACGACATTTGCATGTCATGCCACCAGGTCGGCGATACGCGCGTCCTGCAGCCCGGCAAGACGTACCAGGATTTTCGTCCCGGCACTCCACTCGATCGCGCCGTCTCCATCTTGATGGTGCCCCCAACCAGGGAGAATCCGCCGCGCGATGACCATGTCGAGCACTACTACTCGATGATTCTAAGCAAGTGCTACCGGGCCAGCGCAAACAAGGCGGAAGCGCAACAAATGCGCTGCACCAGTTGCCATGATCCGCACGTCGAGCCCACCAGCGCAGAAGCGCCTGCATACTTCAACGGCAAGTGCATGAGCTGCCACACTGTGCAGAGCTGCAAGGCTCCGGCAGCAGCGCGGCAACAGACCACTCCAGCAGACAACTGCATCGGCTGCCACATGCCCAAGCGCGCAGGCACGGTCATCGCGCACACCAGCCTCACCAACCATCGCATAGTCGCGCGGCCAGACGAGCCTTATCCAGACGCAACCTTTGCAATGACCACCGCCGCGCTGCCCGATCTGATCCACATCGATCGCGTACCGGGCCAAAGCGCAGCCCCGCCAACGATCACGCTTCTGCAAGCCTATGAACAGCTAAAGGATCACAAGACCGAGTACGAAGCTTCCTATCTCAAAGTCATCAGCGAACTGGAGAAGACTGAGCCGAATAACGCTCTTGTCCAGGCGGCCCTTGGGCATCAGGCCCTGACCAGCGGCCGCTTTGAGGAAGCGCAACAGCACCTGCGGCAGTCCCTGCAACTCGACCCCGCTCAGTCGCGAGTCTACGCTGACCTTTCCGAACTCGCTGACCAGCAAGGACATGCGGAAGAAGCAGTTTCAATGGCCCGGAAAGCCGTGATGCTGGAGCCCTTCAGCCAGCCTCTGCAAAAGGCGCTCATATCTCGCCTCATCTCCGCTAAGCAATATCCTGAAGCAATCGCAGCCATGGAAAAGTATCTCGATAACTTCCCCGAAGATGACCTTATTCGCAAGATGCTGGCTATCGCCAAAGAATAGGCCACACGTCTGCCCGCTTTCCATATAACGCACAAAATTGGCCCGAATTTATTATGAAATCAATCATCTCTTGAAATCCTGCGACATTCGACCAGCGGTTACAAATCGTTACAAACCTTGCACTAAATCGTAGAACTTACGTGCCAACTCGCTCGTCTACGCGGCATGACAATTCGATGGCTTCATCGGCGCTCGCCGAATGAACCTGTAGCCCGTTGTGGGCTTGGGGCCACCATAGTCATCCTGGCTGTCATGGCAGGAATGTTCTATGCTACGGCTTCCGCCGAGGTGAACCATCCGCCTCGCGCGGAACCCGCTTCTGCTCGCGCAAAATCTCATCCTGCCAACAGCGCCGGCTATGTAGGATCGACGGCCTGCTCCCGCTGCCACGCGGGGATTTACGATCAGTTCAGCAAGACCAGCATGGGCCGGTCCGTCAGTTCCACGAGCAACTCTACGACCTCGGTGATGCCGGACTTCCTGCACAACGTGCCCTTATCCGCTTCCATCTACGACGAGAAATTCGACCGCCATTTCGAAGTGCATACCGAGGGCGGCAAGCTCTTCCAGAGCGAGTATCAGCTCGACGCCAACGGCCATGAAGTCTTTCGCAATACTCACGCTATCGAATGGATCGTGGGCGCCAATCTGAACGGCTTGAGCGCATTGATCAAGCGCGGCGACTACATCTTTGAAGCGCCACTCTCTTACTACGACAAGACCGGCAAGTGGGATCTCTCCCCCGGCTACCAGCGCGGCGATTACGGATTCAATCGCGTCGTCGCACCAGGCTGCATCTTCTGTCACACCGGGCGTCCGCAACCGGTGGCAGGCAGCGACGGCAAGTACGGCAATCCAGCATTTACGCAGCTTGCCATCGGTTGCGAAAACTGCCACGGACCAGGCTCTGCTCACGTCGAGGCAATGGGCGATGGAGAATCCTACGACAAGGGCAAAGACCCCACCATCGTAAATCCAGCGAAGATCGCGGGCCATCTTTCTGACGATATCTGCATGTCATGCCATCAGGTCGGCGACACGCGCATCTTTCAACCCGGCAAGACCTACCAGGATTTCCGCCCCGGCACGCCGTTAGACCGCGTCCTGGCCATCCTCATGATGCCACCCACCAAAGAGACTCCGCCCCGCGAAGATCATGTCGAGCACTACTACTCCATGATCCTCAGCAAGTGTTACATGGCCAGCGCCGGTAAGCCTGAAGCGCAGCAGATGCGCTGCACCAGTTGCCACGATCCGCACGTCCAGCCAACCAGCGCCGAGGCCCCAGCCTACTTTAACGGCAAGTGCATGAGCTGCCACACCGCGCAGAGCTGTAAATTCCCAGCAGCAGCGCGGCAGCACACTGAGCCGGCAGACAACTGCATCGGCTGCCACATGCCCAAGCGCGAAGGAGTGGCCATCGGGCATACCACTCTCACCAACCATCGCATCGTGGCGCGTCCGGATGAGCCGTTTCCCGATGAAGCTTTCAAGATGACCACTGAAGCGTTGCCCGACCTGATCTATCTCGATCGCGAACCAGGCGAATCCTCGCCTCCAGCCGCAACGCTCTTGAAGGCATACGAAGAGTTGAAGGACCAAACGCCGGCCTACGCTGCCTCGTATCTGAAGCTCCTGAACGAGTTGGAGAAGACCGACCCGAACACAGCGCAGGTCCAGGCCAATCTCGGCCATCAGGCCCTGACCAGCGGCAAGCTTGATGAAGCCGAAGAGCATCTGCGCGAATCCCTGCGAATCGACCCGGCTCAGCCGACGGTATACGTTGATTTGTCCAACGTCGCCGACCAGCGAGGCCACGCCGCAGAGGCCGTCTCTCTCGCGCAAAAAGCCGTGACGCTCGACCCCTTCAGCCAGCCCTTGCAAAAGACGCTCGTCTCCCGCCTGATCACCGCTAAACAATATCCTGAAGCCGTCGTCGCCATGGAGAAGTATGTTGAAGACTTCCCGGAAGACGAATTCATGCGCAAGATGTTAACGATCGCCAAACAGCCATAGCAAAAAATCGAGTGTTGAACCACAAAATCGGGTGCCCATTTTCGCCGCGTTCTTTTGGGCTATGGTGGGATACTTTGTATCTATAGCCTTTTACAGTTTTTCTAACTCAGCAACTTACTCGTAGTAAGTCGCAGTAGTCGTATCCGTCTCCCAGATCGTGCAATCCTTCACGCGCACACGACCCGCGGTCATCTCCGCCAACTGCTGATTCGTTTGATCG
>Ga0302326_10007340_pt1 | contig 24548 bp, 24 predicted proteins | sample Palsa_T0_3_FD_202264 | JGI IMG/M metagenome (GOLD analysis project Ga0302326, IMG submission 202264) | Peat permafrost microbial communities from Stordalen Mire near Abisko, Sweden - Palsa_T0_3 | ecosystem: Environmental > Terrestrial > Soil > Palsa > Peat permafrost | place: Sweden: Abisko... | reverse complement strand
GAGGCAAGCCGAACCGCTCGCTGCGCGGCCTCGCGCTGTCCTCACCCGCACGCGTCGGCGACGAGCTGACGCTCGGCGAGCGCCCCGTCGGGCGTCTCGGCAGCGTCGCCGTCTCACCCCGCCTGGGACCGATCGCGATCGCGCTCGTGCGCCGCGAGGCGGAGAACGGAGCCGTGGTGTCGGTCGGCGGCGAGGCGGGCACGAGCGCGACGGTGGTGGAGCTGCCGTTCGCGTAGCGGCGGCCGGGCGGGCGGTTTGGGGGGCGTGTGCGACGTTAGCTACCCATGGAGTTGTCGCGAGATTCCTGCCCGGCCAGGGTTGGTTGTCAAATGTTGATGGCCGCCGGCGATCGACGGCGTCGCCCGCGCTTTGACGAACTCGTTTTGCGCGTGGACTCGCCGCGTTCTGCCCAGATCCGCCCCGATTTCCTGGATGAACGTAACGTTTCCTGCGCTATACCGGCAAGAACGTTACGTAGAACTCCTGCGGACGCAAGGAACCGCCAGGCGTGGCGTTGCTCGGGGGGTGGGCGAGAAAGCGGTGTCGCAAAACCTCGCGAGCGTGCTCCGCGCACGGCCCGGTCGACCCTGCGGGCCACCAAGCCCACTCAAAACACGAACCCGTGCTGCGAACTGAACAGCAGTTGTTCACTTCGCAGCACGGCCCTCCGAGATTCGGGGCGAGAGCACGCTCGCGAGGTCTCGCAACACCCTCACATAGGTAGTCAACGTCACACACGTCACGCCTCGACGCACTCGCGTGGCGTCCCGGAGCCCGCCGCCCCCGCCACGAACCGCTCCAGCGCCTCGCGACGAGGCGTCGGATCGAGCACCAGCGTGGGAGTCTCGGGGTGTGCCGCAAGCCATGCCGCCACGATCCGCACCTCGTCGACCTCGCCCGGTGGGACGTGCGTGCCGATCGAGCCCACGCGCCCTGTGCCGCGCCCGGCGAGGGCCGCAGCGGTGCGCCGCTCGAGCTCATCGAAGTCGAGATCCGGCATCCCGCCCCAGTCCGCAACCCGGCCGCCGACGAGCCAGAACGCGTCGAAGCGCCGGTCGGTCGGATGCGCAGCCAGCACGAGGCGCGGCTGGGCGTGCGTGGCCTGCAGTACGCCGCCGAGACGCTCGAGCAGGACGTCGAGACGGCGCAGGCGCCGGCGCAGCCATTCCGCCCGCTCATAACCGCGTTCCGCGGCCGCCGCGCGCATCTGGGCCTCGACGTGCTCGAGCAGGCGCCGGCCGCCGTGCGCGTCGCCGACGAACAGCCCGAGCGCGGCGTCGAGACGACGCCGGTAGAGGTTCGGATCGAGATCGCCCAGGCAGGGAGACAGGCAGCGTCCCATCTGCCCGTATGCCGAGGGGTGCTCCCGGCGTGGCAGGCGCCGGCCGCAGTGGCGCAGGCCGAACAGCGAGTCGAGCTGCTCGGCCAGCTCGAGCACGAGCCGTCGACCCCGCAGCGGGCCGATCGTGACCGCGTGACCGGCGGCCGGTTCGGGCGCGACCTCGAGAATCGGAAACGGGATGTCGAGCCGGCAGCGCAGGTACACGAGCCGGTCGTCGCGTCGCGTCAGGCGGACGTTGCCGGGAGGCCCGAGCTCCTTGATCAGGCGGTTCTCGAGCACGAGCGCGCCCAGCTCGGACTGCGTTGAGCGGTAGTCGACGATCGCGGCGTGCGCGGTCCAGTCCGCGTCGCCCGCCGCGGGCGCGAAATGGGAGCGCGCACGGCTACGAATAGAGACCGACTTGCCGACGTACAGCGCGGCGCCCCGGGCATCCCGGAACAGGTACACGCCCGGGTCGCGGGGCAGCTGAGCGAAGTCCACCTCGGGCGGACGCGGCGGCGCAGCGGCCAGGCCCCGCGCCCGCGCGGGCCGGCGCGGGCGCTTCGGCGCCAGCACGGCGATCGCGTCCGCGACCGTGGCTGCGTTCGCGCAAAGGCGCGGGAACAGGGCGCACAGCACGCGCGCGCACGTTTCGGCGTCCGGCAGCGCCCGGTGGGCCACGTCTACGTCGATCCCAAGCGCGTCGGCCAGCGCCGACAGTCGCCGCTCGCGCTGAAGGGGCAGCATCGCCCGCGCGAGTGAGGCGGTGCAGAGAACCGGCGGATCCGGCCACTGCAGGCCGCAGCGATCGAACGCTTGGCGCAGCACGCGCCGGTCGAACGGGGCGTTGTGGGCGACGAACACCCTTCCCGCGAGCCGGCTCGCCAGCTCGCGCATCACCGGCTCGGCCTCGGGAGCCCCGTCCACCATCGCCTGCGTGATGCCCGTGAACCGCTGGACCCCGCGGCGCAGCGGCGCCACCGTGGCGACGAGCGAGGACCACCGGTCGTGTAGCTCGCCGCCCCCCACGAGGACCATGCCGACCTCGGTAACCTCGCACTGATCCCCGCTGAGCCCGTTCGTCTCGGTGTCGACGACGAGCAGCTCCACCGTTCCGAGCGGATGCGCGAGCAGGTCCATCCCGCGGTAATACCTCCCGGACCGGACGGCGTGCACCGGTGCTTGCAGCGCGAGCCTCGTAACATCGGCGTGCGACCGGTGCGCCGGGTACGATCAATTCGTAGTCAAGACACCTGGAAGGAGGCGTCGGATGACCACGATCGCCATCGACACGGAGAAGCTACGCCAGCTCGACGAGGACACGCGTCAGGCATGGGCGGCGTACAGCGATCGCTTGCGCGACCTGAGCACCGAGCGTTACGAGCTGCTGGAAACAGAGAGCTGGGACCAGCTCCAGCTCGAGCTGGAGGGCTTGGGGCAGCGCCGCAAGGTGCTCGAGCAGAGCTCGGACCACTGACCAGGCGCGCACGCCTGACACGCCGATTCCGCGACGCCCAGCGACACCGCGTTACGTCTCGCGGTCGGTTAGGGTTCGCGGGGACCAAGGCTGAAAACCAGGCGCCGGAGCCTGTTTGGTCATTCGAGAGGAGAACCTAGAAGACGATGCGACGGATCACGATGATCGTCCTTCTGGGCGCTACCGCGATGACTCTGGCCGGGTGTGGCGGTAGCGCAGGCACGTACGAGAACCAGCCGCGCACGCCGCAGCCGATCGATATCACCGGCTCCGTCAACAACTCTCGCGTGCTGATCTCGCCGTCCGCGTTCGGCGCCGGTCCGATCAGTCTCGAGGTGACCAACGCCGCCAGCCAGTCGGTCTCGCTCACGGTCCAGGACCAGAACGGCCATCCGCTCGCCGATCTGCAGTCGATCAATCCCGACACCGTCGGTGAGGTCAAGTTCGACATCGGCCCGGGCGACTACCTCGTGACCGCGAGCCAGCCGGGCATCCACCCCGCCGAGCTGCACGTCGGGAACGAGCGCCCGAGCGCAGCGAACGACGTGCTTCAACCTTAGGGGCCACGTGTGCAATACTTGCGTGCATGCAAGTAATACCTGCAGGCACGCAAGCACCTGATTCCGGTGCGGTCACGACTGGGGAGCTCGCCGGTGACCTGTTCGCGGTGATCGTCTACCTGCACAAGCACTGCAACGCCGACCTGTTCGAGGCGGTCGGCACGCTCGAGCTGACGTTGACGCAGATCAAGCTGCTGCACCACCTCGACGAGGCTCCGGCGCCGTTGTCGCTCAAGCACGCGGCCGACCTCGTGCACGTCTCGCTTCCTGCCGCCAGCCGGATGGTCGACGACCTGGTCCGGCGCGGCTTCGTCGACCGCTACGAGGATCTCGAGGACCGCCGGATGAAGCGGGTCCAGGCGACGGACGCCGCCCGCGCGGTCATCCGCCGCCTCAACGCCGCGCGCCTGCAGGGCCTGCAGGAGTTCGCATCCGGCCTGACCGACACCGAGCGCGCTCGCTTCACGGCGGCACTCAGCACATTGCTCGAGCGCCCCGACATCGCCGCGTGCCGACCGGAAGGACCAGACCAATGACAGGACGCATCCTCGCTCAGCGCCACCGCCTGATCAACGAGGGCAACAGCCGCTGGTGGACGCTCGGCGCGATGTGCTTCGCGCTGTTCATGCTCATGCTCGACAACACGGTCGTGAACGTCGCGCTGCCCTCGATCCAGCGCGACCTGCACGCGTCGCTGTCTTCGCTCGAATGGACCGTGAACGCCTACACGCTGACGTTCGCGGTGCTGATGGTCACCGGCGGGCGCCTGGGCGACATCTTCGGGCGACGCAGGATGTTCCTGTTCGGCGTGATTGTGTTCGGGATCTCCAGCGTCGTGATCGGCTTCTCGGCCGACGACACGATGCTGATCGCGTTCCGCGCGGTTCAGGGGATCGGCGCGGCGTTCATGATGCCCGCGACGCTGTCGATCATCACCCAGGCATTCCCGGCGGAGGAGCGCGGCACGGCGATCGGCACGTGGGCCGGCGTGAGTGCGCTCGCGCTCGCGATCGGCCCGGTGGTCGGCGGCTTCCTGACCCAGGAGGTCAGCTGGCGCGCGATCTTCTTCATCAACCCTCCGATCGCCGTCGTCGCGGTCGCCGTCACCCTGTTCGCTGCTCGCGAGTCACGCGACGAAACGGTTTCACGGTCGGTCGACCTGCCAGGGATCGGCGCGATCACTGTCGGGTTGACCGCGATCGTGCTGGCGATCGTCGAGGGCAACCAGTGGCACTGGGGCTCGGGGCGGATCGTGGCTCTGCTGGTCACCGCGGCCATCGCACTGGTCGCGTTCGTGCTGATCGAGCTTCGCTCGCGGGCGCCGATGGTGGACTTCGCCTTCTTCCGCTCGCGCTCGTTCCTGGGCTCGAACGTGGTCGCCTTCCTGGTCTCGTTCGCGATGCTCGCGATGTTCTTCTTCATCTCGCTGTACCTGCAGAACGTCCTCCACTACTCCCCGCTCGAGACCGGCCTGCGGTTCCTGCCCACGACGCTGGTGCTGATCGTGATGGGTCCACTCGCCGGGCGCCTGACCGACCGGGTGGGCCCGCGGCCGCTGATCACGATCGGCATGGTCGTGGTCGCCGCGGCGCTGTTCATCCAGTCGCGGATCACGGTCCACAGTGGCTATGGGCAGCTGTTGCCGGGGTTCATCCTGATGGGCTTCGGCATGGGGCTCGTGATGTCGCCGATGAGCACCGCAGGGATGAACGCCGTCGATCGGACCAAGGCCGGCGTCGCGTCCGGGGTGCTGTCGATGAGCCGGATGGTCGGCGGTACCTTCGGCGTCGCGGTGATGGGCGCGCTGGTCAGCGCGATCGGCCGGTCGAAGATCAACCAGCAGCTGCCCCAGCTGCCGGCGGCGACCCGGGCCTCGATCGCCAACTCCCTCGGCGGCGGTGGCCTCCCCGCCCAGCATGCGCCGGCGCAGATCGCCGAGACCGTACGTGCGGCGTTCGTCTCCGCGCTCGGCACCGGCTTGCTGATCGGCTCGGGCGTCGTCCTTGTGGGGGCCGTGCTCGCCTGGGCGCTGATCCAGCGCGCCCCGAGCGTCGCCGAGGTGCCCGGGGCGGCCGCAACAGCGACCGCTGCGGCACCAACCGCGCTCGGCGAGGAAGCCGCGGCCGATATCGCCGCTGCCTGATCGGCGCGGGCACAGGTACGATCTCCGGTCTGAGACTTCGAAACCGAGTAGGAAGAGGTTGCACGTGGCCGTCGATCTGAGCCGTGTCGCAGACGTCGAGACCGAGCCGGGCGAGCTGCCGCCGACGATGGCGGCGTGGGTGATCCGCGAGGAGCGGCTCGGTGAGCCGCTCGACGCGTTCCAGGTCGAGGAGATCGAGGTGCCCGAGCCGGGCGCGTTCGAGGTGATCGTGCGGGTGATGGCCGCCGGCGTGAACTTCAACAACGTGTGGGCCGCGCTCGGCGAGCCAGTGTCCGTGTTCCGCTACCACCCCAACGAGGACCACCACATCGGCGGCTCCGACGCCTCGGGCGTCGTCTGGAAGGTCGGCGACGGAGTCACGCGATGGAAGCCAGGCGACGAGGTCGTGGTTCACTGCAACCAGGCCTCCTACGAGGATCCCGAGGTCCACGGCCTCGATCCGCTCGCTGCCCCGTCGCAGCAGATCTGGGGCTATGAGACGAGCTGGGGCTCGTTTGCGCAGTTCTGCAAGGTCCAGGCCCAGCAGCTGTTACCAAAGCCCGGCCACCTTGCCTGGGAGGAGGCGGCCGCGTACGGGCTGACCTACTTCACCGCCTACCGGATGCTGATCGATCGCTGCCAGCTCCAAGCCGGCCACCGCGTCCTGATCTGGGGCGCCGCCGGCGGCCTCGGCGTGTTCGCGACCCAGCTCTGCCGCCTGACGGGGGCCGAATCCGTCGGGGTCGTCTCGAGCGACGCCAAGGGCGAGCTGATCGAGCAGCTGGGCGCTACCGGGTACATCCATCGCGGCGAGTACGACGGGATGATGCGGCGGGGCGGCGAGTCTCCCGAGCAGGAGAAGGCCCGCTTCAAGGAGTCGCGGCGCTTCGGCAAGGCGGTCGAGAAGATCCTTGGCGGCCCGCCCGACATCGTCTTCGAGCACGTCGGCAAGGCCACCTTTCCCACCTCTGTCCTCGTCGTCAAGCCGTTCGGCAAGGTCGTGATCTGCGGCGCCACCTCTGGCTATCAGCTCGACTTCGACGTAAGGTACCTGTGGATGCGCCAGAAGGAGATTCTTGGTTCGCACTTCGCCAACGCCTGGGAGGCGAACAAGGCGAACGAGCTGATCGAGCAGTCGAAGATCCGCCCCGTGCTGTGGCGGACGATGGCATTTGAGGGGGTAGCCGAGGCCCACCAGCTGCTGCGCGACAACAAGCATCTGGGCAAGATCGCGATCCTCGTCGGCGCGACCGAGGAGGGTCAGGGCAAGACCGCAGAGGGGCCCGGCGCGATTCGTGCCGAGGTGGGCGCCTGATTCATGGCCGGCGTCGTCTACATCCCCTGGTACGCGACCGTCGCCCGTCACGACGAGCTGGCCGAGGACATCTGCGAGATGGCTCCGGTCGTGCTGCGGTACGGCGCCACCAAGTACGCGGTCCACCGCTCGCGCGACGACCGCTACAAGATCACCCAGATGGCCTGGTTCGAAGCCAAGAGCGACTGGTACAGGTATTGGGACGGGCCGGAGATGATCGAGTTCCGGGCCTCCCACTCAAGGCGCTACCAGATCCCCGTGGTCTACGTGTGGCACGACGAGCTGACCGTCGGCGAGCTCGTCACGGCTGAGCAGCCGGTGTCCGCCGCGTAGCGAGCCGCCAGCCGATTCCACAGCTTCACGCGGACTCGAGCGGGGCCATCGTCAGCCCGGCGCCGTCGAGCTGCTGCCAGTAGCCCTCGGCATCCTCGCGAGCACCGCTCCAGACGATCGCGCGACCGGCGTTGTGGATCTGGTCGGCGAAGCGGTAGCCGTCGGCGAGCGTAATGCCGGGAACGACGCGGGCGAGCGACTCGGCGACGTGGTCGAACGTGTTGTGGGCGTCGTTGAGGACGATGACGCGCCAATGACGGCCGAAACCACTGCCGGGGCCGCCCACACGGGGCAGTTCCACCGTCTGCGGCATTGGGTCAGGATACCGTCGGTCCGGCGGTCGGTCGGGCCGTGTCTGCCCGTTTGCGCCAGTAACGGGCCAGGCCGGCATACAGCTGGTCTTGCGGTGCCGCCTGGGTGTATGCACCTGCGGTCACGGGGTCGCCGGCGGCCGCGACGTCCTGCCTCATCCGCTCGACGAAGGCCTCCCGATCGCCGCCGCGGGCGAGCTCGGCCTGCTCGTCGAGCCGCCGACCGACCCTCGCCAGCTGCCCGGCGACGTCCTCGGTCGCGCCGAAGTGGGTCAACGCCAGGCGCTCTGGTCGCCAGGCGGCGATCCGTTCGATCGAGCTGTGCCAGGCCTCGACGTCGATGTCGGGCGGGGGCGTCGGCGCGAGGGTGAAGTCCGAGGGCGGGATCCGGACGCCGCCGACGTCGCCAACGAAGGCCGTGCCCTGATGCAGGTAGGAGACGTGGTGGGAGGCGTGGCCGGGCGTGTAGGCGACCTCGAAGCCGCCCGGGAGCGTCTCCCCTCCGTGCAGCACGCGCAGGTTCGCCTCCGGCACCGCCTCGAACTCGCCCCAGAGGCGATCCATGTCCTCGCCGTAGAGCCGTCGCGCACTGTCCAGCAGCCGCGCGGGGTCGACCATGTGCGGTGCTCCGCGCGCGTGCACGTACACCTCGAGCTCGGGCCAGCGGCGCACGAGCGAGCCGCTGGCGCCCGCGTGGTCGAGGTGGATGTGCGTCAGCAGCAGCGCCCGCGGGCGCTCGTCGCCGAGCCCCGCCAGCAGCGCCGGCAGGCACGAGGACGGACCCGGGTCGATCAGCACGTCGCCTACCTGCCAGCAGCCGATCACGCGTTCGTGCCCGAGGTGCATGGCGTCGATGACTCGCATTGGCCGTACGCTAGCGACTGCCGGCCGTGCTTCTCCGGCGTGCAGGCCCCGCGTTCGTTCAGGCCCCGTCGGAGCCGGCCGGGCCGCCGTCGGACTCCCACTGCTCGATCGGGGCCATCGCCTCGGTCGGCTGGTCCACGATCGCCTGGGCCACCCTCGGCTCGTCCTCGGCGGAGGGCTCCGGCGTTGGCTCCGCTTCCACCGCCCCGTCGAATGGGTATGCGGGCACCGGGGCCGCGGTGCTGCTCACGCTCGCTGTCAAGTCCTCCGGCCCGTCGCCCGGGGCCGGCCCGTCGGCCGGGAAGCGCTCGAGCGCCGATTCGGCGAGCTCCGTCAGGCGGCGCGCCAGCTCGCGCGCGTCGGTGACGATGCTGTGACGCTCGGCCCAGATCCGTTCGGTCTCGGCGTCGAGATCCCTGACCCGATGCTCGGCCGCCGCGGCGATCTCGGTCGCTTCTGACCGTGCCTGCTCGAGCCGCTCCTCGGCCTCCGAGCGCGACCTGGCGGTGATCTCATCCGCTGTGTCGTGTGCGCGCTGGAGGATGCCCGAGATCTCCTCACCGACGCGCTCGAGCGCGCGGCGGACCGCAGCTTCCGGTGAGCGCGTCGACTGGAGCTCGGCCACAAGCTGGGCCGTGCGCTCGACGTAGGCGTCCACCGCGAAGCGGTCGTAGCCACGCAGAGCGATGGGAAAGTCGACGGAGACGTCGGCGAGCGGATCGTCGGGCAGCTGGTCAAGCGGCTCGGCGATCTTCGTGATGAGCGCGTGCTCGGTGGCGGCGGTGTGCTGATCTGGCATAAGGACAGGCTTCCCCTCCGGTTCTAGCTTCGAACATCTAATCCTTCCCTGCAGCGATCCCTTCATACAATGCAGCTGATGGCCGACCCCCCCTCCTCTGGCCCGCCCGACCCGGGATGTTCGCCGCCAGGCGAACTCGGGGCGTCCCTGCCCTTAAGGGCGCGAAGCGCCCCGCCCCCGCGCCTGCCGGAGCGCGATCGGCCCTGGATGATGCGCACGTACGCGGGGCATTCGGACGCCCGACGCTCGAACGAGCTCTACCGGGGCAACCTCGCCAAGGGCCAAACCGGTCTTTCTGTGGCGTTCGATCTGCCCACGCAGACTGGATACGACCCCGATCACGAGCTCGCGCGCGGTGAGGTCGGCAAGGTCGGCGTGTCGATCGCAGATCTGGACGACATGCGGACGCTGCTGGACGGGATCCCGCTCGATCAGATGAACACGTCGATGACGATCAACGCCACGGCTGCGTGGCTGCTCGCGCTCTACATCGTCACCGCTGAGGCGCAGGGCGTAACCGAGAACGAGCTCCAGGGAACGACCCAGAACGACATCCTCAAGGAGTACCTGAGCCGCGGCACCTATGCCTTCCCGCCCGGCCCGAGCATGCGCCTGATCGCGGACACGATCGCGTACACGGTGGAGCACGTGCCGAAGTGGAATCCGATCAACATCTGCTCCTACCACCTGCAAGAGGCGGGCGCCACGCCGGTCCAGGAGATCGCCTACGCGATGAGCAACGCGATCGCGGTCCTCGACGCCGTCTCGGAGCGGGTCGACGAAGGCCTGATGGGGGCGGTGTTCGGGCGGATCTCGTTCTTCGTCAACGCCGGTGTCAGGTTCATCGAGGAGCACGCCAAGCTGCGCGCGATGGCGGTGCTCTGGGACGAGCTCGGGCTCGAGCGCTACGGCGTGCAGGACGAGCGTCACCGGCGCTTCCGCTACGGCGTCCAGGTCAACTCCCTGGGCCTGACCGAGGCCCAACCAGAGAACAATGCATACCGGATCGCGCTCGAGGCGCTGGCCGTCACGCTCGGACGCAGTGTGCGCGCACGTGCGGTCCAGCTCCCGGCGTGGAACGAGGCGCTCGGCCTGCCCCGTCCCTGGGACCAGCAGTGGTCGCTGCGCCTGCAGCAGATCCTGGCCTACGAGACCGACCTGCTGGACTACCCCGACATCTTCGAGGGCTCGAAGGTGATGGAAGGGCTCGTTGCCGAGCTGCTCGACGGCGCGCGCGAGGAGATGAAGCGCGTGCAGGAGCTGGGCGGCGCGGTCGAGGCCGTCGACTACATGAAGGCCGCGCTGGTCGAGTCCCACCGCGCGAGGATCAACCGGATCGAGTCGGGCGAGCTCGTCGTCGTCGGCGTCAACCGCTACACCGAGACCGCGCCCTCGCCGCTCACCGCCGACGGCGAGGGCGGGATCCTCGTCGTCGACCCCGAGGTCGAGGCCGAGCGACGGGCGGCCCTCGAAGAGTGGCGCTCCAGGCGCGATCAGGCCGCCGTGGACGCGGCGCTCGCCGAGCTTGCACGTGCCGCGCGCGATGACTCGGAGAACATCATGTTCGCGACGATCGCCGCCGCGCGAGCCGGCGCGACGACGGGCGAGTGGGCGCAGACGTTGCGCTCGGAGTTCGGCGGCTACCGCGCTCCGACCGGCGTCGGCGACGCGGCTTCGGTGCCGAGCGAGGAGCTCGCAGAGCTGCGCGACGAGGTCGAGCGCGTGAGCGAATCGCTCGGACGGCGGCTGAAGATCCTGGTAGGCAAGCCTGGACTCGACGGCCATTCCAACGGCGCCGAGCAGATCGCCGTGCGCGCGCGCGACGTCGGCATGGACGTCGTCTACCAGGGGATCCGCCTGACCCCCGCCGAGATCGCGACCTCGGCCGCGCAGGAGGGCGTCCACGTCGTCGGCCTATCGATCCTGTCGGGCTCGCACGCACAGCTGATCCCGTCGGTGATCGAGGCGCTGGGCGAGGCCGGTGCCGGCGAGGTGCCGGTGATCGTCGGCGGGATCATCCCGGACGCGGACGCTGTGCGCCTGCGAGCGGCCGGGGTGGCGGCCGTTTACACGCCCAAGGATTTCGACCTCAACCGGATCATGCACGAGATCGTCGAGCTCGTGGCCGAGCGGCAGCGCGTCCAGGCCGGCGTCCGCGCTTGATCGCCCGCGAGGGTCGCTGATGGCCGAGGGCGCGGACCTCGGGGAGCGCTTGCGGACGGGTGACCTCAGCGCCGCGCCGGCCGTCCTGAACCTGGTCGAGAACCGATCGCCCGCGGCGCGCTCCGAGACCGCGCAACTGCTCGCCGCAGTGTCTCCGTCCGCGCTCGGGCACGAGCCGCCCGCGCAAGTCGTCGGCGTCACCGGGCCACCTGGAGTGGGGAAGTCCTCGCTGCTTTCCAGGCTTGTGTCGGAGTGGCGGGCGCGGAGGCGCTCGGTCGCGGTGCTGGCGGTCGATCCGTCCTCGCGGCGGTCGGGCGGCTCGCTGCTGGGGGACCGAGCGCGGATCGAAGTCGACCCCGCCGACCGCGAGGTCTACATCCGCTCGACCGCGGTCGGAGACCGCCTCGGCGGACTCGCGCCGGCGACCCGGGCGGCGGCGAGTGCGCTCGCCGCCGCGTTCGACGTCGTCGTGATCGAGACCGTCGGCGTCGGCCAGTCAGAGACAGAGGTCGCCGACGTGGCGGATACCGTGGCCGTCGTCGTGCAGCCGGGCTCGGGCGACGTGCTCCAGTTCCTGAAGTCGGGGATCATGGAGATCCCGGACGTACTCGTGGTCACAAAGGCCGACCTCGGACGCCCCGCGATGCGAGCGCTCGCCGACCTTCGCGCCGCGCTGCGCTCGCTCGGCGCTCGCGAGATCCCGGTCATCGCCGTGTCCTCGATCCCGCCGCCGACGGGCATCTGCGAGCTCGTGGACACGCTCGATGCGCACCGCGCCGCGCTCGACCTCCCGGCCCGCCGTCTGCGCGCCCGCCGCCTGCACGCGCTCGCCGACTTCTCGGCCGAGTACGGCGACCGCGGCGTGCGCGCGCTCGGCGGTCGCCGCGCGGCCGAGCGCTGGCTCGAGCAGCAGGACCCAGGCCTCGACGTCGCGGAGCTCGAGCGCACGCTCGCGGCGCAGGCGTCGAGGAACTCGTGAACGTGCCCGCGATCATCCTGCCCGCCGAGCCTCTGAGCGATGGCGCCACCGCGCTGCGTCCGTGGCGAGAGTCGGACATCCCGAAGCTCGTCGCCATCTGCCAGGACGAGGAGATCACGCGCTGGACGCGAGTGCCCACGGCCTCCGGCATCACCGCCGCACGCGCGTGGATCGCCGAGAGTCGAGCCTTGGTCAGCGACGGGATCTCGGCGCCGTTCGCGGTCGTCGCGCCGCAGGACGACGAGCTGCTCGGCTCGATTTCGCTGATGCGCTTCACCTGGGAGCACTCGCGCGGCGAGGTCGGGTACCTGCTCGCGCGCCAGGCTCGCGGCCACGGCCACGCGACCCGCGCCGTCCGACTGATCTGCGCGTGGGGCTTCGCCGCGCTCGGGCTCGAGCGGATCGAGCTCCTCGCGGCCACCGGAAACGCCCCCTCGCAACGCGTCGCCGACCGCGCCGGGTTCACCCGCGAGGCCGTGCTGCGCTCCTACCACCTGCTGCGGGAGGAACCTTTCGACATGGTCGCGTTCGGCCTGCTCGAGGATGAGGGTGCAAGCGGCTAGAAGCGGCTACTTACGCTTGCTGGACTTCGGCAGCAGCGGCGATCCGAGCCCGGACACGCGCCAGCCGTTCGAGGTGTCGACCAGGTCGATCGCGTCGAGCGCGCCGACCTGGTGTCGCGCGCCGCTCAGCGTAATCGCCTCCGCCTTGTTGCCGCTGATCTCGACGCGCCCGACCGCGAGCGTCGGGTCGCGGACGGAAGCGAAGAAGGTCTGCATCGCCCGCTCGCAGGACAGCCCGACTGCCGTGAAGTGAGCGAGCAGGGCGGGAGCCCAGATCTGGTCGCAGAGGGTCTGGGAGTCGTGCGTGGCGACGGCCTGGGCGAACTGCTGCACCTTCGCCTGAACTTGATCGCTCTCGCTGGTGCCGCAGCCGGCAACCGCGCACACGGCGAGCGCCACCGCCACCATCGTCCCGCTCCTCCGACCGGCCGACATCGCCGGAAGGGTACTGTGAGATCATGAGTCGCACATCCAGATGGGGGGTAGGGACGTATAAAGGTGTGATTTGTCGATGCCACTCTGCCACCCTGTGGGAATGACTCGAGAGCCCCTCATGGACGGGCACGGCCGTTTGATCGGCGATGTCCGCATATCGGTCACGGATCGCTGCAACTTCCGCTGCCAGTACTGCATGCCGGCAGAGGGCCTGCCGTGGCTCGACCGCGACGAGATCCTGACCTTCGAGGAGATCGAGCGGGTAGTCGCCCTGCTCGCGTCGATGGGGGTCGGCGACGTACGGCTGACGGGTGGCGAGCCCCTCGTCCGCAAGGGATTCCCGAAGCTCGCGGCGATGCTCGCGGCGCTCGAAGACGTCGACGACCTCTCGGTCACGACCAACGGGTTCCTACTCGAGCGCGACGCCGAGGCGCTGGTGGCGGCCGGGATCAACCGCTTCAACGTCTCGATCGACTCCCTCCAGCAAGACCGCTTCTTCGAGCTCACGCGCCGCGACGCGCTGCCCCGGGTGATGCGCGGTCTCGAGCGCCTGGCGTCGTTCCCTGAGGCGCACCCGATCAAGGTCAATGCCGTCGCGATCCGGGACTTCACCGAGGAGGAGGTGCTGCCGTTCGCCGAGATGGCGCGGCGGACCCCGTATGAGATCCGCTTCATCGAGTTCATGCCGCTCGACGCGGACCAGGAGTGGACGCCCGAGCAGGTGCTCACGGGCGCGGAGATTCGCGCGGCGATCGAGGCGGTCTATCCCCTCGAGCCCGAGCCGCGGGAGCCGAGCGCGACCGCCCGCATCTACCGCTTTGCCGACGGCAAGGGGCGGATCGGCTTCATCAATCCCGTCTCCGAGCCCTTCTGCGGCGACTGCAACCGGATCCGCCTGACCGCCGAGGGAAAGCTCCGCACCTGCCTCTTCTCGCTGAACGAGACCGACTTGCGGGAGCCGCTACGTGGCGGCGCAAGCGACGAGGAGCTCGAGCAGATCATTCGCGACGCAGTCTGGCGCAAGGAGCTCAAGCATCATGTGGGTGAGGCAGGGTTCGTCCGCCCTGCGCGGTCAATGTCCGCGATCGGAGGCTAGCCGCCCCCGGGACCAGCAGCCCGGCGAGCAGGCAGGCGATCAGGAAACCGGTCGCCATCACGAACGTATCGGTGAAGCCGGTCACCGTCGGTAGGCCGTGAGCGACGTTGTGGGCGATGAACGTCGCCGACAGCTGACCGCCGAGCGCGCCGCCGAGCGTGCGCATGACGGTGTTCATCCCGCTCGCCACACCTGTCTGATGGGGCGGCACCGCCTGCACGATCAGGTTGCCGAGCGCCGCGAACGCGAGGCCCATTCCGATCCCGAGCAGCGCCGCGGCGATCAGTAGGTCATAGGGGTGGCCGTGGGCCAGCGCGAGCAGCAGGAAGGAGGCGGTGGTGAACGCGGTGCCGATCAGCAGCGCCACCTTCGAGCCCCAGCGGCGCGAGATCGTCCCCGCGACGGTGCCGAGGAGCATCATCCCGAGCGTCGCCGGGAGCAGGTAGAACCCGGAAACGAGCACTGAGGCGCCGAATCCGAAGCCGGTGCGCTTGGGCAGCTGCGCGAACTGCGGGAAGACGATGAAGGACGCGTACATGCCCGCGCCGAGCAGGAATGCCGCCACGTTCGTGGTCCACACGCCGCGGATGCGCATCATCGTCATATCGATCAGCGGCTCGCGACTGCGGATCTCGACCATGACCCAGGCCAGGCAGATCAGCGCGCCGACGCCGATCAGAGCGATCGTCTTCGGCGACCCCCAGCCCCACGTGATCGTCTCGCTGACCGCGATCAGGATCACCGATATGCCGACGCTCATCAACGCTGCGGCGAGCCAGTTGACCCGCCCGGGTACCCGAACCGGGGACTCCGGCACGAACCGCCAGGTGCATACTGCGGACACCACGATCACGATCAGCGGGAACCAGTACAGCCAGTGATAGCTCAGATGCTGGATGATCACGCCGGCCAGCACGATGCCCACGCCGGCGCCTACGCCGAGGATCGAGGACAGAATCCCGATGCTGCCGGCCACCTTCTCGCGCGGGAACTCGTCGCGGACGATCCCGAACGCGAGCGGGAAGATCCCGCCTCCCGCCCCCTGGATCACGCGTGCGGCGATCATCACCGGCAGCGACGTCGACAGTCCTCCGAGGGCCGTCCCCCCGGCCAGGACCACGAGCGTCCAGAGCAGGATGCGCTCCTTGCCGTACATGTCCCCCAGGCGCCCGAGAATCGATGTGCCCACCGAGGCGGACAGCAGGTAGCCCGTCAGCAGCCAAGTCACGCCGTTCTCGGACGCGTGCAGGCTGTGCTGGATCGAGGGAAGCGCCGGAATGACCGTGGAGCTGAGCGCGGCATAAGCCACTCCCGCGAGCGCGAGCACGGCCAGGGTTACGTTCGGATGGACGCGCTCGGATGCTGGTTCGGTCACTTGGATCTGGTCAGAGAGGCGACGACGGCGGCACGACCGGACCGGCATCGGCGTTCCTCCCGGCCCCTCGGGTACTATAGCGGAATGACGATTCCGCCCCTCGATCTCGAGCCCGCGTGGGCGCTCCTAGATCCCGAGGCCAAGCGCGCACGACTGCTCAAAGCCGCCGGTGAGGTGTTCGCGCGGGACGGGCTGGGCACCCCGATGCCCGTCGTGGCAGCGGCCTCGGGCGCCGGGGTCGGCAGCGTCTATCGCCAGTTCCCCTCCAAGCACGCCTTGATCGCCGAGCTCGTCGTCGACCGCCTCGACCAGATCTCGGACGGCGCCCGCCAAGCAGCTGCGCGAGAGGGCGATCGCTGGTCCGCGCTGACCGAGATGTTGTGGAGGCTCGTCGAGCGCCAGTCGTGCGACGACTTCTTCGGCGAGGCGATGCTAACGGTCTCAGACCACGCGGCGGTCATCGCCGCGCACGAGCGTGCCGTCGAATCCCTCGACCAACTGCTGTTCGACACCCGCGCCGAGGGTCGCCTCCGCGGCGACGCCACGCCGGTCGATCTGCGGCTGCTGTTCGCCGCCACCCGGGCCGCCAAGCAGGTCGAGCCGACAGCGTGGCGCCGCATGCTCGAACTGCTGATCGACGCCCTCGACACCGGCGACCGCCGAGAACGTTAATACGCGCGCAAGACCGCGCGCGCATCATCACCCCAGATGCTCCTGCTGATGCTGTTCGCCCTGATCGCCGGCGCGGGCACGGCGATCACTCCCTGCGTGCTGCCGGTGCTGCCGGCCCTGCTGTCGGCGAGCGCGGTCGGAGGGCGCCGCCGGCCGCTGGGAATCGTGCTCGGCCTGGCGGTGACGTTCACGATCTCGATCGTGGTGCTCACCCAGCTCGTCAGGGACCTCGGCATCGGGAACGGCGCAGCACGCACGCTCGCTGTCGTGGTCCTGATCGCATTCGGGCTGGTGATGCTGATTCCGGAGCTGGCCGCGCGCGTGCAGGCTCCCCTCTCCCGGCTGGCGCGGTTCGGTCCTCGGACCCGCGGGAGCGGATTCTGGTCGGGCCTCGGCGTCGGCGGCGCGCTCGGGTTCGTGTGCGCTCCCTGCGCCGGCCCAATCCTCGGGGCGGTCGCCGCGCTCGGCAACACAGGGAAAACGTCGGCGAGCTCGGCGGTCGTCGCGGTCTCCTACGTCGCCGGTCTGAGCGCGGTGCTGATGCTCTATTCCATTGGTGGCCGGCGGGTGATGGACGCGGCGCGCCGCAAGGCTCGTGGCAATGTCGTCGAGCGCACGCTCGGCATCGTCCTGCTGGTGACGGCCCTGGTGATCGCCTTCAACCTGGACACTCGGTTCGAGAATGCGCTGGCGAAGGCCACGAGCTGCGGCAGCGACGGGCACTGCACCGGGGTGCTCGCGTTCTTCGTCGACCCGACGCATTCGCTCGAGAACTCCAGTGCCGTGCAAAGCCGCCTCGCGTCCCTGCGCACACCATCGCGCTTCGCCGTCCGTCAGCGCGAGGCCGACGCGAACGCGGTCCCTGCGGATATCGCCAACGCGAACAAGGCGTCCGCGGGGGTTGCCATTCCAGGCGTCAAGACACCGTCGCTGCCCGACCTCGGACCGGCACCGAACTTCACCCACAATCAGGACTGGTTCAACACCCCCGGCGACCAGCCCCTGACGATGGCCGGCCTCCGCGGCCACGTCGTGCTGATCGACTTCTGGACCTACACCTGCATCAACTGCATCCGCACGCTGCCGTTCCTGAAGGCGCTGTACGCCGACTACCACGCCTACGGCCTCGAGGTCGTCGGCGTGGAGACACCGGAGTTCACCTTCGAGCAGGAGGCGAGCAACGTCGAGCAGGCGATCGCATCCGACGGGATCCGGTATCCCGTCGTCCAGGACAACGACTACGGGACCTGGAACGCGTACCAGAACGAGTACTGGCCGGCCGACTACCTGATCGACGCGAGCGGCGAGGTCAGGCACACGCAATTCGGAGAGGGCGACTACAAGCAGAGCGAGGCAGCCGTCCGCGAGCTTCTGTTCCAAGCCGGGGTCAAGCACCTGCCCCCGCCGATCACGGCCAAGATCCCGACGGCGTCAGCGGGCCTGGCCACCCCTGAGACCTATCTTGGCTATGAACGGGCGCAGCAGGAGGACTTCTCGCCCGCCGTCCGATCTGGCGTTCACAGCTACGCGGGGAATGGAGCCCTGCAGCTCAACGAGGCGACGCTGAAGGGGAGCTGGCAGCTGACTTCGCAGTACGCGACGCCGGTCTCCGCTGCCGGCGAGATCTCGCTCGACTTCCAGGCCGCGAGGGTCTATCTCGTGCTGACCTCCGTAGGCAACACGCCCCGAAGCGTGCAGGTGCGGCTCGACGGCCGGCCGATCCCGGCGGCCGACGCAGGCGCGGACGTGCACGCGGGGGTCGCGACCGTCACGGGTGAGCGGCTCTACGACCTCGTCTCGATGCCGACCGACGAGCAGCGCCTGCTGACCGTCCAGCTACCTCCCGGCGTACAGGCGTACGACTTCACGTTCGGATAGGCACCGGCCGCAGGCGCCCGCCCGGCGCGCTCAAGTCCGGTCCAGGATCGCCGCGGCCCGGAGCAGGTCCTCGGGGGTATTGACGTTGAGGAACGCGCCGCGGTCCTCGATCTCGAGCAGCCGTGGCCGGATCGCCGCGACCTCCTCGCGTACGGGGCGCCCGGCAGCGAGGGCGCCCGCGCAAAGCGCCGCTGCCGCCGCGGGCAAGTACAGCGCCAGCAGCGGCTGCAGCTCACCGCGACAGGTGGGTACGACCGCCGGTGCCCCGACCGGATCTGCCGTGGCGATCCGGGTCACGAGCGCCGGGGTTACGAACGGCATGTCCGCCGCGCAGACGAGCACCGGTCGACCCTCGGCGAGACCGAGCGCGTGGACGATGCCGACGAGCGGATGCCGCGGGGCCGTGGGCTCGATCCAGACCGTCACGCCGGTCAGGCTCGGGAGCTCGGTGTCGGCCTTGGCGACAATCGCGACATCGCCGAGCGCGGCGCGGAGCGCCTGCAACGGGTAGTCGATCAGCGGACGGCCACGCAGCGTGACGATCGCCTTGGCGCCGCCGATGCGCCGCCCGAGCCCGCCGGCCAGGATCACTCCGATCGGAGCCCCGGAGCTGTGCATCCCCTACCGCTGTCGCAGATCGTAGCTCTGCATTCCGCCTCCTCTGAGCGCCTCTTTTGCGGCCCCGCGAATGCCATCGGGGAGCGTACTGGCGAGGGCAGCATAGAATCATGGGTATGGAGGGCTCCACTGAGGTCCGGAGCTGGCTGCGTTGCTATCGCTGCTGGTCGCAAAACCTCGAGGTGCAAGTGCACTACGAGGGAATCCACAGGATCGATCCTGACAGCGGTGAACGGGGCGAGGTCGTGGACGAGATGCAGGAGGCGGTGGTCCAGTGCCTGGACTGTATGCACGACCAGCCGCACCTGGGCTTCCACAACGGACGCGTCGAGCCGATCGAGGATCGCTGGGAGCGGATGATCGCGGGCACGCCCTGGGTTGCCTCCTGCACGGTCACCGTTGACGCCGAGGAGGTCGAGACCTGCTCAGGCCCGGAGGCGGGCGACGCGCTCTCCTATGCGGCCTTCGGCGACCACGGCACCCGTGAGTTCTTCACCCACGTCCGCTTCCACAAGCACGACGAGGACCAGATCGTCGTCCACCTGCTCGTGGAGCTCTATGCGCGTTCGGCGGAAGAGGCGACGACGGTGCTCGAAGGATCGGCTCGCGGCGCGCTCTCCATCACTTCGCTGGCGGAGGAATCGCGTCCGCCGGCGTCTACTGGTGGGGACCAGCACTAGGCGTTGGGGGCGGCTGGCGCTGCGCCAGCTCGCCGGCGATCAGGGCCAGTGCTACCGGCACTGTGGCGGGGAGCTCGCTCAGGATGAAGAACAGCAGGTCGAAGGCGGCGGCGAACAGGAGGGTCAGGGCTGCCGCTTGGCGTTGGCGGGCTACGTCTCTGGCCAGGACCGCCCCGAGGACCGCGGCGATGAAAAGGTCGCCGTAGCCCATTTGGACGGTCCCGAAGAGCTCGGCTTGGAGCTGTGGGAGGCCGGCTGCGGGGTGGGCCAGCGTGAGGACGTTGTTTGGGGCCTGGAGCAGGTCGGTGGCGACGAGGTAGGTGTCGCCGATCGCCATCAGGACGATTCCGAGCTTGAGCCAGCTTGGTGGCGTCAGTGCCGTGAGCAGGATCCCGAGCGTGACGCAGCTGAGCGCGGAAAGGATCAGTGCGGCGCCCTCACCGGAGAGGGAGGTGCGCCAGATCCATGCGATCGCGAACAGGATCGGGACGGCCAGGGCCGCGATCGGCCGGGCGCCGCGGATCCCCCAGCCGAGCGCGAGCGCGGCTAGGATCGGGACCGCGACGAGGGCCAGGTAGGTAAGGCCCGTAGCCGTCTGCGAAACGCCGCGGATCGCGAAGATGACGACCACGATCGAGCCCAGCGGGACGAGCGACCACCATCTTCCGCCGAGCCGGCGCACCCACCGCAGACCTGGCGGGTCGGCGCGCGGAGCGGCGACGATTCCCGCCTGGACGGCGAGCATGACTGCATCCGATGCAACGAACGGCAGGGCCATGGTTTTCTGAGATTACGCACAACGGCTCCGCCGGCAGGGTGGTGTTGTGAGGCGGGCGGGCGGGTATCGTGATGCCGAGATGAGGAGACTCGCGGTCGCTGGTGGGCTTGTGGTTGCGCTTGGGGCGCTCGGTGTCGGCGCGGCGATCGCCGCGTCGGGAGGGACGCCCCGGGCGCAGGCCGGCGCGACGGTGCACCGGACCGCGGTGATGACCACGCTGCTCCGGAGCCGGCCGTGGACCTTGCGGGCGCTCCGTAACCACGGCCGGATCATCGTGATCCGCTACACCGAGGGCGACTGCTGGGGAGCCGCGCAGGCGCACGTCACCCAGAAGCGCACGTCGGTCACGATCGAGCTCCTTCAGGCTTACAGCGGCGGCGCCGGCGTCGCGTGCGCGCAGTTCTTGATGATCCGCGCCCTGGACGTTCACCTGCGAGCGACGCTCGGGCACCGCCGTCTGATCCACGCGCCGCTGGGCGCCACCCCCGGGCAGCACCCAGGGGTGATCCCGCCGCCAGGCCTGCGATAGCCGGCCGCAGGCCTGGTTAGCCGCCCGCGATCAGCCGAGTCGCTCCTCGAGCGCCTCCAGCTGCGCCCACAGCTCAGGCGCAAGCCGATCTCCGAACCGCTCGAAGTGCTCCCTGACCTGCGGCAGCTGCTGCTTCCATTGCTCGGGGTTCACCGCGAGCAGCTCCGCCAGCGCGTCATCGGAGACGTCCAGGCCCTCGATGTCGATCCCACCCGACCCGGCGCGTGGCACGAGCCCGATCGGCGTCTCCCGCGCTTCCGTGCTGCCCTCGCAGCGGCGGAAGATCCATGCCAGGACACGCGAGTTCTCCCCGTAGCCCGGCCACAGGAATCTGCCCTCGTCGTCCTTTCTGAACCAGTTGACGTAGAAGATCTTCGGCAGCAGCGCCCCGTCGCGGCGGCCGAGCTCGAGCCAGTGGGTGAAGTAATCGGCCATGTGGTACCCGCAGAACGGAAGCATCGCCATCGGATCGAAGCGCAGCTTCCCGACGGCACCGGCCTGAGCCGCCGTCGTCTCCGAGGACATGATCGAACCGAGGAAGACCCCGTGCTCCCAGTCCTGCGCCTCGTGCACGAGCGGCACGACCGTCGCGCGGCGGCCGCCGAACAGCATCGCGTCGATCGGCACCCCCTTCGGGTCCTCCCACTCGGGGGCGATCGACGGGCACTGCGAAGCGGGCGTGGTGAAGCGCGCGTTCGGATGGGCGGAGGGCTTCTCGGACGCGGGCGTCCAGTCGTTGCCGTGCCAGTCGATCGCGTGCGCCGGTGGCTCGGGGGTCATCCCCTCCCACCACACGTCGCCGTCGTCGGTCTTGGCGCAGTTGGTGAACACCGAGTCCTTGACCAGCGTCTTGATCGCGTTGGGATTCGTCAGGTCGCCCGTGCCCGGAGCGACGCCGAAGAAGCCCGCCTCGGGATTGACGGCATACAGCCGACCGTCGGTGCCGAACTTCATCCACGCGATGTCGTCGCCGATCGTCTCCACCTTCCAACCCGGCACGGTCGGGATCATCATCGCCAGGTTGGTCTTCCCACACGCGCTCGGGAACGCCGCCGTGACGTACTTGACAGCGCCGCCGGGCGAGGTGAGCTTGAGGATCAGCATGTGCTCGGCCATCCAACCCTCGTCGCGCGCCATCACAGATGCGATCCGCAGCGCGAAGCACTTCTTGCCGAGCAGCGCGTTGCCGCCGTAACCGGAGCCATAGGACCAGATCTCGCGCGTCTCAGGGAAATGCACGATGTACTTGTTCTCCGCGTTGCACGGCCACGGAACATCCGCGACGCCGTCGATCAACGGCATCCCGACCGAGTGCAGGCAGGGCACGTAGGCGCCTTCGGCACCGAGCGCGTCGAGGGCAGCTTGGCCCATCCGCGTCATGATCCGCATCGAAGCCGCCACGTATGCGGAGTCGGTCAGCTGGACGCCGATGTAGGAGATCGGCGACCCGATCGGACCCATCGAGAAGGGCACCACGTACATCGTGCGGCCGCGCATCGAGCCGGTGAACAGCCCGTTCAGCAGCTCGCGCATCTCGGCGGGGTCACGCCAGTTGTTCGTCGGGCCGGCACCCGACTCGTGCTCGGAGCAGATGAACGTGCGGTCCTCGACGCGCGCCACGTCGGCCGGATCCGAACGCGCCAGGAAGGAGCCCGGGCGCTTCTCCTCCGAGAGCTTCTCGAACGTACCCGCGTCGAGCAGCGTCTGCGCGAGCTGCTCATACTCCGCGTTCGACCCGTCGCACCAGTGGATGGCGTCGGGCTGAGTCAGTTCGGCTACTTCAGCCACCCAAGCCTGCAGGCGGGCGTGGTCGGTGGTTGCTTCGTGCTGCGCTTCGATGTACGCCATGGGCTCTTTGGCACTCCTTTAGTACTCGGTGGCAGCGAAGCCTATCCGCGAACGCCATCTGGGTGCGCAATTATGCCGGTCATTCGACGTTCGCTGCGGCACTCTCGAGAGCCTCGCCGAGGTGCTTGCGCGGCACCAGCACGAGCCGCTTGAACTCGGCAACCAGGACGCCGTCCTGGTTGAGCACGCGGGTATGCACGCGAACCGTGCCGCGGTCGGGCTTGGAACGGGACTCGCGCACTTCGAGCACCTCGGACTCGCAGAACAGCGTGTCGCCGTGGAACACCGGCGCGGGGTGCTTGAGCTCCTCGGTCGCGAGGTTCGCGATCGCCTTGCCGCTCACGTCCGAGACGCTCATGCCGAGCGCCAGCGAGTACACGAGTGGCCCAACCACTACGTTCCTGCCCTGCTGGGACTGCTTCGCGTAGACGTCGTTGAGGTGCAGCGGATGGTGGTTCATCGTGATCAAGCAGAACAGGTGGTCGTCACTCTCGGTGACGGTTTTCGCGGGCCAGTGCTTGTAGATCGCGCCCACCTCGAACTCCTCGAGGTAACGGCCATACGGATGCGCTCCGCTCGCCTCGCGTGCTGCCTGGTCGGTTTCGACTTGCGTCATTGGCTCTCCTGGGCTGTTCGAAGGAGGGGAAGAATGACAGCCGAGGGTGCAACCCTGCGCGCTGGGGGCCGGTTGCCACGGGTGTGCTAGTGGTTCGTCTTTCCGAGACGGCCCACTAGGTCAGCGTCCCGAGCGCGAGCGGTACGATGCGCTCCGCGCCGGCGCGCCTGAGCTGACCGCCGACCATCGCCAGCGTCCAACCCGAGCTGCGCCGGTCGTCGAGCAGGATGCCGGTACCAGGAGGCGGCGCCGAGATGACCGCGAAGGCGCCGCGGACGTTGGCTGCCTGCTGCACGGCGTTGGCCATCTCGCGCTGCGGCGGGCGATCCTCGGTGCGCCTCACGAGCTCTACGTACGGGACCCGCAGCTCCGCCGCGACGCGCTCGGCGAGCCGGGCGACCACGTCGCCGAGGTGCACCGACGGGACGCTCGTGATCCACGACACGGTCCCCCCCGCCCGACGCAGGATCTCCGCGAGCCCGTCCACGACCTCGTGGTCGAGCTCGCGGGCGCGCAGCCCGCGCTCGATCGCCGGCCACCAGCCGCCGTCGCCGAAGCGTGCGAGCGCCCACCCCGGCTCGAGGCGGGCATCCTCGGGAATCTTGCGCATCGTGCCGGCGGGATCGGGCGCCATCTTCTTGACCTCCAGCTCGATCGGACGCGAGCGCAGGTGGCGCCCGGCCAGCTCGACCAGCGCCGGGTCGGGCGGCTGCGCAAAGCGCGGCTCGGTGCAGACCGAGCAGCGACCGCAGTCCGCCGGATCGGGGTCGTCGAGCTCCTCCTGCAGCACGCGCATCAGGCAGCGGCCCGGAGTCGCCCCGAACGCGGCCATCGCGTCCTGCTCGCCCCGGCGCAGCGCGGTCACCTGGGCGTAGCGCTCGCCGTCGTAGGTCCAGTCCGCGCCGGGCACAGTCCGCCAGCGCCTGCCGTCCCGGCGCACCGCGCCCTCGACGTCGAGGATCTTCAGCATCGCCTCGATGCGGCCCATGCCGAGGTTCACGGCGGCCATCAGCTCGCGCGTCGTGCGACCCTCGTCGCCGGCGTGCTCGAGCTCCGCGAGCACGGCGCCGACGCGCTCGCGTGACGGGAACGCCTGCTCGATGAAGAAGTCCTGGATGCGGCGGTCCTCGCCGCCGCGGAGCAGGACGACGTCCGCGTGGTCGACCCCGCGCCCGGCGCGGCCGACCTGCTGGTA
>Ga0302326_10007338_pt1 | contig 24552 bp, 17 predicted proteins | sample Palsa_T0_3_FD_202264 | JGI IMG/M metagenome (GOLD analysis project Ga0302326, IMG submission 202264) | Peat permafrost microbial communities from Stordalen Mire near Abisko, Sweden - Palsa_T0_3 | ecosystem: Environmental > Terrestrial > Soil > Palsa > Peat permafrost | place: Sweden: Abisko... | reverse complement strand
CCGAAGGCGATCTTTTCGTGGCCGCATCCTTCTTCGACCTGGCTGAAGCTGGATGTGCGCGGTGCGTTGCACCTGGGGTTGCTGGAAATTGCTTTTGTTTTTCTTTTTGTCGATCTCTTCGACAATGTGGGCACGCTGGTGGGAGTTTGCGAGCAGGGCGGATTCGTGAAGGACGGCAAGATTCCCCGCGTGGGCCGGGCGCTGATGTCGGACGCGGTGGGAACGATCTTTGGATCGTTGACGGGAACGTCATCGGTGACAAGCTACATTGAGAGCGCGGCGGGCGTGGCGGCGGGAGCACGGACAGGGCTGAGCAATGTTTTTGTGGCCGGAATGTTTCTGCTGGCTACGTTCTGCGCGCCGCTGGCGGCGGCGATTCCCGGGTATGCGACCGCGCCGGCGCTGATCCTGGTGGGAGCGCTGATGACGGAATCGATTGCGCGGGTGGAGTGGACGGAATTCACCGAGGCGATTCCCGCGTTCATCACCATGGTGGCGACCCCGCTGACTTTCAGCATTGCGACGGGACTGAGTCTGGGGCTGATCTCATACACGCTGGTGAAAGTAGCCGCGGGGAAATTTCGCGAAGTGAGCGCCGTGATTTGGATTCTGACGGCGCTGTTCATTCTGCGCTATGTGTATCTGGCCGCAGCTTAGGCGCTGATTTCGACAGCGTCTTACTTCAGCAGGGTCTCACTTCAACAACGTTTTGGCCGCGCCCATGTTGTCGTACTTGTCGTAGACGCGCACGACGACCACGTGCTCGGATGAGGTGTCTTTCCCGGCATCGACTTTGAAATCGTAGTCTTCGCTCTTCGCGTCGGAGAGCTGGCCCACGGGCTCGACATATTTCCAGTCACCCGCGTCGATGGAATATTCGGCACGCTTGATGGTGGAGAATCCGTCGTCGGCGCGGAAGCGGACGCGAATCTGCGCGCCTTCGAGAGATGCCGTCAGGTTCTGGATGCGCGGAGGGGTGGTATCCACTTCGAAGCGGCGGCTCTCTTTGGTTGAGGTCAGCGCTTCGCCCGGAGAATGCGAGGGCGCGTCGGAGGCGACGACCTTCACGGTGTAACCGCCATCGGGGAGCAGACTGGCATCGAACGAATAAGCTTTGTCGGTCAGGTTGTCTTTCAGCAGGAGCCAGCGAGTCTCACCGTCGCCGCGGTAGTAGAGCGCATAGACGAGCTGGTCGTCATTATCGTCGTGCGCATTCCACTTCACGCCGATGGCATCACGATCGTGATTGCTTGGCGTGGGCGACTCGAAGTGGATGCCGGCGGCGCCACTCATGTCGGGGCTCAGATTGAGCGCGGCCGATTTGGGGAGCGGCTGATAGCGAACGCCGACCTGCACGGAGACGTCCTCGATTTCAGGCGCGACATTTTTAGGCAAATAATTCAGGGTGACGGTGTCAACTGACGGCGGGGCAGTTCCCGCGTGCAGCACGGCTTTCCACTGCGCGTAACGGGCGGGCGGAACTGCCATCTCGGATTCTTTCGAGAGATTCACGGGCTTCCAGGGACTCCAGTTGCGGTCGGGGTTGTCGACATTGCCGCTGCGGACGAACAGATCGACATTGCCGGCGCCGCGGAACTCGACGCGGCCCCAGCGGGAAAAAATTCGGGCGTCGAACACGTCGCTCTCGTAGGCGCCTTCGTTTTCTGGCGAAGGACCGAGCAGGAAAATTTTTCCAAGGTTGCTACTGGCTGCGTAGAGGCCGCCGCCGGGAGCTTTGGCAAAGCCGGTGACCTGCGAGGCAGGGGCTTTCAGCAGGTCGGAAAAATCGTCCTGGCCGAGGATGGCGAAAACGTGGCCGCGGTTTCCGGTTCCGGCGAGGAGTTGGCCATGCGAATCGAACGCCAGGGCGTAGACGATGTCTTCATGAGACGTCCAGACGCGCGACGGGGAGCCGTCGGGAGCGATGCGGTAGACGTCGGAACCGCCGCTGGCGCCACCGCCGCCGGGAAACGGGAACGCTGAGGCCTGCGGGGCGGTGGGTGCCATGGTCATGGTCATGCCGGGCGTCTGCGGGCCGGCGGCTGGCGTGGCGTTGGCTGCCATGGAGAGCATTGCCGCAGAGACGTTGGCCGGTGATGCGGCCGCGCTGGTGCGTTTCTCGCCCACGCCGGCGGCGTAGATGTTGCCGTCACGATCGAGCGCGAGGGCGGTTATTTCTTTTTTCGGCGTGCTGTACAGGACGAAGCCTTCACCGGCGGGAGAAATCCGGTAGATCAGGCCGCTGCCATCGGTGCCGGCAATCAAGTTGCTCTGCGCATCGAGCGCGAGCACGCGGATGTGGGTTTCATCGCTCTTGAAGAAAATCGAGTGCTCGCGTTTGGGCGTGACTTTGTAGATCTCGCCGTGATCTCCGGTGGCGACGTAGAGGTTGCCGGACTTATCGAGAACGAGATCCCAGATGTACTTGGTGCCGGGGGCGAAATATTCGGAGGAAGTCCAGGAAGGATCGAGAGTTGGCTTGGCGGGATCTTTGGGCGCGTCTTTTTCTGGGGCCTTGCTTTCGAGCTTGTTTTCGGGCTTGGATTTGCCGGCCTTTTCCCCAAGCTTGTGTTCGATCTTGTAGACCTTGCCGTCGGGCGCGGTGGCGGCATAGATGACGCCGCGGGGGCCGACCTCGAGGGTCTGCACCTGGAGTTCCTGCGGCTCAAAAATTATGGTTGCGTGGCCGTCGGGGGTGACGCGGTAGACGCGCGCCGGAGAGCCGGTGGCGACGTAGACGTTTCCGTCTTGATCGGCGGCGATGGCCCAGATGTAGGTGGATGGAGTGGAGTAGAAGAGCTTGAACGAGGGAGCGAGTTCCATGCCTCCGGAACTGCGCAGCGCGACTCCGGTGGCCGTGCCTTTGCTCAAGTCCTCGAATTTCGATTGTTCCCAGGTGCGGGTGCCGTCGGCGAAACCGGAGGCGGCCATTGCGCAAACCGCGATGGTGATGAGGAAAAAACTACGCGTGATAAAAGACAGGAACGCTCGCAGACTTGGCAAAGGTTAGACCTCAGAAGATGGTTGGGCAGAATATTAAGGGTACCATGGGAACCAGGCCTGCACATGGCGGGAGAGGCGGGGCCGCTTGCTGGAGCCTGAGAAGGGGCGGTCGAGCTGCGCTCGACCGGACAGCCGGGGGCGGCTGTCCCCACATGAGCATTTTTGCTGACCGAGCTACTGCTGGAAGCCGAAGGGCGGGAGCCGGAAGTCGGCATCGTGGTATCGTAGATTTTTATGTCTTCGATTGCGACGTCCCCTGCGCGGCAGAAGCTGCTGAGCACGCTGGCTCACAAATCGTTTCGGCTGGGTGAGTTCAAACTTTCATCCGGCGGAACCAGCGACTACTACATTGACTGCCGCACGACTACGCTGGACGCGAAAGGCTCGCGCCTGACCGGCGAAGTCTTTCTGGAAGAAATTCGGCTGCGCGGATGGAAGGCGCGGGCCATTGGCGGGCTGACGATGGGCGCGGACCCGATCGTGGTGGCGGTTTCCGTGGTAAGCGGCGAACTGGACGGGTTTCTGGTGCGCAAAGCGGAAAAGCAGCACGGCACTGGTCAGCGCATTGAAGGCTTCCGCGAGAAGGGTGCGCGGGTGGTGATTGTGGACGATGTCTGCACTACGGGATCGTCTACGATTCAGGCGATCGAGGCCGCGCGGCAGTTTGGATTTGAAGTCGCCGGCGTGATGTGCCTGGTGGAGCGGGAAGAAGCCAAGGGACGCCCGAACGTGGAGAAGGCGGCGGGGACGGCACCGTTCGTTTCCATTTTCACTGCGAATGACGTGCGCCGGGAGCATGTTTTGCAGAACGACGACACGCGACCGGTGTGAGGCGCATATGTGAGGCGCATAAGAATTGAGTGAGATTTTCGAGAGCGGTGTCATCCCGAGCAAGGCGAGGGATCTGGGTTCTTGCCGGCGCAAGCAAAACCCAGGTTCCTTGCTTTGCTCGGAATGACAAACATCTAAAGACACGCAATTATGATTTAGAAATTGTGATTCAGAAATTATGATTCAGACTCTGGAATGGACCGACGCTGGCGTGCGCTTCATTGATCAGACGAAGCTGCCGACCGAGGAAGTTTATGTCACCTGCACGACGCATGAGCAGGTGGCGGATGTGATCCGCAACATGGTGGTGCGGGGTGCGCCGGCGATTGGCGTGGCCGCGGCCATGGGCATTGCGCTGGGGATAAACAATTCGAAGGCCGAATCACCCGGCGACCTAAAGCGCGATCTCGACCAGATCTGCGATCTCATGGGCAAGACGCGGCCCACGGCGGTGAATCTGTTCTGGGCGATCCGGCGCATGCAGGAGAAGTTTGAGCGCATCCGCATGCGGCCCATTCCGCACATCAAGCGCGATCTGATTGAGGAAGCGCAGCGCATGCACGCGGAAGATATCGCGGCCAACCAGGCCATGGGACGCCACGGGGCCACGCTGATGCCGAGCGAAGGCGGCGTGCTGACGCACTGCAACGCGGGGGCGCTGGCCACGGCGGGATACGGCACGGCGTTGGGAGTGATTCGGGCGGCGGTGGAACAGGGCAAGAAGATTCACGTATATGCAGACGAAACGCGGCCGTTTCTGCAAGGCTCGCGGCTGACCGCGTGGGAACTGATGAAAGATGGCATCCCGACGACGGTGATTTCCGACAACATGGCCGGGGCAATGATGAGCCAGGGGAAGATTGGGGCAATTGTGGTGGGCGCGGACCGCATCGCGGCCAACGGCGATGTGGCCAACAAGATTGGCACGTATACCGTGGCGATTCTGGCCAAGGAGCACGGGATTCCGTTTTATGTGGCGGCGCCGATTTCGACGGTGGACCTGGCTTGCCCGGACGGTAGCGGGATTCCCATCGAGCAGCGCAACGCCAAAGAAGTTACGCACATTGGGGGAAAGCAGATGGTTCCGGACGGAGTCGCGGTGGAGAACCCGGCGTTTGACGTGACTCCGGCGAAGTATGTGGCGGCGATTATCACGGAACGAGGAATCGCGCGGGCGCCTTATGAAGAAGCTTTGCGGGCGCTGGCAGGGCAGGAGGCGGAAGTGCATCCGTAGCTCTGTCGTTTCGCGCAGAACGTCGGGCGTGTGCTTTTCTCCAGCCAAGTTGCATAGATCCTTCGCGGCAAAGAGCGCCGCTCAGGATGACAAGAGCTTTTCTGGATGCTAATGGGCGGCAACGTAAAGAGGTGTAAAGGGGCCAGAAAATTTTTCTTGGCGACCGCTACTTATTTTCTAGGTTCGGGTTGAAGCTAGCGGCAACTCACTCGTGCTAAGCTGAACTCACAAGACCCAACTCTGCCAAACCTGTCCTCAGGGGGACGTTATGTCGTTACGCAATCGCCTGGTTCTACCCGTTGTTCTTTCGACCCTCGCCCTTCTGGTGGGCTGCGGAAGCAGCACCAACAACCCGGTGGCGCCTCCCAGCGGCGCCTTCACCAATACCGACTTCAGTGGCACCTATACGTTTTCTGTGTCGGGAGCGGACGACAACGGGGCCTTTATGATGGCCGGGTCGCTCACGGCCTGCGGTTGCACCGCCGGCACCATCTCGGGAGGGACGGTTGATTACGACGACCCCTCGGTCATCGCACCTGCATCGACAGTAGGCAGCGGCACCTACAACGTTACCGCCGACGGGCGTGGCACTGCAATCATCTCCGTCACGGTAGCAGGCACCGCCACCCAGGTTGAGTTGGCATTCGTGCTGACCTCGAGTTCGCATGGGCTGATTATTCGATACGACGGGGCCGGAACGGGCAGCGGTACGATTGACCTGCAGCCTAGCGTAATCGCAGAGAGCGCGATTGTGAACACGCCGTATGCCTTCAGCCTTTCCGGCAACTTCGACGGCGCCTCGTTCGCTACGGCCGGCGCGTTCACTTTGAATTCGTTGGGAGAGGTCAGCGCCGGGGTCGAAGATTTCAACGACAATGGCGTGCCCAATAATGTCAGTTCCAGCCCATACACGATCACTAGCGGCTCGGTCTCGGTTGGTTCGGGGACTACTCCTGGGGTTGCCACGCTTACCAGTGGGTTCGGAACGATCACCTTTGACGTCTATACCGTGGATGCGACACACCTGAAGCTCATTGAAAGCGACGGGATCGCGTTTCTCGTCGGCGATGTCTTCACACAAACGAGTGCCACCATTCCGCAGGGCAATCTGGTCTTCGCCATGGCCGGCCTCGATACCTCGGGCAATGAATTCGCGGTGGGCGGCTTGATGGCCTCCGACGGCAGCAGCCAGCTCACCGGCGGCTCCGAAGACATTAATGATGACGGCATTGTGGACAATTCTACCGTCCCTGCCGTGCCGTTTAACTTTTCCGGAAACTTCAGTACGCTTGGCAGCGGGCGATTCCTGATTAACCTGACAGGCTTCGCGGGCGGAACGTCGTTTGCGGCTTATCCTTCCAGTGGTGGCATCCTGATGCTTGAGGTGGATACAGGGTTGAACGTGGGAGCCGGCAATATCGGAGTGACCAGCGGCATGGCTCTGGCGCAGGCTAGCGGCGCGACGGTCTCCGCCTCACAGGGTTACGGATTGAACAACTCGGGCGAGGACGTTAACAACGGAGTCGAACTGGACGAAATCGCTCAGTTCACCACCACGAGCACCGGCGTGTCGGGGCTGCTCGACGAGAACGACTTTGGAATAGGGCAGGCGGTCAATAACGTGGGCGGCACTTACACCGTTAACTCCAACGGGACCGGTTCGGCCACGATCGGCAAGGGCTTGCCGGAGATATTCTTCTACGCGGCAGACAGTTCCACGGTGCTCTTCATTTCCGCGGATCCCAACGGAAGTCAGGCATCGCTGGGGGTGTTTGAAGCCCAGACAGCTCCGGGCGGCGCCGCCAGCGCCGCGCGGCCAAGGGTGCTTCCGATGTTCCGGACGATGCCGCATTCGCGCTCCGCTGTGCGGCACGGGAATGACAAGACTCGCGTTCTTCCTGCCAAGCAACTGTAATGGCAAGGAATTAACGATTAGCAAAACGGCCCTCACGGCATACGTGAGGGCCGTTCTTTTTCTGAGCGGGCACTCGACCGAGGCCGTTCAACCCGCCTGCCTTAGACCCGGCCCGCAACTGCAGCTTTTCCCGGAGTGCGGCGCGATCCGATCCATACAACCAAGCGATAGAGCATCAACACGGCCAGCACGGCCGCGTATTCCAGCGGTTTTTTCAGGTCGGCTTTGACCAGCCAGATGTAGTGGATGACTCCGATGGCGGCGCTGAAATAGATGAGGCGGTGCAGGGCCTGCCAGCGCTTGCCGCCCAGTTTCCGGATGGACCACTTGGTGGAGGTTAGGGCCAGGGGGATCATGAGGGCATAGGCCGTCATCCCGGCGGTGATGAAGCGGCGCTTGACTATGTCGGCCAGCATGTCGTGGAGGACGAGACTCTTGTCTGCGACGGCCCAGGTCAGCAGGTGCAGGGTGCCGTAGAAAAACGCGAACAGGCCGAACATGCGGCGAAAATTGATGAGCCAGTACTGCCGGGTGAGTTTGCGCACCGGGGTGACGGCAAGGGTGATGAGCAGGAAGGTCAGGGTGCAATTGCCGGTCGAGTGGGTGATGGTTTCAATGGGATTGGCGCCCAGGGCTTCGTGGAAGGCTCTCCAGACGAGCCAGGCGAGCGGCGCGAGGCAGGCGAGGAAGACTACGGGTTTTAGGTAGCGGGACAGGGCAGCACTCGGCATTCAGCACTCAGCATTCAGCCATGCACATTTCGTTACGCTTCATCATGGCATATCTTCGTTGCACAAGCCGCTCATCGCGTCTCCCTAGGCCCGTGGGCGGACCGGCACAAGCCGGATGGGCTGAATGCCGAGTGCTGAGCGCCGAGTGCTGACGTCAGAAATTCTTCTTCAGATCCATTCCACTGTACAGGCTGGCGACCTGGTCGGCGTAGCCGTTGAACATCAGAGTTGGGCGTTTGAAGAATTCGCCGAGACGCCGCTCTTTGGCCTGACTCCAGCGAGGATGGTCCACGTTGGGATTCACGTTGGAGTAAAAACCGTACTCCGACGGGGCGGAGATGTTCCACGTATTCTGCGGCTGTTTGTCGGTGAAGCGGAAGCGCACAATGGCCTTGGCGCTCTTGAAACCGTACTTCCAGGGGACCACGATGCGGAGGGGAGCGCCATCCTGGTTGGGCAGGTCCTCGCCGTACATGCCGAAACAAAGCAGAGCCAGGGGATTCATGGCCTCGTCAAGGCGCAGGCCCTCCACGTAGGGCCATTGGAGGACGTTGCGCGACTGGCCGGGCATTTGGGTCATATCAAGCAAGGTAGTGAACTCGACGAACTTGGCTTTGCTTGTGGGATTCGCGCGCTTAATGAGCTCGCTGAGCGAGAAGCCGACCCAGGGCACGACGATCGACCAGCCTTCGACGCAGCGGTGGCGGTAGATGCGCTCCTCGGGAGGGGCCATCTTGAGGATGGCGTCGATATCGAGTTCCTGCTTTTTGTCGACCAGGCCGTCGATTTTGACCTTCCAGGGGCGAGTGCGGAATTTCTGGGCGAGTTTGGCGGGCTCGTCTTTCTCAGTGGAAAATTCGTAGTAGTTGTTGTAGTTGGTGACGTCTTTGTAGGGGGTGACGGCCTCGGTGGTGCTGAAGGAACTCTTCCTGATGCCGTCGATCTTCGTTCCGGGCGGCATGGTGCCGGGCGGCATGGTTCCGGCGAGCGCCGTGGCCGAGGGCGAGACCACTTCACGCAGGCCAACGCCGGCTGCCGCGAGCGCTGCTCCTGCCAGAAATTCGCGGCGGTTCAGATACAGGCTGCGGGGAGTGATTTCCGACGAACGAATGTCTTCCGCTTTCTTGATCAGCATCAGGACCCCCATCATTTATACGCGAACGCGGACCAAACGGATTCACTCCGCCGCGTTTTCCAACCATATAGGACGCTGAATTGGGGGAAAAGTTGCGCGGGATTGGCCAAGATCAGGGGAGTGAGCGAGGCCGGACGGGAAAACGGCTAGCCCAGCACTTCCCTGACTTTGCGAGACAAGCTCTGGAGCGTAAAGGGCTTCTGCAGGAAGGCCGCGCCGCGCTCGATGGTGCCGTCACTGTGAATCGCATCCTCGGTGTAGCCGGAAAGGTAGAGCACCTTGGCTTCTGGGCGGCACTGAAGGAGCTGCCTGACCAGTTCGCGGCCACCCATGCCGGGCATGACCACATCGGTGATGACGAGGTCGATGGCGGCGCCGTGACGGGCAGCGGCGGCGATGCCGGCCTCACCATTTTCGGCTTCGACGACACGGTAACCCTTGGCGGACAAAGTGTCGCGCACCAGTTGACGGACAGATTCTTCGTCTTCGACCAACAACACGGTCTCGGTGCCTCCCAGGGCGGTGGGCGCGACCGGAGGCGCATGCTTTTCGACGACGCCATCGACGCGAGGCAGGTAAATATGGAAGGTGGTGCCGCGCTGTTCTTCGCTCTGCACCATGACATAGCCACCGCCCTGCTTGACAATACCGTAGACGGTGGAGAGTCCAAGGCCGGTGCCTTTACCTTTCTCTTTGGTGGTGAAGAAGGGCTCGAAGATTCGCGATTGCGTCTCCTTGTCCATGCCCATGCCGGTATCGCGAACCGTAAGCAGAACGTAGCGTCCGGGGCGAACGAAGGTCTGGCCGCGGCGGTGAGTCTCGTCCACGACGAGACTCTGGGTTTGGATGGTGAGCTTTCCGCCGTTGGGCATCGCGTCCTTGGCGTTGACCACGAGATTCATCAGGACCTGTTCCAGTTGTCCGGCATCGGCGCGGGTGTGGGGCGCGTCGGGAGTCAGGCTGGTGGTGAATTCCACGTTCTCGCCGATCAAAGGCTGGAGCAACCGCTCCATGTCGCGCACAATGGCGTTGACGTCAACCACTTTGAGTTCCAGCAACTGCTTGCGGCTGAAGGCCAGGAGTTGGCGGGTTAACATCGTGGCCCGGTCGGCAGCCAACTGAATGGCCCGGCCTTTTTCGTGCAGCGGATGATCGGGGCTGAGATTCGCAAGGATGACTTCCGCATATCCGCTGATCACCATCAGCAGATTGTTAAAGTCATGCGCCACGCCGCCGGCCAGGCGGCCTACGGCTTCCATCTTCTGGGCCTGGCGGAACTGGTCTTCGAGCACGCGGCGGTCGGTGACATCCTCGGCAATCGCCTCCAGGACGTCGACAGGTTCGTCGGCGCTGCTCACGGCCCGGCCGCTGATGCGCACGGTGATGGGGCTGCTATCTTTGCGCTTCCATTTCAGTTCAATCCCGTCCAGGCGTCCAGTGCGCCGAAATTCTTCGATCAGGCGAGTGTGCTCTTCGGAGTTCACAAAGACATCTTTTTCGGGATCGAGCATCAGTACTTCCTCAGCTGACCGGTATCCGAGCATGGTGATCAGCGCGGGATTGACGTCGAGGAATCTGCCTTCCAGACTCGAGCGGTAAATCCCGTAGACCGAACTCTGCACCAGGGAGCGGTAGCGCGCCTCCGAGCGGCGGAGCGCCTGCTCATTGCGCTTGATCTCCACCGCGCTGGCGAGTTGGCGCGCCACGAAGGTCAGAATTTCCTTGTCGCGCTCGCCATAGCGGATGTTCTTGGAGTAGGTCTGAACCACCAGCGCTCCGAAGGTATGGCTGTTGACCTGGAGTGGGACCCCCATCCAGTCGAGAGAACGGGAGCCATTGCGGGCAACTTCGCCACGGTCCTCCATGCCCTGCAGCACTTCGGGAGTGGCCAGCACTGGTTCGCCCGTGCGTATCAGATAGTCAGTCAGGCCCCGGCCCAGTTTCTTTGGAGCCGGCGGGGAATCCTGTTCATCGATGAAATACGGGAAGGTTAGCAACTCGGTGGAAGGATCGTAGAGCGCGATGTAGAAGTTCCGCGCGTACATCAACTCTTCCACAATGCCATGCACGGCGGCGAAGAACTGTTGCAGATCGTGAGCGCTGCTGCTCTGCTCAGCGACGCGGTAGAGAGCGGCACTCAGCGCCTCGACGCGCTTACGATCGGAAATATCGTGATAGCCCGCGTAAAAGCCCGCCATCTTCCCATCCCGCAGCAGGGGTGCGCATGACAGGGACACGTCGAAGATGGTTCCGTCTTTTTTTCTGCGCCGGGTCTCAAGGGTAATGGATTCGCCTCGAGCCAGCGCCTCACTCATCCATTGCGACTCGGCCACACGGTCCGGAGGCACAACCAGATTTTCCAGGACTTGTCCCGCCACCTCGCCCGACTCGTAGCCAAACATGCGGAAGAAAGTGTCATTCGCCCAGAGCACGCGATGTTCAGTATCCGCGATGCTCAGCCCATCGGCCGAGGCCTGAAACATCTGTTCCAGAAACTGCGGGCGGGTGTCGGCGGCCGGTTGGGGTTTTTCGGAAGGTTCGAAAAGTGGGGGCAGCGGGCAAGAAGGCCCGGAGCAGGCGCCGTTGGTGGGTGAGGCAGATCGCTCCGGCGGTACAAAAGCGGGCGGAGTTCCACTATCCAGAGCTGATCTCAGCTGCCTGGCGCGAGCAAGGTCCGCTCGTCCCGATCGGGTGACACGTTCACCCATCCGCGATTTCCCCCCTTGAAATGCGCAGTCCAAGGGCATGGTAAAGCGCGGAGTACCATGTCGAAAGTTACGGGGGTAATCCCGAAATGACGACTCCCGGACTGGTCCGGGCCCGCGGTCCTTTGTAACACGAAGTTACTTTAGTGGGCCGCTTGGACAGCGCAGGGCGATTCGCCATGGCACAATGTCCTCACTAATCTCCCGCACGAACCACCTGGAAAATCAGCAGGTGCGGCCCAGTGTGGGGGAATGCCTGGCGAGAGGGGTTTGCGGATGAACCGTTATGGGGCGGGGGCAGTTTGTGATGGCGTGTGCGCTGCGTTGATTCTTCTGCTTTTCACCGTAGTGACGATTTCTGCGGCTCCGGCGCAGACTCCGGGCGTCACCGAAGACAGCATTTTGATCGGGTCCTGCTCCGCGCTGGATGGCCCAGCGCGGGTTCTGGGTAACCAGACGGTGCTGGGTGCGACCACCTATCTGCATTCGGTCAACGACGAAGGCGGAGTCTTCGGGCGCAAGGTTCAACTGCTGGCCTTTGACGACGGCTACGATCCAGAGAAGGCTCCGGCATGCTTCAAGCGCATGACGAAGGAGGGAGTATTTGCGCTGGGGTTCTTCGTGGGAACGCCTACGGCCAAAGTGTACGTGCCCATGGCGCAGGACGAAAAGATCCCGGTCATCGGTTTGTTTACCGGCGCGCAAATGCTCTACGAACCGCTCAAACACTACATCATCAACGTGCGCGCGTCTTACTACGATGAGACCCGGACCCAGGTGGACAAACTCTGGGATGCGAACATTCGCAAAATCGGCGTGATTTATCAGGACGATGCGTTCGGCACCACCGTACTCGAAGGAGTGAAGCGGGCTCTGCAGAAACACAATTCGGCCCCGGTTGCGGTGGGAACATTTGCGAGGAACACGGTCGATGTGCAGGACGGACTGAAGGCGGTGATGGCGGCGCGTCCGCAGGCGGTGGTGGTGGTGGGACCGTACGCGCCGGTGGCGGCCATCGTGAAGAAGGCGCACGCGGCTGACTGGCGGCCGCAGTTCCTGACCGTGTCTTTTGTGGGAACTGAAGAATTCATCAAGGAGGCCGGGCCCGACTCCGAGGGGACCATTATCACGCAGGTGGTGCCGCCCTACGATCGCACCGACTACTCGACAGTTGAACTTTATCGTAAGTACCTGACGAAGTATTACCCCGACACGAAGCCAAGCTTTGTAAGCCTGGAAGGTTTCGTGGATGCCATGGTGCTGGTGGAGGGACTGAAGCGCGCAGGAAAAGACTTGAACCGGGAAAAGTTCATTGCCGCGATCGAGTCGATTCACTCGATGAACGTCGGCATGGGATCGAAGCTGCTTCTGGATTATGGTCCGACCGACCACAAGGGATTTGACGACGTCTATCCAACGGTGGTGAAGAACGGTCAACCGGTGCTGCTGACGGACTGGTCGGCGCTCGAGAAATAGCGGGGCAATCGCGCAATCAGTTGTTCTTGCGGCGGAACTGTGTCGTCAACAAGCACACATCCCCGCCTGCCTGGTGGTAGAAACCCGTTGACGAAGAGGCGCAGCTCGACACTAAACCGTGACGAGCCGCGCCTGGTTTTATTTTGGCGGTGTGTGCTCGAAGGGCAGCTTGGTGTAGCGGGCTTTTTCCACTGCAATGATTAGTGCAACTCGTCCTTCTGGATCGCGCATGGGGAATGGTTTGCCGGTATATTTGTGGGAAATGAGATCCATGGTCGTCAAGTCGGGATCAGGGCGGCGTTCACCGACTCGGCCGCGGATCTGGACCTCCTCGTAGGGATTAGCGAAGTCCACGATCGACAGCGCTACTCGCGGATCGCGCCGCGTGTTCGTGGCTTTGAGCGAGCTTTCGCCGGTGCAGATCACGAGGTTCTCGCCTTCGCGGCCAATCCATACCGGCACGGACTGCGGGGATCCGTCGGGCATGAGCGTGGCGAGGTGAGCGAAGTTGGGTCGATCAATCAACTGCTTCACTTCCGGTGAGAGCGCCGTAGGCATGATGTGCTCCTTGTGGCTTAGGGTAACCGGTTGATGAGTGAGGCGACGTAGCCGGCGCCGAATCCGTTATCGATGTTGACCACGCTGACATTCGACGCACAGGAATTGAGCATGCCGAGCAGGGCGGCCAACCCTTTAAACGACGCGCCGTAGCCGATGCTGGTGGGCACGGCAATAACAGGAACACCGACCAGACCTCCAACGACGCTGGGCAGAGCGCCCTCCATACCGGCGCAGACGATGACCACGCGCGCCCGGGTGAGGGCCTCGCGGTTGGCCAGCAGACGGTGGATTCCGGCGACACCGACATCGTAGAAGTGTTCGACTTCGTTACCCATGATTTCAGCGGTAACGACGGCCTCTTCAGCGACCGGGATGTCGCTGGTTCCGGCCGAGACCACGGCGACGATGCCCTTGCCATATTTGGTTTCATCGCGCTCGAGAACAATGGCGCGGGCGAGTTCGCGATATTCGGCGGCGCGAACTTTTTTTCTCACGGCGGCAAATTGCTTTTCACTGGCGCGCGTCGCCAGGACGTTGCCGCCGTGTTTGGCCAGGCGGGCAAAGATGCCGGCGACCTGGGCAGGAGTCTTGCCTTCTCCCAGGATGACTTCGGGCATGCCGGCGCGCAAGGCGCGGTGATGATCCACCTTGGCGAAACCGAGATCCTCGAACGGCAGATGGCGCAGACGAGCGACGGCGTCGTCGGGCGTAAGCTTGCCTTTGCGCACTTGCTCGAAAAGTTTGCGGATGGATTCAGAGTTCACGCAGCACTCAGCATTCGGCACTCGGCTCTCGGCATTCGGCCGGGCGAGGTCTAGATTAGCATTTCGGGGAGAGCCGGGTTCAGGCGTGGGCAGAACGTGCAAGCGGGCGGGAGGCGGCGCGCAGTTTGGCAATCACCGCGGTGCAGACTTTGCGGGCCTGCCCGGGCTCATCGAGGTGGGCCAGGAAGAGGCGGCGCAGGCCGCTGGGCATGACTTTTCCGGCAAGATATGCGTCATAAATCCGGCTGCCGATGCGACAGCCAAGATCCTCGGTAGCGGACTCGAATCTGTTTTTGTCCGCTCGGAGGGCTGTCTGCGCAATTTTTTCGCAGGCTGCGCGGGATAAAGGCGACGCATCCTCGGGCGCTGGGCGCGAGGGATAGAGCACGCGCGAACCGAAATCGACGACAGCGTGTTCGATCACGCGGGCATAGAACTCGTCGATGGCAGTCCGGCGGACCCGGCCGCCGTTTCCATTCAAAGCGCTTCCCTCTCCAGAGCGGCCATTGAGCCGTTGGGGCAGACCCTGACAGGCCTGATGCAGGAAGCGTGCGGCGTCTTCGGCCGCATGAATCATTCGGAATTCGCGAACGTAGAATGCGTTCACCTGTGGCAGGTAGGCGCTGCCCCGGTCCGCAACGCTGGCCATCATGGCACCGTGCTGAGGTTCGCCGATGCCATTGCGCGACAGCAAGCGGCGAACCATGGCATCTGAGGGGCCGGCATAGACCTCGGGCAGCAGGTCAACCAGAAATTTCGGCTGCGTGCCGTTGCTGGGGGAGTGGCGGTTGATTTCAAGAAAGCGGGCGAGTGCTTCGATCAGGTTGTAGAGGGTGGGCGCGAAATCGGGAGCGTTGTCGCAGCGGCTCCACTGATCGAGAAACAGGCGGTAGCTCTCGTATTTTTCGAGCGGGGTGGCGTTGAAGACGCACAGGACGTCATCGTTGACGCGAACCCCTTCCACTTTGTCGGCGCGCTCTCCGGCGGCGCGCCAGTAGAGCGCGTCGATGTTCTGCAATACCGTGAGAATTCTCTTTCCCGGCATCTGCTGCCGCAACAAGGGGGGCAAATGACCGGGAGCAAGATGCGACTCTCCGAACAGAACGAAGATGACGGAGTTGGGATGGCGTTCGTGGATTTCGACGATTTTGGCGGCGGCGTGCCGGTCGCGCGCGCCAATCTTGCGCAAGTCCTCGCGCGGCATGCAGTCGAGACCATAGACGGCTTCAGCGTGGTCGCGCGCGGTGACGAGCAATTCGTGAAACGGGGTCCAGTCGTATCCCCAGTCGAGATCGAAGCGGATGCGCTGGCGGAGTTCGTTTTCGCCAATGTCGCGACGCCACCATTCGTCGAGGATGTGCTGGTCGCGGGCAAAAATAGTTTCGACCCCGAGCACCACCGCGCGGTCGCCGGCCAGCGCCCGCTGCTCAATCAGCGCCGCGGCATGGCGCTGCGCGGCGGGCAGTGCGTGGTAGTCGCCGATGAGGACGACATCGGCAGCGTGCAGAGCGCTTTGGATCTGCTGCGAATCGAGGACGGAATCGTAGCTGCGATACGCCTCATTAAACTCGCGCAGATACTTGCGGCGATTGTGCGAATCCTGGGCGCGGATTTCGCGCTCGACTCCCTCCAGCGCGTGCAATTGGGCAGCGCTGCGGCGGGATCGAAGATTCGTGGTCGAGGACATGGTTGGTTTCCAGTTTCTAGTTTCTAGTTTCTAGTTTCTGGCTCCTTGCTCCTGACTTCTAGCCCACCCGTCTTGACTTCTGCGGCGATGGCTCCCTATGCTCCAAATTCGGGGCGATTCTTCCCTTGCCTCGTCGGGAGGCGTTTTGCCGAATCATCTACCGCGGAATCTGACCATCGCGAGCACGGGAGCCAGCGGGTCGATTTTTCTGCGGCAGTTGTTGCTGGCCGTAGCACGCGACGAGCGGGTCGAGAACGTGAACTTCATTGCTTCCGACAGCGCGCGGCGAGTCCTGGCCGAGGAGCTGGGAATCAAGGGACGTTCCAACCTGGTCGGCAGGATTCTCGGGGGTTCATCGGGAAACTCCGACGCGAGTCCCGGCGGCCGCGGCACACTCAAGACTCCGCCGCGAAAACTAAAGCCTCACAAAATTAAAGAGCAATCGAACGCTGACATCGGGGCGAACGTGGCCAGCGGTTCTTATCCCGCCGACGCCATGATCGTCCTGCCGTGCAGTGGGGGCACTTTGGCCCGAATCGCGAACGGCATCGCCGGGCAACTGATCGAGCGCGCGGCCGACGTCTCGCTCAAAGAGAAGCGTCCGCTGGTGCTGTGCGTGCGCGAGACGCCGCTCAACAAAATTCACATTCGCAACATGTACCGCGCCGCCGACGCGGGGGCGACCATCTTCCCGCTGATCCCGGCGTTCTATTACGGTCCGGCTTCGCTGGATGAGATGGCGCGCGAATTTGCTTATCGCGTGCTGGCTCATCTGGGACTTCCCCAGCCCGGCGCCTTTCGCTGGAAAGGCTGACGGATCAATAACTTAGGCACCTAGAAGAAATTCTCCTTCGCCCCACTAACATCGGCATCCTGAGGCGGGGGATTTCAGTGTAGAGACCCAAAGGTGCAGAGGGCAGATGCCCGCCGGACATGTACGGGTGGGGGAAAATCGCGGCCCTTGAAAAACGTAGTCCGCAGAGCGCGCCACCGCCATCTATCTTCTATCGTCGTAGAGGTAACGAGACTCGCGAATGTGACCACGACTCTTCAAACCCGGTGCTGCATCGTCGGCGGGGGACCCGCCGGCATGATGCTCGGATTCCTGCTGGCTCGCGCAGGCGTCGAGGTCATGGTGCTCGAGAAGCATGCTGATTTTCTGCGCGATTTTCGCGGCGACACCATTCATCCCTCGACGTTGGAATTGATGTACGAACTTGGAATCCTGGAAGAGTTTTTGAAGCGTCCTCATCAGGAGGTGCGTGAACTGGGCGGGCAGGTCGGAAAGGAAAAGCTCACGATGGCTGACTTTTCTCACCTTCCCACCCACTGCAAGTTTCTCGCCCTAATGCCGCAGTGGGATTTTCTGAACTTCATTGTTGAACAGGGCAAGGCTGAACAAGGCAAGCGTTATCCCGGATTTCAGGTGAAGATGCAGACCGAAGCGACTGATCTGATCGAAGATCAGGGCCGCGTCGTGGGTGTGAAGGCGAAGGCTCCCGAGGGTATCATTGAAATCCGCGCCGCACTTACCATCGGAGCCGACGGCCGGCGGTCCATCCTGCGCGAACGCGCGCGTATGCAGGTGGAGGACATCGGCGCTCCAATGGATGTCCTGTGGATGAGAATCAACCGGCTTCCCAGCGATCCGGGGCTCACTCTGGGCCACGTCGACGCCGGCAAGATGTTCGTCATGATCGACCGCGAGGATTACTGGCAATGTGGTTTTGTGATCGCGAAGGGCGCCGGAGATGAGCTGCGCAAGCGTGGCATTGAACAATTTCGTGAAGATATTGTCCACCTGGAACCTTTCCTGCGCGATCGTGTCAGCGAACTACGGGACTGGGACGACGTGAGCTTGCTCACGGTGAAAGTGGACCGCCTGAAACAGTGGTCGCGTCCCGGCCTGCTGTGCATTGGCGATGCGGCACACGCGATGTCGCCGGTCGGGGGAGTGGGAATCAATCTCGCGATTCAGGATGCAGTCGCCGCGGCAAATATTCTGGCCGCGAAACTGAACGCGGGCAAAATCACCGACGACGATCTTGCTGCTGTCCAGCGACGCCGGGAATTTCCGACTCGAGCCACGCAGAGGCTGCAGGTGGCGCTACAGAACGGAGTCATCCGGCGAGTGCTCGCCAGTTCGCAGCCCCTTACGTTGCCGTGGCCGCTGCGGCTCATGCAACACTGGCCCCTGCTGCGGCGCATCCCCGCGCGAGTGATCGGAATGGGCTTCCGTCCGGAGCATGTGCGAACGCCGGATTCCCGCGCCCACCATTAAATTATTTGCTGTGGATTGTTTGTTGTACCGTGCGGAGTATTCTTTTCCGTGGTGCGTGCGGAGCGATGCTACTATTTCTGCCGTAAGACCCGCTCCTACCAAGAACGGGAGACACCATTTATGCCTCAGACCAAAGCGCTCGGGCCTCTGATTCGTCGACCGCCAGGGCGAACAAAGTTTCCAGTGTCACAGCTAACGGCCTTGATCCTGTTGGCGTTTAGTGTCGCCGCGGTTCATGCGGCGGACGACCGCAATCCTCTGGCAGGCGATGCCAAAGCGGCGAAGCTGGGAGAGTTTCAGTTCCGCATCAACTGTGCTCTGTGCCACGGGTTGGGCGCACACGGCGGGGGACGCGGGCCCGATCTGACGCGGGCGGTTAAGAAGCATTCGCATTCCGACGCAGACATGTTTCAGGTCATCAGCAACGGCATTGCCGGAACTGCGATGCCGGGGAACGGGACCAACGGCCAGGGCGTCGGCATGACGGAAGAGGAAATCTGGCAGATCATTACCTACATTCGCAGCCAGGAAGTGAAAGCTCCGGCGCAGCCGCTGGGCAACGCGAGCCACGGCAAGAATCTGTTTTTCGGCGATGCGAACTGCTCGCTGTGCCACATGGTTGCGGGCAAGGGCGGAAGGCTTGGACCGGAATTGACGACGGTGGGCGGGTCGCGCACGCGGGAAGCGATCATCGATTCGGTGCGCAATCCCAGCCGGCGCCTGGCCTGGGGGCTGACCGAGGCAACGAAGGAATTTCCGCAGGAGTACGAGAGCGTCACCGTGGTTACCGCAGACGGGAAGAAAATCAAGGGCGTCGCTCTGAATGAGGACAGCTTCAGCGTGCAGATCATGGACGCGGGCGAACACATTCATCTGTTGGAGAAAGATAAGCTGCTGTCGTTTCAGAAGAGCCGGGAGTCGGCCATGCCGAAGTATGATGTGGAAGTTTTGAGCGACAAGGAATTAGAAGACATCGTGGCCTTCCTGATCAGCGTGGGGGCGAAATGAGGGGCCAGCGCAACATCGTGTCTGGCTCGACGAGCGATTTGGGGTGGCGCAGCGCTTTCAGCGCCGCGAACAGGTTTCCCTTCAATGGAATACTCGCAGCGCTGGAGCGCTGCGCCACCCAACCCCTCTTTACCGCTCTGGCGTTCCTGATCATTCTGCCCGGAAACATTTCCTATGCGCAGGTTACCTTTGAGCGGCTGGTGAATTCCGCCAAGGAACCGCAGAACTGGATGACTTATTCCGGCGATTATTCCGGAAAGCGGTTCAGCGGGCTCGACCAGATCAACGTTACGAATGCGCGAACGATGGTGACGAAGTGGGTGTACCAGACGGGGGCGACGGGAAAGCTGGAGACGACTCCGCTGGTGATCGATGGAATTCTCTATGCGACCGGGCAGGATGACCGCGCGTTCGCGCTCGACGCGCGCACCGGGCGGCCGATCTGGATGTACGAGCGGCAGATCCCTGGGGACATTCGTCCGTGCTGCGGGCATGTGAATCGAGGATTGGCGATTCTGGGGGACAAGGTTTTTATGGGGACGCTGGATGCGCACGTGGTTGCGCTCGACGCCAAGACTGGCGCTGTGGTGTGGGACGTGGCTGCGGCGGACTATCGCACCGGGCACAGTTTCACGGTGGCGCCGCTGGCCGTCAAGGGGCTGATCGTGATTGGCGTTTCTGGCGGCGAGTATGGGGTTCGTGGATTCATTGATGCGTACGACGCCGACACAGGAGAGCGCAAGTGGAGGTTCTATACCGTGCCGGGGCCGGGCGAGCCGGGACATGGAAGCTGGGAAGGCGATTCGTGGAAAGTGGGCGGCGCTCCGGCGTGGAACACGGGTACGTATGATCCGGCGACGAATCAGATTTTCTGGCCGACGGGAAATCCTGCGCCATCCAATCGCGGCGAAGGGCGCGCGGGCGACAACCTCTACAGCAATTCCCTGCTGGCGCTGAATGCCGACAGCGGCAAGATGAACTGGTACTTCCAGTTCACGAAACACGACGAGCATGACTGGGACGCCACGCAGGTTCCGGTCATGATTAATACACCCATCGAGGCCGGCGCCAGGCACCTGATCGCGCAAGCCAACCGAAACGGATTCTTTTACGTGCTTGATCGCACCAGCGGCAAGCTGGTGTCGGCGAATGCCTACGGCAAGACTACGTGGACCGACACCAAGGATTCCGAGGGGCGGCCGGTGACGAACAAGGAAGCTTCGCCCACGCTCGAGGGGCACACGGTTTGTCCGGGGGCGCTGGGCACGACGAACTGGTTTCCGCCGACCTACGATCCGCAGACCGGGCTGTTTTACGTAACGACACGCGATCAGTGCGACATTTTCAGCACGGCACCCCAACCTTACGAAGCCGGGCACGCGTTTTACGGGAGCGCGTATTTTCCGTCGGAAGGGACCGAGCCGTATCGCGGATTCCTGAAGGCGATCGACCCGCTGACGGGGCAGGTGAAGTGGAAGTTTGAGCACACTTCGCCGACGTGGTCGGGAGTTTTGTCGACGGCGGGCGGGATCGTGTTCTCGGGCGATGCGGAAGGAAATTTCATTGCCTTCGATGCGGCAGCGGGCAAGCCGCTGTGGCACTTCCAGATGGGCGGCGCGGTCTACGCTGCGCCGATGGCGTTTGCCGTGGATGATGGGAAAGAGTATGTGGCGATCGCGGCGGGCAGCGCTCTGTATGCGTTCGGGTTGCCGTAAGGACGAGGCTACCTGTTGCCATCTCCGATACCCACTTTCGTGCCGGTTGACGCACAGGGCGGTTTCGTACTAATGTGCGATTACACCGGAAAGGAGGTGGTCGGATGACAAGTTCTGAAGGCAGTTGTTGGACAATTCAAAGACCAGGTGAGGTGGCTGAGACTTAGAGCGGTTGCTCTGAGCGGGGCTTTGTGTGGAGCGAGCACTCTTGCCCGCTGCGCCCGAAGCTACAGCCCGCACACTACCGGTGATTTAAGGATTGATTCCGCCTGACGCAGGTCGGTCAGGATCGTCGATTAAGACGAACCCGGAGTTGCCGTAGAGGCCACGTTAGAGTGACCACCTCTTGGTCAATCCCAAACAGTCCACCGGGCGGCCCGCAGGCCTCGTCGATCGAGACAAGTGCTTGCGGGCCGTTCTATTTTTCAAGACGAAGTTCTTCGCCGCGGATCTTCGCGGAGTCTCGCGGATCAAGATCAAGCCAGTCAAGACAACCGTTCAAACCCTTTGCGGATTACGTCTTGGGTATCTTCGGCCAGATTCAGCGCGGGGAGTTCTTCTCTGGTGAACCAGCGGACTTCGGCGGCGTCATCGGCGGCGGCGAGTTCTCCTCCCACGCGGCGGCAGAGGAAATCGATCAACACATAGTGGTATTGCACGCGCTGACCAGCATCGCGCAGGATGCGGTCGTAGATGCCGAGTAACTCACCGGGCTCAACGATGAGTCCGGTTTCTTCGCGGGCCTCGCGGACAGCGGCTTCGCGGACCAGTTCGCCGATTTCAAGGACGCCTCCGGGTATCGACCATTGCGCCTGCAGCGGCGGGCGGGCGCGCTTGACCAGGAGGACGCGGGCGCTCTCGATGACAATGGCGCCGACGCCGACCAGGGGAGTTGCGGGGAATTCGCGTTGCATGGGTGCGAGGATTTTATCGCATTGTCAGGATCGATCTGGCGGCGGGAAACAGCGGGTCCCTCCACTCCTCTTCCCTTCCTCAGGAGGGCAAACTCCGGTCGGGATGACAATAAATCCAGGCATGCGGCATGGTGGAACGAAAAATACTCTCCCTGTGACGCTGTGCCCTTGTTACTCCGTGTCTCTGTGGTTAAATGTGGTCGGGACGATTCATGGCGCTGGAAGAATATAAACGGAAACGGCGGTTTGAGGAGACACCGGAGCCTCCGCCGAAAGTGGCGACCAAGGCGGGGAATCGCTTCGTGGTGCAGAAGCACGACGCGACGCGACTGCACTACGATTTTCGGCTGGAGATGGAGGGCGTGCTGAAGTCGTGGGCGGTACCGAAGGGACCGTCGCTTGATCCGGCGGACAAGCGGCTGGCGATGCAGGTGGAGGATCATCCGGTTTCGTATTTCGATTTCGAAGGCAACATTCCCGAGAACAACTACGGCGCCGGAACCGTGATTGTCTGGGATGTGGGCACGTGGCAGGCGCTTTCGCCGGTGGCGGTGAATGGGAAGTATGTGCCGGGGACAGAAGCAGAAGCGGCAGCGATGCTGGCCAAAGGAGACCTGAAGTTTCGTTTGAATGGAAAACGCTTGAAAGGCGACTTCGCGCTGATCAAGATGCGGGGGCGGCGTCCGGGAAGCAAGGGCAACGAGTGGCTGATGATCAAGAAACACGATGACCACGTGGTCGAGGGATACGACATTGAGGCGATTGATCAGTCGGTGCTGAGTGGGCGAACTCTCGCGCAGGTAGCCGGAGATGCGGGATCAGCGGAGTGGAAGAGTCGGCCTACCGGGCGCGGCAAGTTAAAGGCGGCCTGGCTGGCGGATGCTGTGGCTAAGCTCGATCAGAAGAAAAAACAAAAGCTCACCACAGAGGGCACAGAGGAACACAGACGAAAGGCTAAGAAGCAAACCTCTGTGTCCCCTGTGTCCTCTGTGGTTAATGCTCTCCCCTCGAAGAGCGAGTCAGTGCCCGGCCCGATGAAGCGGGCAATGCCGGTGAAGATTCATCCCATGCTGGCGGAGTCTGTGGAGAAGGCGTTTGACGGGGCGGAGTGGCTGTTTGAAATCAAGTGGGATGGGTATCGCGCGATCGCATTCATCGAAGGTGGCAAGGTCCGGCTGGTGTCGCGGAATCAGAACGATTTGACGCCGCGCTATCCCGAGTTGAAAAGCATGGCCAAGCTCATCCGAGCGAAGACGGCGATTCTGGATGGCGAAGTGGTGGCGCTCGATGCCGAGGGGAAAGCGTCGTTCAGCCTGATGCAGCAGCGCACAGGATTTCGTCCGGGCGGGAAGCGCGCGGTGGGGAATGCCGATGTGCCGGTGCTGTATTACGCGTTCGATCTGCTGTATCTGGATGGCTACGACTGGCGGCGCGTGCCGCTCGAGGAACGCAAGCGCAAGCTGGCGACGCTCCTGGCGAAGGGCGAGGATGTGCGATTTTCCGATCACTATGCGGAGCACGGCAAGGCGCTGTTCACGATGGCACAAAAAAAGGGACTGGAGGGAATTGTCGCCAAGAAGCGCGCCAGTTTCTACGAAGAACGCCGCAGCCGCGAATGGCTCAAGATCAAGATCAGGCAGACGCTTGAGGCCGTTGTCGGCGGCTATACCGAGCCCGAAGGCAGCCGCGCACATTTTGGTTCGCTGGTGCTCGGACTTTACGACAAGAAGGGTCGGCTGATTCATGTGGGGCAGGCGGGCAGCGGCTTCGATCAGAAATCGCTCGCCGAGATTTGGAACCTGCTGAAGAAGCTGGAGACGAAGAAAAATCCGTTCTTTGGAGAAGTTGAGGCGCTGCGCAAAGTATTTTGGGTCAAGCCGCAACTGGTGGCGGAGATTGAGTTCGCGGAATGGACTGGGGGCACCAGCGATGGCAGCGGTCCGAAGCTGCGCGCGCCAGTGTTCCTGGGACTGCGCGACGACAAGGACCCGAAGGAGTGTGTGCTGGAGGAAGCACGGTAGCCCGTACTCAGTACTCACTACTCAGTAAAGGCAAAGCTCGCGGCCTCTGGTTTTACTGAGTACTGAGTACTGTGTACTGAGCACCTACTTAACGTCTTTCATCGCGAGCAGCGTGCCATAATCGCGGCCGGTGGGGTCGACGGCGCGGGCCACGACGCCAGCGAACGCATCGCGCAATTCGGGGTACTTCGCCACCAGAGCTTTGATGACCGCGATGTTGATTTGATAGACCTGGTCGGTGTTGGAAACATCCGCGGCCTGATACTTCACGACAAGGTCCAGGTTATCTCCAACGGCCACCGAAAAGAGCGCCGTGAGCTTATAGGTGGTGGTTCCCGCAGGCAGGTCTGTAGTCTTGCCGTTGACCGGGACATCGGTTGGCTGCGCGCTTTGCAAGTCAGCATAGAGCCGGTCCGTCGCCAGAGTGCTCATGAAGGACAACGGAGAGATCAGGCTGCGGGCCTGCAAATAGAAGAGCCAGGCGTTGTGCCCCTGGCCCTTCGCCTTATACTCACGGGCGCGCGCCACGAACCAATCGCTGTCGTGGGCTGCGGTCTGCGCCGGTCCAAGG